>OGRN01001349.1_pt1 | contig 21523 bp, 19 predicted proteins | sample 1553401 | NCBI WGS metagenome assembly OGRN01 (sample SAMEA2580096, study PRJEB22360) | human gut metagenome | biome: human gut; feature: human-associated habitat; material: faeces | place: Denmark | collected 2008/2010 | reverse complement strand
GAATAAAGTGGGGCTGCTTTAATTATTTTTGTATTCTCCCCTGCCATAATTGTTACCTCCTTATTGTTTGAATGTTCAGTAACTTTGTATATTGATAATTATATATTAGTATTATACAAGAGGTTACTATTAAATGTCCATTAAGGAATTCACAAAAGCAGCAAAAATCTACGATTCTGGTAAATCAGGAATTTATGAAATGTGTAAATATGATTATCCAAAAGTTTTAAAAGAATTAAAAAACAAAAAATTCAATGATGTCCTTGACTGTGGCTGTGGAACAGGACCAATGATTGAAATCCTATGCGAAAAATATCCAGATAAACTATATACAGGATTAGATCTAACACCAGAAATGATCTACAAATAGTTTTCATCATTACCCTAATCCACAAGACTTTTTTGATAATGCGTATCGAGTATTAAGAAAAGGTGAAATTTTGATTTGCGATGGTAGTCTTTCGTATATGTGACTGAAATAAGATAACAAGAAAACCTTAATTCCTATCCAATACTATTCTCCATACACACAAAATTAAAATTTTTATTGACATTTTTTCTCGCATATATTATTATATAAATATAATAACAGTAATCGTTACTAATTTATAAACAAGGAGGACAAATCTATGAAATACGTATGTGATGTATGTGGATGGGAATATGATGAAGAAAAAGGATATCCAGAAGGAGGAATCGCTCCAGGAACAAAATGGGAAGATGTTCCAGAAGATTTTGAATGTCCACTATGTTTTGTAGGGAAAGATCAGTTTTCAGAAGAATAGTTTTTATAGATATATTGTAATAGAAGGGAGAAGAAGTTATGGCTAAATTTTATCGTTCAGAAGACAGAACTGTATTATTAGAATTATTTGGAGCAGGAAGCTCCGTAGAGAATTTAAGAAGTTTAAAGGCAAATACAACCGATGCAGCAGTTGAAAAACATGTACCAGTCGTTACACAGGATGGAAATAAGATCACAGTAGCTGTATCTTCCGTAGAGCACCCAATGCTTCCAGAGCATTATATTATGGGTGTATATATTGAAACAAAGAATGGTGGGCAGCTGCATAAATTTGCACCAGGAGATAAACCAGAGGCAGTATTTACTTTAGCTGACGGGGATGAATTTGTAGCCGCATATGAATATTGTAATCTGCATGGATTATGGAAATCTAATGAATAGAAATCATAAATTTTGGGGAAATATAGAGTAATTTAAATGAATCATTAAGGAGGAAACAAGCATGGGAGTTAATAGATATGCAGGAACACAGACAGAGAAGAATTTATTAGAAGCATTTTCAGGAGAATCACAGGCAAGAAATAAGTATACTTATTTCGCATCTGTTGCAAAGAAAGAAGGATATGAGCAGATGTCTGCACTATTTCTTAAGACAGCGAATAACGAAAAAGAACATGCCAAGATGTGGTTTAAAGAATTAGCAGGAATCGGAGATACAAAAGAAAATCTTGCCTCAGCTGCAGAAGGGGAAAATTACGAGTGGACAGATATGTATGAAGGATTTGCAAAAACTGCAGAAGAAGAAGGATTCCCTGAATTAGCTGCCAAATTCAGAGCAGTTGGAGAGATTGAGAAACATCATGAAGAAAGATATCGTGCGCTTCTTAAGAATATTGAGACTTCACAGGTATTTGAAAAGAGTGAAGTAAAAGTATGGGAATGTCGCAATTGCGGACATATCGTAGTTGGAACGAAAGCTCCAGAAGTATGTCCTGTATGTGCACATCCACAGAGCTATTTTGAGGTACATGAAGAAAATTACTAAATTATGATTTGCGACGGTAGTCTTTCGTATATGTAACTGAAATATTTCTTGTTATCTTATTTCAGTCACATAAAACAGAAGTCTATCGAAACCACTATACAGTGTGTATGTTAAATGGTATGTTCTCAGAGATGTTTGCTGGATGGTTTCAGAATACAGGATCAAACTATAATGCATTTATCAAAGCAATGTTACATGGAAATATCAAAGGTAAATATCAGACATTACGGATTTGCATTTGAAGGGAAAAAAGTTCTAATAGGCAATTAAGGAAAATTCATTAAAAAGAATCTAAAATACCAGTCATGAAACAACTTCAACAGAAGTAATTTCAGGGCTGGTATTTGTTATATTCTTATCTTATTTTTAATGAATCATGAGGAACATCCAAAGAAACAAACAGATGGTCTCTTTTTACCGGATAACTTTTCCAGTATTCTTTCAATAATTCCAGAGCACGTTCTGAAAGGAGTGTCCACCGATCACAGCGATTTATTTCAATCACAATTTTACAAATGTTCTGCTCGTACTTTGCGATAAATACTTGAATCAACGTATTTCTCGTGGTATATTTAAGTTTAATAACAAGGAGAGAAAGATGGAAAATTTAAAAAAAGAGATCGAACAATTAAAAAAAGAAAGAAATGCTGTTTTACTAGCACATTATTATGTAGACGATGCGGTTCAGGAGATTGCTGATTATGTTGGTGATTCTTACTACCTTGCAAAGGTTGCATTAAAAGAATCTAAAGATGTGATCTGTTTTGCAGGAGTAAATTTCATGGGTGAGAGTGCCAAGATCTTAAATCCAGACCGAACAGTTATCATGCCAGACCAGAAGGCAGACTGTCCAATGGCTCATATGGTTGATGTAGAGAAGATTGAAGAGATGCGTAAAAAATATGATGATCTTGCTGTTGTCTGTTATATTAACTCTACAGCAGAGATCAAAGCACATTCTGATGTCTGTGTAACTTCATCCAATGCACTGAAAGTTGTAACAGCACTTCCACAGAAGAATATTTTCTTCGTACCAGATGAGAATCTTGGACGTTATATCGGAAGCAAACTTCCAGAGAAGAACTTCATTTACAATGATGGATTCTGCCATGTACATAGAAGTATCACAGCTGAGAATGTCAAGAAAGCCAAAGAAGTACATCCAGAAGCAGAAGTTTTAGTACATCCAGAATGTACACCAGACGTTGTTGCTTTAGGAGATTATGTAGGAAGTACATCAGGAATCATTGATTACGCAACAGCATCTGATAAGGACGTATTTATCATTTGTACAGAGATGGGTGTTTTATATGAATTAAAACAGAAGAATCCAGGAAAGACATTCTACTCTGTAGGACATCGTCAGTTCTGCCCAAATATGAAGCGTATCAGTTTAGAGAATGTAAGAGACACATTAAGAGACATGAAGAATCAGGTAGAATTACCAGAAGATCTGCGATTAAATGCTAAGAAAGCATTAGACGAGATGTTAAGAATCGCACAGTAAGACAAGAAAGTTCTAAGAAAGGGACAAAGAGAATTATGAAAACAGCAGATGTGATTATTATAGGAAGCGGTGCGGCAGGACTATTTAATGCATTATTTCTTCCACAGGATTACAAAGTAATCGTTATTACTAAGAAGACAGTTGAGGAGAGTGACTCCTTCTTAGCGCAGGGTGGAATCTCTGCATTGAAGAATCCAGAAGACTATGATTCTTATTTCGAAGACACTATGAAGGCCGGACATTATGAGAACGACAAAGGTGCCGTCGAGAAGATGATCAAAGAATCACCACAGATCATTCAGGATCTGAAAGATTTTGGTGTAAGATTTGACCTGAAAGATGGAGAGATCGAATTTACAAGAGAAGGTGGACATTCTACATTCCGCATACTTCATCACGAAGACCTGACAGGAAAAGAGATCACAAGCCATTTATACGAAGAGGCAAAGAAACGCGATAATATCACGATCATGGAAAACTGTATGATGATCGATATCATTGAGAAAGATGGAGAATGTAAAGGTATCGTATATAAAGATCAAGATGGTAATTTCGATACGATCGAAGCTCCAGATACAGTTCTTGCAACTGGAGGACTGGGAGGATTATTTAAACATTCCACAAACTTCAGACATCTGACAGCAGACAGTCTGGCTATTTGTCTGCGTCATAATGTGACACTGGAGAATATTAACTATATCCAGATCCATCCAACAACATTTTATTCAAAGAAGCCAGGAAGAAGATTCTTAATCTCTGAATCAGTCAGAGGAGAAGGGGCTTACCTGTTAAATAAAGATGGAGAACGTTTTACAGATGAATTACAGCCAAGAGATGTTGTAACAGGTGAGATCTGTAAACAGATGAAGAAAGACGGAAGCGATCACGTGTATCTTACAGTGACACATTTAGACGGAGAGAGGATCAAACATAGATTTCCTAATATCTACAAACAGTGTTTAGATGAAGGATATGATATGACGAAAGAACCAATTCCAGTAACACCAGCACAACATTATTTTATGGGTGGAATTAAGGTTAATTTAGACAGTAAGACATCTATGGATCATTTATATGCAGTCGGTGAGACAAGTTGTAATGGAGTTCATGGAAGAAACCGTCTGGCAAGTAACTCTTTACTGGAATCACTTGTATTTGCCAAGGCAGCAGCGAAAGACATCACAGAACATCCATCAAAAGCCGAGACAGTCGAAGTAGATTTAAGTCAGTATAAGAATGAAGAACAGCGTGAAAAAGAGAATGAACAGCTTGTTCTTGATGAAATCAAACGAAAGGACAGAAGTTTTTATGATCAGTGGTGTAACGATGAAAATTAACATCGATGAATATCTCATGAATGCATTAAAAGAAGATATCACACAGGAAGATGTCAGCACAAACGCAGTGATGCCAGAACCAAAACAGGGAGAAGTGAATTTAATCTGTAAGCAGGATGGGATCATCTGTGGATTAGAAGTATTTGAGAGAGTTTTTAAACTTTTAGATGATACTGTTGTTTTTGAGACAGAATTAAAAGACGGAGATCAAGTAACCAAAGGACAGCTGATGGGAGTTGTCAAAGGAGATATCCGTGCCCTTTTATCTGGAGAACGTGTTGCATTAAACTACTTACAGAGAATGAGTGGTATCGCAACAATGACAAGTGAATTAGCTAAAGAATTAGAAGGATATAAAACAAAGTTATTAGATACAAGAAAGACAACACCAAATATGCGTCCATTTGAAAAATACGCAGTCACAGTTGGTGGAGGACATAATCACCGCTATAACTTATCTGATGGAGTTATGCTGAAAGATAACCATATCGGAGCAGCAGGTGGAATCAAAGAAGCGGTTGCTATGGCGAAAGACTATGCACCATTTGTCAGAAAGATCGAAGTAGAGACAGAGAATCTTGACATGGTAAAAGAAGCCGTAGAAGCAGGAGCAGATATCATCATGTTAGATAACATGGATGATGACACAATGAAAGAAGCAGTCAAACTGATCGACGGAAGAGCCGAGACAGAGTGTTCCGGGAACGTTACAAAAGAACGTTTAAAGACGATCCGTGAGATTGGGGTTGACTATGTATCTTGTGGAGCGTTAACACATTCAGCGCCTATTATGGACATTTCATTGAAGAATTTACATCCGGTAGAATAAAAAGCCATACCTATAGGGACCAATAGTTTTCCTAAATTAATACAAGAAAACTATTACTTTGTGGATAAAACATTGATGATACAGGAATTTCTGGAAAGATGTTGCGATGAAATGGATGGAAAAAGAATAAATAATTTTTAAGAAGTAAAAATCTTATCAAACAACACATAAATTTCGTCAGTGACCTCCAGGAAAAAATAAATACCTCATGGAAACCGTATGAGCGCGTTTCCATGAGATATTTATTTTTTTAGACTGTGATAAATCCAAGTCCTTCAAGTACAGAGAACACCAAAATAGCAACAATGCAAATAGGTGCGATATACTTAACCATAACAAGGAATAAAGGTTTTCTCTTAAATTCTCCAGAACTTTCAACTTCATCAATGATCTCTTTTGGTTTGATGATATAACCAACAAAGATACATGTTAAGAATGCAGCGATCGGCATTAATACACTATTACTGATAAAATCAAAGAAATCAAGGAAATCAAATCCAAGGATCGTAATATTGCTCCATGCTCCAAATCCTAAAGAAGATGGAACTGCTAGTAACAGAGCAACAATAAACATCGTAATGCAGGCAGTACCACGTTTCATATGGAACTTATCCATCAGTACTGCGACGAGTGTCTCAAGCAGCGAAATGGAAGAAGTAAGTGCTGCAAGTAACACTAAAATAAAGAATACAGCTGCGATAATGCTTGAAAATGCCATGCTGTTAAATACTTTAGGAAGCATAACGAACATTAAAGATGGTCCTTTCGCAAGCATAGAAGAATCTCCGTTAGAGAATATAAATACAGCTGGAACGATCATAAGTCCTGCAAGGAAAGCAACTCCGGTATCAAAGATCTCAACCTGTGTTACAGATTTTTCAAGATTGGATTTCTTTGGCATGTAAGAACCAAAGGTTACCATGATACCCATGGCAAGTGACATAGAGTAAAACAGCTGTCCAAGTGCCGCTAAGATCGTTGTTGGACTGAAATCTTTTAAGTTTGGTTTGATATAATATGCAACTCCGGCCATAGCACCTGGTCTTGTAATACAGAATACGGATACACCGATCAGTAAGACGATCAGTACCGGCATCATAATCGTGCTGACACGTTCAATACCACCTTTGACACCACCAGCAACAACTAAAGTAGTAACGATCAAAAATACAAGAACATAGATCATAGGCTCTGCAGATTTACTGATAAATCCTGTAAAAAATGTATCAGAAGCAGCATCGTGGATACCACCTTGAATAGAAACAAGTGCATATTTTGTTACCCATCCACCGATCACACAATAATAAGGGAAAATGATAAATGGGATCAGTGTTGTAAGATAACCGATAAATGTGTATTTCTTATTGAAATGTCCGAATGCACGGATCGCACTGGTTCCAGCTCTTCTTCCTAATGCAACTTCAGTGATCATTAATGAAAATCCAAACGTTAAAGTAAGGATTAAATAAGTCAATAAAAAAGTTCCTCCACCATATTTGGCAGCGAGGTATGGAAATCTCCAGATGTTTCCAAGACCTACGGCAGATCCGGCCGTTGCGAGGACGAATCCTAAGCGGCTGGAGAAGCCATTTCTTTCATTACTCATAATATAAAGTACCTTCTTTCATATATATATTCAGATACGAAAAATAGAATCTGACATGTGCCGGAGGTCTAAAATAAAAACAGTCTGGATGCTTAAAAGTATTAGATGACGTCCACATCTTCTCCGGCAAGGACGGCATTCATGTTACGTACGGAACACATCTTTCCGCACATTGTACAGGTATCCTCTCTTTCAGGAGTAGATTCTGCACGATATCTTCTTGCCTTTTCAGGGTCAAGAGCAAGTTCGAACTGTTTTTCCCAGTCAAGTTTCTGTCTGGCAGCTGCCATCTGGTTATCCCAGTCCATGGCACCTTTTACACCTTTGGCGATATCTGCTGCATGAGCTGCGATCTTAGAAGCCATGATTCCTTCTTTTACATCGTCAACATTAGGCAGACGTAAATGTTCTGCAGGAGTTACATAGCATAAAAAGCTTGCTCCAGATGCAGCGGCGATCGCACCACCGATTGCAGAAGTAATATGGTCATATCCAGGAGCGATATCTGTAACAAGAGGTCCGAGTACATAAAATGGAGCTCCATGACAGATCGTCTGCTGAATCTTCATATTCGCCTGAATCTGATCCATTGGCATATGTCCAGGACCTTCGATCATAACCTGAACATCCTTTTTCCATGCACGTGCAGTCAATTCACCAAGTGTTACCAGTTCCTCGATCTGTGAAATATCACTCGCATCAGCAAGGCATCCAGGACGGCATGCATCACCAAGGCTTAAAGTTACGTCATATTCATTACAGATATCGAGGATTTCGTCATAATATTCGAAGAATGGGTTTTCATTACCAGTTGCTTCCATCCATGCGAAGATTAAGGAACCACCACGGGAAACAATGTTCATCTTACGCTTCATCGCTTTGAAACGATCTGCAGTGTTACGATTGATTCCACAGTGGATCGTCATAAAATCAACGCCATCTTCGGCATGCATCTTGAAAACGTCGATCCATTCACGAGATGTGATGTCTTTGAGTGCTTTATTGTAATAAACGATCGCATCATAGATAGGAACTGTACCAAGAATCGCAGGACATTCATTGACAAGTTTTTTACGAAATACGTGAGTATGTCCAAAAGAAGAAAGATCCATGATCGCTTCAGCACCCATCTCAACAGCTTTATTTACTTTTTCCATCTCAACATCTAAGTTTAAACAGTCTCTGGATGTACCAAGGTTTACATTGATCTTTGTCTTTAAGGAATTTCCGATACCAAAAGGTTTTAAACACTTATGGTTCTTGTTGGCAGGAATAACGATCGTGCCAGCTGCAACTTCAGCCATAAGATCTTTCACATCAATTCCTTCATAAGTAGCAACAGCTTCCATTTCTTTTGTTATAATTCCCTGCCTTGCTGCATTCATCTGAGTTGTGTAATTCATAAAATGTATACCTCCAAAATATAAAATTTTGGGAGACTTTATTCGGTTTAAATTATAATTTTATCGTCAAAATCTAAAATAGATATGTTGAGATAAAAAAAGACAAACTAAAGGTACATTCTGATGCCCGTTTACAGTTCGTCTTGTATTCATAGCATCCAAATCCCTACGACGGCATTACCCGTATCAGGTCCATGGTCGAAACGTAAGTTTCCTCTCAGCTAAGGTATCACCTTTTAAGCTCCCATTTCAGTTACATCAACATTGTACCATCGAGGGCACGATATATCAACAAAAAAGGTTATTTTTGTTCACACAAAATTCGAATTCTTTTCATAATTTCTTTGAGTAAATGTAACATTCTATTATGAAAACGTGATATAATATTTAGCAAGTGTCACTTATTATAAAATTTAGGAGAGATAAAGGGATATTTTTTACTCGATGGGAGGACATAACATGCCAGGTATTATTTTAGAAGGCGGAACATTCCGTCCAATCTTCAGTGCCGGAGTGATGGATGCATTGTTAGATGAAGATATCATGTTTCCATATATGATCGGTGTATCAGCGGGGATTTGTGATGGATTTTCATATATTTCAAAACAAAAAGAACGTAATTTAAAGATTCTTTTGAATCATAGAAATGATAAACGATATTTAGGAGCAGGAAATTTATTAAAAGATAAAAGTCTCTTTGGACTTGATTTTGTATATGATACGATTCCGAATAAGTTATATCCATTTGACTGGAAGACATTTTATGAATATGAAGGAAGAATCCGAGTTGGAGTGACCAATGCATGGACAGGAAAAGTAGAATATAAAGATGGAATGAAATTAGACAAAAAGTGTATGATGCTTCGTGCAACATGTGCGATACCACTTGTATTTCCAGCGATTTATGTTGATGGAAAGCCATATTATGATGGAGGACTGGCAGATCCGATCCCGATCAGAAAGTCAATCAAAGATGGCAATGAGAAGAATCTGATCGTATTAACTAGACCTGAAGGATATAGAAAAGAACTAAGCAGAAGCCATAAGATCACAGCGAAACTACTGAAGAGAAAATATCCACATTTGCCGGAACTTTTAATGAAGAGACATATCGAATATAACAAAACAGTAAGATATTGTGAGAAACTCGAACAAGAAGGAAAAGCAGTAATCTTAAGGCCAGAATATCCAATTGAAAGTCTGGAAAAGGATATTGATGTATTGAAGCAGACATATGATATGGGATATCGTATGACGAAAGAAAAGATTGATAAGATCAGAGAATTATTTTAAAGAAATCTTTTTAAATGTCCCACTGGACGGGAGGGGTCTGATAAGATATACTTTATAAGATTGAAACGAAGGAGGGCAGGATAGTTATGTCATTGATAAAAGCATCAGGAAGAACATTTGTAGAAGAACTCGTAACGAATCCGCAGGTGAACCTTATGGTTGTGTGCGAGAGACTAGGTGCCCCTTTTAATGATGGAGAAGCAGAGATATCTCTGGCAGCTAAAGTTGCAGAAAAACTTTATGATAGACCACAGCTTGTGACGAAGATGCTGCAACAGGAAGCAATTGAATTTTTATTACAGTGCTGGGAGATGGAAGGAGAAAGCCTGATCGCGCAGATGTATTTAAGAGAACTGGAACAGTTGCATTTTCTTGGATTTCTCTCTTATGAAGATGATACGATCTATATTAATATGGAGGCAAAAGACAAATTTTTCTTTTCGCTTAAGAGTCATCGGACACAGGCTCAGATGGAAGAATACACAAGACTTGAGAATATTTTATTTGGAATGTTATTTTTATATGGTATTCTGGATATTTATGAATGTTGTGAGATCATCAGGGATAACATGATAGAAGATATGACATATGATGAGTTGGAAGAATTTGTGATGCACAGAGTTGTATTCTGGCAGTCTGGTATCTTATTGAGAAATCAGACGAATTTAAGACTGATCTATGCAAGCAGAGAGGTGGATGACAGGAATGATGTGTTTATCAAATGGACCATTAACAAAGATATTTCCTGGAAGATTTACAGTGAAGATCAGTACAAAGAATTAGCCTTGTCAAATGGAGTTGGAAATTGGAGTGGTATTCCAGAGTTATTTGATTTTGTCATGCAGAATATAGAGGATGATCAGTATCAGGCTATGATGATCGTAAAATCACTGGTTGTAAAGATTCAAAACGGAGTAACATATACAGAAATTACAGAGGCGTATACAGGCTTGTTAGAAGATAATGCAAGAGAAGAACAGAGAACCCTTTGTGACCTGATTCTTAAACTTTATAAGACAGTTCCTGTATATGCACTAAAAGGTCATACAAGAGAAGAACTGGAAGAGGAAGAAACAGGCCACAGATTTCAGGTGATCCCTGGGGGTAAAGAGTAAACAAGGAGGAAGCAGATGAGACAGTCAACAGTATTAGTAGTAGATGACGAAAAAGAAATTGCTGACTTTATTGAATTATATTTAAAGAATGAAGATTATAATGTATTTAAATTTTACAATGGAAAAGATGCACTTGCATGTGTAGAGCACGAGAATATTGATCTGGCGATCCTTGATGTGATGTTGCCGGATATTGATGGATTTGAAATCTTAAAACAGATCCGATTAAAGCACAATTTTCCAGTTATTATGCTGACTGCAAGAGTATCATCCATGGATAAGATCAATGGATTGACATTAGGAGCTGATGATTATATTGAGAAGCCATTTGAACCTCTTGAACTTATGGCGAGAGTAAAAGCACAGCTACGAAGATTTACAAGATATAACGATGGTTCTGGATCTGATCAGGAAGATACTCTGGAGATTTCAGGACTTATTCTGAATCGTGCGACACATCAGTGCACTTATGGAGAAGAAGAAATTACACTAACTCCATTGGAATTTTCTATACTTTGGATCCTGACTCAGAACAGAGGCAAAGTAATAAGCTCCGAGAATCTGTTTGAGCAGGTGTGGAAAGAAAAATATTTTAAGAACAATAACAACACAGTTATGGTACATATCAGACATCTCAGGGAGAAACTTGGAGATGTCATGGGACACAAAGAGCTGATCAAGACAGTTTGGGGAGTTGGATACAAAGTTGAGGAGTAAATACAGAAGTTTAAAGATAAGGATTATATTGCAGACACTGGGAATCAGCCTTATTGTTGCATTTATCGGATATTTTATACTTGATATTTTTGTAGATGGGGTGTTTCAGGATCCGTTTGCCAAAACGGTTGTTTATATATTTGAACGGCTTGGCATGGATGAGATAGAAGCAATCCGTATATATCGTCTGATCTTTATGCAGAATAAAACAATGATCATTGGTGCTGGATTTTTTCTGTTACTTTTGTTAAGCTTTTATCTGGGTATGTCAAAATTTACAACTTATCTAAAACAGGTTGAAAGCGGTATTCAGATGATCTTAAATGAGTCCAAAGATCATATTTTACTCCCTCCAGAATTGAATCCACTGGAGAATAAGTTAAATGAGATCAAAGGAACATTGAAAGAGCAGCGACGGATCGCAGAGGAAAGTGAGCAAAGGAAGAATGATATTATCGTATATCTTGCTCATGATCTTAAGACACCGCTGACTTCAATTATTGCATATTTATCCTTGCTCAATGAAGCACCGGATATGCCGGTGGAACAGAGAGCAAAATATACCGGGATTTCACTTGAGAAAGCGAAACGACTGGGCGAACTGATCAATGAATTTTTTGAGATTACAAGATATAATCTTCAGAATATCACATTGGATAAGAAGGAATTTTATCTTTATGTTCTACTTGAACAAGTGATGGATTCTTTTGCTGCGGTATTTAAGCAGAAAGGATTAGAGTGGAAGATAGAGGTAGATGATAAAATTTTAATTTATGGTGATCCGGACAGACTTGCCAGGGTTTTTGAGAATCTGCTTCGGAATGCAGTTTCATACTGCTATCCAAATTCTCTGATCGAGGTTTATGGGATGATCGATGGAGATGAGGCAGATGTTATTGTAAGGAATCAGGGCAAGACGATACCAGAACATCAATTAAACAACCTGTTTGAGAAATTTTACAGATTAGATGAAGCGAGATCATCCGAAACAGGTGGTGCAGGTCTTGGACTTGCTATTGCCAAAGAGATCATCGAGCTTCATGATGGAACTATTAAAGCAACCAGCCAGAATGAGTATACGACATTCACAATAAGGCTGCCAAGAAAGAAGGAGGAACAATGAAAAAAGTATATGTAATTGGACATCGCAATCCAGATACAGATTCTATCTGTTCTGCGATCGCATATGCAAATCTTAAAAATCAGGTGGAAGGGAATGGATACGAAGCATATCGTGCCGGAAATATCAATGGTGAAACAAGATATGTTCTCGATACATTTGGAATCAAAGATCCTAAATATGTTAGTGATGTAAGACCAAGACTTACAGATGTTAACCTAAATTCTGTTAAAGGGGCAAAACCAACAGATTCACTGAAATCTGCACGAGAGATGATGCAGACAGAGAAGATTGTATCTCTTCCAGTATTAGATGGAAAGAAAATGATCGGACTTGTATCTATCAGTGATGTTTTAAAAGCAGACATGGATGTTTATGATAATGAGATTCTTGCGAAATCAAAAACACCATACAAGAATGTAGTTGAAACATTGGATGGAACACTTCAGACAGGAGATATTGAAGGATATATCACAGAAGGTAAATTAACAGTATCTGCAGCAAGTGTTGACACAATGGAAGAGTTTGTAACAGCGAAAGATACAGTGATCGTTGCAAACCGTGAAGATGCACAGATCGGTGCACTTCAGACAGGAGTACAGTGTATCGTTGTATGTATGGGAACAGAAGTAAGTGATAAAGTATTAGAACTTGCCAAAGAAAAAAATTGCAGAATCATCACAACACCATACGATACATTTACAGCAAGCCGTTTAATCTGCCAGGCTATGCCAGTATCTTACATTATGGCAACAGATACGATTGTATCATTTAATGAAACAGATTATATCGATGATGTCAAAGAAGAGATGACAAAGAAACGTTTCCGTTATTTCCCTGTATTGAATTCAGATAATGAATTCGTAGGATTTATTTCCAGACGTCGTATTTTAGAATTCAGCAAGAAACAGGTAATCTTAGTTGACCACAACGAAGTATCCCAGGCTGTCGAAGGATTAGAAGAATGCGAGATCATGGAGATCATCGATCATCACAGAATTGGAAGTGTGGAAACAGTTTCACCTGTATACTTCAGAAATCAGCCAGTTGGATGTACAGGAACAATTATTGCTCAGATGTATCGTGAACAGGGAATCGAGATCACAAAAGAGATGGCTGGATTAATGTGTTCAGCAATCCTTTCTGATACATTAATGTTCCGTTCACCAACTTGCACACCAGTTGATGAGCAGATCGCAAGAGAGTTAGCTGCTATCGCAGGTGTTGATGTAGAAGAGCATGCAAAAGCTATGTTCCGTGCAGGAAGTGATTTAAGTGGTAAGACTCCAAACGAAATTTTCTATATGGATTACAAGAAATTCAACGCTGATACAATTAACTTCGGTGTTGGACAGATTACATCTATGGATCAGGGTGAATTAGATGATATCAAAGCACCAATCCTTGAGTATATGGATTCCGTAAAAGAAGAACAGGGACTTGACTATGTATTCTTTATGTTAACAAATATCTTAGAAGAGACAACACATCTATTAATCTGCGGACCAGATGCAGAAGGTGTAATCGAGCGTGGATTTGATGTAACACCAGAAGATAAGATTGCAGTATTACCAGGAGTTATGTCACGTAAGAAACAGATGATCCCTAACTTACTGAATGCATTTCAGCAGTAATTTACAAAAGATTAATTGAGCAGCTAAAGCTGTTGATATATGAAGAAAATTAAATTATAGAGTATGATAATTGTCAGATTTTTTTCAAAATCTGGCAATTATTTTTTGCAAAAAAATCAATATATTTTATCGTTTTGTACTATTTAAAACGATAAAATATAAAACACAAACCACGTAAATTGGACGTTTGTTGGTAGAAAGATACAAAAAATAAGATAATAAATCGTAGAATTAGTACAAATTGATAAAAACGTTTGACGTTAACTTGGACTTCAAATAGATCCAATCAGAAATTATAATAAAAAACAAGTCGAAGGGAAATGGGTGATAAGATGAACCGAAGAGAGAATAAAATATTCAGCGAGCTGATTTGGAATGATAAATCAACGGTAGCAGCATTTAAAGATAAGTATAATGTTCAGGAGCGCTCTATAAGATTAGCAATTAAGAGTATCAATGATGATCTTATGGAAGCTGGATTACCAACAATCTTTGAGAACAGCGAAGGAGAACTGAGTATCGAAGATAAAGACCAAATCGCTGTGAAAGAGTTTGAAAAATTTATTCAAAATTATAATTTCTATTCTTACACCATGACAAAAAATGAGAGACATACAATTTTAGCCTTGATACTTTTAAACGGCAGAGAATACATCACAGTGGATATGCTTAAAAATGAAATTGGAGTCAGCAGAAATACAATTTTAAATGATCTTCAGGAGTTGAAAAGCTGGTTTGAAGACAGGGAAATGACTTTAAAAGCAAAACCACATGTTGGATATGTAATCGAAGCAACAGAGACACAGATTCGTGAAAATATTCTGAAACTTATGGAAGTTAACAGTGAAGAATATTACCAAAACGGATATATGTTGAATGTATATTGGTGGCTGCTTTTAAAGCAACTCGATACAATGAACTCTTTTGAAAATCTTAAGAATATTCTGCTGGAAGAGGAAGAAGAGACAGGTGTTATCCTGGAAGACTATTCGTTTTATGAAGCAGGCATTGAATTGATGATCATTTTGAATCGATTAGATCAGGGTAAATATCTTATAAGCTTCAATGATGAATCAAAAGAAGAAATAGAGATCAGTTCAAAATATCCTTTCAGCAAATCTGTTTTAAATAAAATTGGAAGAAAATATGATGTAAAGATAACAGAAGAAGAAATTTTGATGTTCACAAAACATCTTAGAGGAAAAAGATATTTAAAAGGTGAGCGAAACAGTGCAACCTCATTAGATATCAATGTGATGATCGCAGAAGCAATTCATTTGATCTCAGGTCAGTTAGGAATCGATTTTTATCTGGATTTTGGACTGTATGATCTGATGGTTGCACATATGAAATCTGCAGTTTACAGAGTTATGAATGGAGAAGTTCTTGTAAATCCATTTAAAGATGAGATTATCAATGATTATCCTGAAATCCTTCAGATCGTACATAAAGAACTTGAAAATTTAGAGAACTTTATCGGAAAGAAATTTAGAGAAGATGAAGTGATGTTTCTTGTTTTGTATTTTGCATCAGTGATAGAAAAAGAAAAGATACAAAGTAATAAAAATAAGAAAATTCCGGTAGCACTTGTCTGTGCGACAGGAAGAGGAACTGTTCAGTTTATGTTGGCAAAACTTAAGATATTAGAAAATATCATAGATATTGTCAGTGTATCATCTCATCACAATATGAATGAGATCGAGCAGTCTGGAGCGAGGATGATAATTTCAACTATTCCATTACCGAATTCAAAACTGCCCAATGTGGCAGTGAGAAGCCCAATGCTTGATGATCAGGATATTCTTACAATACAGCAAAAAGTATTTGAATTGAAAGAAAAAGAGCAGGAAGAGATAGAAGAACAGGAAAACAGAGTGATAAAACAAAATCCTCAAAAAGATATTCAAGGAGCTTTTTACAATCTGTTATCCAAGGAACGCATTGAAATGGATTATCCGGCAAAAGACTGGGAAGATGCCATAAGATGTGCGGGAAAACTTCTTTATGATACAAACACAGTAACAGAACAATACGTTGAAGAAATGGTAAGCAGTGTAAAAAAACATGGACCATACATTGTTGTTTGTAAGGGAATGGCACTTCCTCATGCAGATTGCAGCAAAGGTGCGATCAAGGAGGCGGCTTCACTTGTCAGATTGAAGACACCGATTGAATTTGGAAGTGTTTATAATGACCCGGTCAGATACGTCATAGGAATGAGCATTAAAAGTGCAGAAAGTATCAATCAGGCCATTTATGATATGATGAAAATTTTTGGAGATGAAAACAACATGAATAAATTTGACTCGCTCCCAGATGAGCAGGCAGTTTTAGACATGATCAACAGTTTTCAGAAACAAAAAATATAAATAAAAAGGAGAGCTTAAAATGGACAAGATAATAAGTAACAAAGAAAAAAGTTATTTGGCAGTTACTTTATCAGGAGACAACGACAAGGAAGTAATTAAGCAGATGGCATCTGCACTGGAAGAAGAAGGGTATGTAAAAGATACTTTCGCAGATGCAATTGTAAAAAGAGAAAGTATTTATCCAACAGGACTTCCTGTAGGAGAGATCAATGTAGCAATTCCGCATACTGATCCAGAACATGTAAACAATGCAGCAGTTTGTCTGGGAATCTTAGACAAACCAGTAACATTTAATGTTATGGGAATGGAAGGAGAGACAACAGAAGTTTCATTATTATTTATGCTTTCCATCAAACATAAAGAAGATCAGATGGGAATGCTGCAGAAATTAATAAGTCTTTGTCAGGATCAGAATACATTGAAAGAAATTCTGGCAAAAGATCAGGACAAGATTAATGAGGTTATGACAGCTCTGGTAGAGAAATAATGACTTTATTGATAGAGAAAAATGAGAAAACGCATACATAGAAAGGAGAAATTAATATGAAAAGAATTATTATTGCGTGTGGATCAGGAGTAGCAACATCAACAGTGGCAAATCAGAAGGTATCAGCATATTTGGATGAACATGGATATTCAGGAAAATATCAGATCGAACAGTGTCAGGTATCAGAACTTGCTGAAAAAGGTAAGAGTGCTGACTTCGCGATCGCAACAACAGTAGTTGGAGCAAACATGCCTTGCCCAGTATTACCAGGACTTCCATTATTAACTGGTGTTGGAGCAGACAAATTATTCAGCGACGTTGAAGAACAGATGAATAAATAAGAAAAACTATCAGAAAAAGAGAGATAAGAAGGGAGAAAAATCATGCAGGCAGTTATTGATTTTTTCAGTTATATTAACGGCTTAGGCGCAAGCGTCATGATGCCAATCATTTTAACAATTTTCGGAGTTATTTTAGGGGCTAAATTTGGTAAAGCTTTAAGAGGTGGTCTTACAGTAGGTGTAGGTTTCATCGGATTAAACCTTGCAGTAGGATTGATCGGTACATATCTTGCACCAGCTGTACAGCAGATGGCAACAAGATTCCATTTATCACTTACAACAGTAGACGTAGGATGGCCAGCTGCAGCAGCTATCGCTATGGGAACAACAGTAGGTCTGTTGATCATCCCAATCGGATTGATTATTAACATTATCATGTTACTTACAAACACAACACAGACAATCGACGTTGATATCTGGAACTACTGGCATTTCGCTTTTACAGGTTCTTTAGTAGCAATCGTTACAGATAACCTTACATACGGAATCATCGCAGCGATCATCAACATCATTATCGTATTTGTAATTGCTGACTACACAGCACCAAAAGCAGAAGAAGTATTAGGAATGCCTGGAGTATCTATTCCTCACGGATTCTCAGCAGCTTATGTACCATTTGCAATCGTGATCAACTGGGTTATGGACAGAATTCCAGGTGTAAACAAAATCGACATCAACATTGAAAAATTACAGAAGAAATTTGGTGTATTCGGAGAACCAATCTTAATTGGTACAGTATTAGGTATTGTAATCGGAGCTTTAGCAGGATATGATCTTAAAAATATTTTAACAAGTGGTATATATTTAGGAGCAGCTTTAGTACTGATTCCAAAAATGGCATCATTACTTATGGAAGGACTTATGCCTATTTCAGAAGCAGCACAGGCATTCATTTCTAAGAGATTTTCTGACAGAGGAAAAATCTACATTGGACTTGATTCAGCTGTAGGTGTAGGACATCCTATCACATTAACAGTAGCATTAATCCTTGTACCAGTAGCAGTATTCTTAGCAGTAATCCTTCCAGGAAACACAGTATTACCAATGGCTGACTTATCTTGCATCCCATATATGTTAGTACTGATCGTTCCATTAGTTGGTGGTAACGGATTCCGTGCGATCATCACAGGTATCATTGTATTAGCAGGTGGTTTATATATTTCAACTGACCTTGCAGCAGTTACAACATCTGTAGCTCATACAGTAGATGCCGCTACATACAATGGTGTAACACAGATTTCTTCTATCTGTGATGGAGCTAACCCTTTAACATGGGTAATCTACAGAGCAGGTAACTTAAGTATCGTTGCATTAGCAGTTGTTGGTGTTATCGCACTTGCATTAGCTTTCTTAAACAGAAAACGTATTATCAAAGCAGCACATGCTGAACAAAACTAAGATATAAAACAGCAGAAAGAGGTAAATGTATTTATGAAAAGTTATATATATAAAAAATCGCATTATCTCATTCAGCATACCATACCAGGAATATTCACACTTCTGATCGGGCTTTATTGCCTGATCAGACAGGTGATGACCGGATTTGATGGTTTGCTGATGTTTGTATTAATTATTTGCGTATATAATGTTTGGAATGAGTTTGTATCCTTGAGTAATCCGTACGAATTTGATCTTGGCGAAGAAACTATAACTTTTCGTGGATACAACAAGGAACATACATATAAGATCAGTGAAATGACAGCTTTCTCTATGAGAATGGTAGCAGGAAACACAAAGATCTATATGAACATCGACAAAGGTGGACTATTAAAAGGCAGATACTGGCTTAGAGTATCTGAATTTGATGATGATAAAGATATTATAGATTATTTTTATGATTTGGATGAACGAGTAAATCCACACTCTGTTATCACAAAAGCAAGAAAAGCAGGCAGAGCGAGATTGGCTCAGAAAGCGAAACGAGTTTAGGAGGAATTAAGATAGATGTTGGTAACATTAAAAGAATTACTTGACCAGGCAAAGGTTGAACATAAAGCAGTTGGTGCTTTTAACGGAACAACATTAGAAGCGATCAGAGGAATCATACAGGCAGCAGAGGAATTAAATGCACCTGTTATTTTACAGCATGCACAGAGTCATGATGATCTGATCGATTTAGAAGAAATTGGACCTGTTATGAAATATTATGCCGAGAGAGCGAAAGTTCCTGTGGCATTACATTTAGATCATGGTTCAAGTTTTGAAAGATGCGTACAGGCATTAAGACTGGGATTTACTTCTGTAATGTATGATGCATCAGCAAAATCTTTCGAAGAAAACGCAGCAGAAACAGCAGAGATCGTTAAGATCGCACATGCAGTAGGAGCAAGCGTAGAAGCTGAACTCGGTCATATCTTTACATCAAAAGTCGTACAGGGTGAAGGTGCAGGAGCTGATAGTACAGATGATTATGAAGATTTAGATAACATCTATACAGATCCTGAAGTTGCAAAGAAATTTGTAGAAATGACAAATGTAGATTGCCTTGCCGTTGCATTTGGAACAACACATGGTGTATATCTTACAGAGCCTAAATTAGATCTTCCAAGAGTCGCAAGACTTCGTGAAGCAACAAATATTCCACTTGTTATGCATGGTGGATCTGGTGTCAGTGAAGAAGACTACAGGAAAGTTATCGCCCGTGGCGTAAGAAAGATCAACTACTATACATATATGGCAAAAGCCGGCGGAACTGGTGTAGAGAGCAAACTTCCATTTAAAGAAATGCCAATTGTTCACCAGGGCAGGAAATATAAGATGCATTATTTACTTCAGGAAGAGGGAAAGGAAATTCCGGTTTACTATCATGACATCGTAGACTGGGGAATGAAAGCCATGAAGAAAAATGCTTATGAGGCTATGAAGATATTCTCAAATAAATAAGCATATGATCTAAGATGCTCCTTATTATGGTAGACAGTGGGAGAAAACTCTGTAACTATCATATGAGGGGTATCTTTCTGTCTGTAAACTGAATTACCAGAAGGAAAAAACGGAAAACGTTATTTTATCAGCAGGGGGAAAACAAACTGTATGTATCGCATTTTACTAGTAGATGATGAAATCCTTGTTCGAGATGCAATCAAAGAAAACATTGACTGGAAGGGCATGGACTGTGAACTGGTCGGAGATTGTGAAAACGGCAAAGAGGCAGCAGAATTTGTAAAAGAACATCCGGTGGATATTGTGTTGACAGATATATTGATGCCATACATGGACGGAATGGAACTGAGCAATTTTCTGCATGATAATTATCCGGAAATTGTAATTGTGATTTTTAGCGGATTCGGAGAATTTGAATATGCAAAAAAGGCAATTCAGTATGGAGTAAGTGAATATCTATTGAAACCGGTGACAGCGATGGAACTTACCGGGGTAATTGAAAAAATGAAGAAAAAAGTGGAACAGCAGCGTCTTGAAAAAAGTAAAATGGATGCACTGGCCCAAAACTCGGAAGAGTATCGTAAAAATAAGCAGATAATCCGGTCAAAAAATATAGAAGCACTTGTAAACTGCACGACAGATGTGAATGCAAGTATTGAACGTCTTGCAGAAATGGGGATTGACATCTCCGCAGCAAGCTACCGCGTGGCAATCTTTGATATTGACCTCTATTCCGGCATGTACCAGCTGGATACAGAAAAACGTCAGGAAAGCGCACTGATGGCATTTGTCCTTTTCAATATCAGCGATGAGATCGTCACCAGAGAAGAGGCCGGTATTGCCTACCAGGAAGGTATAACCGCGTCGGAATCCTTTTTCAGGAAAAATGGAGCCGTAATTTTACATCCAGAACAAAAGAAATCTGTCATGAGATTCAGGAAAAAACAAAAGAGGTTATGGGATTTGACGTATCCATGGGTATCGGTAAATGGGTAAAAAAACCAGAAGAACTGATCCAGTCACACGATATGGCTGCACAGACCCTTCAGTATCGCTATCTTCTTGGTGGAAACATTCTTATTGATATGGAAG
>OGRN01001347.1_pt1 | contig 21530 bp, 20 predicted proteins | sample 1553401 | NCBI WGS metagenome assembly OGRN01 (sample SAMEA2580096, study PRJEB22360) | human gut metagenome | biome: human gut; feature: human-associated habitat; material: faeces | place: Denmark | collected 2008/2010 | reverse complement strand
TGCTTCTTCCAAAACCACATTGCCTGTTTCTGGTATTTCATCTTCATCTAAAATTATATAAAGGCGGTCGGCACAAGCCAAAGCACTTTGAAGTTCTGAAAGAACAGACGAAATGTCATTGAAAGGCTTCGTATACTGGGTGACATAGTTTAGGAAGGTAGTCAATTGTCCCACTGTAAAAGCACCACCCGACATGATTCGATAAGCACCAACACCTGCAATGAGAGCATAGATCAGACTATTGACAAAACGTGTAGCTGGGTTAACCGCTGACGAATAAAAGATAGCACCCTGTGAATAATCAGCATACTTACCATTGACGTCTTTAAAACTCCTAACCATCTGGTCTTGAGCATTTAGACTCTGTACTAAAGCTTCTTGAGTCAGACTTTCCTCAATCAACTGAGTCTGCATGCCTCGCCATTTGGTTTGATTGCGATAGAGTTGATAGCTCTTCTTTGCGATAAAACGTGCCACAAGCATTGACAAAGGCGTCATCACTAGAACTAAGAGCATCATGAACCAGTCTAAGCGAGCCATGGTAATGATTATGACAAAGATAGTCAAAAGCCCAACGAAAAATTGGTTAAAGACCATGAGAAGTCCGTTGTTTAACTGATCGCTATCTGTAGTCACACGGCTAACCATGTCTCCAGTTCCTTGACGATCAAGGTAACTGAGAGGCATAGCATGAATTTTCATCATGACTCGTTCACGTAAACTTTCGCTATATGAATAAATCAATCGATTATAAATCAAAGGGTTAAGCCACTGGATTGCACTATTAGCTAAGATAACTACAAGCATCTGCCAAATTAAACGTGACATCAATAGAACGGCGTTCATCTTAAGAACAGCGTCCACTGCATCACCAATTAAGATAGGTAAGTAAACCGTTAAGGCAACTTGAATAATGGTCCCAACAGTTGCTAAGGCAAAGAGGTAACGCTGACTTAAGATATCTCTACTTAAACGTTTAAGCGTTGATTTATTATTTCTAGCCTTCATCAGCGACCTCCTTTTGATGTTGAGAATAATGAATGTCTTGATAGAGTTTATTTGTGGCAAGCAATTCTTCATGATTACCCAAGCCAACTTGATGTCCCTTATCAAGCACCAAAATTTGATCAACAGCTTTTAGACTATTTGTTCTTTGCGAAATAATAATCAGACTCGTTGATTTAAGATTGTCTCTGATAGCCGCTAGTAAGCGACTTTCAGTTAGGTAATCTAGGGCTGAGGTTGAGTCGTCCAAAATCAAGAATGGTGCTGGTCTCATCAGCGCACGCGCAATAGTCAAACGTTGACGTTGACCCCCCGAAAAATTACGGCCAAATGACTCAACTGGCTCATCTAAACCAAGATCCTTGTCTTTTACAAAATCAGCAGCCTGAGCCATGTCAAGCGCATGCCACAGTTCTTGCTCACTCGGTTCATGGTCAAGTCCTAATGACAAGTTTGAACGAATGGTTCCCCTAAATAACTCGGCTTTTTGTGGGACATAGGCAACCCAAGAACGCCACTCTTTAAGGTTTTTTGGTGATTTTTGATCTTTGAAAATAGCTAATGAACCAATCTGAGGCTGATATAAGTTCATGATTAAGTTTACCAAAGTCGATTTACCTGAACCTGTACCACCAATAATACCTAGTGACTGACCTTGAGTAAGACTTACATGAATCTCTTGGAGTGATGGCGAACTAGCTGTAGGATAGGTAAAGGTCATCTGATCAATAGCTAGCACTGTGGAAGCCTGACTAGAAGTGCGGACTTCTAAAGGTGCCTCAATATCCTCATCTTGGAGTTCAAAAATAGCTTGTACACGTTTCGCTGAAATAAAGCTTTGATTCAGATTGGTCAACATCATGGCTAATTTAAGGAGCTCCGTCAAAATTTGCAAGAGATAATTGACCAGAGCAATCAGCATACCTTGAGACAAAAGACCAGCTTGAATTTGCAGATTTCCTTGCCAAAGGATAGCAATCAAGGTCATATTAACAACCAAGAAAGTCAAAGGACTAATGAGACTTGCTATCACTCCTGTTTTGAGCTGCCACTTCTTCAAGTCTTTATTGACAGCAGTAAAGTTATCTAATTCACGCTCACTTTGATCAAAAGCCCGAATAACCCTCATACCTTCAAGTTGTTGACGCGTATTGGTAACAATTGACTCATTAATTACTCGAATCTTGGCATATAAAGGATTGACGATGCGACTGGCTAGTACAATAATAAGGGTCAATACCAAGACCATGCCAAGAAACCATAGGGTCAAGCGTGGACTGATTCGGAATGCCATAATAATGGCTCCCGTCACGATAATCGGTGCCCTCAAAAAGAGCCTCAAAAATTGATTGATGCCCGTTTGGATTTGAAAGGTATCACCAGTCAAACGTGTCACCAAACTTGACGTTCCAATCTCATCCCGCTTTTCCTTTGATAAACGCATGATTTTCGCATAGAGGTCATTAGTCAACACTCGTGCATAACCAACTGCTGCTCTTGATGAAAAATACTGTGCTGAAATAGCAACAACAACCCCAATAACGGCAAGTCCGAACAAGAGAAAAATCATCATAAACAGATGATTTTGGTCTTTATTTGGAATAGTTGTGTCGACAATTCCAGCAATCACTAGAGGGACCAAGAGTTCGAAACTGGCTTCGATTAATTTAAAAACGGGTCCCAGGATACTGTCTTTGATGTATCCTCTAAAATACACTAATAATGCTTTCATTTGTCTTTCCTAAGTTTAACGTCCTCACTCTTAGAGGCGTGAGAACATACGCATCAAAAAGAGATTAAACTGTACTTCCTTAGCGTAGTAAATATTTCCGCCATTTGTATAAAGTTTTCCGCCACCATAGTACATGGCAACCGGTTGGTAATAGGTGTATGTTTGCCCGCTAGTGTTTCCTAGACTCGGAGCAACGACATTTTTAGAGTAAGCCTTTGCGAGTTCGACGGTGTTCACTCCACCATTATCAGCCACATAATCGATATAGGCCTTACCAAAATTATAGGCTTGTACTGCTGTCCAAGGATCCACCTTATGGTGGGCAGCTTCTTCCAGATTTTCCGACAGCACCGTCACCCCTTGACGAATACTTTCTTTTCGATCTGTTATGGAGTTGGTCACCCCTGTAGAACTTTCACTGGACTGCATCACGTCATCTGTCTTCCCCTTGGTTTCTGTGTAAATCATAGCCAACACCAAATCGACATTGGTTGTATTATCAATGTCGTCCTCTGCCAAAACCTCCTTAACCATGGATTCATAGGTTAAGACATGTTGAATATTGGCATGGATTCGATAGCATTGGATACCTATGATGAGGACTACGACAAAAACCGCCAGACGTCTTATCCATTTAAACATATTATTTATTGATGATATCCTCGATATTTTTGATGAGAATAGAGTAGGTGCCATCAGGATTTTGAATAAACTCAACACTATCAGCATCCTGATACACATTATTAGGCACAATTAACTCAATTCCGTTCGATAACGATAATTTTTGATTCTCCAATTTCTTAATTTGACGCGAATGGTCAATATCTGATACCGAGATAGGCTCAGGTATGGCCTCTTTGAGCTCATCAACAAAGGTCAAACGAGCTGTCAAATTATTATCAAAGAGCTGGTCTGCCAATTTTTCAGGTGATAACTCTTGATCTTCTTCCAAATTATTGAAAATAGCAGATTTCATTTTTCCTTGGAAGTTAAAATCATCCTGATTAAAATTCTCGGCAATCTTCTGAGCAGTATCTTCAACCATCTTAATCGATTTTTTAACAGACTGCTCAGGTTGGACCTGCAACAGATTTTCAGAGAAATAATTGGCAAAGCTTCCATTATGCTTGATTCGCTTTTCAATCAAATAATACTGCTTACTACTACGATTGATTACCAAAGCTTCATCAGGTGTCTGAGCCGCAGATGGCAAATTATTTTGTGACAATTGAATAGGATGTTGGCTATCTCCCAAAGAATGAATCAAACTATCCTTGAGAGCAATACGCAAGAAAGCAAAATACTCTTGCCCTTCTTTGTCAAACTGAATAAAGACCAAATCATTGGTCTTTTGATCTTCAGAAATGACAAATTCTTCCTTCCAAAGTTGGGCAATTTTGACAGAACTTTCCATCAAATCATCCCCTAGATAACTGATGAAAACATTTTCTGCTTCGAAATAGCCACGTTTAGCCTCATCCGAGAAAACTTTTGACAGTTTCTTTCGGAAATACTCGTCCAAACGTGGTGTTATTTCAAGCGGCGCTTCTGCCAATACCAGCTCCGTATCATTTGGCGAAAACTGATGAATGATAATGCGTTTAATATATAAATCTAACATAATCCCTTAATAAAGTGGAAAGGCATCTGTGAGTGTTTTGACTTCCCCACGAATGTGTTCCAAAACTTCTGGTTTGTCGTGATTTTCCAAAGCTTGGATCATCAACTCAGCAATCTTACGGCTCTCAGCTTCACCCATACCACGACTTGTAATAGCTGGGCTACCTACACGAATACCAGATGTTTTAAATGGTGACAATTGTTCATAAGGAATACCATTTTTGTTCAAGGTAATATTCACTTCTTCAAGAACATTTTGAGCAACCTTACCATTTTCAACAACCTTAGTCACATCAACCAAGAAGAGGTGATTATTGGTACCACCTGAAATGACACGGAAGTCTGGGTGTTGATTGAAAACATCTGCCATAGCTGAGGCGTTCTTGATGACATTTTCACCGTATTCCTTAAAGGCAGGGTCAAGTGCTTCTTTAAGGGCAACAGCCTTAGCTGCAATAACGTGTTCCAAAGGACCACCTTGCAAGCCAGGGAAGACGGCAGAATTGATTTTCTTAGCAATGTCTTCATCATTAGTCAAGATCAATCCACCACGAGGACCACGAAGTGTCTTGTGAGTTGTTGTAGTGGTCACATGTGCATGAGGAACTGGACTTGGATGATGACCAGAGGCTACAAGACCAGCAATGTGAGCCATATCTACCATGAGGTAGGCACCTACAGCATCAGCAATTTCACGGAATTTAGCAAAATCAATGATACGTGAGTAAGCTGAAGCCCCGGCAACGATGAGTTTTGGTTTTACTTCTTTTGCTTGAGCAAGGATAGCATCATAATCAAGAAGTTCAGTTTCCTTATCTACATTGTAAGCAACGAAGTGATAAGTCTTACCAGAGAAACTAACTGGCGCACCGTGTGTCAAGTGACCACCTGCTGACAAATCCATCCCCATCACAGTGTCACCTGGTTGGATCAAAGACATGTAAACTGCTGCATTGGCTTGACTACCTGAGTGAGGTTGCACGTTGGCAAATTTTGCTCCAAAAAGTTCTTTGGCACGCTCAATAGCAAGAGACTCGACCACATCAATCACGTCTGTACCACCGTAGTAACGCTTACCTGGATAGCCTTCTGCGTACTTGTTAGTCAAGAGAGTTCCTTGAGCAGCCATTACTGCTTTAGATACCACGTTCTCAGAGGCAATCAACTCAATATTGTTTTGCTGACGTTCAGCCTCAGCATCGATGGCGTTCCATAGTTCAGGGTCAAATGCTTTGTAATCTTCTTTATCAAAAATCATAGAGGTCTCCTTTGAGGTCTAATGGGGTTCAATCAACTCACCCACATACAGTCGGAAATTATCTCACACTTCCATAGGTCTCTGTTAGTCATTTATTCTATGGTCAACTCGGGTAGAGCCGCCAATAGGTCTTCTTTTGTAATCTTCCCTTGTCTGAGAATTTTAGCCGGTGAAACAGACAAATCCAAAATCGTCGAATCTACACCTAACAAGGCATCATCATCTTGATAGCCAGTCACCTGAAAATCAAATTGGTCTCTTATTTGGTCAAAATAACGACCACTAGCCTTCCCAGACTTATTGGCTGAGGGACCAATTAAAGGACCTTCCGCTTGAATCAGTTCTCTAGTAACAGGATGGTCTGGTAAACGGAAGCCAACCGTCGCCAATCCTGAATTAATCCATCTGGGGACTTTATCATTAGCCTTTAAAATGATAGTCAAAGGTCCAGGCAAAAAAGCATCATACAATTGTTTTAAATACTTGGGCTGCTCTTTTGAATAAGCCAGGATATCTTCATAAGAAGCGACATTCAAATTCATGGCTTTATCTCTAGGACGATTTTTCAGCTCATAGACATGGTTCACAGCACTCTCATCCAAAGCCTTAGCAAATAAACCATAGACAGTCTCTGTAGGAAGAACAACTGCGCCACCGTCAGACAAGATTTCTCTTAACACTTTCTTATTTTTCATCATCCATCACGACCATTCTATCTTGTCCAAATTGGTCCTTAAGGACACGCACTCGCTTATCTGGAAAATGTAGAGACAAGAGTCCCTTCAAATCCTGGCCCTGCTTATAGCCAATTTCAAAGTAGAGCTTTCCACTAGGAGTCAAATACTTATATGCCTCCTCAATAATCTGTCTATAAATGGCAAGTCCCTCTTCATCAGCAAACAAGGCCATCTTTGGCTCGCTAGCCAAGACATTGACCTCAACTTCGTTCTTATCATTTTCAGAAATATAGGGAGGATTTGACACAATGATATCAAAACTGCCAGAAATATTTTCGAAAACATCCGATTGAACAAAGCTAATGTCTACCTGATTTAGCTTAGCATTCTCCTTGGCAAGCTCTAGCGCATCAACTGACAAGTCACTAGCTGTTACTTGCCAAAGAGGGCAACTCTTTTTCAGGGATACCGAAATAGCACCACTCCCAGTTCCAATATCAAGAACCTTAAGCTCTGTGCTTGGGTTTTCCGCTAAAATCAAGTCCACTAGTTCCTCAGTTTCAGGACGTGGAATCAAGACACGCTCATCAACCTGAAAACGTAAGCCATGAAAGTCTTCATAGCCCAAGATATACTGGGCAGGCTTGTGATTCTTTAGTTGGCTAAATACATGAGCTAATAGCTCAGCATCTTCCTCTGAAACTTCCTGACGCAATTGAAGAACAAAATGAGTCAAGTCCCACTGCTTCAAACCACGATAAACAAAGGAAAGGGCCTCTGGCTCTTCACAAACAGCATCAAGCTGCTTCTCATAGTCAGCCAGGACATCCGCTAAAATCATTTGTTAAGCTCTTCCAATTTTTGAGTTTGATCGTAAAGAACAAGAGCATCAATGACTTCATCCATTTTCCCAGCCAAAATTGTATCTAGTTTTTGAAGGGTCAAACCAATACGGTGATCCGTTACACGGTTTTGTGGGAAGTTGTAAGTACGGATACGCTCTGAACGATCCCCTGTACCAACAGTAGATTTACGCTCAGCATCTTGTTCATCTTGAGCGATTTGAGCAAAGTGGTCCGCAACACGCGCACGGATAATCTTCATGGCTTTATCACGGTTCTTCTGTTGTGTACGTTCTTCTTGCATCTCTACTTTGATTCCAGTAGGAATGTGAACCATACGAACCGCAGTCGCAACCTTATTGACGTTCTGACCACCAGCACCAGATGCGTGATAGATATCGACACGAAGGTCCTTAGGATCAATTTCGTACTCTACTTCTTCAACTTCTGGCATAACCAAAACAGTTGCTGTCGAGGTATGAACACGACCTTGGCTCTCAGTCACAGGCACACGTTGTACACGGTGTGCTCCTGATTCATATTTGAGTTTTGAGTAGACTGATTGTCCTGAAACCATGGCAACCACTTCTTTGATACCACCAACACCATTGTAAGATGCTTCCATAACCTCAAAGCGCCAACCTTGTGTTTCTGCGTATTTTTGGTACATAGCTAAAAGGTCACCTGCAAACAAGGCAGCTTCATCACCACCTGCGGCTCCACGGATTTCGAGGATAATATTCTTGTCATCATTAGGGTCTTTTGGCAAGAGAAGAATTTTCAAGCGTTCTTCGTACTCTTCTTTAGCGGCTTTAGATTCTTTAAGTTCTTCCTTAGCCATTTCTTCCAAGTCAGGATCACCACTTGCTTCCTTAATCATCTCTTCAGCATCTGAGATACTTTGGATGACTTGCTTGTACTCACGGTAAGCTGTCACAGTTTCACGAGTATTTGCCTCTTCACGTGACAACTCCATGAAGCGTTTAGTGTCTGAAACGACTTCAGGGTCACTAAGCAATTCACCCAATTCCTCATAACGGTCTTCAACCGCTTGTAACTGATCATAAATATTCATTTGTTATCTTTACTCCTTATATAACTAATAGTCGTTTTTAGGCCTTATTCAAAGGGATTATGTTTTCTTGAGGTGGATTAAACCAGTGCTTTCGGCAAACAGAGATATAACTCTCGTGTCCTCCAATTTGAACTTGTGCTCCCTCATAAACTGGCTTACCATCTTCCATACGAAGAACCATGGTTGCCTTTCTCGAGCAATAATGACAAATGGTCTTAATCTCATCAATCTTATCAGACAAAAGCAAAAGGTATTTAGAACCTTCAAAGAGATTGTTCTGAAAATCATTTTTGAGACCAAAAGCCATCACTGGGATATCTAACTCATCAACAATTCGTGCCAAATCATAGACATTCGCACGAGTCAAAAACTGAGCCTCATCAACTAAAACACAGTAAGGTCGTGGATCCATATTAGCAATGTAACCAAAAATATCCGTATCATCACCAATAGGATAGGCCTTCCGTTTCATGCCAATACGACTCGAGATATAGCCGACCCCATCTCGATTATCCAAACGACTGGTCAATAGTACCACTGGTTTTCCTTGTTCTTCGTAATTATAGGCAACCTTAAGAATCTCAATGGATTTCCCAGAATTCATGGTGCCGTAGCGAAAATAAAGTTGTGCCAAACCAGTCTCCTCTAAAATATGTATTGTACTTATTTTATCATAATTCCAAGCGTAAAAGGGAGGGAGACTGAACAATTTTTGAAAAAAGTTCGCCTCACTCCCTTATTTTTATAATAGGTTTGACTTGTGTTTCAAATGGTTCAATCTTATCATCTTAATAACATTTCACCAGTCTAATAGTTTCTTATGAATAGGCTTTAGCCAATTTTTCAAGAAGTTCTTCTTTCTCCTCGTCACTAGCAAATGAAGCTTCGATTGCCGTCTTATTATGAGCATAAAAGTCTTGCACTGAGCTATTAAAATGCTTGTGATAGAGTTCGTATTCCTTGGTTAAGTTTGTATCAGAAACCGTACGATTGTCTGTATTAATGGTAATATTCGCACCTGCTGCTTTCATTTTTAGATAAGGAAAATCAGCAACTGTAACGGCTGCCTTAGTCTGCAGATTACTTGTTAAACATAACTCTCCTGTGAAACCATTTTTGACAAACTCTTCCAAAAGCTCAGACTCTTGAGCCAAGATCGTTGCATGGCCATTACGCTTAATTCCCATGGCAATCGACTCAGCCAAAAAGGCTGGACAACCACACTCACCAGCATGGAAAGTCATCGGACGGTTGTAACTTTGGACTTGCTCAATCAGAGGTTTAATCGCTTTAGGTCCATAATGATGTTCATCTCCAGCAAAATCAAAACCAACAAAGTCACTATTTTCAACTTCATTTGCTTCATCAAGAATACGAGCCGTTAATTCTTGATCTGATTGGCGCATACCACAAACTAGGGCCTTGGCTACAATACCAAATTCTTCTTGAGCTTGACGTAAGCCCTGACAAACGGCATCAATGGTTTCAGCGACAGTCAATCCCTTATCCATTGACAATTCTGGAGCAAAACGCACTTCAATATAGATAACATTTTCAAGAGCAGCCTGTTTTGCGACATCATAAGCCGCAATGGTCAAGGCTTCCTTTGTTTGAAGCAAAGGACGAATATAATCAAAAGCCTCAAGATAATCTAGGAGACTCTCACAGGTAGCCGGTGCTGTCACATGATGTTTGAGCTCCGCATCGTCCTCAGGTAACTCAATCTGTGCCAAGTCAGCTAGGTGACGAATAGTTTCCAATGATAGAGAACCATCCAAATGGCAGTGTAGTTCTGTTTTAGCCAACTTATGAAAATCAATAGCAGTCATTCTTTTCTTCCTCTCTAAACAATATGTTTTTATCAGATAAAAATTAATTTTTACTATCTTATCATTCTTATGGAAAAAGTCAAGGTGCCGCTCCTAATAGGACGTAGTAGATTCTTGAAATGCCATTAGCATTTTGTTAGGATGTAACTATCAAGAATACAAGGAGAAACTTTATGTCTGACTATATTTTACCAGAAGTTTGGGAAAACCCAACCTCTATGGGAGGTGCCTGGGGTGGCCTCAATCAACCTACAGCTGGTGCACGTTTTGAACAAACATTACCTAAAGGTGACCAACCTTTCCAACTTTATACTCTTCCGACACCAAATGGTATCAAGGCAACTATCATGCTGGAAGAATTGAAAGAACTTGGTGTGACTCAAGCAGGTTATGACGCTTATCGTATTAAGATTGGTGACGGTGACCAATTCGGCTCAGACTTTGTTTCAATCAATCCAAACTCAAAGATTCCAGCCATGATGGATTACTCTGAAGACCAACCAGTTCGTGTCTTCGAATCAGCTAACATCCTCCTTTACTTGGCTGAAAAATTCGGCAAACTCATTCCAACTGATCACGCAAAACGTACGGAAGTTCTCAACTGGCTCTTTTGGCAAACAGGTGCTGCTCCTTTTCTAGGTGGTGGCTTTGGTCACTTCTTCCACTATGCACCTGAAAAAATCGAATATGCCATCAACCGTTTTGCCATGGAAGCCAAACGCCAACTTGACTTGCTTGATAAAGAATTAGCAACCAAACCTTATATTGCTGGTGATGAGTACACTATCGCTGATATCGCCATCTGGTCTTGGTATGGTCGTCTTGCTCAAGATAAGATTTGGGATAAGGCTGGTATTTTCCTTGATGTTAAAGAATACAAGCATCTTCAAGCTTGGACTGAAAAAATTGCCTACCGTCCAGCGGTTAAACGTGGACTTGAAGTTGACTATAAAGAGATCTAATTTTTATAACGGTTTGCCTAAGCCAACCGTTTTTCTATTGTTTCATGATATAATAGAAGCAAAATTACAAGGAGACATTCATGACTGTATTTCAAGCTATTTTAGAAAAAATCAAAGCCTACGACACTATTATTATTCACCGCCACCAAAGACCTGACCCTGATGCCATTGGTAGTCAGGTAGGACTGAAGGAAATTTTAAAAACAAACTTTCCAGATAAAAAGGTTCTTGCGACAGGTGTCAATGAACCTACCTTATCTTGGATTGCTGAAATGGATAAGGTAACTGACCAAGACTATGAAGGAGCGCTTGTTATTGTTACCGATACAGCCAACACCCCTCGTATCGACGACGATCGTTATGATAAAGGTGACTTCCTTATCAAAATTGACCATCATCCTAACGATGATGCCTACGGTGACCTTCTACTTGTTGATACGACTGCTTCAAGTGCTAGCGAAATTGTGACAGACTGGGCCCTCAGCCTTGGTCTTTCCTTGTCAGATGCTGCTGCTCGTGTTCTCTACAATGGTATTGTTGGCGATACAGGTCGCTTCCTCTTTCCATCTACTACTCCTAAAACACTTCAAATCGCGGCTAAACTTCGTGAATACGACTTTGATTTTGCAGCAATGGCTCGTCGTATGGACAGTTTTCCTTTCAAAATTGCTAAACTACAAGGTTATGTTTTCGATAATCTAGAAGTCGATGAAAATGGTGCAGCTCGAGTTGTCTTGACACGAAAGATTTTGGATGAATTCAATGTCACTGATGCTGAAAGTTCTGCCATTGTTGGAACTCCAGGCCGTATTGATTGTGTCGAATCTTGGGCTATTTTCGTAGAGCAGCCTGAAGGACATTACCGTGTCCGTCTACGTAGTAAAAGCATTGTCATCAACGAGATTGCCAAACGCCATGATGGTGGCGGCCACCCACTAGCTAGTGGGGCCAATTCCTACAGCTTAGAAGAAAACGAACAAATCTATCAAGAAATCAAGGATACAGTTGCCCATGCAACTCACTAATCGTCGTGTACGTCTCATGGGAACTGTGATTGACGTCTCTATCTATCATAAAGAACCAGAACCCCTGCTAGACCAAGTTGAAGCACTTCTACATACCTACAATAAGCGCTTCTCAGCCAATGACGACAGTTCCGAACTCATGAAAATTAACAAGGCAGCAGGCTTACATCCAGTGACAGTTCACCCAGAACTTTTTGAACTTATTTCTCTTGGAAAATGGCATAGCTGCCAACCTGGAAGTCACCTTAATATTGCTATCGGGCCTCTCATTCAGACTTGGCGCATTGGTTTTTCGGATGCCAAGTTGCCTCTGCCTGAAGAAATTCGTCCGCTCCTGCAAATTATCAATCCCAATGCCATTGTTCTATCCGAGGAAAATCAAAGCGTTTTTCTCAAAGAAAAAGGGATGAAAATTGATCTTGGTGCCCTAGCAAAAGGATATATTGCAGATCGTATTGCAGATTTTCTTAAAGCTGAAAAAGTAACCAGCGCCCTAATCAATCTCGGAGGCAATGTCCTAACCTTTGGACCAGCCCTCCATAATCCAGACCACAAATGGCGAATTGGTATTCAAAATCCTAAGGAGACTAGAAACACAAATCTTATGGTGCTTGCTATAAGAGACCAGTCTGTTGTCACTTCGGGAATCTATGAACGTACTTTTGAGATAGATGGCAAAACCTACCATCATATTTTTGATAGCCAGACTGGTTATCCAGTCTCCAGTGACCTAGCCAGTCTTACCATTATTTCATCCCTCTCAGTGGATGGTGAAATTTGGACAACCCGCTTATTTGGTTCTAGTCTCGAACACATATTCCAAGAAGTTAGTTCACAAGCTGAGCTTGAAGCAATCATCGTTGATAAAGACAATCACTGCTTTCAGACAGGTGGCATTTACAAAATGCGAATTTCCTAAAAAATAGTAAAAAAGACTTGTCAAGAAGACCACCTTTTGATAAACTAAAATAGTTAAAAAACTATGGTGCGGAAAGTACCATGGCAGAAAGGAAATATTTTAACATGAAAAAAGATATCCATCCAGATTACCGTCAAGTAGTATTCATGGACACAACTACTGGTTACCAATTCCTTAGCGGTTCAACTAAACACTCAAACGAAACAGTTGAATTCGAAGGTGAAACTTACCCATTGATCCGTGTTGAAATTACGTCAGATTCACATCCATTCTACACTGGTAAGCAAAAGTTTACCAAGGCCGATGGTGCGGTCGATCGTTTCAACAAGAAATACGGTCTCAAATAAGCAGACAATTAAACGGCGTTCCGGCTTCGGCTGGGGCGTCTTTTTTGTATGTGCAAATCATCGACACTCACAAACAAAGCCGCACCAGTTCGAGTAATGAACTGATGCGGCTTTGTCTCACTTACGATATGATTAGTAGCGCATAATCGCGAGAGCAGCGGTTTCTACGGGCATCCGGTCTGCGGGGATGATTCGGATTTGCCCGTTCATGGCAATCACGACATCGACCAGGTCGTCAATTAAATTATCAGGAGCAGCAATTGGATCATTTAATTGAACATCGGCCGCTGGTAAGGAGCCGGCAACATTCGCGTCTGCGGCGACAATCAAGGTGTCGATCCGCCCACTTAATGCTGGCTTGATCATGTCAAAAGGATCGGTCAATGCTAACTGGCGGGACTTAGCCTGATCATAACGTTCTAGTAAAATGTCGGCTAATTGGGTATGCCACATCGTCTGAACGGGTTCTGTGGCTGTTTGCATTGCGCCCACCGTTAAGTTTTTCGGTGACTTATTGATCATGAGGTGTTGTGACAAGTACGGATTCTTGTTGACGGCACGGAAGACTGCCTGGTTATGTGGTAGTCCCATTAAGATCAATGGCCGTCGCGTCTTTTGTGAATGGGCCTGAACGTACTGCGCCACTTGTTGGTAATAATTTCGTTGGTCAATATCGCGTTCTTCGGCCTTCGCATTATGACCATGATAGTTGGCACCGTGAACGGGGCTGGCGTTGAAATTCAGGTCACCGCCACGTTTTTCAGTGCCCAATGCTTCTGTCAGGGTGCGGGGGGCCTCAGCTGGCAAATCAAGTTCGACGAAACTGCCATCACGTTGGGCGTAGAGCGCCATGCTATCTTCATTGAGTGCTAGCAAGTCGAAGTCGAATTGATGCTGGCGGTCGGCTAGTACTGGGCGAATAGCTGGCATGCTATTGACGCTGACATGGTTGTCAGTGGGATATTGTAAGTCGAAAATGTGTAGGTCACGACTGTTAGTGATGATGCCTGTCTGAGGGCCAGTGTGCTGTAACCAGAAGGCGTTGTCATTAATTAATTGCTCTAGTTGCGTCGCGTATGGCGCAAATTCGGTTTTCGGAAAGTGGTGGGCCATCTGGGTTTCAGCTTCATTAACTAATTGTTTGAATTGTAAGCGGCGGCGATTGAGGTCGTTGAGCACAACGGCCGTGTTGAGGTAAATTGCAATGTATGGGCCATCCTCACGTTGTTGCATTAGTTGATTGAGATCGTTTTTTACCATCGTTTCCATAGGTCCAACCTGCTTTCTGTTTTTGATACAATTAGCATAACAAGAATCTGATTACGGACGCAAATATAATGATTATGATAAGCTATAGATAATTCTAACGAACTAAACGAATTCGGGGCTTTATTATGCGAACTAATTAAGGTATATTTACCGTAGAACCTTTGATAAAGGGCGTAAACAAATTAGGAGGCGGGATTAATGAAGTCCAAGCAACATCCCGGGTTAAAGTGGTTAGGTCGGGGCGTTTTTGTCCTGCTGGTGCTAGTATCATTGGCATTAATTTTCAATGAACAGATCAAGAGCTGGTTAGTGAGTTCATACTCGCCGACCGTTACGGCTAAGACGGTTAAGCAGAATACGAAGAAGAAGAGCGATTTTAACTTCTCAAAGGTCAAGTCACTTGACTTTCAGACCGTTGCCAAGGCCCGCATGAATAAGAATGCAATCAACGTGATTGGCTCGATTGCGATTCCGTCCGTTGATTTGTACCTGCCAATTGGTAATGGTGTCAGCAATGAAACGTTAGCATTGGCGGCTGGCACGATGAAAGCTAATCAGAAGATGGGGCAGGGTAACTACGCGTTGGCTGGTCACCATATGATCAAGCATGGCGCACTATTCAGTCCGTTGTACTATAAGAGCAAGGTTGGCCAAATGATTTATGTGAGTGATGCCAAAAAGATTTATGCGTATAAGACGAGTCAGCGAACATTCATTAAAGCAACTGATGTCCAAGTAATTGATGATGTTCCTGGTCAGAAGCTGATTACCCTAATTACCTGTGATAAGACCGGGGCGGGTCGCTTAATGATTCGCGGTAAGTACGAACAGCAATGGTCGTTTAAGTCGGCGCCAACTCAGGTTCAGAAGGCCTTTACAAGTCATTTTAATAACAAATATTAACAATTATTACATTCTAGGGGTATCGATATCTTCTAACGGAATTTCACGGTACAATATAACTTAAGGTCACATGTCTCAGATAAGACATAATTTAGAGGGGGTCTATTGATGATAGCTTTAATTATCGTTGCGGTCGTATTGGTTTTGATCGCAATTTACGTGGTAATTTATAACGGTTTAGTTAAGTCACGGATGTATACGCAGGAAGCGTGGAGCCAAATCGATGTTCAGCTAAAACGGCGGACTGATTTGATTCCTAATCTGGTCAATACGGTCAAAGGTTACGCGAAACATGAAAAGAGTACCTTAGCGGAAGTGATTTCATTACGGAATCAATTAACGCAAGTGCCGAGCGGTGATCACCAACAGGCTATGGCAGTTTCTGATCAATTGACAAATTCGTTGAAGAGCATTTTTGCGTTAGCTGAAAGCTACCCTGATTTGAAGGCGAATCAAGAATTCGGTAAGCTGATGGAAGAGTTGACCAATACAGAAAACAAGATTGCTTATTCACGGCAACTGTTCAACTCTAGCGCTGCCAGCTATAACATGAAGTTACAACAATTCCCGTCAAATATTATTGCTGGCATTCATCACTTCAAGAACGTTGAATTCTTAACTGTTCCTGAAGCAGAAAAAGCAGCACCCACGGTTTCATTTGAAGATTAGAGGTTATGCCCATGTTATTTGAGCAAATTGCCCGCAACAAGCGGCACACGTTATACGTGATGGCCGCTTTTGTCATATTACTTGCAGTGATTGGTTTAGCAGTTGGCTACGTGTTTTTTAATAGTGCGATTGCAGGGTTACTAGTAGCCTTGATTGCAGCGGTATTTTATATGGTATTAATGATTAGTCAGTCGACTGACATTGTCATGAGCATGAATCATGGACGTGAGCTGCATCAAGCTGACGATGATCCAGAGCTCTGGCACATTGTGGAAGACATGGCGTTGGTTGCTAAAGTACCGATGCCACGTGTCTTTATTATTGATGATGAGAGCCCCAATGCGTTTGCGACAGGAAATGACCCTGAGCATGCGGCAGTTGCAGTGACAACTGGTATTCAGGCACGATTAACGCGTGAAGAGATGGAAGGCGTCATTGGTCACGAGATGAGTCATGTGCGTAACTATGATATTCGGTTACAGACCATTGCCTTGGCTCTGACAGCGGCCATCAGTTTGTTAGTCAATTGGGGTATGAACGCCTTTTGGTGGGGCGGTGGCCGGCGCAGTCGGGATAATGATCGTGACGGCAACGGTGCCCAGGTCTTACTAATGATCCTAGCGATTGTTGTCATTATTTTAGCGCCGCTAGCAGCTAGTTTAGTGCAGATGGCGCTATCTCGTAATCGCGAATACTTAGCGGATGCCGGCAGTGTGGAACTGACTCGTAATCCGTTGGGCTTAATCAGTGCCCTTGAAAAAATCGATGACAGCCAACCCATGCAAGCGGCGGATCCTAGTAGCGCGGCCCTTTATATTTCTGATCCGTTTAAGGCGAAGAAATCATGGATGCACTTATTCGATACCCACCCACCGATGGCTGATCGCATCACTCGTTTAAAAAACATGTAATAAAAAAATGCGTTTAGGTTAATAACGGATTATAATGAAAACAAATAGAAAGTTGAAAGAGTGAGACGGTTGCAACGCAAATATATTTACGCCAATTTGGAAAAACTGGATAACCTTGTCTTTGCTTACGGGATCGACCAGAGCGACTTTGTGCATGGTATCAAGCGCTTGCCAGCTAACTTGGTCTCGTTAGTCGGTGTTGATGATAACGAGCATGCGGTAAATGCTCACACGGGTCTGAACGTCATTAATGATGAAAATGAAATTCGGCGATATTTGTTACAGAGTCACGCGTTACCCGTTAAGTGGCTTGATTATGATGAGGTTGGCGATTTGGATTTTCTAACCGCGACTGAGATTGCCGAGCTATTGTATCTCGGACATATGGATCGTCCAATTCGATCACCGTTTAATTACAAACTGCGCAACCACTACGTTTTCTTGGAACAACGCAATGGTGGCATCAAAGTGTACTTCTATTATATTTCCGCATTTAGCCATGTTTTAAGTGCTGCCATTGTGCGGCACACTTTGGCAGCTTACCGTGGTCGGCGTATGTTTATGCGTTCACTGAGTGTTCCACGAGTACCTGAAGCGATTCTCAAGCAACTCGTTCAATTGATGCCAGATGTTTGTTCATGTACTTTGATCAGTCAATGGTTCGGCAACGCCAATTATTGGTGCCGGTGCACACGGAGACGACAGGCAATGAAATCGAAGTTTTTGATCCCGCTCGTGGTGGAGAGAATCGGCGAACCCACCATGTCGCGACCCTTACTTTTAACTTGAATTCAGGCGTGTGGGACTTGCAAGTGCAGGACCAGGCTGCGTTCGAAGAACATTTATAGTATTATCATCTTAACGCTTGGCTGATCATTCAGCGGGCGTTTTTAAGTCGTTTGGGGCGGGATTTAGGGGCTAAATTGGTCTAGCCATAGAGTCCCTGGGGTCAAAGTGGTATAATTTTTATGCGCGTAGCTTGAATTGGGCTACGATTCGAGAAAGTGGAACCTTAGTCAGAACTTGGCTGACCGACAAGTGGTCGCCATGAATGGAGAGTTTAATCGATATGAAGATGCAAGTTGCCGAAATTGCTAAGGCCGTTCAAGCGGTCAATGCCGAACAGGCGTGGCCCGATGTTAATGTAACGGGTGTGGCGTTTGATAGCCGAAAGCTCCAAGCAGGGGATCTATTTATTCCGCTGATGGGCGCTAATGATGGTCATCAATATATTCAAAGTGCAATCGAGCACGGGGCCGTTGCTACCTTATGGGCCAGCGACCATGCCGACGACGTTCCAGAAGACTTACCTGTCATTATGGTTGCTGATACATTGACGGCACTACAGCAGCTGGGGCAATACTATTTACAAAAAATTAATCCGAAAGTCGTGGCTGTTACGGGTAGTAATGGTAAAACAACGACGAAGGATATGATTGCGAGTGTTTTGGGCACTCAGTTTAACGTGACAAAGACGCACGCCAACTTTAACAATCAGATTGGTGTGCCAGTGACGTTACTCAGTATGGAACCGAATACAGAAGTGGTCGTCGTTGAAATGGGGATGGACCATTTTGGCGAGTTGGATTTCTTGAGCCGTCTCGTTCAGCCGGACGTTGCGGTGATTACCATGATTGGGGAAGCCCACATTGAGTTCTTTGGTACACGGGATCGAATTGCCGATGCCAAAATGGAAATTGTCCACGGCTTAAAAGAAGATGGCACGTTCATTTTTAATGGTGATGAACCACTGCTACAAGAACGTGCTAAGGAAGTCAGTCAGCATCAACGGACGTTTGGGTTGGATGATACGAACACCTTAGCAGGCAGTGATATCACGACTAGTCGGGCTCAAACGCAATTTAAGACGAGTCTGTGGCCGGACAACACGTACACAATTCCGATGATGGGTGCGTACAATGTCAATAATGCATTGGCGGCGCTCTTGGTAGCTGATACTTTTCACATTCGACCAGCCGCTGCGCAACAAGCAATCGCCAGTTTTGTGCCGACGGAGAACCGGACAGAATGGTTAACTGGTTACCGTGGAGAAGCCATCTTAAGTGATGTTTATAACTCTAATCCAACGGCAGCTCGACGGGTCCTAGCCGCTTTTGCGGCGGTACCTACTAAGGGTCAGCGAATCGCTGTACTCGGTGATATGCTTGAGTTGGGTGACCAGTCGGATGCACTACACATGAGTTTAGCCAGTGAATTGGATCCAGCCACGATTGCCAGCGTCTATTTGAATGGTGAACATATGCGAGCGTTGGCAGAAGTGCTACAAGAAAAGTACCCAGCCGGTGCAGTCCACTATTATCAAACGGATCAACAACCCCAATTGATTGCCGACTTAACGGCGACGGTTAGTGCGGATGATCAGGTCTTATTGAAGGGGAGTCACGGGATTCACCTTGAAAAGGTTCTGACGGCGCTGGAAGCTGCTCCTGAAAAATAAAATTTAAGTGATTCGATTAAGCAGGCCCCTCGCAATGACTGGGTAATGGTGACGCTAACATTAGACTGATAATGTTGTTTCCCTTCCGGTATTGCTAGGGGCTTTGCTTGCTTATTTAGAATAACCGGTGTATGATAATTCAGTTGTACCATATGAAAGTCAGACCGTTGGCTTACATGACAGCGTCTTACGGGAAACGGATTTTTTCCTAGCTGGCAGTAATCCCATGGTGTCATCCTTAGGAGGAAACATATTTGAAGTTTACAGAACTAGGCTTATCCGATAGCCTACTTAAAGCAGTTAATCGGGCCGGATACGAAGAAGCGACCCCGATTCAAGCCGAAACCATTCCAATGGTTCTAGAAGGCAAAGATGTGATTGGTCAAGCACAAACCGGTACTGGGAAGACCGCCGCGTTTGCATTACCAATCTTACAACGCTTGGATTTTGATAACCATAACATTCAAGCATTAGTTGTTTCACCAACGCGTGAATTAGCAATCCAAACTCAGGAAGAAATCTTCCGCTTAGGTAAAGACGAACGGGCGAAAGTCCAAGTCGTTTACGGTGGTGCTGATATTCGGCGCCAAATCAGAAATCTGAAGCAAAACCCACAAGTAATCGTCGGAACTCCCGGTCGGTTGCTTGACCACATTCGCCGGGGCACGGTCAAGTTAGACCACGTCAAGATGTTAGTTCTTGATGAAGCTGACGAAATGTTAAACATGGGTTTCTTGGAAGATATTGAATCAATTATCAAACAAGTGCCGGATGAACGCCAAACTATGTTGTTCTCCGCAACGATGCCACCTGAAATCAAACGCATTGGTGTGCAGTTCATGAAGGAACCGCATCACGTTAAGATCAAATCAAAAGAAATGACTGCTGATACGGTCGATCAATATTACGTTAAAGCCAAAGAATTTGAAAAGTTCGATATTATGACCCGGTTGTTTGATGTTCAGGCACCTGAACTCACAATCGTGTTTGGTCGAACGAAACGTCGAGTTGACGAATTATCAAAGGGTCTCGAAGCACGTGGTTATAATGCCGCTGGGATTCATGGTGATTTGAGCCAACAACGTCGGACGCAAATCATGCGTCAATTCAAGGCTGGTAAATTGGATATTCTGGTTGCAACCGATGTGGCTGCTCGGGGACTTGATGTTTCTGGTGTGACCCACGTTTACAATTATGATATTCCACAGGATCCGGACAGTTATGTTCACCGGATTGGCCGTACTGGCCGTGCCGGACACAAGGGGGTTTCATTAACTTTTGTAACACCAAACGAAATGGAATATTTGCGGGTCATCGAAAAGTTGACCAAGAAGCGGATGTTACCATTGAAGCCACCAACTGAATCTGAAGCTTTTGCTGGCCAATTAGCTGCTGCAGAAGCCAATGTTGATTCGTTAGTTGCTAAGACTTCGACTGAAAAGTATGCTGATCAAGCTGCTGAATTATTACAAAAATACGATGCTACTGATCTAGTTGCTGCCTTGTTAAATGACTTAACTAAGGACGACGCCTCAGCCGTACCCGTTAAGATTACGCCAGAACGCCCATTACCTCGTCACAAAGGTGGCGGCGGTAACAACCGGCGTGGCGGATATCGTGGCGGTAATCGCAACCGCAATAACAGTCATGGCAATGGTCGTGGCGGTTATTCTCACAATGGTCGCAATCGCGACCGTGATCGTAACGGTGGCCGTGGCGATCGGAAGAGCAATGGTTATAAAGGTCGCAGTCGCGATGATAACCGGAGCAGCAACCGCAACCATGATGAAGGTCGCAAGCAAAGCAGCAAGCGGAGCTATACGATCCGCACCAATGATTAAAGTCAACGCACAAATTAAGTTGAATTAAATTAACTTTGCACAAAAGCCGAGCGCATGCTCGGCTTTTTTTATGCCCTACAATGTTAGAATACAAGTAGTCGGCAGATGTTCGTATGAATTATTGTTAAAACGTTCCAATTTAATTGGTTTGTTGTTCGTCAGCACTTGCACGTCTTATTCCGACCTCC
>OGRN01001342.1_pt1 | contig 21572 bp, 19 predicted proteins | sample 1553401 | NCBI WGS metagenome assembly OGRN01 (sample SAMEA2580096, study PRJEB22360) | human gut metagenome | biome: human gut; feature: human-associated habitat; material: faeces | place: Denmark | collected 2008/2010 | reverse complement strand
GTCGGCAAGTTCAATGTTGGCGGCGTAGTCCGAATCCGGGCAGTAGGCAATGACGTCCTCACCGGCATTGGCGATCACCTGGAATTCATGCGAACGCGAGCCGCCGATGGAGCCCGTATCGGCGCGAACAGCACGGAAAACGAGACCAATACGGGTAAAGATGCGCTGATAGGCCGCATACATCTTGTCGTAAGAAAGGCCAGCACCGGCTTCATCACGGTCAAACGAATAGGCGTCCTTCATCGTGAATTCACGACCGCGCATCACCCCGAAACGCGGACGGCGCTCGTCGCGGAATTTCGTCTGAATGTGGAAGAAATTCACCGGCAGCTGACGCCAGCTCTTGATTTCCTGACGGGCGACATCGGTGATGACCTCTTCGGACGTCGGCTGCAGCACGAAGTCGCGCATATGACGATCTTTGATGCGCAGGAGTTCGGGACCGTACTTCTCCCAGCGTCCGGTTTCCTGCCAGAGTTCTGCAGGCTGCACCATCGGCATCAGCAATTCAATCGATCCGGCACGAACCATTTCGTCGCGGATAATGTTTTCAATTTTGCGGATGACGCGAAGGCCAAGCGGCATGTAGGTATATACGCCGGCGGCAAGCTTCTTGATCATGCCGGAGCGAATCATGTACTGCTGGCTGATGACGTCGGCATCGGCCGGCGCTTCTTTGAGAGTCGAAATGAAAAAGGAACGGGCTCGCATATCAAATGGAGGCACCCGCCGCGGCGTCTTCCGCCAGGGTGCTTAAAAAAAAGGAATGCCGCTCCGGAATTTCAAAACGCGGGGAGCGGCTGAGAATCAACGCGTTATTGTACTTTTTCGCACCTTCAGAGGACGACCAAGTTGTCGCGATGGATCATTTCGGGCGCATCCATGCTGCCCAAAATCTGCATGACCTCATCGGTATGGGCACGGCAGATGCGGCGGGCTTCAGTGCTTGAGTACCCCACCAGACCGCGAGCAATCTCGCAGCCGGCTTCGTCAACGCACACCACCATTTCTCCGCGCTTGAATTCGCCCTCCACGGCTTTCACGCCGACCGGAAGGAGTGACGTGTGATCTCGCTTAAGCGCTCTGACAGCACCCGAATCCAGAACGAGTCTGCCAGCCGCCCGCAGATGGTCGGCAATCCACTGCTTCTTGGCATGGAGCACTGAAGAAGCGGGGCTCAGGTGCGTGCCGATCGCTTCGCCCTGGGCGAGCCGTACGAGCACGTTTTCTTCTCGGCCGGAAGCAATGATGGGGCCGGCGGCCGAACGTGCTGCGCGTTTGGCGGCCAGAATCTTCGTGATCATGCCGCCCTTGGAGAGCGTGCTTGCTGCGCCCCCAGCCATCTTTTCCAAAGCCGGATCACCGGCTTGAGCAAATTGGACGAACTCCGCATCCGGATTGGATCGGGGATCCGCCGTGAAAAGACCTCGCTGATCCGTCAGAATCACGAGCACATCAGCTTCCACAAGGTTCGTCACCAAAGCGCCCAGCGTATCGTTGTCGCCCACTTTGATTTCTTCGGTCACCACGGTGTCATTCTCATTGATAACGGGAACGATGCCGAGTCCCAGCAGTTCAATGAGCGTCATGCGGGCATTCAAATACTGCTCTCGGTCCGCCAGATTGGCGTGGGTAAGGAGCACCTGAGCGGTCTTGATGCCGTGACGGCCGAAATGTTCTTCATAGGCCTGCGCAAGCCCCATCTGTCCCACCGCGGCGGCAGCCTGAAGCTCACAGACGCGAGTCGGTCGAGTTTCCCAGCCGATACGAAGCACGCCCTCGGCAATAGCGCCAGAGCTCACCAGGAGCACTTCGCGGCCCATCGCGCGGAGCGCGGCAATTTGACCGGCCCAACGCTCGATCGCACGAACATCAAGACCGCGTCCGTCATTGGTAACCAATGCGCTCCCAACCTTGACAACAATGCGACGCGCCTCTTTAAGAAGCGATTCCTGACCGACCATGGCGTCTTCTCCTATGGAAATTGCACGACAGGAAAGCCGCTCACACGGGGCTTGATGCGGCTTTCGGACTTAAAACTGATGTTCGAATCAATGCGCTGCCGGATCGTACGGTTCGGCGTTCTCCCGCTCTTCATCAAAACGCTCATCGTCGAGAAACGCGCGTTCGGCGCGGCGGTCTTCGTCGACCTTCTGAGCAAGCGCATTGAGAAGCGTGGTCAAACCCTCACGCGTTGCAGCTGACACCGCAAACACAGGTTCGCCTTCACGGGCGAAGGCCGAGCGGAACTTCTCAACCAATGCGTCGCGCTCTTCCTCGGGCACGAGATCCATCTTGTTGAGCACTACCCAGCGAGGCTTGGCGGCAAGTTCCGGATCGTACTTTTCGAGTTCAGCCACGAGTGCATGCGCCTGTTCGAAGGGATCGACCGTATCGTCCAAAGGCGCCGCATCGATGACATGCAGCAGCAGGTCCGCATACTGCAGCTCCTCCAGCGTGGCCTGAAAGGCCTCGATGAGATGATGCGGCAGCTTGGCAATGAAGCCGACGGTATCGGACAGCAGGATCTCCAGATGATCCGACACCTTCAGGCGGCGGGTCGTCGTGTCCAGCGTGTCAAACAGCCGGTCGTTGGCCGGGATGCCCGCACCCGTAAGAGCGTTGAGCAGGGTGGACTTGCCTGCATTCGTGTAGCCGACCAGCGCCACGACGGGCATGGAATTTTTCACACGGCGCTCGCGCTGCGTGGCGCGCACGCGGCGCACCTCGTCCAGCTCCGCCTGCAGGCGGGTGATGCGCTCGCGGATGTGGCGGCGGTCCGTTTCGAGCTTCGTCTCGCCGGGGCCGCGCGTGCCGATGCCGCCGCCCAGGCGGGACATCGACGTGCCCATGCCGGAGAGCTTCGGCAGCAGGTACTGATACTGCGCCAGCTCGACCTGCAGGCGGCCCTCGGCCGTTTTGGCGCGCTGGGCAAAGATGTCCAAAATCAAGGTGGTGCGGTCGATGACCGGAACATCCACCACCTTTTCAATGTTCTTTTGCTGGGCCGGCGCCAGCTCGTGATCGAAGATGACCAGCTCCGCCTCGCTGCTGCGCACAAAATCCGCCAGCTCCTCCAGGCGCCCAGCACCCATCAGGGTGGCTGGGTCAGGGCGGTCCTTGCGCTGGATCATCCGGCCCAACACCTCGGCCCCTGCAGATTTTGCCAGCTCCTCCAGCTCATCGACCGAGCGCTGTACATCGTATTCTCCGGTGTCCACCGCCGCCAGCACCGCGGTCTGCTGCTGCTGTTTGTTTTCGTACATAGGCAATTCTCCTTATTTTACCGCTTTGTCCATCGCTTTTGCCAGCTGGGATGACAGCTCGATGGAGGCCTGCCGCGCCACCGAGATGATCGAGTACAGTCCCTTTTCCACATCCTGCGCCGCGCTCAGGCCAAAGTGATTGCGGCTGCGGGCCTTGGAGTAGCGCCGGATCATCCGCTTGACCTGCTCGCTTTGATCCTCGGTAAAGCCACCGGCAGCCAGCTGGCGCAGTACCTCGGCGCAGTCGTCCTTGAGCTGGGAAAGCTCCTCCAGCGCCTGCGCACGGAAACGCGCCACCATATCCTTTTCATCGCGTGGGTCCATAAACTTCATCTCTACAATCGAGGCCTCGCCCCCCATCTCCAAAATCTTCGCGGAAAGATACTTGAAGCGGGTATAGCTTTGGCGGTTGTAGGGCAGGACCGCCACACCCTGTTTGAAATATTCCGCGCCGTACTCTTTGAGTTTCCTCCAGACATAGACGCGATTCTTGGACGGATTGACCGGTACGCCGTAGCCCAGCGCCAACCAACGAAGTTGCTCTGCCATTTTTCTTCCTCCCTTTGCAACATCTATTACATTTATTTTACCCGTTCCTCTTCTATCGGTCAAGTATCTGCGCATAAAAAAAGCGCCCATCAAGCTGGGCGCGCTGCTGTTCGACCAATATTTACTTTTTTCGATATCTGGCCCGGTGAGAATCGGCTCCGCCGATTCTCGTGGGATGCAACACAAATCCCTGTTTTTGTATAAACTGTAAGCATCCCTTGGCGGGACGGTCAACTCCAAAAGGGGGTGGCCGTGCATGCTGACGATCGACAATTTGTGTAACATTTTGCTCGTTATCATCGAAGCTATTCTTCTTGGCATGGCCATCCAGTCAAGAAAATAGCCGCTCCTAGTCTAACATAAAGGAAACGGCAATCTTCAAGCTATTATAGTATTTAGGTTGACCGCTTCCTAGTGCGAATAGGAAGCCGCCCATTGTGGTCATTATACCACACAAAAAAGCCTGCGTCAAGCAGGCTTTTTTGTTCGACTATCATTTACATTTTTCGCCAAAGGTGGTATAATGGTCCCATGTCAAAAGGTGGCCAAACGGTTATTCCCACAATCCTCGCGAGAGGAGGTGGCCAGTATGACATTGACAGAAGTACTTATGCTTCTCAATTTGTTGTGCTCGGTTGTCTTTGGGACTTTAATGTACCTAAAGAAATAACCGCAACCTAAAGCTCGGCGCGGTCTTTCTCAAGAACAAAACTTTTCGGGGAGACCGACCCGTTGCCGCGGGTGGCCACCTTTTGGCTTTATTATACCACACAAAAAAGCCTGCGTCAAGCAGGCTTTTTTGTTGTCTCCCTTTCGGTGGAGCGAAAAGGGAGAGGGGCTGCCCTTTTGGGGCAAAGAAAAAATTTTTAGGGCAGGTGCGGCGGAGGGGTCCCCGCGTTGCCTGATAAAAGAATGGCACCGGGCGGGCCCGATGCCATTCTGCTAGCTTTCGCTAGATTTCGTTAGGCTTTGTGCCTTCCAAAATAAGTTTTGCTATCGCAAAACTTATTTCTTCAGAGCCAGAGCGCCAGCAGCAGCTACAGAAACAACTGCCAGGGAAACAGCCAGACCTACAAAGTCCTCAGCGCCGGTGTCCGGGTTTGGTTTGCTGGTTTCTGGAGCAGGGGTCTCCTGAGTTGGCTCGGAAGGAGTTACAGGCTTAGCAGGAGTCTCTTCTGCAGGCTGCTCTTCCTGGCCGAGTTCCTCGGTGGACAGAACGTAGTTGCCCAGGGTCTTGGTGGAGAATACGAAACCGTCAACCTTCTTGTTGGTGTGAGCGATAGCGTAGTCCTCAACGTATTTAGCGTCAACCTCTACAAAGTTGCCGTCCTCGTCGATTTCGTAAGGAACCAGGGAGGAGTCGTTGGTAACGATGATCAGTTCGCCAGTTCTGGAGAAGTTAGCGTTGTCATTGTCGAATTTGTAGAAGGAGTCAGCCTCAGCATCCATCTCGCCAGCGATTGCTTTGTCGTAAGCGGTGGACAGGTCGAGGTACATGGACTCGCCGGAGTACATCTTAACGGTGAAGAATGCTTTGTCAGCGAAGTCGAATACAGCGGTGCCGTTCTCGCCCTTCTTAACTTTCCACAGAGTAGCCTTGGAAGCGTCGTTGGTCCAGTCGAAGTCTACCCACTCGTAGTCAGCAGCGTAGTTACCAGATACCCAAACTTCGTTGGTCTTGTGGTTGCCAGCGTTGTCAGCGATGTATACGTAGTAGGTCAGGGTCTCTTCATCAACGGTCTTCCAGCTGTCCTCGAGAGTAACTTTGAGGTATACAGCGTTTGGCATGATCTCATCGGTGTACTTGCTGTAGGAAGCGTAGTCAGCAGCGGTCGCTTTGTACAGCTCAGCCTTCTTGATCAGCTCAGAAACACCCTCGGATTTCTCGATCAGGTTGATGGACCAATGTTTGTCAATGTTGCCGGTGTAGTGACCGTAGTCAGCCATGACTTTGTCCTCATCAGCAGAGTCGATGTATGGTTTGTCGATAACATCGTCGGTAGCTTTGATCTCAGCCAGGTTAACGGTAACAACAGCGTCGTCCCAAGTTACGGTCTTGCCAGCATCAACCATCTTCTGGAACTGCTCATTTACGTTGTCGATGAATTCCTGAACTTCGTGAGCATCGTCCATGTCTTTGATGGTGTAGGTCTTGCCGTTGATAGTTGCTTTCGCAGACTCAACAGTTCTCTCTACTTCATTGTCGTCAGAGTCAACAACTACGACAGTCTTCGGAACTTCTTTCAGTGCTGGGGCAACAGCTGGTTTAGCGTTAACAGCATCAACTGTTACAGTTGCGATTACAGCCTCGCCTACCTCTACAGTTGCCAAATTGTTTGTGAACTGATCTTCAGAAACAACGATTTCTACATTTACTTCTCTATAACCCTTAGGAGCAGCCTCTCCATAAATGGCTTTATATTGAGAAGTACTAAGAGCAAACTCAATCGTCATTTCATCTTTAACTGTCTTAACAGTCTTGGTGGTAACGGTTTCGTCACCAACCTTAACTTCTACATCAGATTTAGTAGCACTAGCAAATGCTTTTTTCAGCTGGACACCAACATCACCAAGGTTTACAGAATAATCTTCGACAGTACCTGCCGATGGTGCATTGCCTTTCTCTCCCAGATCGAAATAAGAAGAATCCAGTTTTACGCTCTTGACAGCGTCCTGAGCATCGGTACCCTCGGTCCAGGTGTTCTTCCACTGATACTGATCGTCGGCATACAGAGGCATCCAGATAACGTCGCCTGGTTTGAAATCAACAGCCTCGCTGTCGTTCAGCTCGGTGGTGGATTCCTCAATGATGTCACCATCTTTGTCAGTTACAAACAGCTGACCATCGAACTGGAAGTTATCCGGCCAGTCTGCTTCGTCATTAGAGCCAGTGCTATACTGAATAGCAAAAGCGTTAGCGCCCATGCCCAGTACCATAGCAGAAGCCAATGCTACGGAAAGTACTTTTTTCATAGTCTTTCTTCCTCCTAAAATCATTTTTGGTTTTGGATAAATATACATTTTTCCAAAACCGGTTTTTTCTGACTTGGGAAATGCTCCACACATTTCCTTTGTCTGACACTAGTATATCTCAAAATGGTAAAAGCCGCAATACCAGTTAGTGGACAACATTTTTGTTAAGTGTCGTATATCTCGAAGAAAATTACAAAATCATAAAAAATAGGGCTTTTTCAAGCCCTTTTCTCTCCCGCCCGCCGGCCCAAAAATGACAGCTTTGTTACCTGTCCGCCAATTGTCTCAGCCGCGCCCTTTTTGCTTTTTGTCCAAACTATTATTCGACATTGTGCCGGATAAAGTGTCGTTTAATAAAACTCTTTCTCCATTTTATGTGATTTAATATACATTTTTCCTGTATTTTTATACATCGATATGCAAAAATAAATACAGGCCCTTCAGCCTGCTTCCCTCTGCCCTTTTGATTCTGTTTTCTTCCTATTTATATAGGGGGTTATATGCTGCCTGTGGCTGACTGCTGCCCATCATCCGCTCAATCATCTGCGCCATCTCTCCCGCGGGCATCCGCATGCCGTCCTCCACCCAGGTGACAATCATCCCCTGCATCCCCGCTGTGGCGTACCGGCTGCTGTAGCGCGACTGATCCCGAAAGGCCCCGCCCATGCAGCGCTCGCTGATGCTGGCACAAAGCTCCTTTAACAGATGGGGCGACCCGCTCTCGCTGACCAGCATCCTGGCGATGTCCCGGTGGTCCTCAAAATACTGCAGCACCTTGCTGAGCAGCGGGTAGGGGCCGTCCTTCAGCGCGCTTTCCGGCACAGAGCTGAGCAGCTCGGTCAGCTGGGTGGCAATGTCGCGGTCGGTCTGAATTTTTAAATCCATCGTGTCCTTGTAGTGGTTGTAGAAGGTGCCCCGGTGGATGTCCGCCTCCTCGGTCAGCTCGGTGACGGTGATCTCGGTGATGGTCTTTTTGGCCAGCAGGCGAATCAGCGCTTCCTCCAGCGCCTTCTTGCTCTTGCGCACGCGGCGGTCCTCGCTGCGGTCCTCGAAACCGTTCTTGTTCATGTACAACTCCCTCTCTTTTTGTTGATTATCACACATTTTAACAGCGATATGTTCAAAACATACAAAATCAGACGCTAAAAGTGTGCATTTTTATTATAATTGACTAGCCCATGTTTGTCAACGTACATTTAGCGCTTTTTAGACTTTGGACTAAAATATTTTTTTCTTTTGTGGAAGTTGTACAATAAGCAGGTAAAATAAAAAACGAAGCCCCTTGACGAACCGTGGGCTTCGTGCTATAATGCAAATCAGAAGGGCGGTTTCCTACTGCGAATAGGAAGCGGCCAACTTAATTTCAATTTAGAGTTGAAAATCAGCCGTTCTTATTAAGCTAAGTAGGAGCGGCTATTTTCTTGCCATGATTGCCATGCCAAGCAAAATAGCGTCGATGACTAACGCAATCAAAGTGCAAACCTCGATCACTGTCATGCGATCACCCCCTTTCGGAGTTGACCGCCCGCCCTCTGATTCTCCTATTATATCATCTTTGTCGAATCCTGTAAATCCCTGCGCTTCTTTTGAGTGCGGGGATTTTGCGCCTTATTCAACGCATAAATTCTGCCTTTTTGCAAAAACTACTTCCAGATTTCCCAGTAAAATCAAACTGAAATCAGAAAGGCAGGAAGCTTTATGAACGCCAAAGAGACTCCCATTTCCCCTACCTATTACAAGATCCTTTTCGCCATCCTGCTGGCACTGGCCACCGGGCTGGCGGTCTGGGCCGGCTACAATCACCTGCAGGTCAACGCCTACCGCACCGCTTTGCAGAACACCTACTACCGCGCCGCCGACCTTGCCGCAGACAACCTTTCCAACCTCTCCTCCGATCTGGTGAAGGGGATGTACGCCGGCACCTCCCCGCAGCTCTCGATGATCTCCTCCAAGATGTGGAAGGAATCTGCCGCGGCTAAATCTGCCCTTTCCTCGCTGCCCATCTCCGGCTCGACACTGGAAAATACCAACCGTTTTCTCTCCCAGGCCGGTGACTACGCAATGTATCTCTCCCGCAAAACCGCCAGCGGCGCTGAACTGACCGACGAGGAGCGCAGCCAATTTGCCTCGCTGCGTGAATACGCCGACCGTTTAAGCGAGCAGATGGACGCCATCGCCTGCGCTTTGCAGAACGAGGAATTGACCATCGAGGAATTGATGGAGGAGGAATTCACCTCCAACCCAACCACTACCGACAACAGCCAGAGCAGCGGACAGACCGTCTCTGTCTCCACCCAGCCGCAGACGGACAGCCCCGCAGAGGCCCCTACTTCCGAGGAGGCTGAAACTTCCCACCTGCAGCAGATCGAGGACGGCTTCATGGGATACCCAACCCTGATCTACGACGGCCCCTTCTCGGATCATATCCTGGAACGAACCCCGCTGATGACCGAGGGCCAACCGGAAGTTTCCGCTGAACAGGCCCGCATCACCGCCGTCAACGCCGCCGGCAAAGAGCTGAGCGAAATGCGGGAGGAGGATTCCATCCTCCCCTCCTACGTCTTCCACGACGCACTGAGCACCTCGGTCGCCATCACCAAAAACGGCGGCTATCTCTGCTACCTCATCACCGAAAAGCCGGATAATCTCACCGCCAAGCTCTCCTACGAGGAAGCGGTGAATAAGGCGCAGCAGTACCTCTCCGCCCACGGCTATGACTCGATGAAGGACACCTACTATGAGACCGACAACGGCGTGATGACCCTCAACTTTGCCTACTACGACTCCGCTTCCCAAACCATCTGCTACACTGACCTCATCAAAGTGGAAGTCTCGCTGCAGGACGGCTCCATCCTTGGGCTGGATGCGCGCGGCTATCTGGTCAACCACCACGACCGCACCATCGCGGAACCTGCCCTCACCGTCGAGCAGGCGCAGGAATCGCTCAGCGACGCCCTCACCGTCGACAGTGTGCGTCCGGCTCTGATTCCCTCCTCCGGACAAAACGAAGTGGCCACCTACGAATTCCTCTGCTCTTCCGCCACCGGAGACCGGATCTTAGCCTATATCAACTCCCAGACCGGTGCCGAGGAACAGCTGCTGATCCTGCTGCAAACCCCCAATGGCACCCTGACCAAATAAAAACACCAAAAACAAAACGCCCTCTGCAAAACACAGAGGGCGTTTTGTTCCCTGCAGAGACGATCCCTGCAGGATATTTGGAAGGATTATGTTGATTGTAGATGATGTCAGAAAGAAATTGGCAAAAAAGTTTTTGCAATTTATGAAAAATATTTTTGCATAACTACTTGACTTTTCTGTCTGTTTCTTATATTATACACTGTGTTTTTCCTTTTGTCAATGCGAAAAAATTTCTTCCCTCGTGAATTTCGCCCGCTTGTGCGTCCACAAAATTTGCAGGATTTGCTTTACATTTTTTCATTTTTTACTTTTAAAATACTTCTATGTCGCTTTTTCTCCGCCTTTATGGTATAATAATATGAAGTAATTGTTATCTTTTTTCGCGATTCTAATTCAGAAAGGAGAATTGCCATGGCACTTGACGGAACCCTGCTGCGCCAGATTAAGCACGAACTGGAAGGCTGCCTGCTCAACGCGCGGGTCGACAAGATCCATCAAATTTCCCGGGAGGAGATGGTCTTCATCCTCCGCCTGCCGCATCCCTCTCCGGACGGGGCTCGCACCGTAAAGCTCTACCTCTCCGCCGGCGCGGACAGCCCCCGCATCCACCTGACCAGCGCCTCCTTTGAAAACCCCAAAGCACCGCCCATGTTCTGTATGCTGCTACGCAAGCACCTGGGCAGCGCCAAGCTCGTTGCGCTGCGGCAGATCGGGCTGGACCGCATCCTGCACCTGATCTTTGAAACCCGCAACGAGATGGGCGACCTGGTTCAGCTGACGCTGGCCATCGAGATCATGGGCCGTCACTCCAACATCATCCTCATCGACGAGGACGGCCGGGTCATCGACTCGATCAAACGCATCGACGACACCATGTCCTCGGTGCGCCCCATCCTCCCCGGCGTGCACTACACTCTGCCGCCAGCGCAGGATAAGCTCAACCTCATCGAATTCACCCCCGAGCAGATCGAGCAGCGGCTGCGCTCCGGCAAGGACACCCCTCTGTCCAAGGCACTGCTCGCCGCCATCCAAGGCGTCTCCCCCATCGTCTGCCGCGAGATCGCCAACTACGTCTTTAACGGCGACGACTGCGTTGTCTCCCAGATGACTCCCAACCACTTCGACCGCCTGCGCTTCTTTACGGCGCGGGTCATCGACATGGCCAAAAACTACACCGGCACCCCCACCAGCGTCATCGATGCCCGCAAGAAGCCGGTCGACTTCTCCTTCATGGATATCCACCAGTACGGCGGCATGATGTTCACCCGTACATATGACACCTACAGCCACCTGCTGGACGACTTCTATACCCAGCGGGACAGCATCCAGCGGATGCGCCACCGCAGCGCCGACCTGCTCAAGATCCTCGCCAACACCTCCGACCGCATCGCGCGCAAGCTCAGCCTGCAGCAGAAGGAGCTGGCCGACTGCTCTGACCGGGAAAAGTGGAAAATTTACGGCGACCTCATCAATGCCAACCTCTATTCGCTGCAGAAGGGCGACCGCTCCGCAACGCTTGTCAATTTCTACGACGAGAACCAGGCCGAAATCACCATCCCGCTCGACCCGCGCAAGACCCCTTCCCAGAACGCGCAGAAATACTACGGCGAGTACCGCAAGGCCGACACCGCCGAGAAGAAGCTGCGCGAGCTGATCGCACAAGGCCAGCAGGAAGCCGAATACATCGACTCGGTGTTCGACGCACTCACCCGCGCTCAGACCAACGACGAGCTCACCGCCATTCGCGCAGAGCTGGTGGAACAGGGATACCTGCGGCGCAAAGGCCCCGCCGCCAAAAAGGGCAAGGAGCCTAAACTCAGCCCTAAACGCTACCGCTCGGATGACGGCTTCACCATCCTGGTGGGCCGCAACAACGTCCAGAACGACCAGCTCACCCTCAAGGAAGCGCACGGCCGCGACGTCTGGTTCCACACCAAAAATATCCCCGGCTCCCACACCGTCGTGCTCAGCGAGGGCAGGGAGGTACCGGATTCCACCCTGCATCAGGCGGCGATTCTGGCTGCGGTCAACTCCAAAGCCGCCGACTCCTCCCAGGTGCCGGTCGATTACACCCTGATTAAAAATGTCAAAAAGCCCCGCGGCGCCAAGCCCGGCATGGTCATCTACGTCAGCTATCAGACCGCCTACGTCACCCCCGACCTGGAGCTCGAAAAGCGCCTGCTGGTCGAATAAAGAGCAGAAAAAATCCCCGCCACCTGGCGGGGATTTTTTTAAACGGACTTACTTGTTCTTTTTGCTCAGGAGAACCACGCCGCACAGCGAAGCTGCCGCCGCTGCAATCGCCATCATCGAGGAGGAGGCGTCGCCGGTCTCCGGGTTTGGTTTGGCCGTTTCGGTTGCCGGAGCGGTCTGCTCAGCAGCCGGCTGGGTTGTCTCGGTGGTTTCGGTGGTCTCCTCCACCTCGGTGACAACTTCGTCCAGGCTCAGGACATAGTTGCCCAGCTGTTTATAGGTCCAGCTGTCGCGCAGCGATTTTGGCGCCATGCCTGCCGGGATGGTCACCTCATCGCCGTCCTGGTTGTAGAAGGTAACGGTGACGTTGTTCTCGCGCAGCGCGTCGAGGACATAGTCCGGAATCTCATCGACAATGCCGGTGTAGATTTTCAGGCTGCTGCCGTCGCGGGCGGAGTTAATCTTGTTGATGGCCCGCTTCCACATGTTTTCCTCGGCTTCACGCTTGTCCTGCTCCGGGTCGCGGGTGTAGGAGACGTTGGAGTTGGAGCTGCTGCCGGTGCTGTGGCTGGCGGGCGGGCGGCTCGGGGTGGTGTCGTCGTCATCCTCATCAGGGTTAGGAGTTGGAACTGGTTTCTGGTAATATTCCCCATTTTCTCTTTCTTCCAATCCTACATTATCAAGACCAGAAATGGTGATCTTCTCAAGTTCTGCTGCATCATCACCATCTTCTTTAATAATCGGTACGTCTGTAGTATTATTTTTAACTGTCAAGCTACCTATTCCAAAAGTCAGAGATGCTTTACTCTGTCCATTCGGATCAATATTGATACCATACCAAGATTGTGGATTTAACACCAGCGTATTGTTCCCGTTCATCGTTACAGTAGAACCGTTTATAATGATAGGTGCTCCTGCGCCCGCACCGGAGTGATCGACAGTCAGATTTTCGAAAGTAACACCCTCTGCCATATACGCCTGCAGGGTATGTTTGTTTTTGCCGGTCGCCTTGATAGTACCGTTCTTGACAGTCACCCTATCGGCAGAGACGTTGATCACATGGGATTCATTTGTGTTGGCATTATCGAAATTGTTCGATGACGTGATCGTCTTTCCATTCAAATCCAGCGTCACGCCCTCTTGGGTAATGTTCAACATACTGTCAAGTTCTACATTTTTCTGCAAGGTGACGGTTTTAGGGGTTGCACTTACTGCCGCATTCAGCGCATCGATCAGGCTGGTATACCCTTTTCCATCAACAGTAGCAACATAGTTATTGCTGGTGCTATCGTCGATGGTGACATTGTTGCCGGTAATATCGCCGGTTACTGTGGAATCTTTAATCTCTACTGTTGTCGTGCCCGCTGTCACATTTCCATCTATTTCTACTTTCGTAAATTTAAAACTGGAACCATTTGGACTATGCTGAAGGTCGACATTACCGTTGATTTTAGCCTCGCCAACAGTCACCGTAATCTGATTTTGAGCAGCTTTGTCTACAGTGATTGCGCTACCGTTTTCTTCTGCCGTAAATGTACCACCTGTAATAGTAGCGTTGACGGCTCCATACTCAGCACCCAAATTGATGACAGCACCGTACATATTCGCTGTGCCATCACCGCTTGGAGTTCCTCCTAAATCCTGGTTGCTTGTAGAACGGAAATTTCCTCCCGAAATATTTAGAGTTCCTTGGTTAATTGCAATCGCACCTGCACCTTTAATATTTCCATCGCTAATTTCCAGCGTTCCCTTTTGAGGATGATAAATAGCATAATCTTCTGATTCTAACATTCCCCCTGCAACAGTGATATTTGTAGCTCCTGTATTAGTTCCATTACCGCTAATAGCAAAGGCTTTCGATTTAATTGTTCCTCCGCGAACAGTTACGCTAGCATTTCCAAACACGACGATGCCATAAGTTCCTGCAGTTGTATCAATTGTACCATCTTCCATAACAAAAGACGCTTCTCCGTCTACCCGAATTACACCTGTTCCCCCGTCGTTTTCTTCTGCTACAATTGATCCATTTCCTTCACTATCTTGGAGAGTAAAAGTTCCCCCAGTAATATTGATTCGACCTGCTACTGTATTTTCAGCAGTTATTTTTTGACCATTTAAGTCTAAAGTGACATTTTTTGTGCTTGAGATGTTAGCCTCAGTTATATCAATATCTTCCTGCAATTTGATATAGCCATCTTTTTCTACAGCACTCTTTAAATCATCTGCTGTCGAAACAAGATGTGGATTACCTTCTGTTCCATCCCCTGGCAAATCCATCGGCATAATTCCATTCTCCGCCGCCGGGGTCGCTGGGGTCAGAGGTGTCAGCGGCAAGGAATTTTCTGGATTCTCTGGATTCTCTGGAGTCTCCGGGCTCTCTGGAGTTTCCGGAGTCTCTGGAGTCTCTGGAGTCTCTGGGGTTTCCGGGCTCTCTGGAGTTTCCGGAGTCTCTGGAGTCTCTGGGGTTTCCGGGGTCTCTGGGGTTTCTGGAGTTTCTGGGGTTTCCGGAGTCTCTGGGGTCTCTGGAGTTTCTGGGGTTTCCGGAGTCTCTGGATTCTCCGGGTTTTCCGGGTTTTCTGGATTTCCTGGGGTCACAACAACCTCCCCATCAACCGGTGCCTTATTCAGCTCATCCGCCGAAACCATAAAGCTGCTCATGCTCAGAATCATCGCTGCGCACAGCATCGTTGAAACTGCTTTCTTCCATCCTTTTCGCATGGATTCTTCCTCCTTGTAAATAGCGCTTTGCCTCGGCCAGCATCGCCCTGTCAGGCAACGATTTTGGTTCTCTTCTGTTTAATGAGAGAAGCAAAAAAAGCCTAGGCTTTTTTTGAATCGAAGCGATTCTGCCCCTAGTATAGCACCAGCTTCGAAACGATTTCAAGAGATCGAATCCATGCGAAAGGCTCGTTTTCTAAATAAAAAGTGTCACATTTTTTGTCACACTTCATCCCGTTTTTTTCGCTCCAATATTGAAAATAAAGGGTGCCTCGCGACAAAAAAACCTCCGCCGCTGCGGAGGTTTTTTGTTTTGTTTCTCAGCTTCCCGCGCCCACCTATGCCTGCGCCTCGTCCGGCTCGTCGGTATCCGGGAACTGCTGTCTTTTCTTAAAATAGTAAATAATGTACAGAAGGCCGGTCAGCACCCAGGAAATCGGGTAGCTGTAAACGATCATGTCCAGCGTGTTGTTCAGCGGCAGAATGAAGAAAATCCAGACGACACGGAAGATGCAGATGCCGCCGCAGGTCATCAGCATCGGCAGAATGACGTCTCCTGTGCCGCGCAGCGCGCCGGAATAAATCTCGACAAAAGCAAACGCCGCATATCCGGGAGCCATCAGCCGCAGGATTCCCATGCCGATATCGATAACCTGCGCATCGGTGGTAAACAGCCGGAAAACAAATCCGCCAAAAATCAGCAGCAGCACGCTGATGGCCACTGAGCTGCCAAAATCCATCGCCAGGCTGATGTTGATGCTCTTTTTCATGCGGCCAAATTTTCTTGCGCCGTAGTTCTGTCCAACAAAGGTGGTGATCGCGATGCCGAACGCGCCGCTGATCATCCAGTACAGCGAGTCAATCTTGCTGAACGCCGTCCACGCCGCCACCGTGTTGGTGCCGAAGGTGTTCAGCGAGCTCTGGATGATGACGTTGGAGATACTGTACATTGCCGACTGCAGGCCGGCTGGCAGGCCGATTTTGAGGATCATGGCCATCGGCTGCGCGTAAAACCGGATCTTGCGCAGGTGCAGCTTGAACATATCGGTCGAGCGGCACAGGGTGATGGTAACCAGCACCGCGCTGACGCCCTGGGAAAAGGTGGTCGCGATGGCCGCGCCCGCTACGCCCATATGGAAAAAGACAACCAGCACAATGTCCAGCACAATATTGATAAAGCAGCAGACAATCAAAAAATACAGCGGTCTGCGGCTGTCGCCGACCGCACGCAGAATGCCCGCGCCCACATTATAGATAAAGACAAAGATAAGCCCCGCAAAATAGATGCACAGGTAGGTCGCCGACATATCGATGATATCCTCCGGCGTGTTGAGCAGCTCCAGCAGGGGCCGGGTCAGCAGGATGGACAAAATCGAGACGATTACGCCGCCGACAATCGAAAAGGCGTAGGCGGTGCGCAGTCCCCTCTGCACGCCTTCCTGGTCCTTTGCCCCGTAGTGCTGCGAGATAACAACTGTTGCGCCGGAGGCCAGGCCGGTGAAAAAGCCGACGATCAGGTTGATGATCTGGCTGGTTGACCCGCCAACCGCTGCCAGCGCCTGGGTTCCCACAAATCGTCCCACAACCACCGTGTCCGCGGTGTTGTAAATCTGCTGGAAAAAGGTCCCCAACAAAATCGGGAAGAAGAAAACCAGCAGCTGCTTCCAGATGACGCCATGGGTGATCTGGTTTTCCTTCGATACTGCTTCCTTCATGAATATGCTCCTCTCATAAAAAATCCGTCCTATAATATATAGCATAATCGGACCCGCTTGTCGATAGGAAATGCAAAATAAATTTGAAAATTCAGCCTTGACGTCCGCCTTCTTGCCGCCGGCCAGTCGGCAGGGACCGCGCACAGAAAAAAGCCCCTCTCCACAACGGTGGGGAGGGGCTTGCCATCTTTATTTTTATCCTTTGCTCTTCATGTCCTGATACATCGCATACATCGGGGACGGCAGGCCAAAGCCGCCCGCAACCGGCATGGTCTCGCCGGTGACAAAGGAGGACATATCGCTGGCGAAGAACAGCACCGCGTTGGCGATATCCTCCGGCACAGCCGGACGGTTGAGCGGGACATTCTTCAGGAACATGTTCAGAAATTCCGGGGACATGTTCTGCATGGCGGCGTCGGTCGCCACAAAGCCCGGCATCACCGCGTTGCAGCGCACGCCCTGCCGCGCATACTGCACCGCAATGTTCTCGGTCAGGTAGTTGATGGCCGCCTTGGCAATGCCATAGGCCGTGCGGGACAGGTCCGGATATCTGCCGCCGACCGAGGAAATGTTGACAATCGAGCCGCCTCCGGTCTGGATCATCGATTTGACCGCGTGCTTGCTCGGGATATAAACGCTCTTAAGATTGTTTTCGACAATCTTAAAGAAGCTGTCGGTGTCGCCGTTGAGCAGGTCAAAATCCACCTTGACGTCGGTGGAGCCGTAGTTGTTGACCAGGATATCGATGCGCCCTTCCTTGGCGACAACCTCGTCCACCATCGAGCCGAAGGTTTCCTCCTTGCCCGCGTCGAAGTAAACCACGTCCGCCTGGCCGCCAGCAGCGATGATCTCCCCCGCTGCCTTCTTCCCCGCTTCCAGGTTGCGGACCGCCAGATAGACCTTGGCGCCGTGTTCCGCCAGCTTTTGGGCGCAGGCCAGGCCGATGCCTCTGGTGGAGGAGGTGACCAGCGCGATCTTGTTTTCACAAAGTTTCATTTGACATCCGTTCCTTTCTCTCAGGCTGATTCTGACGGCCTGTTGATACTTCTATGATAGCATCCATCTGTGTCCGATCTTCGTATAATCCATGTCCAATCCGAAAATTCCACCAAAAAAGTGTATTTTAAAATCGACTGCGCTCAGAAAAGCGCGGAAATGCACCCCTTAAATTTTATTTTGCCAAATGCGGGGAGAGGTAGTATAATATGAAAAAAGATGAGAGGTGATCGAATGGATTCCAAAAACAGAACCTACTTGGAGTGCGAGCGCCAATGGGTGTTCGCGCTGCTGATCTTTGTGGGCGGCTTTTACGGCTCCTACACCTACCTGCTGCGGGGCGGCGTTTTCTGCAACGCCCAGACGGCAAACTTTGTGCTGTTCGCCATCGAGCTGGGCAACTTCCGCTGGGCGCGTGCGGCCTATTACCTGATTCCGATGACCGCCTATATGATGGGCGCGTTTGTCTCGGAGGCAATCTCCCTCAAGATGACCCGCGTCAAGTTCCTGCGCTGGGAGACCATCCTGGTCGGCATCGAGATTCTCTTCATCGCGGCACTGGGTTTTGTGCCCGATTCCGCCCCCTTCCAGATCTCCCAGGTGGCGATCAACTTCATCTGCTCGATGCAGTACAACACCTTCCGGCAGGCGGAGGGCGTCCCGATGGCCACCCCCTTCTGCACCAACCACGTCCGGCAGGTGGGCATCCACCTGTACCACTTCCTCTCCAAAAAGGACTCCCCGTTTCTGCGCCGGTCGCTCAAGCACCTGGGAATGCTGGCGATGTTCGTGCTCGGCGGCGTGATCGGTGTGTTCTGCTGCAACGCCTTTGCGGGACGAGCCATCTGGTTTGCCGCGCTGCCGATGCTGTTTTTGTTCATCGACCTGCTGCGGGCCGACCTCACCACCGAAAAGGACCTGCTCGACACCCTGCCGCGCGGGCACTAGCCAATTAAACCACAAGCAAAAAAGGGAGGCGTCTGCCTCCCTTTCTTTATTCCTTTGAAAAGGCGGCCAGCCCCGGGTCGGTGGGGTGATCGACCACCAGCACCTCCCGCTGCGGCGCCAGCAGCAGCACGATAGCAAAGTCCCCCACCGCCACTGCCAGGCTCATCGCGCCGAACAGCATCAGGTTGACGTTCGGGAACACCAGCGAAAGCAGGATGGGCAGCAGCCCCAACACCACCCCCGGCGCCAGCGTGCCGGCGATGTATCCCCCTTTGTCCAGCGGCTGCGCGCAGTGGCAGTAGGGGGTGAGGGTTTTTAGCTGAAACCCAAAGTGAATGCTGTGCAACCCGTCCTTGCAGAAAAAGCTCCAGACAAGGCCATGAATCAGCTCGTGGACAACAACGCCAGCAAAGAAAGCAACCAGCGTCCAGGCCGAAACCTCGATGGCGACGCCGCTCTCCGCCAGCAGGTTCCACCGCAGGATGAACAGGACGCAGGGGATGCCAATGATTGGGACGATGACCAGCAGCGCAATCAGGTTGAGCTTCTTCGCGGAGATAGTAAGGTCGGTGCGGCGGTAGCCTTCGCCCTCCATCCGGCGGCAGGTCTCCTCAAACAGCTGCTGTTTATCCTTCTTTGGTTTCTTGGGCATCTGCAGTCATCTCCTCTCGATAGCCCCATTTTCCGTCAGCTCAGCAAAACCGAGATCAGCTCCCACACCGCCAGCGCAAAGAGCAGGATGCCCTGCACCTTTGCCAGGATGTTGAGCGCACGGTTCTGCGCCTGCTTTGTGGTAAAAAGCAGGTCGGCGTTGATCAGCGAAAAGATCATAATCAGGCTAAAGTAGCTGGAGATGTTGCGCTCGTTCGCCCGGTACAGAGCGAACGCATACCCCACCCAGAAAAGCGCCAGGGCAATCAGGGTGATTGCCTGAAAAATGCCCGATTCCTTCCTCTTTTGAATTGCCTGTACGGCCTGTTTTTGTTCCATCCGTCTTTGCTCCTCTCCTCCAAATTGATTTAGGCGGTGCGCCTACCCGGCATTTCCCGCAGGCTCTTTAGCGTCGCGTCCAGATTTTTGCGGTGCCAATTCATCGCCCCCGAGAGAGCGCCGGAAGTGCGAAACTCGCTGAGCTCCTTCTGCTGGGTGGTGAAGCGAATCATGTCGCTGCCGGTCTGAATCAGAATCTGGTAGTTGAGCAGATCCTCCCTGACCTCCACCGAGCGGATATCGGCATAGGGAATCTGCAGGGTCACTTCCTTTTTCAGCCCCGCTGTCAGCGTGCTGAACGGCACCAGCACCAGCTCCTCCCGGCACAGCTGCAGCACATAAAACTCCATGCTGAAAAAGTCCGCAATCTTCCCGCTCAGGTTTTCGGGGGCATATTTGACAATGATCCCCCTGTCCTCCAGCGGGTCAAAGCCCGCGTCCCGGATAATTTCCCAAACTTTCTTTTCAGACGCCATGCAAAATCTCCTCCTGTTTTCGTTCTTTCTCCTTCCGATAAAATTCCTTCGGAAGGAACTACCAACAGTATAGCACTTTTTTCAGAAAAAGCAATATATTTCATACTTTTCAAAAAAAAAATATTGCAAAACGCCCTTCACAAATGCTTTTCAAGCGGAAGTTTTACCGTATCTTTCGCAAAATCAGCACCATGATGTCCACCAGCAAAAAGAAGGCGAGGAACACCAGCCGGATAGAATTGGTAAAGATGATGACGTTGCTGGTGACGGTGTAGGTGAACTGGGTAAAAATATTCATCGCAATAAAAAGAGCGATCGCGCCGTAAAAGCACGCCGACCCCAAAATCGCCCGTCCGTGCTCGTCCCGCCCCTCCCGGGACACCGCGTACCCCACAAAAAAGAGAAAGGACAGCAGGCACAGCGCCCACAGGACATAGACGGTGGTGGTGCTGTTTAAAAAAGCGAGGATCATCTCTCCCATCTTCTCCCTCCTCCTACCGCACCGGCAGCTTGCGCGCGATCAGGACGACCACATCCGCCGTCAGCAGCACCGCGCTGTAGGCGGCCTGCAAACAGTTCATCGTCCGCGTGACGTTCTGGCCTCCCCAGCCGGAGCCGAACACATAGCCCAGCACGTTCATCACAATAAACAGCATAATAAAGGCACACAGAGCGGCGATGGCGATCACCTTGCGCCCGCGTTCGTCCCGCCCCTCCCTGGAAAAATAGTACACAAAGAAAAGCCCCAGCCACACAAATCCCAGCAGGCTGTTTACCTTCAGGGCCGCATCGCTGTCTATCAGGGCAACCATCCACTGCTCCATCATTCATCCTCCCGAAAATCAAACAGTTCCTCAATCGTCACATCAAATACCCTGGCGATGCTGTACGCCAGCAGCATCGACGGGTTATAGCGGTTTCGCTCCAGCTGCATGATGGTCTGGCGGGACACGCCGACCAGGTCTGCCAGCTCCTGCTGGGTCATCCGCCTGGTTGCCCGGTAGATGTGAATCTTGCTGTCGAAGGTGTATTTGCTTTTTCCCGCCACCTGCTCACCGCCTTTCTTTCTCGAGTCATAGGTCGTTATCAGTATAACACATTTTGCATCCCTTTTAAAAGAATTTTTTTCGGTTGCGTCCGGCCAAGCAGGAGGAGGGCGAAGACAACAAGTGTCTTCGCCCTCCTTCAAAGGGGAGTGAATGAATTGTGCCGCAAAAATCGGCTTTCAAAAATATCGTTTATCAGATCACGTGGTAGGCCAGCAGCAGCTTTTCGATTTCGGTCCCGGAAATCTTCTTGAGCGCTTCCTTGAGGATCATCCGCTCCATCATGCCAAGGTCCATATCGGTAATTTTCCTGCCATCGCGCAGCTCGACGGTCGCCTTGAGCAGCTCCCGGATATCAAAGGCGCTGCCCCACACCTCCGGCACACCGCGGTCGATATCGAGCAGGGTGTACACCGCCTCCATGCCGGTGCGCATCGAGTATTCGGTGGTGAAGATCGTGTCGCGCGGCGTCTCGGCAAACTGTCCGATAAAGGCAAAGTTGACCGCGCCTTCCGGCACCACATCCGGCCGGTCACCCGCTGTGCGCGGCATAAAGAAAGC
>OGRN01001328.1_pt1 | contig 21674 bp, 26 predicted proteins | sample 1553401 | NCBI WGS metagenome assembly OGRN01 (sample SAMEA2580096, study PRJEB22360) | human gut metagenome | biome: human gut; feature: human-associated habitat; material: faeces | place: Denmark | collected 2008/2010 | reverse complement strand
TTATTCTCTGCAAAAAAGTGCTGCCGCACTAATTATTTAGTGCGACAGCCCCTTTAATGGCAATGCTTTTTCTACTTTTTTAATTCCATCGCCGATGATTGCCTGTGTTCTTGCGGCAGATTCATCGGCCTGTTCTTTGATGTCGGGGATACCGGTCTGGGATTCCAGGTTTTTCGTGTCGTTTACAGGCAGCACTACAAAGACAGCGCCGTTTTCACCTTCGTATCGATGAGTCCACATGGGTGTGAAAGTGACGTCGGTCAGCGACACCTTTCCCTTTGCGTCACTGGAAAGGGAGAGCGACAGCAGATAGCTGTCCTCCGTTTCTCCTGTGGGAAGTTCATCCTGCATGTATTCAATCTGCTGATTGGACAGGAAGTTTCCAATGGCATAGGCACAGAGCATCTGGTGCCCTTTGTCGGAGGATGTCAGCACATCCACCGGCTGGATTACGTGAGGGTGGCTTCCGATCAGTGTGTCGATTCCCATGTCACAGAGCTTCTGTGCAATCTCCTCTTGTTCTTCGGACTGTGTCGTCTGGTATTCAGTTCCCCAGTGCATGTAGGCGATGGTATACTGAGCACCCTCTTGTTTCATGGCGTTTAGAGACTCTTCCATTTCTTTGTAAAAGGTATCCAGGTCATTGTAGTCAAACGAATTGATCAGAGGAGCGATGTCGTCTGATACCGGTAGGGCGTTGATGGATGTTTCCGCTCCATCTTCTGTCGTCTCATAAACATAACTGATCACACCGACCTTGATACCGTTTACATCTACAATCTCATAGCGCTTCTGTTTTTCATCAGAACGGGTACCCATATACGAAAGATCTTTTTCTTTCAGCACGTCCATTGTCCGAAGCAGTCCTTCATCGCCTCCGTCCAGAAGATGGTTGCTGGCCAGATTGACGATATCGAAACCGCAGCCGGCAAGAGAGTCTGCCAGCGCATCCGGAGCACGGAACATCGGATAACCGCTGTACCCGGCATCTTCACCGGCAAGAGAGGATTCCAGTGTGACGGTGGAGATATCGGCCTGTTCCAGAAGAGGACGGCAGTAGTCGAAAATAGGATCATAGTTGTAGGTGTTCTCTTCGGAATTGTAATAAGTATCAGATTCTAAGATTGGTCCATGGAAAACGATGTCTCCGGCAGCGGTCCAGGTGGCAGTGGCGGATAGATTCTTTGCCGCCTCAGTAGTCTTTCCCTGATTCTGGCCTGTAGAAGGAAAAGCAAGTGATGTCAGGGCTGCCAGCAGGATGCCGAGAATAATCAGCTCAAATAAAAAGATAAAAAAGTTTTGATCGCTGTCAGAAAAAAATTTCAGACGGTCCTGGCGGCTTTTCTGCTCCAGGGCCTTTTTCCTGTGTTCTTCAAATTCAGACATTTCTTTTGTTGAGTCTCTTCCAGAAAATGAAAGAAACCCTCCCCCTCTTTTGTATCTTAAAGATATTGTAACTCTGTAAAAGGGTAAAAACAAGCGCAAGTTTTGGTGATATTATCACGGAAATCTGTACGCCGATGCGGTATAGTACGGGTAGAAAAAAGAAGTGAAAAGCGGAAAGGAGATAAGCTTATGAAATTTAAATTAGACGACAGATTAAAACAATACATGGAAGAAAATCATTACAGAGACATTTTGATCATACCAAGGCTCTGCCAGACCTGAGGCGGCCATGTCCTGAATATATCAGCAAGGTTTGTTGATCAGAAAGAAGCGGATGCTTTAATGAAAAAGGAGTATAAAAGCTTTCCGAATGAAGTAGGGGAAGTATGGATCCCGAGGGTGCCCGAAAGCTTCGCCGAGACGGTGAAGCTTGGGCTTGGACGTTTTTTTAAACGTATTACGGTAGACGGGATCTATTCCACATGATTTTCAGGATGCGTTATATTTCCCGACAATAAATACGGAAAGGAAGATGGCCAGGCAGAAAACAGAGTTCAGTGCCATGCCGGACTCCAGACCGATGAGATCGCTTACGATGCCGACGATCCAGGGGCCGAACATACCACCCAGGCCTCCGAAAGCCAGGAAGACACCCAGTGTCCGGCCAGTATGGCCAGGTGATCTTTCCGAGATAATGGCGGTTGAGGTCGGGAAGATGACGGAATAGCAAAACCCGGTGATAGAGGCGAGGATAGCAAAGGCGTCCGGGCCAAATACACCGGCAAGGATGCAGCATGCCGCTCCGGAAGAAGCGATAAGAACACTGCGAAAATGGCCCAGGCGGTCAACGAAAAGGCTTCCGGCAAACCGGCCGGCTGTGATGCCGATGTAAAAAAGGGAAAGGCCGGTGGAGCTTTCCAACACAGAAAAATGCTTAACATTCTGGTAGAAGTCCACCAGCCAGCTGGCAGTTCCAATCTCGGCTGCCATATAAGCGAAGTTCGAAAAATTCATGATCCATACCCCAAGACGAGCAGATCCTTTGGAGCTTTCCTGTGAAAGCTCCTTTTTTTCAGACATGCCGCCGGCGTTTCTGGATACCGGGGGATTTTTAAGAAGGACAAAATAGAAGGCGACCGGAACCGCGATGATCAGTCCAATGCGGTAGATTACTCTCCAGCTCGTCCCCTGGTCCAGAAGCAGACCGGCGATCACAGGGGTAATAAATGCGCCGCACCCGGCGATCGCAGCAAGGATATTTAAGTACCGGCCTTTCTTCTCCTGGTAGAGGGCGGTGATGATATTGCAGCCGCCAAGTTCTAAGGACCCAAGGCCGATCCCGATAAAAAAGATAAAGGCAATCAAAGGAAACATTCCGGAGGAGGCAGAATAGCCCACAACCCCGAACAACAGGCTTGCCGCGGCCAGTACCAGAGTAAATTTGGGCCCGGTCCGGTCTGCCAGGATGCCGGCCAGTAAGGTGGCGGCAAAGTATCCGGCATACTGTCCCATGACAATGGTTCCGCCGGAAGCATAATTAAAATGAAGATCTGACAAGAGGGGAGAAAGGGTCGTTCCCCGCATGCTGTCAAATATCCCAAAAAGCAGATAGCTTAAAAATCCGCCCAAGGTAAGTATCATAAGCTGACGTTTTGTGATCGTATACATATTGGCTCCTCCAGGATAGTTATTTCGGAGAGGTCTTGTATATGTCTCCTGCTTTTAGTATGATTATATCATCAAATAGAACGGGTAAATAATAAAATACAGCCAAATAATATGATAAAAACGTCAAAAAGGAGGGTAATATGATAATCATGGGTGATACGGTCGTGGATGAATACGGCCATGAGGATCTGGAGCATTTCTCACCGGGATTTCTGGTAGGCTGCTATTTTGATGATCTGGAGAAAAAGTCAATCCCCTGGCACTGGCATGAAGAGATGGAGACGGGGATCATTATGGACGGGGAGGTAGCGCTCCACACTCCGGAGCATGAGTGGAGGCTGCAGAAAGGAGACGGTTTTTTTATCAACAGCGGAACACTGCATGAGATCAGGAGCCTGAAAGGAGGCCTGTGCAGCGTCCGTATCCTGGCCTTTCATCCAAAGCTTGTCGGAGCATATGACAACAGTATTTTCTGGGAGAAGTATGTGCTGCCGGTAATGGAGCATCCGGAGATCGAGTCTCTGAAGCTGGACCAGGATCTGCAGAAAGCAAAGAGAGATCTGATTGAAGCAGCATGGATCAGCTGTAGAAATGAAGAGTATGGATATGAAAGCCAGGTACGGGAATATCTGACAAGACTTCTCCTTCTGATCGGGGATGGCAGGCCGAAGAGCCTGATGGATCATGCGGAAAAATCCAGGCGCTATCATGAACGGATGAAGCAGATGCTGATCTTTATCAAGGATCATTATGGGGAGAATCTGACGGTCCGGGATATTGCCGGCAGCGCATCGGTCAGTGAGAGTGAGTGCCTGCGCTGTTTTCGTACAGTACTGGATACATCTCCCATAGCATATCTGAAATCATACCGCCTTCAGAAGGCCGCGAATCTTCTGGAAACGACCTCCCGGAAGATTTCAGATATTGCGGCTCAGTGTGGTTTTGGGGAAATGAGCTATTTTGCAAAATCCTTCCGGGAGGTCTATCAGTGTACTCCGTCCCAGTACCGGAACAGATAAAAAGAAAAGTAACATTACAGTGAGACGGCGATCATGCCAAGGGCGGCTGCGCCGACGACTGCATAAATGCTGTTGATGGCAGTACAGATCGTCATGACGGGATTCCTGATTTTCCAGCGAGTGTAGGCGAGGATGGAATATACTCCAGCCAGGATCATGAATCCTGCATAGGCGATAATGATGATCCTGGCGGCCGGAAGTTCCAGTGCCCAGGGGAATGTCCGGAGGGGAAGGATCGTCCAGGGGAGGAAGACGGCGATGGCAGCGATAAAAGTACATATATTTTTCTTCATGATGGTTATCTCCTTTCTGCCTGCCCGAATCGAAGGCAGGATATGATGATACAGACGAGGGTGATGCCGGCAGCGGCAGGAATCCAGGGGAAGAGATCCAGGGCAGAAGTATTGCCGGCAAACTCACCGTATTTCCAGGTTACGATATAGAAGGGATAACAGGGCGGGTACAGATACCATGCCTTTACATTGATCATCAGGACAGTCGGCACCATAGATGCAAGGCCTACCGTAATGGAAAATACCGGTGTCTGGAGACAGACAGCCAGCATCCAGTAGACGGCCAGCATAGGCAGGGAGGATAGAAAGAGGATGCCTGCCAGGGCGAAGACTTCTCCGGTTCCTGCCATCAGAGCAACGTCTGTGGATCTGGAAGCGATCCAGGCAGAGACGAAATACATGCCGGTCATCAGAGCCGTCTGCAGGAATGCCAGCACAAGGAGCACGATAAATTTGCACAGGGATAAGGCAGAAGGGTGCAAAGGGAGAGCCAGCATTTTGAGGATCCCTTTGTGCCCTCGTTCCAGCTGCTGCAGCATGACGGTACATACGATCATGCTGGCAGGAAAGATAAACCAGGCAAAGCCCATGTAGGACTGGATCAGAAAATTATGTTCCGGCGAGATCCCTTCCATGACCGGGGTCAGGCTCATATCTGCGTTGACGATGTTTGGGAGCCACAGGATGACCAGCGGCAGTAAAAGAAGCAGTGTGATCCTGGATCTGCGAATCTTCCGGAACTCTGTAGATAAAAGTGTAAGAAATCTCATAATGTATACCTCCGTATTCTGGCGGCCGGGAAGGCCAGGATGATCAAGGCAGCCGTCTCGGCCGCCGCGCCGATAAGCAGGTGAGTCAGACTGGATCCGGCAGCTTCCAGTCCGGCAAAAGGGGTCAGGAAGGGAACCAGCTTCAGCGGAAAAGGTCCTCCGGTCAGGACGGTGACTGTGGAAAGAAACAGGACTCCGATCCCTAAGGAGATCCACATATTTTCACACCAGGAAGAGACCATCAACATGAAAAGAATGGTGGGGGTCCCAAGGAGTGCCATGGTGCCAGAATATTTTAATAATTCCAGATAAAAGTCTTCCGGAATGGAAAACCAGTGTGCTGCGCAGAAGGTCAGCCCCAGACCCTCCAGTATAAGAAGAGTGAAAAATGCCATGACAAGGATCGCTGCCTTGCCGAAATAGATCTGCTCCGGGTTCAGAGGAAGGGCCAGCATGTGGCGCAGCGCCCGGTCTGCATATTCGGTGTGGTACATGATACAGGCGCCGCAGACGATCAGGATCATCTGGAGCAGCAGGATCATCTGGGAATTGGCGTTAAGCAGGATTTTAAGCGCCGGACCGGAAAGAGCGGTAAAAGTATCCAGGCGTGCGGCGGTGTTGATGACGGGGATCAGAGCCGCCAGGATACCGCCGGTCAGGAAGGCTGGCACAAATCCGGTAGATTTTAGCTTTCTGTATTCGATGGCGATCATCATGACAGCTTCCTCCGTTTCTGATTGTCTTCATCGATCAGGGCCAGGAAGGTTTCCTCCAGATTATCAGTAGGGAATCCCTTCATGGCAGCATCGTGGCGCAGATCTTCTATACTTCCTTCAAATAAGAGCCGGCCGTGGTTCAGGATCCCGATATCGTCAGCCATCAGTTCGATCTCCGGCAGCAGGTGGGAGGATACCAGGACGGTACAGCCCAGGCGTCCGGGAAGGGAGCGGATCAGAGTGCGGATTTCGTGAATCCCGGCAGGGTCCAGGCCGTTAGTAGGCTCATCCAGGATCAGAAGCGGCGGACGTCCGATCAATGCGCCGGCCAGTCCCAGACGCTGTTTCATTCCCAGAGAATATTTTTTCGCCGGACGGTCAGCGGCGTGGGCAATGCCGGTCAGCTCCAGGGCTTCTTCCACCGAAGATTCTGGAAGCTTTAAGATCCGGCGGATGATGTCCAGATTTTCCCGGCCGCTTAAGTTCCCATAGAAGGCCGGCTCCTCGATGAGAGATCCGGTTTTCCCAAGAATCTGCATCCGGTCTTTTGGATAATGCATGCCGGCGATAGTAAACTCACCTGCGGTGGGCCGGGTAAGACCCAGGAACATTTTCATGGTGGTAGACTTCCCGGCGCCGTTAGGACCAAGAAAGCCGTAGACTGTACCCTTCCGTATATGAAGATTCAGGTGCTGGACGGCTGTAAAATTGCCATAGATTTTTGTCAGATGATTTGTTTCGATCATATTCATTGTGACTTGCCTCCTTTGTCTTGATGGTTTTATCATACTGCGGCCGCCTTACAGGGACATTTCCGCTGCCTTACATTTACCTTACATTTGTCCGGCAGAATGGTTTTGGAAGAAAAACTGTGGTATAACATCTATTAGAAAGAGATGAAGAGGGATTGACATGAGAGAAGATTATCTGAAAGAGAAAAGGATCCTGCTGGTGGACGATGAGCAGGAGCTGCTGGATCTGGTATGTTCCATCTTAAAAGAAGAAGGCTATCAGAACATCTTTACTGCCTCCAGCCAGACAGAGGCTCTTGAAAAGGCAGAAAAGACGTCGCCCCAGCTTGCCGTGCTGGATGTGATGCTTCCGGACGGGAGCGGTTTTGAACTGTTTGAGAAACTGAAGAAGATGGGAGACTACCCGGTCCTGTTTCTGACAGCCTGCGGTGAGGATGAGGATAAATTTAAAGGGCTCGGCCTGGGGGCAGATGATTATATGGTGAAGCCCTTTCTCCCAAAGGAGCTGAGCTTAAGGATCGCAAGTATTTTGCGCAGGAGCTATAAAAATGAGGATCCGCTGGTGAGGCTTGCAGACTGTGTGATCGACTTTGCCAGTGCAGAGGTGGAAAGACAAGGGAAGACCCTGCCGCTGACAGCCAAGGAATATGCGATCCTGACGGCGCTTTGCCGGAATGCAGGCAGGATCGTGACCATTGATGCATTATGTGAGGCGGCCTGGGGAGATAATCCCTTCGGGTATGAAAATTCCCTGATGGCACATATCCGCCGGATCCGGGAAAAGATTGAGGCAGACCCTTCACATCCGAAGTCTCTGCTCACCGTCAAAGGTCTGGGGTATAAACTGATCGTGGAGGGAAGATGAGATGAAGAATGCATTGAAATTGCTGCGCCGCATGGTTCTGGGACTGCTGGGAGTCATGATCCTGCTCCCCATCGTGAATCTGGTGATCTTGTTTGTTACCTTATGGGATGTCGGCGGCAACGGAGGCCCTTATTCCCTGGCAGAAGAGACAGCGGCAGGGCTGACAAAGGATTCTTATGGATACCATCTGGCCGGAGACGCACAGGCAGCGCTTGAAGAGCAGGGGGCATGGGCGGTCCTGATCGATCCTTCCGGGGCGGTGGTATGGCAGACGGACAATCTGCCGCCGCAGATCCCGAAGACTTACAGCCTGGCAGATGTGGCGAGGCTTACCAGGGGGTATGTGGATGATTATCCCACCTTTCCGGCAGAAAATGAAAATGGCCTGGTGGTCCTGGGGTTTCCAAAGGAGAGCTATTGGAAACACATGTATCCGGCCTGGGACTATCGGTTGATTTCAAAAAGCATTCCCGTTGCAGGACTTGCCATCCTGATCAATGTGGGTGTGATCATTTTGATCTATGTGATCACGGATATGAAAATCCTGCGCTCTGTAGGTCCCATCATGGAGGGAATCCAGAGGTTGTCGGAAGGAAAGGAGGTACGCCTGAAGAAGAAGGGGATGCTGGCAGATATTGCAGAAAGCGTCAATCGGACATCCCAGATCCTTGAGGAGAAAGACCGGAAGCTGAAGAAGAAGGAGACGGCCAGAGCCAACTGGATCGCAGGAGTATCTCATGACATCCGCACGCCTCTTTCCATGGTGCTTGGCTATGCCGGACAACTGAAAGACAGTGAAAATCTGAACGAGGAAGAACACAGAAAGGCAGAGGTGATCTGCCGCCAGGGACAGAGGATGAAGAATCTGATCAATGACCTGAATCTGGCATCGAAGCTGGAGTATAATATGCAGCCCCTTCACGAGGAGAAAACCGGGGCCGTGTCTCTGGTACGTCAGGTAGTTGTGGACTATATGAATACGGAGCCGGAGGGGCAGTATGCCATCTGCTGGATGACCAGGGAGGGCCTGGGGCCGTGCATGATCCAGGCAGATCCCGCGCTTCTTAAGAGAGCGGTAGGAAATCTGATCCAGAACAGTGTGAACCATAACCCGGAGGGATGTACAATCTATGTAACTGTAGATCGGGAAGAGAATATCTGCCAGATCCGGGTAGAGGATGACGGTGTGGGAATCTCGGAGGAAGAGTTAAAGCGGCTTGATAACACGCCTCACTATATGCTCTGTGATGAAAATGTGACCGGGCAGAGACATGGTCTGGGGCTCTTGATCGTGCGCCAGATTGTGTATGTCCATCATGGGGAGTTTGAGGTCGGACGCAGCAGCCATGGGGGATTTCGGGCGGAAATCCGGCTTAAGATGGGTTGACATTTGCCGGCGCTGTGTTATACTATTTCACAGATTCATATCGGAAACATAGAGTGGACGAGAGTTCATGAAGGGGTGCACCACCGCGGGTGTATTTCTTTGTGAACTCTCTTTATCTTTTGAAAGGTTCCCTGTGCTTCCGGGAAAGGAGGGTTTATGATCAGGGTAAATGGAGCGGATCAGCCTCTGAAAGAAAGAATGCTTTTGTCGGATTTCCTTAAGGAGGCCGGATATCAGAAAGGGCGGATTGCCGTAGAGCTGAATGAAAAGATCATTCCTAAGAGTCAGTATGATCAGACATGGATTTCAGACGGGGATGTGCTGGAAGTGGTAAGTTTTGTAGGAGGTGGCTAGGATGAAGCCGACGAAAGAAGAGATATGGCAGGCTCTTGCGAAAAGACATTCGGCAGAGATACAGAAAAAGCTTTGCCGTGCGAAGGTAGCGGTGGCAGGGCTTGGAGGTCTTGGATCTAATGTGGCGGTTTCGCTGGCACGTATCGGCGTGGGGCATCTTCATCTGGTGGACTTTGACCGGGTGGATCTGACCAATCTGAACCGGCAGCAGTATTTTTTGAAGGATGTGGGAAGGTATAAGACAGAAGCCCTGACAGAAGAGCTCCTGGAGATCAATCCTTATCTGGATATCCGGACAGACTGCCTGAAGGTGACAGAAGAAAATCTGGAGGAACTGTTCCAGGCGGATGAGATCGTCTGTGAAGCCTTTGATGTGCCGGAGTGCAAGGCCATGCTGGTCAACGGTATCCTGGAGCGCTGCCCGGAGAAAATTGTGGTAAGCGCCTCGGGAATGGCGGGGTATGGAAAAAGCAATGAGATCCGTACCAGAAAAGTAACAAAGCATTTTTATCTGTGCGGAGATGAGGTCAGTGATTCCGGCAGCGGCATGGGGCTGATGGCTCCAAGAGTCGCAGTCTGTGCCGGGCACGAGGCTAATCTGATCGCGCAGATCATCATAGAAGAGGAGAGGTAACAATGACAGAGATGAAAAAAGATACACTGGTGCTGGGAGGCCATGAGTTTGACTCCCGTTTTATCCTGGGATCCGGGAAGTATTCCTTTGAGCTGATCAAGGCTGCAGTGGAAAATGCGGGAGCTCAGATCATCACCATGGCGCTTCGCCGGGCAGATCAGTCGGGAGAAAATATTCTGGATTATATTCCGGAAGGCGTCACCTTGCTTCCCAATACTTCGGGATCTGTGACGGCCGAGGAGGCAGTGCGTACCGCCAGGCTTTCCAGAGAAATCTGCGGCAGTCCTTTCGTTAAGGTAGAGGTGATCCCGGACAGGAAATATCTGCTTCCGGATAATTATGAGACAGTAAAAGCCACCGAGATCCTGGCAGGGGAAGGGTTTGTTGTCATGCCGTATATGTATCCGGATCTTAATGCGGCAAAGGCCTTAAGAGACGCAGGGGCTGCCTGCATCATGCCTCTGGGTGCGCCTATCGGATCCAATAAAGGAATCTGTACCAAAGATTTTATCCAGATCCTGATCAATGAGATTGATCTTCCGATTATTGTAGACGCAGGGATCGGAAAGCCTTCCCAGGCCTGTGAGGCCATGGAGATGGGAGCCGCTGCAGTCATGGCGAACACAGCCATTGCGACAGCAGGAGACATCCCGGCTATGGCAGGAGCATTTAAGAAGGCCATCGAAGCCGGACGGGCAGCATATCTTGCCGGTATGGGCCGGGTGATCGAAGGCGGGGCAAGCGCGTCCTCTCCGCTGACAGGAGTGAGTGGGAAGTAAGATGGATGAGAGAGTTGATTTTTCCAGGGTCATAGCCGTCTCCAACCGTCGCCTGTGCAGCCGCCCGTTTCTGGAACAGGTGGAGCGGGTTCTGAAGCTTCAGCCAAAGGCGTTTCTTTTGAGGGAAAAGGATCTGGCAGAGGAGGAGTATGTGAAGCTGGCGGCAGAGGTGAAGGGGCTTTGTGAGGCATATCAGGTGCCGCTGATCCCTCATTTTTATCCGGAGGCGGCACAGAAGCTTAAGATTCCGGTGGTACATCTTCCTCTGTGGAAATTTCAGGAACTTTCCGGAAAGTGGAAGGGAAAGGCAGGTGTATCTGTACACTCGGCAGACGAAGCAAAGCTGGCACAAGAGCTTGGAGCTTCCTACATAACGGCAGGGCATATTTTTGCCACCGACTGCAAAAAGGGTCTTGCGCCGAGAGGACTTTCCTTTTTAAAAGAAGTCTGCGGACAGACCGATGTCCCGGTCTATGGGATCGGCGGAATCCGTCTGGATCCTGCGCAGATCCGGACGGTTCTTGAAAATGGAGCTGCAGGGGTGTGTATCATGTCCGGAATGATGCAGATATAAAAAAGAGCCATCCGCAGGAATGCGGACGGCTCTTGCTGTCATGACAGTTATATGTGAGAGTAAAGTGTGGCATCTGGAGCCAAAGACTCCAGATGCAAACTTTATGAGGGGGGAGATAGTCGAATATTTTCAACTATCTGTGCTTTATTATAGTGGCCAAATGTGACCAAAGTATGTTCAAAATCTAAAAAAAGCGAAAATTTCTTAATTCCTTGTCATTTTTCTTATAATGAGATATAATGATTAAAGCAAATTTTTAGGAATTGGAGGAAATTAAAAATGTTAGTATCAGCAAAAGACATGCTTGAAAAAGCAGTTGCAGGCCACTACGCGGTTGGACAGTTCAATATCAACAACCTGGAATGGACCAAATGCATCCTGCAGGCAGCAGAAGAGTGCAAGTCCCCGGTGATCTTAGGTGTTTCCGAGGGAGCAGGAAAGTATATGACAGGCTTTAAGACTGTGGCAGCCATGGTGTCCGCGATGATCGAAGAGATGGGAATCACTGTTCCGGTAGCTCTTCATCTGGATCACGGAACCTATGACGGATGCATGAAGTGTATCGAAGCAGGATTTTCTTCCATTATGTTCGACGGTTCTCACTATCCGATCGAGGAAAATGTAGCAAAGACAAAGGAACTGATCGCAATCTGCCGTGAGAAGGGAATGTCTCTTGAGGCAGAGGTTGGAGCAATCGGCGGAGAAGAAGACGGAGTAGTCGGACAGGGCGAATGTGCAGATCCTCAGGAATGTAAGATGATCGCTGACCTGGGTGTAGACATGCTGGCAGCCGGCATCGGAAATATCCATGGAAAATATCCGGCAAACTGGGCTGGCCTTAGCTTTGAGACTCTGGATGCGATCCAGAAGCTGACAGGAAAGCTTCCGCTGGTACTTCATGGCGGTACAGGCATTCCGGATGACATGATCAAGAAAGCCATTGATCTCGGTGTTGCAAAGATCAATGTAAATACAGAGTGTCAGCTGGTATTTGCTGAAGCTACCCGTAAGTATATCGAGGCAGGAAAAGACCTGGAGGGCAAGGGATATGATCCGCGTAAGCTTCTCAAACCAGGCGCTGAGGCGATCATTGACAAGGTAAAAGAAAAGATGGAACTGTTCGGTTCTGTAGGAAAAGCCTAAGCAAAAGGCGGAAAGATAAAAAGAATAAAGGCGTTCCAACCGGTAGTTGGAGTGCCTTTTTCTGATATAAAGATGATACGAGAAGGAAGAAAGGAAATGCGAGAATATGAGTGAAGCATTTAACGTGGCTGACATCTTTGGCGAGGACGTTTTTAATGACACGGTCATGCAGGAACGCCTGCCTAAAAAGGTTTATAGAGACTTGAAGAAAACCATCGAGGAAGGAAAAGAGCTGGATCTGGAGACGGCTGACGTCATTGCCCATGAGATGAAGGAATGGGCAATCGAAAAGGGAGCGACTCACTATACCCACTGGTTCCAGCCACTGACCGGGGTAACGGCGGAGAAGCATGACTCCTTTATCTCTGCGCCGATGCCAAGCGGCAAGGTGCTGATGAGCTTTTCCGGTAAAGAACTGATCAAGGGAGAGCCGGATGCATCTTCTTTCCCGTCCGGAGGACTTCGGGCGACATTTGAAGCCAGAGGCTATACGGCATGGGACTGCACCTCACCGGCCTTTGTCCGCAAAGACGCGGCAGGTGCGACACTTTGTATTCCGACGGCATTCTGTTCTTATACCGGCGAAGCTCTGGATCAGAAAACGCCGCTCCTTCGTTCCATGGAGGCCATTAATATCCAGGCGCTGCGGCTGATCCGGCTGTTTGGCAATACCACTTCAAAGAAGGTGACTCCTTCCGTGGGACCGGAGCAGGAGTATTTTCTGGTAGATGCAGAAAAGTTCCGCCAGAGAAAGGATCTGATCTATACCGGACGGACCCTGTTTGGTGCGATGCCGCCAAAAGGGCAGGAGCTGGACGATCATTATTTCGGGACCATCCGCCAGCGGATCGCAGGCTTTATGCGGGATGTGAATATCGAGCTTTGGAAAGTGGGGGTTACCTCCAAGACCCAGCACAATGAAGTGGCTCCGGCCCAGCATGAGCTGGCGCCTATCTACGCACCGGCAAATGTGGCGGTAGACCACAATCATCTGGTAATGCAGACTTTAAAGAGGGTGGCCGGGCAGCACGGTATGAAGTGTCTGCTCCATGAAAAGCCTTTTGCAGGGGTTAATGGATCCGGAAAGCATGACAACTGGTCCCTGACTACGGATGATGGGAAGAACCTTCTGGATCCGGGCAAGACACCGCATGAAAATATACAGTTTTTGCTGGTACTGACCTGTATTTTAAAAGCGGTGGATGAGCATGCAGATCTTTTGAGGGAGTCTGCGGCGGACCCGGGAAATGATCATCGTCTGGGAGCCAATGAGGCGCCGCCGGCAATTATTTCGATCTTCCTGGGGGATCAGCTGGAGGATGTGATTGAACAGCTGGTCAGCACCGGAGAGGCGACCCACAGCCTGAAGGGCGGAAAGCTGAAGACGGGTGTGCGGACGCTGCCGGATCTGGCAAAGGATGCGACAGACCGGAACCGGACGTCTCCTTTTGCCTTTACCGGAAATAAATTCGAATTTCGTATGGTGGGCTCCAGAGACTCTGTGGCAGGCCCGAATGTAGTACTGAATACCATTATTGCGGAAGCATTTTCGGATGCCTGTGACGTGCTGGAACAGGCGGATAATTTTGAGATGGCGGTACACGATCTGATCAAGCAGTATGCCATCGAGCACCAGAGGATTATTTTTAATGGCAACGGTTATTCTGAAGAATGGGTAAAGGAAGCCGAAAGGCGCGGATTGCCGAATATCCGTTCCATGGTGGATGCGATTCCGGCTTTGACAACGGAAAAGACGATTGCCATGTTTGAAAAGTTTAAGGTCTTTACCCGGGCAGAACTGGAGTCCAGGGAAGAGATCAAGTATGAAAACTATGCAAAGGCGATCAACATCGAAGCGCGTACGATGATCGACATGGCCAGCAAGCAGTTTATCCCTGCCTTTATCAAATATACCAGGACCCTGGCGGATACTGTGATCGCTGTCAGGGACGCAGGAGCGGATGCGTCTGTGCAGGCAGATCTTTTAAATGAAGTGTCCGCACATCTGGCAGAGACAAAGCAGGCGCTGGAGGAGCTGAAGATCGTAACGGAGAAGGCGGCAGTTATGCCGGAAGGCGGAGACCAGGCAAGATACTATCATTCAGATGTGGTTCCGGCTATGGAGGCTCTGCGCACACCGGTGGATGCGATGGAAATGATCATGGACAAGGACGCATGGCCGATGCCGTCCTATGGAGATCTCATTTTTGAGGTATAAAAGAAAATGATTATGGATATATTTTGCCATAAGGAGGTCTTAAGTGACAGGATACGAGTTTGTGGAAAAGCTGAAGCAGGCTTTGGAGAATGATCTGAGCGAGGCTGATGTTCAGGAGCAGGTATCTTACTATCGGGATTATATCCGAGAAGAGGTAAGAAAGGGCAGGACTGAGGAAGAGGTGACCGAAGAGCTTGGTGATCCCTGGGCGATCGCGAAAAATATCATCAGCGCAGAGGAGCTGCAGAAGGAAGGCAGCGGCGGATATCAGCAGTATGAGCCGGAACAAAGAAGCCGCAGACAGCGCCGTGAACGTGAAAGTGGTCACCGGGTACATGTGTACGGCGTACAATGGTGGCAGATCCTGCTTCTGATCCTGGGTATGATCGGCATTCTGGCCCTGGTCATTGCGGTGATCGGGGGGATCTTTACTTTGCTGGCCCCGATTCTGGTGCCGCTGTTGGTAATTATTATAATATTTCGATTTTTGGGAAGGCGTCAGTGAAAAACTGGCGCCTTTTTTAATCCTTTTTTTCTTCTGAAACGTTATATAGACAGAAAGGGCGGGAGGTTTCCATAGTTGACACGGGAAGATGAAATATTTGAAAAACTGAAAAACGGTGACAAGAGCGGTGCAGGTGAGCTTGCAGAGCTGTATTATGCCGATATCTTCCGGTATTGTCTGTTTCATGTGCCGGACCGGCAGACCGCAGAGGATGCGGTACAGGAGACGTTTTTAAAAGTGTTCCGGCATTTTGAGGATTACAGACATCAGGGGAAGTTCCGTGCCTTTCTTTATAAAGTGGCAGCGAATGTCTGCATTGATCTGTGCAGGAAGAAAAGGTGGGGGCCGGTGCCGGAGTCGGTTCCTTATGAGGAGCCGGGGATCCGGGAAGGAGAAGACAGGGAGGACTTTGCAAGACTGGTCAGCGTCCTTCCGGAATCTTTAAGAGAGATCGTGATCTTGCGTTTTTCTCAGGAGCTGAAGCTAAAAGAGATTGCGGCAGTCATGGAGATGCCGGTCCGCACAGTGCAGTCCAGGCTCAGAAAAGCACTGAAGATGCTGGAAAAAGAACTGGAAAGGAGAGAGGAATGATGGGAAGCAGAAGAAGGGCTGGGAACAGGCTTAAGGAGATGGCCCGGCAGGGAAACATGAGTATAAAACCAGACCCGCGGCACGTGGAACAGACTGCCTGTCTGGCGGAAGATGAGTTTCAGGCGGCATCTCTCCGGGAAAAGCCGATGAGATTTCCGGCATTTGTACTGCGGCAGATCCGTTATGCAGGAAGATATGTCTTCGGGCTGCAGGCGGTCCTGCTTCTCCTGATCCTGACCGTTTTTTACTATGTCAGTATCCGCTGGGATTTAAGGGAACCGGGGATCTTCTGGTATCTGTACCGCAGGATTCCTCTGCTTTTGTGCGGCGCAGGCGTGATGGCTGCCTGGAGCTGTGTGCCTGTACTTTCCCGTTCTTACCGGTGGAAGATGGCAGAGGTGGAGGCGGCAGCATGTTCTCAGATACGGCTTCGGATGGCCTGGTTATGTATCGGAGGAGGAAGCGCCATATTCACAGGTGCGGCGGCAGCTGCCGCCGCCTGGAAGCTGTGGACGGTGAGCCTCGGAGTCCTGGCGGCCTATCTGATCCTGCCGTTTTTGCTGGCCGGGAATGGGATCTTGTTTCTGGCAGCCAGGTGCAAAGACCGGCGGTTCTTTATAGACGGTACTGTGGCACTGACCGCAGGATTCCTTGTGTTTGCCCTGGCGTGGAGTGAAGTCAGCGAGGGGATGGATTCCGTGCAGGATATTGCCGTCTCTGCCGTAAGTGTGTGGACGTTGTGCATAGGCGCTGTTTGCCTGTGTGTGCTGCAGATACAGAGGATCAGAAGAAAGGAGCTGGACGGATGGAATTATGTATCAAGGATCTGACCAAACAGTATCAGGATAAACTGGCGGCGGATCATGTAAATCTTACGATCACGCCTGGAATCTGGGGGCTTTTGGGAGCCAACGGAGCAGGCAAAACAACGCTGATGCGGATGGCGGCCGGACTATTGAAACCCACCCGGGGAACGGTAGAGTATGATGGGATTCCCATTGAGGCGCTGGGAAAGAGGTACCGGAATATTTTTGGATATCTGCCCCAGGAGTTTGGATTTTATCCGGAATTTACAGTATATGACTATCTGGATTATGTGGCGGCATTGAAAGGATTGTCCAGAAAGAAGGCGGCTGGAAAGATTGACCGGCTTTTGGAGACATTTTCGCTGACAGAGGTCAGAAAGAAACGGATCACAAAGCTTTCCGGAGGGATGAAGCGCCGGGTGGGGATTGCCCAGGCGCTGTTAAATGATCCGGAGGTGTTGATCCTGGACGAGCCTACCAGCGGACTGGATCCGGGGGAACGTGTCAGATTTCGTAATCTGTTGTCGGAATTTGCCGCGGACCGGATTGTGCTGATCTCCACGCATATTGTTTCAGATGTGGAGTACATTGCGTCCCACAATGCGATGATGAAGGATGGAAGAATCATTGCAGAAGGGGCTACCGGGGATCTTTTACAGGAGATGGACGGGAAAGTCTGGTCTGCTGTGATCCCGGAATCCGATGTTCACAGATATGAACAGAAGGTACAGATTGTAAATATCCGCAATGAGGACAGGGAGATGGTCTCTGTAAGGTATCTGTCTGAACGTGCAAGGCTGCCGGAGTCTGACAGGAGGCAGCCGAGGCTTGAGGATCTGTATCTGTGGCTGTTTCCGCAGGAGAAGGAGGTGCAGTCATGAGAAAGGGACGTATGTTTTTTCGTGTGTTTACAGTAGAGTTGAAACGGATGCTGAAGACTCGTTCTGTGCTGGCGCTGATCCTGGCAGCAGTTGTACTGGCCCCGGTGCTGGCATATTTCCCGGCTTCTTTTGAGTCCTGGGTGTATCGGGACAGCCAGGGAAATGAGGTGCGTGTATCCGGGCAGGAGGCTATCCGTATGGAAAGGGAAAATCAGGGGCAATTCCAGGGAGAGATCACAGAGGGGGTGCTGTCGGCGGCGCTCCAGAGATATCGGGATTTTGAATCTGGTTATGAAGGCGGGCTTCCAGATGGGATTTACGATGAGAGGGTGACGGCCAGTGATTATTATGAGAAGGTGGCAAATGTAGACGGCCTTTTAAGTCGCGTTAATGAGGCCTGGGCAGATCCGGAGACGGGAATCGCCCCCGGACTTCATGCATTGACCCAGGAGCAGGCCGCAGATTTTTATGGGCAGTGCAGGCGGCATCTTAAGGATCTTCTGTATCTGGAGGGTGGAAAGAATGCCCGTACCGAGAGCGCTGTCCGGCAGGCAGAGGCCCTTTACAGCCAGGTAGAAATGCCTTTTACCTATGAACCTGGATTTACAAATAATGCGATGGAATATATAGGGATCTATGTCTTTCTGCTGGTGCTGATCTGTACGTTTCTGCTGGTGCCGGCGTTTGCCAGTGATTATCAGACACAGGCGGATCAGATCTTAAAATGTGCCAGAGAGGGAAAGAAAAGTCTGGCGGCCAGCCGGATCCTGGCCGGTGTTTTGATCGCGGCAGCAGTCTATCTCCTGTGTATGACATTATTTCTTGTGCTTTTGAATACATCCTTTGGATGGAAAGGGCTGGATACATCCATGCAGTTGTTTGTGTCGGTGGCTGTATTCCTGCCTCTCAATGTGGGGCAGATGGAATTGCTCATCGCCCTTGCCGGTTTCGTGAGTCTCCTTGCCACCTCCTGCTTTACGTTGTTCTTGTCAGGACGGGCAAAGAGCGTGGCGTCTGCAAGCATAATCTCGTTTGCATTCCTCATCCTGCCAATGATCGTGTATATGGTTTTAAGCGGCAACCTGGGAAACTGGATCCGCTGCCTTTTGCCCTCTGGTGGAGTCGGATTGATGAATAGCTTTACCTATGCGGCCCTGGACACCAGCTTCGCCTACATCGGTGGCCGCGCCGTCTGGCTTCCGTATCTGATGATGGCCTCGGCTTCTGTAACAATCGTTCTCTTTGCTATTCTGGCAGGTATCAGCTGGTGCAGAAAAGAAAAATAACAGAATAAAAAGACATAGTAAAAGACCGATGGGGGAGCCATCGGTCTTTTGAGGGGAGTATAAATAATTAATAAGGGGTTGTAGAAAGAATTCTTTCTACATGCCTTAGTATAATATAGAAAGCGGCAAAAAGCAAGCAAAATATTAAAAAAATCTTAATATAAAATAAAACTCGTTTTTGTGAAAAGTGATACATAGAATCATCCGGAAGGGAAATACTAACGTCGAAACCAAAAAAATTAGGAGGAATTGACATGGCAAAAAACTATCAATCATCGAATGGTAACCAGAATGCAAATAACATGGGACAGAATGGCACCAACAAGCAGACATCAGGAAAAAATGGATCCGGCAGCAATAAGAATTCCTACGGAAAGAACAATGCATCCAGAAACTATTCTTCCAACGCATCTGATTACAGCGATAAGTATTAGCAGAGGCAACGCGAAGGGGGACGTACACTTTTGCAAAAGTGTACGTCCCCCTTCGCGTTTTGGGGTGTCCCTATTTGGATTTTCCCCTGTCCCCGATTGACAAAGTACCGGGAAAGCAAGTAAGATTGTAAAAAGGATATTATTGTAGTTGGGAGTGTGTTATGAAGAGGATGGAATTGATTGCGCCCTGTCATTTTGGGCTGGAAGCGGTGTTGAAGAGGGAAATCCTGGATCTGGGATATGAGATCACGGAGGTGGAGGACGGCAGGGTTACCTTCCTGGGAGATGCGGAAGCGGTCTGCCGGGCCAATATTTTCCTGCGTACCGCGGAGAGGATCCTGGTGAAGGTGGGAAGTTTTGAGGCGGTGACTTTTGAGGAGCTGTTTGAAAAGACCCGGGCTCTTCCATGGGAGGAGTTTATCCCGAAGGACGGGAAGTTCTGGGTGACGAAGGCTTCTTCGGTGAAGAGCCGGCTTTTCAGCCCTTCGGATATTCAGTCTGTGATGAAAAAGGCGATGGTGCGCCGGATGCAGGAGCGCTACCATATTGAATGGTTTCCGGAGGATGGAGCCAGTTATCCGGTCCGGGTGTTTCTTTTGAAGGACAAGGTGACGGTCGGGATTGATACATCGGGGATGTCTCTGCACAAGAGGGGATACCGGGAGGTGTCCGGAAAAGCGCCGATCACGGAGACGCTGGCGGCAGCGCTGATCCTTCTGACGCCATGGAAGCGGGACCGGATCCTGGTAGACCCGTTCTGTGGAAGCGGCACCTTCCCCATTGAGGCGGCCATGATGGCGGCAAAGATCGCACCGGGCATGAACCGGTCTTTTACAGCAGAGGCATGGACAAATCTGATCCCCAAAAAGCTGTGGTATGAGGCGGTGAATGAAGCGGATGACTGTATGGAGGATCCGGGGGAAGTGGACATCCAGGGGTATGACGCAGATGAGGAGGTGATCCGCATCGCCAGGCGAAATGCCCGCGAGGCAGGAGTGGACCATCTCATTCATTTTCAGAGAAGAGATGTAAGGGATTTGAACCATCCGAAAAAATATGGATTTATCATTACCAATCCTCCTTATGGCGAACGTCTGGAAGATAAAAAGGACCTGCCGGAGCTTTACCGGGCATTTGGAGAGAGCTTCCGGAGGCTGGATTCCTGGTCGGCATACATGATCACTTCCTATGAAGATGCAGAGCGTTATTTCGGACGGAAGGCAGATAAGAACCGGAAGCTCTACAACGGCATGCTGAAGACCTATTTTTATCAGTTCCAGGGACCAAAGCCGCCGAAAAAACCGAGAAATCATACATAAGAAAGGAAGCCGGACGATATGGAAAAAATTATTTTTGCAACAGGAAATGCACATAAAATGACAGAGATACGGATGATCCTCGCGGATCTCGGGGTGGAAATCTTATCCCAGGCCGAAGCGGGAATCCAGGCAGATGTGGTGGAGAATGGAAAGACATTCGAGGAAAATGCCCTGATCAAGGCCACACAGATCGCAAAAGCAGCGGCAGCCATGCCGGAGTATAAGAATGTAGTGGTGCTGGCAGACGATTCAGGACTTGAAATCGACTATCTGAATAAGGAGCCGGGAATCTATTCGGCCAGATATATGGGAGAGGATACTTCCTATGACATAAAAAATCAGGCGCTCCTGGACAGGCTGGAAGGAGTAGAGGATGATAAGAGGACCGCAAGATTCGTCTGTGCTATCGCAGCAGCATTTCCGGACGGCAGTACAGAAGTAGTGAGAGGCACCATGGAGGGGATCATTGGTCATGAGATTGCAGGTGAAAACGGGTTCGGCTATGACCCTATTTTCTATCTGCCGGAGTATGGGTGTACCAGTGCACAGCTGCCTCCGGAAAAGAAAAATGAATTGAGCCACAGAGGAGAGGGCTTAAGGAAAATGAGAGTGATCCTGGAGAAGAGACAGAAAGGAAGACAGTAGCAGGAGGGATGGCTTATGAAAGTTCTGATTGTCAGCGATACCCATAAATCACACAGGAATCTGGAAAAGATCATCGAAAAGGAGCGCCCTTTTCAGATGCTGATCCATTTAGGAGATGCAGAGGGAGCAGAGGACTATATCGAGGCTCTGGCAGATTGCCCGGTACATATCGTGAGGGGGAATAACGATTTCTTCTCAGACCTGCCGGATGAAGAGGAATTTTTTATCGAAGGCCGGCATGTGTTCATTACTCATGGGCATTATTATGGGGTTTCTATGGGAGAAGACCGCCTGAAAGCAGAAGCCAGAGGACGAGGGGCAGATATCGCCATGTATGGCCATATTCACAGGCCGATGCTGACGGAAGAAAAGGATCTGGTGACACTGAATCCCGGAAGTGTGGCTTATCCCAGGCAGGAGGGAAGAAATCCCAGCTACATTATTATGGATGTGGACGAAAAAGGGAATGCTCATTTCGAGATCAGATATCTTGGCTGAAAACCTTTGCGAAAAAAATGAAAAAAGTTGTTGACAAGAAAGAAACCATCCGATATAATAATTCTTGCGTTGTGAGACGGCACAGAGACGTCATACGCCGGGGTGTGGCTCAGCTTGGCTAGAGCGCCTGGTTTGGGACCAGGAGGTCGCA
>OGRN01001311.1_pt1 | contig 21822 bp, 16 predicted proteins | sample 1553401 | NCBI WGS metagenome assembly OGRN01 (sample SAMEA2580096, study PRJEB22360) | human gut metagenome | biome: human gut; feature: human-associated habitat; material: faeces | place: Denmark | collected 2008/2010 | reverse complement strand
GTAGCCCATGACGATCGCGCAGCCCCATACCGAGAGCAGACACATCACGCAGACGACTACCGCGAAGCCGACCTGCGGGAGACCGTCTTTTCTGAGCCCCCTGAAGAATTGGGGCCCTACCGAGTAGCCGATCGAGAATAGAAACATCAGAAAGAAAAGCGTCTTGGCCGGCTCCGGTATCCGGATGTTCATTTGTCCGACGACGACGCCTACGAGCAGTACGCTGGTTACGATGCCGAGCGAGAAGTTTCCGAAGCGGAACTTGCCGATCCAGAAGCCGATCGCTACGGTCAGAAAGACGGCCAGCGCGGAATTCTCTTGAAAGAATTTGACGATATCGGTTCCCGTAAACATATTTCGTAGGGTATTTGGTTGCGTTCCATGCGGCGGAGCGAGCGCTCCGTCCCGGACTTCTGAACAATCCGTGTGCCGGAATGGGCTGCTGTGTCCGCAAGTCGCTAAAGCGAGACCTTATACGGTAACCGGGCTGGGAAATATAAGAATGTGCTTCGTGCGTCTTTCATACGGTGAGTCCGGTGACGAGTGTACGTTTATAGAAATTTTCGGATTATATGTTAGGAAGGAAAGCGAAATGAGATGGAGTAACGGTATTGTATGACGAATTCGTTCTTGGGTTTAGCAGACATAGTCTCGGAACGAAAACCGTTTCGACGGTTAAGGTAAATATTGCCCGATTTTTAATAGGTCGGGATTTGTTTCTTGCGACCGGTTCCCCCCCCCGAAAACCGTTCTTGTCAATTTTTCGCTGGGGAGCACCGTGCTTTCAAACGCATAAATGGTATACGTTGAAAATAAAAAAGCAGTTGTTTCCAACTGCTTCTGAGCGGAAAACGAGACTTTAACCTCGTTCTTGCATTTATCTTATTTTTAGCTCTTTACAGGCTATATTTCTATCTAACCAAGCCAAGTAGTACGATTTGGGGTACTAAATCTGACGCCCTCAACCTTTCTTTAGAACGATGTTGCGAAAGTAGTAAATATTTTTCTATTTCAAAAGCTTATGACATAAAATCGAACACATTGATTACCTGCCATCATACCCCGTTAATGGGAATGGTGATGAATTATTCTTTGCATCGTACTTATTACAATGACGGTGTGAAACGTGATTTGCAAAAGCCATATCAGTATATATTTTATAATTGTTTCGGTTTGTACCGTCTCCTTTAGTTCGATCAGGTAATATTTGGTAATCATAAATATTGTTGCGTAATTTGTGTAACGATAAATGAGTAACAAATAAAGCGTAATGATATGAAGCCGAACAATCCTTTTCTGGTAACCGGATACCACAGCCCGGAATATTTCTGCGACAGGCGGCAGGAGACTGAAACCATGATCCGGGCGTTGTACAACGGCAGGAACGTGACGCTAATCGCTCCACGCCGTATGGGAAAAACGGGCCTGGTCAAAAATGTTTTCTACAAACTCCGTGAACAGGAACCGGATATCGTGACGTTCTATATGGATATTTATTCGACACAGTCATTAGGCGATTTCATCCGGCTTTTCGCCAGTACCGTACTCGGTCGGTTGGACTCTGTTCCGCAAAAGGCGCTCGGTCGCGTGGGTAAGTTCATCAAAAGCTGCCGCCCGGTATTTACGTTCGATGAACTGACAGGACAGCCGAAAGTTACCATAGATATCGTTCCCTCATCGGAGGAAGCCACGCTCAGGGAGATATTCGACTATCTGCGATCATCCGAGAAGCGGTGCTATATCGCTATCGACGAATTCCAGCAGATCGCGGAATATCCGGAGAAAGGGGCCGAGGCCCTGTTGCGTTCATACATCCAGTTCGTCCCGAATATCAATTTCATATTCGCCGGCAGCAAGCAGCATATCATGCAGCAGATGTTCCATTCGGCCAAACGTCCTTTCTACCAGAGTACGCAAACGCAGGTCATCGATCGGATAACCAGAGAAGAATATTATCGTTTCGCAGCCGAATTTTTCACCCGGCAGGGCCGGAAACTGGCCGAAGAGACGTTCGGGTATCTTTATGACGCCTTCGACGGGCATACATGGTATATCCAGGTCTTGCTCAACCGACTTTACGGGTATACCGGGACCCCGGATATCGGAATGGCAGACTATGCCATCGGGGAGGTGGTCGCCGAATCGACCTATACGTACGAGAACCTGCTGGCGGCTTATCCGGCGAGCAATGTCCGATTGCTTAAGGCCATCGCCAAAGCTGGGTATGTCAGGGAGATCAATTCCGGGGATTTCATCACGGAATACAAACTCCGGGCGGCCAGCAGCGTGAACAGTGCCCTCAAAAGGCTGATCGACCGGGAAATGGTCTACAAAACGGCGGACGGCTATATCGTATATGACCGCTTTATGGCTATATGGTTGCGGCAGCAACCGTTCTGAAATTGTATCGGAGGAATTGCATCGCATTAAGATCCGGATATACATGACATGGAGGTAATGACCCCACTGTATATTTTACCGGGCATGATCAATAATGAGGGGAAAACAATACCTATCTGATATAATTAAAATATTTGTATTGATTTTATTGCCTAAATGGGACAATACAAAACACTTATGTAATCTGTCTGCTACGGTAAAATGTTGCGAAAGCAATCCTGATTTGACACAAGAGGGGGCATTGAAATCCGGTACGGAAATACGTATTGTTCGTAACTTTTAACCAGAAAAGGAATCGAAACGGTTAAACAAGAATCAACTTCTCGATTTTTTCAATTATGAGATGACCGTAATTCCGAAAACAAATATTCGATGAGACAAGCTAATATATTCCATAGAACCTGCAAACTAAAAGAGAATATGATGGGATCTGCAAAATAAATTTGCATAATACGAATTATTCTGAGCAATAATACTTCTCTTTGCTCAGAATAAGAAACTTTTTTGTATCTGTCTGAATGACAGTGTGGAGATTAAGAAAGTCGTTGCTAATGATTTAGCGACCGTGTAACTGTGCTGAACTGAACTACTGTGTTTTACATCTCGTCGAACAACTCTATGTAAATGTAGAGATTTTCTTGGAATTTACAAAACAGACAAACGTTAATTATTCATTCAGTCCGTATTTTATCATTTTACGGTAGAGGGTGGTGCGGTTGATACGCAGCAGTTTGGCCGCTTCCGTGCGGTTGCCTCCGCACCGTTTCAGGGCTTCGACGATACGCCGTTTTTCGCCCGCCTCGTCCCGGATGGCCAGCGAATGATCCGCGTCGCTTGTCGGTTCGGCAGGTTCCAACCCCATCTCCTCCACACGGACGATGCCGCTTTCGGCCAGCAGCTCCGCCCGTCTGACCTTGTTCTGCAACTCCCGCACGTTGTCCGGCCATGCGTAGGCGAGCAGCCGTTCGGCGGCTTTCTCCGAGAATCCCTGCGTTTCGCGCCGCAGCTCTTTCGAGTACCGCTCCCGAAAGAACTCCGCGAGCGGCAGGATGTCGTCGGGACACTCCGAGAGGAGCGGCAGCCGGATTTCGACTCGTTCAGTCGGTGGTACAAGTCCTCCCGAAAACAACCGTCCCGAATCGCTTTTGCCATATCCTCGTTCGTGGCCGCGACGATCCGCATGTCCGCTTTCCGCTCCCGTCTGCCGCCGACGGGCAGGTAGGTGTTTTCCTGCAACACCCGCAGCAGCATGGCCTGTATTTCATACGGCATCGTGCCTATTTCATCCAGAAACAGCGTCCCGCCTTCGGCCATGCCGAAGTATCCCTCCCTGTTCGCGTCGGCTCCCGTGAACGCTCCCTTGACATGGCCGAAAAAGAGGGACGGGGCGAGTTCTTTGGGCAGCACGCCGCAGTTTACGGTCGTCGTCACCTCGTATCCGGCTTGCTGCAGCCAGTCTTTCTGCATCTGCGACAGGCCGACGTTATCTTCAACGATCAATATCTTCTGTTACCGATTATATACATTAATATACCAAATGTGTCAAGTGCAAACATTTTCCAGTCGGCTACACGTCAGAGGGTGTCCACCCACTGGGAAGTATGAACCGAAAACACTTCCTACAACGGCTGGTTGTATCAAAGTATATAATCGGGCTTCTATTTTAATGCTTCATTTCGTTTTCCGCTTCCGTAATCAGCAGGACGGTATGGTCTATGATCCGTTGCGTGTATTCCCCCGACCGCTCCGTCGTCCGCCTTGTCGTCATGCAGCACGTTCCGGTAGGAGTGCAGCAGCCCGTCCGTTTGCAGCAGCTCCCACATCGGCAACATACGGCGTACGACCTCCCGCAGCCTTTCACGGTTGTTGCCCGCCTCGCGGAGCTGTGCGATGTCTTTGCGGGAGGCTTCGATAGACGTCCGGAGCAATTTCTTTTTATCCCTCACCTCTGCCGTGAGCGTGGCGAAATCCGCAGATACGGCCTCCGGTTTCATTCCGCTCACCACGGAGGCGATAAGGTCGAGCAGCTCGTGCATCGAGAACGGCTTGTAGATGCAGGCCGCGAATCCGGCGGAGGCAAAAGCCTCCCGTTCCTTGTCACCCCGTGCGGTCATGGCGACGACCGGAATCGTGCGCGAATTGCCAATATTGGAATTGCGCAGCAGTTCCAGCAGGTCAAAACCGTTCGTTCCGGCCATCTGTATATCCGACAGGAGCAGGTCGTAGTTCGCTTTGCATATCTCCCCGACAGCGCACGAGTATTTTCGCAGGTCGTGCAGGAAACGCCGTTGCGTTCAAGCATCTCCTTGACGATTTTGAGCTGCAACGGGTCGTCGTCGATGGCGATGACCCGTTGTGGAAGGTACGAGGAGGTATTTGTGTTTGTACCTCTCTTTCCCCCGCTTCGTTCGTCAGCGGCAGGGGAAGCGACACGCGGAACGTGCTGCCTTTACCGACTTCGCTGGCCACTGTAATCTCCCCGTCCAGCAGTCCGACCAGCCTTTTCGTGATTAACAGCCCCAAGCCGAAGCCTTCGGCGTTTATATCGGAAGCCGAACGCTCGAAAGGGTCGAAGATGCGTGCCACCGTTTCCCCACTCATGCCGATACCCGTATCTTCGATGGTCAGCAGGAGCGTCCCGTTTCCATAGCGGGCGATGAAGCTGACGTTTCCCGTCTCGGTGAACTTGACGGCGTTCGAGAGCAGATTGTCTGCGATCTGTTCGATACGGTCGCTGTCGCCGCAGACCGTAACGTTCGTACCCTCGAAATCGCACTGAAAGAGAAGTCCTTTGTCGTTGGCAGCGCGGGTGAACCCCGCCGTGATACGTTCCAGCAGGTCGGACTTGACTTTGATCCTTTGTTTGAATTTTTCTCCAACATTTTTAGAATCGGATATTCATCATTCCCAATAAAATGATATGCTTTTTATTCAGAATAGCTATTTCCTTAAAATTATATCCACTTCGCCTGGTTTAAAAGATTTGTCTCCAAATAGTTTTGTTTGAGTGCGGGTATCATCTTTTAATGGTTTCTGATGTATCTGCATTTCATGCATCGGAAAATGTTTCTTTAAAATTTCTACCGTTGAGTTTAAAGTGTATTCTCTTTTATCAGTTCTAACGTAGATTGTACTATGCTCATCCATCAAGCCCGAACAAAAACCGAAAACAGTATCGAGCAACTCATAATATTCCTGCTTATTGTTGAATCGTCCTTTGTGTTTAATCTTAGGAGTTTTGGGAGATGCATCTCCTCCTAAAAGCCATAGTCTCAACCATTGATCGGCATGGTAATCCGTTATGGAACAATATGGGGGAGATGTGAAAAGTAATGAAAATTTTACATTGTTTTTTTTACATCTTTCTAATATCCTTGGAAGTATTTTTGTACTGTCTCCATGTAGTACAGTACTTTCTTGAATGTTGGGAATTCCCTTCTCATATCTCCAATTTATTTTGTTCAAAATAAATTCATACGGATTTATATCCGGAGGAGTTGTCATATTATTATTTTTCCACCAATTAACCGAATAGGTCATCCCCATTGATTTTGTAGCTCTCATCTGGTTAGATAGTCCTTCTCCTATTTTGGCATGGAGATAGACAACCAGTATAGACATAAGAGTCGCATCGATCTTGTCGTTCTCCCAATTCAGATATTTTCTGGCCGAAAGTAAAAACTTAAGAACCTCATCACAATAGCAAATACGAAAGAACTCAGGCAGTTTTTCGATACTCTGGCTGAAATAACGACGTTTTTTATATATTTCCTCCAAACGGACAATAACCTCATCTTTGGCTGCTGGAGATAACTTGACTTTTCCATAAAGCCATCCTACGGGATTAATTTCAATTCCTAAACTTACCCGATTCAATACGCCGCCGGCATAAATACTATTGCATCGGCCGGCAAAAGGGTCTAATATAAAGTCTCCTTCTTTGGAATATTTATTTACTACATCAAACGCAAATTCAAGAGGAAACATCGCATAATATGGCCCATACCGAGCCCAGCGCGCCTCTGCTATAGAATAACCATTGAGTATTTTATTCGTATCTAACATTTTGTTGATTTTTCCCGTATCTCGCGTGCGATATCTTCAAAGATTCTTGTCCCCAAATTTAAAGGTATAGCAGCTTCTGCATGAGCCGATATGAGAGGAGTTAATGAATTTGGATATCTACTAGACACAAGACTGTCTAATAAATTCATAACATCACCTAATCGCGTAAACTGATCCGCATTAGCAGTTCTAATATTTTTCTGGTAATCGTTAAACCATGCAACTACAGGAACTATTCGTTGACCCGAAATAGTCTTGTAGAAAAACTTACGACCGAAATATGTATCTTGCCCATATGGCTTCTGGCTCTCTGAAAAAATAATGTTCTTCTTAATGTAATCATCATCCAATAAAAATGCTGATTGGTGAGGGAAAACATCATTTATACCTTCTTGATTTGTATCAATTTCTTCAAAATGGTTAAAGAAAGTTCCCGACTTTTCGATCCCGATTATTAAAAGATCTTGTCCATTTATCTGCTTTTGAAGATTGTTAATGCGCACCAATTCATCTTCAATTACTTTTGTTAGCCACGATGAGGTGCTAAATACTGCTAATGGCCCATCCATCACGAATGCAACTCGGTGAAGAGTACTCAGCCACCCTTTCTTTTCAAAAGATCTTAAGATATGAATCAGCCACAATTTTTCAAAGGTAGCCATCGTCTGTCCGAAAAGCTCCCCATTACTTCCTCCAGGATTCATTAACTCATGGAGCCTTAATGCATCTGTAGAAAAAAGAGGCTCGCCAGAATGCGGACACACATATTCACCATGTCCATAGGTCATATCCTCTTCTACACCATCTATAGGGCTTTTAGGTAAATGAGATTCCGCATATTTGCTTCTTTTTAATTGGAACAAATGTTCATATGTGTCCAACAATGTTTCTCCTTCTGAAAAAATCACATTACTCTTTAATTCATCAAATAAGGCTCTTCTAAAAGACGATTTAGCACATTTTTCTGAATCCAGAATAACATTACATCCAGGAAAGACACTCTCTATGGTTGACGCTTTCTCTGTTTCTCTAAAGTCTTTTGGGTTAATGAATTCTTCTTTTTCTAATTCTCGAACTAGTTTGAGATCAATTAAAACAGAAGCAATTGTAACGTATCCTATCTCGGCACCAGGGAACCCATTGGCTGCTTTTGCAGTTAAATTACTACCGTCAATAGCGAGTATAAGATCGGGCTGGATAATACTTTGCGGTAAATTTTGTTTATGTACAAGATTAGTTTCAAAAGACGTATCAGTGTCAGAATTTACTTCTCTGATCCGCATACGATTTTCTATAGCTTTAATTTTTTCGCTATTAAGTATTCGGCGCAAAGGCTCATAGCTTGCAAATTCCCCCTCAAATCCCATACTATTCAACTTCAAATCTATCAACTTGGACAGGAATAACAAAAGGATTACTCAAAGTTTTTACTCTTAAAAATCCTTTATCTTGCGCCCGCCTTATAGATGGTTCAAAATCAGCAAAATCATAATATTTGCACAATTCTTTAGTCTCATCTGTATTATTTAAGTGAGCAATAAACCAATTAGATGTATTCCGTAGTATGTTTTTTTGAATGCTGCTCACTTCCTGAGTTGCATACACCATCCCTATTCTATATTTTGCTCCTTCTTTAGCAGCTCTTACCCACATATCAGATAGGTCCATATTATTTCCTGCCGGCAAAATATTATGAGCTTCTTCGACATAAACGAGTATTTCAGGGATATCTGAATTACCCTGAATAAAACGCCTCTGATTCTCCCTAAATATTTTAGTCATAATACGATTAGCTGATGATTTATTTAAATCTGGCTCTCCGCTGGATTGATCTATTATTACTAACCTACCAGCCACCAGATGATTATATATATCCTCGGCGTAGTCAACAGTAGTTTCTGCACTATGTTGTTCCGCCGCTTTCCCGATTTTTCGTGTACCATTGGGATATTGGAAAACTCCTATTATCTTTTTCAAATCCTCATCTGCCCATCTATCTCCGGACCCGTTTGGACGGTTAACATATGTCGTTTCAAAAGCCTGATAACCGCTATCTCTGTCTCTAATAAATTTATCGAGAGATTCAAAAGCATTGGCTAATTGATGCAATGATGGATTTGCCGTTGAGAAAGTCTGAGCAGCAGATTGATATTCAGCGGCGTTAGAGCAAGAGCTACTTCTCATGGCATTGAGTAAGTTGCTGTTAAATAGTCCATGAGTAGATATAGTCAGTCCTTCGGGTACTGGAAACCCTGCGCGTGCGAGAACCGATCTATATGCTAGTACACGTCTATTAAATCGAGTTACAGCACTTCTGTCTGTAGGATCAGGTGTTTCAAAACAAACTTGTAGGAAGTTCTTAATATAAATCGTTGTATCATCAGATAATAGAGAATCTATAATTTCCTTTCCGACCTGTATGTTCTCGTCTCGATAAAAATTAAGTTTCATTAAGACTCTATCCGGATCATTAGGATGTCTTGTGATTCCGTATGTAACAACCTCTTTGGATTTTTCTGCATTTGGAACAAGATGCCAAATATTTTTCAGAGCATTGTTATTGTCTTGAGCATTTTCATTTGCATATTCTCCGTTTGGATCAAAAATAATCTGTCCGATTCTCAACGCAGCATCGTCTTGAGAATGGGGGATTCTTAATTCAAAAACCGATTTAGCAATAATTTTTGTCGTATTTGATTTTCCAGTTCGGGTCATTCCAAACAAAGCAGACTTTTGACTCAAAAGATCTGCAGGATAAATATAAACAGGAACATTATCGATACGTTGATATTTTCGGTTGGTGGATGCATATCTGACAAATCCTAATTTAACTCGTTCTGTACTATTGAATTTATCTCTGTGTTCTTGTTTGTTTGTCGGATCACAATAGTTCACAATTTCTTCCAGTGACTTCCCGTTCGGTTTATAAACTTTCAATCCTCTATTGGGATAGTAATTTGATATATCGCTTCCAAACTTCAGAGTTAAAGGAGATTCTGGATTCTGAGAATCGTCTTCCAGAAAGAAAGTCCCTATGATTCTACATTGGACACCTGCATACCCCAGCAACACCCGGGTCTTGGCATCCATCGCATTCTCACTATCCCAATGAATTTCAGTTTCCCCACTTACTCGTTGTGCTGTTTCAACCCTTATTCTTTCGGCTTCCTTATCTAACGGCAAAGGAGCACTATCCATAACTCGTAATAAAATAAACGAGGCATCCTCCGTTTTGAAATCAATATTTTCTGTTTTATTAGGATCAATACGAGTAGCTATCAGGAAACTCAGGCTTGGAATTCCTCCAACCTTTTTGCGTTCACTATCATGGATAATTACCCGTGCAGTTTCATAATTAATTGAAAAAAGTTCCCCCACATATTCATGTGGTTGGATTAATGTTGCGAACCACTGTGAAGTTTCACTTTTTTTATCCTCGGTTCTTCTGTGTGTAATTCCTTGTTCTAGGCTCATAGTTTATACTAGTAACAGCCCACCAAGATATCGTGAGCAATATTATTTCTTTCGAAAATTAATAATTAATTCTTTCATCAACAAATCTAATAAAATTATGCTAAAAAATTAGAAATCAATTTTATTAGAATGGGTATGCAGATTCTGTACAGCTCATATATATGATGCTACAAAAGGATTAGATAATATGAATTTTAACCACGTGAAGTATTGAATTTATTTATAATTTGAGCTTTATACTTGCTCTTTATAATGCAGTGTTACTCTATATTGCCTTATCCCCAGAAATAAATCTTCAAGATTGCTGACAGAATGACTGCACTCTTACTGAAGCAAATGGTTTTTCGTGCTAAACGTTTCAGATGAGTCCGGATCGTTAAATTATGTCGTTCGATATGATTGGTCCCGTATAATGATGTCCGATGGATCTTTGTTTCGATCAGAGAACGGTAATTTCTTAGCCTATCGGTATAAACTCGTTTGGCATCGGATAGACGGAGTGTTTCGAGAACTACGTTAAGGGTGGCGTTTGTCCGTGGACCGATATTGTAACTAACGACTTGTTTGGATTTTCTGTCCAGGGCATATGCTATCCAGATGTGTTCGGACTTTCTTCGTACAAAGCTCTTTATTTCATCCACTTCATAAGTCCTTTGAGTAAGGACCGGCGGACGAGAGATCGTATGGGCAATCTGTACAATTCTGCAGAGTAGTATTGTGGGAGAGATATCAAGGATCCGTGCTGTACTTCGGATGCCGACTCCTTCTTTGGTTAATGCTACGATCTCACCGTTGATTCCTTTCCGGTAGGCGTTGTAGCTATATAGAGCCTGTTGTTTCCGATGACATGATTTGCACTTATAGCGTTGCCTGCCGTTGCCCTGCGTTCCGTCTTTTACGCATGTGCCTCCGCAATATTTGCATTCCATTTTTGCTATCCCCTAATTTGAAACACGAAGGTTGGATATCGTTTTGAAAACTCGTTTTCGAAGGATTTAAGGGTGCAAAATACAAAAAGCGACTGTAGTAGTCGCTTTTGCTTTACCTACGAAAGGAAAATTTGCGCTGAAAAACAGCGTTTTAATTATTGAATTGAAGTCATCCCCTAATTAAAAAACACTACCGAAGTTCATTCAACAGTTTCCTCAGTTAAAAATGATTGAGTCGATAGATGATAAAATTTTTTATTCGAACTGTATGTCGTTTGATAATTCAAACGGAGATTCTCTTGTTGCGAATATTGTTCAAAATTAAAATATTGATATCGTTAAGGATTAATTAGGGCCGAACAGTACGCTGATAACTCCGCCTAACGACAAAGTATGACAGCTCCCGCACTGTTTTTGCACTGGCGATGAGCTTAGAGTATAGTCTGTAAAGAACTTCAGTCCCATGCCAGTATGAGCCCGGAAAGTCAGAGAGAGTCCAGTTCCTGCTCCTATGGCATTACAACTCCCGAGTGTATGTCCGGCGAACTCAACGGGAAGGGAATAGGTATATTCACAGAGTAATTTGGTGCCAACCAACCAGCGAGATGTGATCGGTAATGAACCGTAGAAACCTACAGCGCCATGTATTGCATTGAAATTATTGTCAGAGACATGCCCATTCAAGGTCCACGGCAAGGAGGAAAGCCGAAGTCGACCGCCCGCACCCCAGTGAGCATTCCAGAACCAAGCTCCTTCTACGCCGATGCAACTGCCTATTGAAAAACGAATTTGAGAATGGTCCTGCAGACGATAGACACCTGGCAGAGCGTCGATGCCCAGATAGAGCCCCAAAAAAGAGGGACGGTATGCCATACTGAATGGGGGTTCCATACGTTCAGGGGAGACCATACCTCGTTTTTTAAAAATCAGATCGGCAAGCCAATAACCAAGTTCAGCAGACAGGATCCCGACTCCTGCACCCACCATCACATCGCTCAAATAGTGTTTGTTATTGGCTATGCGCATCAATCCTGTCAATGTAGCGACTGCATAACCGCCGATACTGTACCAAGGACTATGCGTAAGACCGTACTCTTTATGCAGCATTGTGGCCGTCATGAAAGCTGTGGCCGTATGTCCCGAAGGAAAGGAGTTGCGTGATGAGCCGTCAGGACGCATGACACGGCAGGTGTATTTGAGAGAATTGATGGTTATGGCCATAATGCCGGTCGAGAAGGCATCTGAAACGAGCATACGCCCCCAACTGCTGCGGCCTGGGAGGCCGGCCGCTTTCAGTCCCAACATCAGTGCGGCGGGAGCATATTGGAGATAGTCATCGGTATGGAAACGCACCCGAGGCAAATAGTTATTGCGCATGTCACGAAATCGATCATCGGCGCTTTGCACGATAACACCTGAGATAATCAGTGGTACGGCAGCATAGCTCATCTGATAAACCTTAGACTCCGGAATCCGCAGCCACAAGCTGGTTGGCCGCATAGGCGGCGCACACTTTTCTATCAAAACGGGAGGCCTTCCTTGTGTGGAAAGTGCGAGAAATGAAAACAGAATGCTCAAAAAACATTGTCTAAATCCAGTCATTCACTCATTCATATGTATAGGGTACAACCATCATATTATTGCACGTCGCACGGCATCTTCTTACGCCGTTGTCGTTATGATATAAAATGAGCCTCCCGTCAGCTCCGCCCTCCTTGTAACGACAAAGAGACTTCACACGACGCGAGGCTCTGCCATGTCCGCCCATACCGAGGAAATATAGAACGGTACATCGCTATTTAGGAAGAGGTTTTGCTAGAATGCATTCTCATGCATCATTCATTTATAGATAGGAAACAGATTCGATCGGCAGATTCCGACCGGAGTATATCAGGGTCAGAGAACGCAAAGACGGCAATCCCCTTGGGCAAAACAATACAATGTTTCCGGAATCGCTCGCGTACCGTGCTGGTCGCGAACCGCTCCGATAGTAATGTTTTTTGATCCGCCTAAAACCGCGATATAATTACCGGGCCACACAAATTTCTAAGGCGGCGCAATCTCGGACCATGTTTCTCCTTCGATATCGCTTCCCGAGATGATACACCTGTCCAACAAGACAAGCAGAATCATAGCCAATAGAAACGACACGACGATTCCTGCCCGACAGTTCCATTCTTCATAGGCAGGATTGATAAATCCTCTTTTCTTGAATATATGCGGATTATATCGGATTTATGATTGTGTAGTCTTGCTGGCTGCGGGTCGGCAGGTGAAAATGCCTGTTCTAAATCGTCAGTGTCGTAGAGATAGAGCGTGTCGGTGGATTGTGCCTGCACCGTATGCTGTTTCTGTCGTTCAGAGCAGGCGTGACAACAAAAGGATGAAACACAAGATCGAAATATTTGGTCAACATAATTCATGTGTTATCGGTAAAAAGAACCCCCGAAAAAACAGAATGAACTGTTTCCCGAGGGTTCCCCCTTCTTATGTCAGAAGTTTATTCCACAATAACGGCTCGATTGAGTTCTGGTTCAGCAAAACGATTGTTCGTATCGCCTTCAGCCCTTTTCTTCAAGCGGTCAGCCGGAATGCCGTACTTGTTTGTCAACAGGTCGTAAACGTACTGCATACGCTGTTCCGAGAGACGCTGATTGAGCTCCTTGCTTCCGGTAGCTTTATCGGCTGAGCCGATCAACGTAAAGATTTTGTTTTTGTCGGCCTTGATGGCGTGTTTTACGTAAAACTCAAGATTCGTAAGTTCTTTTTTGTCGAGCGTAGCCTTGCCGATGGCAAAAAACAGCACCACGGGCGAAGCCGATACGGAAGAGACTGTTTCCTTTTCCGGCTGGCGGTTGCGCAGCGCTTCGTTTTCGGCCAGCAGGGTCTTGTTCCGGCCTGCCAGATCTGCGTTGTCGTTCTCCAACGCTTTGATACGGTTCTGATACGGTGTATAGTCGGGAACGACCGGAGGTGCGACCCGTTTGAAACCGCGACGATTCAGTTTGAACGAAAGGCCCAGCGTCACGGAAGTCATGCCTTCGCCGTTACTGCCACGGGCTACGCCGTCGAATCGCTGATTCACAAACATATGGCGTGCTTCCAATGTCAGATCCAAAAGGTTCGACAAGCGGATGTTGTTCAGCAGGCCAATACTTACCGCGAATTCGTTATCATGAGAACCGTTGCCATAGGAACGGGCCCAACCGGCCCCGACGAAAGGCACGAAATTCCATGTACGCGTCTCTTTGTAGCCGCTCACGGCATTGGAGAGGTTCCACATCACATCGCCATGCAAGTATGACACGCCGAACTTCTCGTCGTAGATATCGCCCGATACGAGATTTTTGGCATACATGGTCTGTCCCGTAGTCCACCCTTTGGCATTGATGCCCGAATATCCCAAACGGAGACCTACCGAGGGAGTGATCCATTTACCCACATGGAGGTCTAAGGCCGGGGCCAGCCGTTTGCCGAACGATCCGTAGGAATCGTTTTCGCCGTGGTAGATGTTTACACCGCCACCCACGCCGAGCCAAATGTTGTCGAATAGACGATTCGTCTCGTAAGGGCCGCGTACAATCTTTCCGCTTGCGTCGCGGTTGCCGTTCTCCTGTGCCATGACGCCTGTCGAAGCAAGCATCACAACTGCTGACAAAACGCTTTTGCCCAGCAGGTTCGTGTTTCTGGTTGTTTTCATAAATTCTTAGTTTAAACGATTTATTCACAATGTCGCTGTCTCCAATACAGCTTAATCTTTTCCGTTGGCGATTTTCATGGCAAGGGATCGATATTCTCTTGCCGCTTGTTCCGTTTCCGATTACCGGAATCGATTATATCACACTCTTCCCGACGTCATATCTGCAGGCAAAACTTTTTGTTCCTGCATAATTTTGAACAGTCGCACGCACCGAAGATCGAGCCAGACCCATACCGCGAGACTTTATATCCCAGCCGACACAGCACACATGGACAGGTAACGTTGCCAAAACCAGAATGCGCTTTCTGTTATGTTCGAACAACTCTTCCCGAATCGGTTAGGAAACTCGTTTTGAATCGGTACAAGCAAATCGTAGAACAAGTTCCGTCACTTCCCATTTAGGGATTCCGCACCTTTTCTAACGTCTGCGAAACCGCAAGTTCCGTTTGCGATTTCGGTGAGAAGTACTGGCAACGGCCGTCGAAGCGTCCTCCTTTCTCAATCACGATATCTTTCACGGAGATATCGCCTGTCACATGACCTCCCGCATGAATCGTAAGCAGCTCGGTTGCCGTCAGAGCGCCTTCGAAAGAGCCGGAAATCTCCCCTACGGAGCACTCGACTCCCTCGGAATGTATGATACCTGTTCTGCCTACGATCAGACGTCCTTGAACATGCAGACGGCCGGAGATCTCTCCGTCGATATGCAGATCGCCCTTCACTTCCAGTTCTCCGTGCATGAGACTGCCTGCGCCAACGGCAGTACGTTCCACAGGAACGCTAGATGAGCAAGCGGCGGAGGGAGACGGTGCCGGTACAACTTCCGGCATCTCTACTGTGCCGGAAGTTTCTCGTTCTTTTGTCGATTTCGAAAACATATTTATAGCCGGATCTGTTTCTGAATCAACTGCCTTACGAGGAAAGCGGACAGAACAGTGTACCTGCCGTTTTCGATATTCCCGCATCCGTCAACTTGCCGACGTCTTGTTTGACGTCCGAGGAGGGAGAAAAACGCACATAGCATTTCGAGGGAATCTGAATCGTTTGCCCCGTAGCAGGGTTACGGCCTTTGCGTGCCGGCCGCGTTTTGACCTGAAAATTACCGAAACCATGCAGAGCGACGTTTTCGCCCCGCTTCAAACTGCCGGCAATGCCTTCAAGCGTTGTTTTAACAGCCAGAGCCGCCTCTTTTTTGCTGAGACCGCTTTGAGTGGCCACATAGTTCGTCAATTCCGTTTTGTCCATTGTATATTTATGTTTAGTGAGACGCATTTCGGTATAAATAATCTTTATTTGCCTTTCCCTGAGTTATCTTCACTCTGATCGGATCATATTTCCTCCCCAACGACGAGGCGATTTATTGGTCCATACTGGACCAATCGGCCCGAGGCATTCAGTCTCATAAGTAGAGGGGGAAGACGAGAACCTATGTGATAGAATGGTATATTTTTCCATATCGTCAGTTTCACTGGGCTACTTGCATTTTTCATTCGGAAACTCCGTGAACCTCTCCGGCCTTGAAAGGTCCCGCGAACAGGAAGGCGAAGAGGTAGTATAAAGCTCTCCTTCAGGCGAAATCTGCGGATAAAATCTGCGCAGAGGCCAAACGTTCCGCACTTGGTTGTAGGCTTCCACCTCTTTGAGAAAATAGCGCATGATCATGGGCGGAACCGGATTCCCGAATCGCACATAGGTGCTTCGGACAAATCGCCGATAATCCCGCATACGTCGCCGAACATGATAGATGCGAATGATCGCACCCATCAAATAACTGATCCACAGCACGAAAACAGCTATTGAAATCAATAGTAATTTGCCTAAAAGCGTGTCGTATGATACGAAACCATCCATATCGTTAGCATTTGATCATCCTTTATGGCCTGCCTACCCACGGAGATATTCATCTTTGCGAGTCAGAGACATCTTATCGTGACAGGAACGGCCATTTTTCTATGTCAAATATCATTTCACAGGTAACAGTAATTTGCTATGAATAACGGTAGTACAATGGCGACCGATTCTTTCCCCTTCTCTTCATCACTCTGCGTAACCTTTATAAGCTTAACCGTTTTGATTTTGTAATCTCAGGTGTAATCCGATGCAGATTTGTCATGACCGAATCATGCTCATATATTTATGTTTTCTCGCAACCATGTCTCGATGTCAGCAATCGGGCTGTCTTTGAACAGCACCGTTTTATCGTGTTCCAACAAGTAGAGCGCCGGGATAGCTGGAATGTCGTAGGCGGTTGTCTCTCCATGTTTCATTGGACTGTGACCTACCGTCCAGCCTTTCGGCATTTGAGGCAGATATTCGCGCCACGTTGAGACATCTTCATCCGGATAGATGGCTAGCATCTTCAGCCGTCCCGAAACAAGCAGCGGGTTGATCACCTCCGAATGGAGGATATGTTCTTTTATCCGATCGCACTCCGGGCAGCCGGGATTATAGAACATCAGCAATAGGTAGTCCGCTCTTATACCATGCAGCGTTCCCCTGCCACCCGTACCCGTCGTATAACAAATATCTGCTGCCTTCATTCCGGGACGGTTTTTGTTGGCCGAAGCAAGTAGAGCTTGCGGGCGTATTTTGTTGATATCGTCGATATGGGGAGCTCCTGTTATTGCTTCCAATACCGGGATGAATAGTTCCTCGTTGCGGAAGGGTGAATTGGGATGTTGCCAAAAATATTCGGCCATATCGAACAGCCGAAGTTGCATCTCCGGATAATCGTTCCCTGTACGGATCAATCCTCCAGTGAGTTTTGCAGCCTCTGCTTCAGGTATCTGCGAAAGCGCCTCGCCGTACGGACGAAAACTCCTTCCAAAGCTACCGTGTCCGCAATCCATCGTATATCAGCCCAGTCAAGGTTATCCCAATAGTGTTCGGCATACCATGTTATCCGCTGGTTATCGTCCGTGAGTATTGCAGGAGGTTGCAAAATATTCAGTCTTAAGGCTGAAGTTTGCACGGGGAATAGCTCGGAAACATTACGGCTAGGATTTCCACAGGAAAGCATCAATATTATACAGGAAAATAATCCTGTGCTTACTATGAGATGTTTCATTGATTGTTATCGTTTTCAAGCTGACTTATATATGAAGGTCGTTACATTGTATAGTGTCATGGCTCTACAAGGTCATTTCTTTCGCAATACACACTTCACGCATCATTCCCTAACACAACGAATTGCATGTGTAAATGTTCTATAATTCGTCCCGTTAGAGGGGCCCGCCGAGATATCTACTCCATACGCTCGTGCGAGATAGCTGCCAGAGAATGTCCGCGACCAATGAGTTCCGTTTGTACCAGCCCATATGATGGTCATATTCGATCCGGCATACGAATAGCTACCGCTGGCCGGATAAAAAGTCGTCTCCGAACTTCGATCGTCGAAATACACGTTCATGCCATTGTTAAACGCGAAACTTTTATTCCGACTGTCCTGTGTTACTGCCGTCCACATTTCCATTGGAGGGACCCGCCAACCCGGAGGGCAGGGATCGAATCCTGTTTTCGGGAAGTCATTCGACTCTTCTCCCCAAAACGGCGCAGGGGCAACGATTGGACTGTACCATCCGGTGAAACGGGTGGTCGGATGCTCGGTAATATAAGCAATGCCCTCTTCGAATTCGAGCGAAGTCGTTACACCGACAGCTTCCTCTTTCCATTCGGACCCCGGTGCATTGTAAGTCTCCGCGTGCTCTCCACCGCTCTCCGTTTTTGCACCTATGAAAGGATCTTTACGCCCCCACTGGTAAAGCAGTCCGTAACGTCCTACACTACCTTCCGGTGCCGAACCGTTGGCGCCCAGACTATGAAGCATGACATGGTAGAACTTCGAGGAAGATCTGTCTACGAAATAAGTCACATAGTCTTCCTCTGGATCGTAAGACGTTGACCAAATATGCCAGCTCCAGGCCGGGACATTGTTCTTATTCCAGCCGATCAGGACATTACCTTCCCGAACGCTCTCTCCACGGGTCCCCGCCGTCGTAAAATAGACATAACCGTCCAATGTAGAAACCGATCCCGGCTCGATGACGCTTCCCTGACTATGGGTCTCCCACAGCACTGCCGGAGCATAACCCGAAGTGCTGAGTTTTCCGAATTGATAGGTATAGCTAACGTCATTATATGTTCCTACGAATGTCCCCCCGTTTCCTGAGATGGCCGGAAATTTATAACGCATGCCCGCCCGGTGAACCATGTAACAATTAGCCGTTCCCTGAGGCGCATTGGGAATTGCAGACAGGTCTTCGGGTTTCATTACGCGCAGGTCTTCTTTGTCGTTATCGCCTCGGATCGTAGCGACGATCGTGTAGTGGTGGTTCCTTACCAGATTGAAATCATTACTGGAATTCTCCCCCGGATAGATATTATAGCTCACTTCACTCCTCACTCCATTCTTAGTGTATACGCCTTGCATTTCGATAAACGCGGCATTGCGCGGGGCGTTCCCGTAGCCTTTCATAAAATCATTGCTCAGACGACTTATCACGCCTTGCAAGTTTTCAGGCACGTACCATACTAGCGTAATACCGGTGTTTTTCATCTCCGTGGCATTCCCTGCCTGTGAGGAGGAGACACCGATCAGATCGTAATTCATGAAATTGCCGGCAGCAGAGGACGGATACAGGTCGACGAGGCCCGAAGGAACCTTCAGCTCTTTATAACTCGATAGCGTAGAAACGTTCCGCAACCGGATGCTTTGCAATAGAAAACTCTCCGAAGAAAAATTGGGGTCTACCTTGCAGGTGAAGGTGATCTTGGCCACCAAGCGTGTCAAGGTGATGTTGATCGGACTGGTAGTGGGCGACCCTTCGAATTTTCCTACCATAGGCAAGCTTGCGCCCGCATTGCTGACAGCGCCTTCGTTGGCATATTTCAACGTGAGCTCCTCGAAGTCTGACAGTTTACCTATACCGACCTTTAAGTCGTCAAACTGTGTTGAGGACACGTTGGCCACAAAATAAATAGTGGATAGAGGCTCTTCAGAAATCGGAGCCGACAGTCGATTGTTCCGTATCTCGCTGCCCGGGTAATAGGAACTCGTCACCAAGATTTGCGCATCGTTGAATTGCAGCACCCATAACCCTTCTACAACGCTCTCTTTGGCAATGGGGTTTAGCTCAGCACGTGTCCCAGCTTCTACCGTTTCATACAGATCGACGTCAAGTGCTGATTTGCTCTGGCTGTTTATCGGGATAGGGCCAGGATCGCTCACAAGGCTCATTTCCGGCACGGAGAACTCGAAGGTCGCCGGGAACGTCTTTCCGCTCCCGGTCGTTCCGTCTCCACGCTTTTCAATAATTTCTTTGGTACAGCCTGACAGGGTCAGAGCCACCGCGGCGCACCACACGATATTCCAGACGTTTTTCATCTCTCCTTTAATCTTATTCTCTTCAAGATAAATACTAAATATAATTAGCTTATTGTAAGCGATATATGATTTTACATTGTTGTTTGAGTAACAAAATAGCAACAATATAAATTGTTAAATGTAAATACAGAAAGGGGCGAAGAATATGTTGCAGGGAGCCATATGCAAGATAGAGAACGTGCCTGGTATCTGGTTTGTAAACTTTATCGTATACACATGGTGAGAAATGTGTTTTGAATTGTGTACAAAGTTTCGCAAAATAATATCATTCAATTCATTGTGGAATGAAACATTATTTGTATTTTCGCTATTGTAATTTGAAAAATGTTTTATCTATGATGTATGAATGGTGATAAAAGCACAGATAAATGCCAGCCGTATATAACAAATATTTTTTGTTCAAACGGTGCTTCGCCTTGTCAGGCGGAGACTTTTTCCGTGCCGTCACTGTTTCATAAGGCCATTTTCAGCTTCGAGAAACATCTGTACGATGTATTAAAAAAGTCTGTCGCAAATTTGGAAATGTGTGAAATTCGTGTAAACACACATTCTGACCGGCATTCCTCGCGCGTTAATTTATTTGTTTTCAAAGAGATATGCAAGGACGGGAACTCTTTTTTCAGGAGTTTTCCGCCCTTTTCCGTATTCGTATGTCCTCTTTTATCCACCTTCAAACTGAATGATGTATGAATACAGAAACAATATATACCATTACAGCCGTCTGCACGCTGATTGCTGCGGGCATCGCATCCTTTCCGTACAGGCTGAGCTACGGCAATACTTCATGGCTGCCCTGGTGGATGCAGCCTGACTGCAAATACCTTGAACGTCCTTATGAGTACGACTATCCGGCACGCAACATCAATCTGCTTTTTTCCGTTTCCGTTGTGGCAATCGGGATACTGGCGATGCTTTTCATCCTGACTCCAGATCTGCCCGACGACGTACCGGCAGAAAGATGGTTTGCCGCCCTTGCAGTTCTTTACCCTGCATATGCCTCCTGTCAGGTGCTTTTCTGGCGGAAGGATTATGGTGACGGCTTCTGCTATGCCGGCAGGATTACGTCATTCAGCTATGGAAAGGTATATACGATTCTTCTGACAGCTGCAACCACATTTGCCCTTTACCTTACAAATGTGGTGACATTATCTGTTTATCGTGGGGTGAGTATGCTCTTCTGTCTGCTCTGCTGTCTGTTCCTCATGCATGACTATATCCGGGTATTCCGGCTTCGTGGCGACAATGAATACAGTGACCCGATAGGAATAAAGGAAATGTACCCCGAAAGCCTCGGTCTGCTGGCTTTTCCGCCTCTTGCCGTCCTGTCCGAGGGGGCTTTATGGTGAAACCCCTCTATATGTACCATTGTTTTTGCCGTTCTGCTGTCGGTGTACACGGTGTTACGCTATCTGTTCCGTTTTCACTCTGCAATCAAAGGTGACGAACACGAGCGCAGGGGCTATCTGCGGTATTGGAGACGGCACAACTTTGAAGATGAAATAATATAACTGATAAAAATATGACTGAATTGAAAAAATGGATTACGACCGCACTGCTGACACTGTTGTTGCTTCCGGCAATGGCGCAGCAGAAAGCAGACACTACCTACACCTTCCGCTTCGTGCCAAGGGAAGACATGTTCTACGTGCCTTGGAATGGCAATGACACGGAGCTTGCCCGCCTGCTGGAGTGTATCGAAAGCAACAAAGCAACAATTCTTGACGGCAAGCTGCCGCTATTGGTTGACGGCTACTGCAATTCGCTGGGCAGTGAAACCGAGAACCTTGCCACGGCGAAGATCCGTGCCAACCGTGTGAAATCCGAACTGATTACACGCGCGGAAATAAAAGAGGAGAATTTCATTACCCGCA
>OGRN01001308.1_pt1 | contig 21834 bp, 20 predicted proteins | sample 1553401 | NCBI WGS metagenome assembly OGRN01 (sample SAMEA2580096, study PRJEB22360) | human gut metagenome | biome: human gut; feature: human-associated habitat; material: faeces | place: Denmark | collected 2008/2010 | reverse complement strand
GAGACAAACTGAAAATCGATACAAGAACAGGTGAATATCTGTCTCGTGTATAATTGATTAGAAGTGATGATACCACCGAAGAGATTCGGTGGTATTTTTTTAACAGGATAAGGAGAATGATATCATGGAATACAGAACGCTTGGAAAGACAGGATTAAAGATTTCACGTATGGGATTCGGAGGCATTCCAATCCAGAAAATCGATGAGGAAGGAACAAAAAAGCTTCTTCATACCATGATGAAGAGGGGAATCAATTATATTGATTCTGCGAGAGGATATACAGTCAGTGAGCAGTATATCGGATATGGACTGGAAGGAATTCGTGATAAATTCGTGCTTGCGACGAAGTCCATGGCAAGAACAAAGGAAGCAATGGCTGCTGATATTGAAACCAGTCTGAAAAATTTCCGTACAGATTATATTGATCTTTATCAGGTTCATAACCCGAGTATGGAACAGCTTGATCAGGTAATCGGTGAGGGTGGCGCTCTGGAGGCGCTTATGGAAGCAAAATCAGTGGGCAAGATTGGTCATATCGGTCTTACTGCGCATTCTACTGCTGTATTTGAGCGTGCGCTTGATCTGGACTGGGTAGAAACGATCATGTTTCCATATAACATTGTAGAACAGCAGGGAGCAGAGCTGCTCCAAAGATGTGCAGAGAAAAATATTGGATTTATTGATATGAAACCACTGGCAGGCGGAGCAATCGAAGATGCTACGCTGGCACTGCGCTACGTCTGTTCCAACCCAGATGTGACAGTTGTCATCCCGGGAATGGCAGAAGTTCATGAGCTGGATGAAAATATCAAAGCATGTTCTAATACAGAACCACTTACCGAAGAGGAACTGGCTAAGATGGACAAGATTCGTGAACAGCTTGGTAACGATTTCTGCCGTCGCTGCAATTATTGTGCACCTTGTACAGTCGGTATCAATATTCCGAGCGTCTTCCTTTTTGCAGGATATTTGCAAAGATATGATCTGGCAGACTGGGCAAAAGACCGATACCGCACATTGCCGGTAAAGGCATCCGCATGTATCGAATGCGGCAAATGTGAGCCGAGATGTCCGTACCATCTGCCAATCAGAGAAAAGCTAAAACAGTGTGCAAAAGATATGGGAGAATGATATGTTTAAAGATATTGTAAAAGCAAGCAGAAGCTACAGAGGATATGATGAATCTTATCATTTCAGCAGAGAGGAACTGGAAGACTTCGTGGACTGTGCACGCTTTGCACCGTCCAGTGTCAATGCCCAGCCATTTCGTTATTATCTGGCATGGGAGAATGAAGAAGTAGACCGAATCCAGAAACTGACAAACTGGGCGCGGGCGCTTCCGCAGATGCAGCTTCCTCATCCGGGCATGTGCCCGACAGGATTTATCGTCATCTGTCAGGATCTGAATCTCGGAGCTTCGATTCCAAGATATCAGAAAGATGTTGGAATTGTGGCACAGACCATGCTCCTTGCGGCAGCTGAGAAAGGACTTGGCGGCTGCATGATTGGAAATTACAATGCAGATTCTGTCAAAAAAGAACTAAACCTGGCGGACAACCTTGCACCGGTACTGATTGTGGCATTTGGCAAACCAGCCGAGAAAATCATTATCAAAGAAATTGAAGAAGGCGAAAACATCGCCTATTACCGCGATGAAAACGACGTACACTACGTACCGAAGCGCAAACTTTCCGACATCCTAATAAAGAAATGAATGAAGAATTTTTCACAAATTTTACATAAACCACCCCTGTATTTGATTTTGAAGCAATACAGTATTATGGACAATGTAAGAAAAGTGGAGGATACAATAAGATGGAACAACAGGAAGTCTATATGAACCGGGAATTATCCTGGCTTAAATTTAATGAAAGAGTATTGGAAGATGCAGAAAACGAGCAGGTTCCACTTGCCGAGCGCCTTTCTTTTGAGGCAATTTATCAGAGCAAATAAGATCCTCAAAGCTGTCCGTAAGCTGAATATTCGCAAGGATGCGGTTTTTGAAACATTGATGGACAGACTGGAAGAGAACGGTATCAGTATGGTTGATTTTCACTGCCTCAGCATAGAAGAAAGTGCATATCTGGAAGTGTTCTTTGACTCGGAGATTTTGCCTCTTCTGTCACCTACAATCGTGGGAAAACGCCAGCTGTTTCCGTTTCTCAAAATCTCTGATGCGAGTTACAAGAAATGCAGATATTGATGCAGATGCACTTTATGACGAAGATCTGGATGATACGATTGTAAAAACACTCTGCAATTATCTGGATCTTGATACCAGACAGGTGTTCTGCAGCTTTGCACCGCTGGATCTGTCTTTTGTGTTCCGGCTTCAGGATTGTCTCCGTACCAGACCGGCGTGCAAAAGCAGGTGAGGAAGCCTATATAGGAATCAAAATGAACTCGCTCACGGACAAAAAGATCATCGATAAACTGATCAACGCATCAGAGGCGGGTGTGAAAATTGACATGGTAATCCGTGGAATCAACTGTCTGATTCCGCAGGTTCCGGGAAAAACCGACAATATACGTGTCGTCAGTATTGTAGGACGTTTTCTGGAACATTCCAGAATCTATATTTTCGGCTGTGGAGAAAGGAAAAAAATCTATATTGCATCCGCTGATTTTATGACAAGAAATACCGTTCGCCGTGTGGAGGTGGCAGCACCGATCTATGATCAGGATATTGCACAGCGTCTGGAAGAAATGTTTATCACAATGCTCAGTGATAACCAGAAAGCAAGAGAAGAAGACGGAGAGGGTAATTATCATCTTGTATACAGACAGGAAGATAGGCCGCTGAATTCGCAGGAGTTCTTTTATGAAGCTGCATATAGCAGATGTGAGTAATGCATGAAAGACCAAAAATTGACATAAATAAAATATTTTAATAAAAAATCGCCTGAAATATGGCGATTTTTTGTACTTTATTTGACTTGTTACGACAAAAGACGGTGTGTTATAATAAGTGACGATTTGTTGTTCGTAAAGATTATACGGATAATGACCAGATTTTAATTCGGGAGGCGAATATAGTGAAATACCTGAGACAATTTGGAATCATTCTTGCTGTGACATGTGTGGGTGAGATCATGAAATATTTTATCCCGCTTCCGATACCGGGCAGCATTTACGGACTGATTCTGATGTTTGTACTTCTTCTGACAAAGGTGATCAAAGTAGAACATGTAAAAGAAACCGGAGAGTTTCTGATCGAGATCATGCCGCTTATGTTTATACCGGCAGGGGTTGGGCTGATCACTTCATGGAGTCAGCTGCAGCCTTTCTTGGTGCCGCTGCTTGTGATCACAGTGGTATCTACGTTTGTAGTCATGATTGTAACCGGAAAAGTAACAGATTTTTTAATTTCAAAAAAAGAGGGGAAAAAGTAATATGGATAATCTGATCTTAAGTTCTGCAACAATAGGAATTGTGATCAGCCTGCTTGCATATGAGATTGGTCTTGCAGCACAGCGTAAATGGAAACTGGCGATTTTAAATCCGCTTCTGATCTCCATAGCACTTGTGATTGTATTTCTTGTGGTTTTTCATGTAGATTATGACAGTTATAATATGAGTGCAAAATACCTGAGCTATCTTTTGACTCCTGCAACAGTCTGTCTGGCAATTCCATTGTATCTGCAGCTGGATCTTCTGAAAAAGAATATCGTGGCAATTATGACGGGGGTTCTTTCGGGAGTGCTTGCAAGTCTGGGTTCCGTACTGGCAATGTCAGTGGTGTTTGGGTTGAACCATAAAGAATATGTCACCATGCTTCCGAAATCAATCACAACCGCAATCGGAATGGGTGTTTCGGAGGAACTTGGCGGCTATGTGACGATTTCCGTTGCAGTTATTATTATTACCGGTGTACTCGGAAATATGTCGGCAGAATTTATCTGCAAAATGTTCCGTATCCGTAATACTATCTCAAAAGGTCTTGCAATCGGTACCGCATCTCATGCAGTTGGTACGGCAAGAGCAATGGAAATGGGAGAAGTAGAGGGCGCTATGAGCAGTCTTGCAATCGTTGTATGCGGACTCTGTACAGTTATAGGAGCTTCAATCTTTTCTTATATATGGTAGCCTGAAATTTTATACAGAACAGAAAAAGAACCGTGGAACAGAAAAGATTCTGTTTTCACGGTTCTTTTGCATACGGTTGAAATAAAAAGTATGTTTTACTCTGCCATTTTTTTCTGTACCAGATCAAATTCAGCGGTGATTTCTTTGGATGGTGCTTTTGTAGCAAGGCTCACCAGAATGATCAGGATACTGGAAACCAGAAATGCAGGGAGCAGTTCATAGAAATTCAGGAAAGATACATTTGGACGGACAAGGTATTTCCATACGAATACCATAACACCGCCGGAAACCATTCCTGCAAGAGCACCCTGCCAGTTGGTACGACGCCAGAATAAGGCAAACAGTACAACCGGGCCGAATACAGCACCGAAACCTGCCCATGCAAAGGAAACGATGTTGAATACGGAACTGTCCGGGTTACGGGCAATGATAACAGCAATTACTGCAATCAGAAGCAGTGTAACACGGTCAGCAACCATGCTTTCTTTCTTGTCTGCTTTTTTCTTAAGGATGCTTCCGAGAAGATCGGAAGAAACCGCGGAAGAGGCAGCCAGCAGCTGCGAATCAGCTGTTGACATGGTGGAAGCAAGGATACCAGCCAGGATCGTACCACCGAGCAGTGCCGGAATTATACCATATGTACTCAAAAGATCTGCAATCTTAACAATAATCGTTTCGGAAGCAGAGCCCTGAAGCATTTCAAGTTTGCCGGCTTCTGTCATACCAAGACCGATCACACCGATCAGTACGGCAACAGCAAGTGAAATGACAACCCATGTGGTTGCAACTTTTCTGGATAAAGAAAGCTTCTTTTCATCTTCGATTGCCATGAAACGAAGAAGAATATGCGGCATTCCGAAATATCCAAGTCCCCATGCAAGCATGGATATGATATTAATGAGCGGGTAGGCAGCTTCTGTGCCACTTACCGGATCGTAAGTTGTCATCATGGTGAGATATCCCGGAAGGGATTTTGCATGATCAATAACTGCGGAAGGACCGCCTGCTACAGAAACACCGAAGCCAAATACAATGATCAGTGCGATGGACATGATGATACTTTGGATAAAGTCTGTTGTGGATGCTGCAAGGAAACCACCCAGAGTTGTATATCCGACAATGACAAGTGCACTGATGATCATTGCTGTCAGATAGCTTACTCCAAAAAGACTGGAGAAAAGCTTTCCGCATGCAGCAAATCCGGAAGCTGTATATGGAATAAAGAAAATAACAATAAAAATAGCTCCGATAGACTGCAGGATTTTTCGGTTATCGCGGAAACGGTTGCTGAAAAAGGATGGCAGTGTGATAGAATTGCCGGATACATGTGTGTAGAGGCGAATCCTTTTTGCTACGATTTTCCAGTTGAGATAGGTTCCGATCGCCAGGCCGATAGCTGTCCATCCGGCATCTGCGATTCCGGAAAGATAGGCTAGTCCGGGAAGTCCCATCAGAAGCCAGCTGCTCATATCGGATGCCTCAGCGCTCATTGCAGTAACAAGTGGTCCAAGTTTTCGACCGCCCAGATAGAAATCAGAGGTGTCATTGTTTTTCTTGGAACACAGGTATCCAACATAGAGCATTGCACCCAGATAGACGATGATCGCTATCATAATACAGATGTGTGATGTTGTCATAAGTTCCTCTCCCTTCTGTTGAATGCATATTTATTCATCTGCGGATATGCATATATCTACAATATTATTCGAAAACATGAAAAAAGTAAAGAAAATTCTTGTAAAAATGATGGACGAGCTGCGGAAAAAACAAAACACACAAAAAAGGCTGAGAAAGCGCATAAAATCAGGGAAAAACGACTAACTCAAAGGATTGGATTTGTCGAAAAAGCTATGTAATTGTATGACGAATTGAGTTGACGTAAAGACGAGTCGGAATATAGAATGATGATGAAACCTATAGTTATTGCACAAACGGAGGAAGAAAATTGGAAAATAAAACTGAAATCGTAATCGCAAATTACATTGAAACAATGATGAAAGAAAGGAGGCAGAGAATATTTGCTTCTGATGAATATATTCAGCAGGACAACGGAGATCTGGTTTATCTGGAAGAACGGTACAACAGCCTGAATATTCCCCATACGATTAGAAGAGTAATTGATGACTATATAGCATGCCTGGAATCAAGAGATGAAAGATATGCAGACATGTCTTATGTAGCAGGAATGGGAGATGCAATAAAAATGCTCATGAATATGGGCGTATTAAATAATCAGGGTCAGTGCCTTGCACATGCGGAATAGTATCACAGAAACAAAAATCTGTAAAATTGGAACTTATTAACGTTTATGCAATAAAAGACTATATTTATTTTAATAAAAAGGCATAGCCGGGGAAATCTGGTGACGCAAAACTATAGGGTCTAAGCAAATGTATGACAGCCAGTTGCAGGAGAGATATATATAATTCTTTTAGAACAGTAACTTTTTAATTAAAATTAAATAATTGATTTCGTTGAAAAAAAGCTGGCGTCCATCCCACGGTTTCAGGATGAACGCCAGTTTTTTGTCGTTATGATCTCACAGATCTATGAGATATTCCAAAATGGACCTGGCGGGAATTGAACCCGCGTCCGAAAGCCTATCCCTTGCGGTATCTCCCATCACAGTCGCTGATTTGACATTCCCTCGGCAGCACGCCCACCGACAGGCTTACTGCTTCAGTAGCTTCATGATACATCTACCGGGGCAAAGCTTACCCGGCAAGGTTTCTCACATGGTCGACGTCAGATTCCTGAAGTGTGAGTGCATCAGGGCTGACGAGCAGCAATTAGGCTGCTAACGCGTACTGTTCGTCTGCGTTTATATTTAGTTTCCCGGTTGGTACGCAGTCCAGGAGTCTGCGGATGGCTGCCTCAACTTCAAAGCCCCCGTCGAAACCAGTACAAGCCCTGAAAAGGTACGAAAGACGAATAAAAAATCTTCCGGTATTACTGGTAAACAGACGATGCTTTTGTTCTGACTGATTTTTATTATATGAAAGAACACGGTTGCTTGTCAAGTATAGTTGCGTTGTTTTTGATGGAATTTATAAAAATAAGAAAAAATCTTGACAGCATCAGTTAGAAGATATAAACTTGTGATAGCTAAAACAAACTACAGTTACCGAAAGCGAAACACGGTAACAGAAAACAAACCGGTCGGATCAGGAGGAGCGAAAATGGAAGTACTACAAGAAGAAATATATGATCATACATCAGATTCTGCTCGGGAATCCTTCCGTAATCAGCAGTATCAGAGAGGCAGTATGCAGCGCAGTGCCATTGTGGACAGACTCAGACGTGAGGGCTGCAGAATTACAAAACAGAGAAAAATCATACTTGATATTATTCTTCAGGAAGAATGTACATGCTGTAAAGAAATCTATTTCCTTGCATCGAAGAAAGATCCCAACATCGGAATGGCAACGATATACAGAATGATCAATCTTCTGGAGGAAATCGGTGCATTAAAAAGAAAAAGTGCTTACCGGCTCTGCGATGAGCAGGCAGGGGTACCAATCTGTTGTGTGCAGCTGGATGACCAGACGAACATCCGCCTTGATAATGAAAAGCTTTGTAAAATTATTGAAAAGGGTATGGAATCCTGCGGCTATCTTCAGTCAAGAAGAGTAAGTAAAGTACTGGTAGAAAGCGGCAACTAACCGGTTTCTGCCGAAAAAATATACAAAGCGGTGAAATAACTTTGATTTTTGACGATATTGAGAAAATTTCTCATTTGCTCAAGTTAGTCTGGACTTTTGCTTTGAAGAATTTATAATATGTGTAATGCCAAGGCAACGAGGCGGTGAAAACGATAAAAAATAATAATATAGAGGAGGAACTTACCATGATCAAAATTGATAAGAAACACAGTGGAGTATTTGCAGCAGGAGTATTATTCGGCACAGCAGGAATCAAACTTCTTTCCAGTAAAGATGCAAAAAAAGTTTACGCAAACTGCACAGCAGCAGTTCTTCGTGCAAAAGACTGCGTAATGAAGACTGTATCTAAAGTTCAGGAAAACGCAGAAGACATTTACGCAGAAGCACAGCAGATCAATGAAGACCGTGCAGCAGCTGAGGAAGTATTTGAAGATGCTGCTGAGGAAGAGTCCTTTAAAGAAACAGAAGAAACTGCAGCAGAAGAGGAATAAATAAAAGACACCTGTGGTCAAGCACTGCAGGTGTTTTTATAACTAAAGGTGATGATAATATGAGATTTAAAATAGAACATGAGATCAGAGGCAGAGTAAGACTTCATATCTGTCAGAAACGAATGACGTGCAGACAGGCAGATCAGCTGGAATATTTCCTGACAAATCTCGAGGGAGTAACAGCTGCAAAGGTCGTAGAACGAAACCAGGATGCTGTGATCAGCTTTTCCGGAAACAGAGAAGAGATTCTGAAAGCGGTACAGGGATTTTCTTATGAGAAGGCAGAGGCACCAGAGAGCTATCTTCAGAATTCCGGCAGAGAAATGAACGGGGAATACTGGGAAAAAATGGTCAACCATGTGGTACTTCATTATGGAAAGAAAATTTTCCTTCCTCTTCCGATCCGTACATTCCTTACCACACTTAAATCCGTAAAATACATCTGGAAGGGTGTCTGTACACTTGCAAAATGCAGAATCGAGGTACCGGTACTGGATGCAACTGCAATTGGTGTGTCTATCTTAAGAGGTGATTTCAGTACAGCATCTTCCGTCATGTTCCTGCTTGGATTTGGTGAGATACTGGAAGACTGGACGCATAAGAAATCTGTGGATGATCTTGCGCGAAGCATGTCCCTGAATGTAAGTAAAGTATGGCTGGTTACGGACGACACAGAAGTTCAGGTCGGCACAGATACGATCAAACCGGGTGATCGGGTACGTATACATATGGGAACTGTGATTCCGTTTGACGGTGTTGTTACAGATGGAGAGGCAACGGTCAATGAGGCTTCCCTGACAGGTGAATCCATGCCGGTTGCCAAACATACAGAAAGCTATGTTTATGCAGGAACTGTTCTCGAAGAGGGCGAACTTACCATCCGTGTAAAAGAAACATCCGGATCTACCAAGTTCGAAAAGATCGTGACAATGATCGAAGAAACAGAGAAACTGAAATCTGCGGTAGAAAGTAAGGCAGAGCATCTTGCAGACAGCCTTGTTCCGTATACACTTGCCGGAACTGCACTTACCTATGCACTTACCAGAAATGTGACGAAGGCACTGTCTATTCTAATGGTTGACTTCTCATGTGCACTGAAACTTGCCATGCCGATTTCTGTACTTGCAGCAATCCGCGAGGCAAATGCGCATCATATCACGGTAAAAGGCGGCAAGTTCATGGAAGCAGTGGCAGAGGCTGATACAATCGTATTTGATAAGACGGGTACGCTGACAAAAGCGCAGCCGACAGTTGCAGATGTAGTATCTTTCAACGGCGACTCCAAAGAAAATCTGCTGAGACTGGCGGCCTGCATGGAAGAACACTTCCCGCATTCTATGGCGAAAGCGGTTATGGACGCTGCGAAAGAACGTGGCCTGACACATGAAGAAATGCACTCAAAAGTTGAATATATCGTGGCACATGGTATTTCTACAACTGTAAACGGACGAAAAGCAATCATTGGAAGCCATCATTTTGTCTTTGAAGATGAGAAATGCGCGATTCCGACAGGAAAAGAAGAGATTTTCAAAAACCTTCCGGAAGAATATTCTCATCTGTATCTTGGTATCGAGGGAGAACTGGCAGCGGTAATCTGTATTGAAGATCCGCTCCGCCCGGAGGGACCGGAGGTAATTAAGGCATTAAGAAAAGCCGGATTTACCCAGATCGTTATGATGACCGGCGACAGTGATCGTACTGCAAAAGCAATCGCAGCGAAAGTCGGTGTCGACAAATATTATTCAGAAGTTCTTCCTGAGGATAAGGCAAAATTTGTAGAAGAAGCAAAAGCACAGGGCCGCAAAGTGTTGATGGTAGGGGATGGTATCAATGATTCACCGGCTCTGTCAGCAGCCGATGTCGGTATTGCAATCAGTGACGGGGCAGAACTTGCAAGAGAAATTGCAGATATCACGATTGGTGCGGATGATCTGAGTGTTATGGTAACACTCAAAGAAATCAGTAATGGTCTGATGGACAAGATCCACAAGAATTACAGGCGTATCGTTGGCATCAACGGAAGTCTGATCGCGCTTGGTGTGACCGGAGTGATCCAGCCGACAATGTCTGCATTGCTTCATAATACATCAACGCTTTTGATTGGCATGGATTCCATGAAATCTGTACTTTGATCCGATAATAAACTATAAAAAGTTAATCACAAAAAACTCTTGACAGCACGCGGAAAATATTGTACTATCATACCAGTTAGAAATAACTAACAGATAATAAATTTACGGGTATGGAAACATATCCGTAAATTTAAAACCGATAGTTAGATAAAACTAATTTACAAGGGGATCTGAGGATGTTAGAAGCTGAAATCATAGCACACTGCGCGCCTACGCTGGCAGGAATCAAAACTGCAAACATGTTTACTTACACACCTGGGAACAGGGATGATCTTCAAAAAGAAATTGAAGAGGAAAATGAAAAACTGAATAACAGAGGCGTTTTTGTGGAAGTACTCAGAAGAAGCGAGCATAAAGCACTTGTTTATGTATATCGTAAGAAAAGACTGCAGCAGGATTTAAGCTGTGAGGGTGCATGCACTTTGCTGAAAAACTGTGGTTATGAGTGTCAGGAAGCTGACTGCTGTATCCGAAAGCTACAGGAGCGCTTCTTTGAAAATGAATGTTTTCCTCATGAAGTAGGTTTGTTTCTTGGATATCCGCTGGATGATGTGACAGGTTTTATCGAACAGAAGGGTAAAAATTATAAGTGTTGCGGCATCTGGAAAGTATACGGGGATGAACAGCAGACCCGGATCCTTTTCCGTAAATTGAAGAGATGCTCGGAAATCTACAGACGTTTGTTTGCAGACGGACGCTCGATCCTTCAGTTGACCGTGGCAGCATAAAGAAGAAAGGATAAGGTAAAGTAAGATGAGTAAAGTAGCAGTAGTTTATTGGAGTTCCACGGGAAACACAGAATCTATGGCAAATGCTGTTGCAGAAGGTGCAAAGGCAGCAGGCGCAGAAGTAACTGCTTTTGAAGCTTCCGATTTCTCCGCTGATAAAATGGATGAGTTTGATGCAATCGCGTTTGGCTGTCCGGCTATGGGCGATGAAGTTCTTGAGGAAGACGAATTTGAACCAATGTTCAGCTCCTGCGAAGCAAAGCTTTCCGGCAAAAAAATCGGACTTTTCGGTTCCTATGGATGGGGAGACGGAGAATGGATGCATGATTGGGAAGAAAAATGCAAAGAAGACGGTGCAGTTCTTGTATCCGACGGTGTCATTTGCCAGGAAGAACCAGATGACGATGCAGTAGAAAGCTGCAAAGCACTTGGCAAGGCACTTGCATAATCTTATAAAACTGAATATAACGATGCGAGAAGAAGTCGGGAACCGGTGTCAGGTTTCCGACTTTTTGACGAAATGCCTGAAATTTCCGTAATACGTTCACAAAACCTACATAAATCTCTGCTAAGATAAAGAAAAAGTAAAACTGTTGATGGAGGTAGGAATAATGGAAGCCCCGAAGATTCTTGTAGTAGATGATGAAAGCCGTATGCGCAAGCTTGTAAAAGATTTCCTTGAGAAGAAAAATTTTCACGTACTGGAAGCCGGTGACGGCGAAGAGGCAATGGACATTTTTTATAAAGAAAAAGATATCGCGCTGTTGATACTTGATGTAATGATGCCGAAGATGGATGGATGGGAGGTGTGCCGTGAAATCCGCAAAAACTCCAAAGTGCCGATCATTATGCTGACGGCCAGAGGAGATGAGCGGGATGAACTTCTCGGATTTGAACTGGGCGTGGATGAATATATTTCAAAGCCGTTCAGTCCGAAAATCCTTGTTGCACGCGTGGAGGCAATCCTTCGAAGAACCGGTCAGGATGCCGGTAATGATGTACTTTCCGCCGGAGGAATTGTGATCGACAAATCTGCACATCAGGCTACCGTAGATGGCAGGCAGATGGAACTGAGTTTCAAAGAATTTGAACTTCTGACATATTTCCTTGAAAATCAGGGAATTGCCCTTTCCAGAGAGAAAATCTTAAATTCTGTGTGGAACTATGATTATTTTGGTGATGCACGTACCATTGACACCCATGTCAAGAAACTGCGAAGCAAAATGGGTGATAAAGGAGAATACATTAAGACTGTCTGGGGAATGGGATACAAATTTGAGGTAGATGCACAATGAAAAAACCACAGAGATCTGGTGTGAAAGAAAAAAAGAAAAAATTTCACCCACTGCGTCTGCAGATCTCGGTCTGGTTTATCGGGCTTCTGCTTCTTTCCATGGTCATCACGACTGTGATCAATGGCCTGTTTTTGGAGCATTATTACATCAGCAAAAAAACGGAGGTGCTGCAGGATGCGGTCAGGAATCTGGAGGATCTTAAAGTCGAAACTGCATCGGACGGAAGCAGCAGTGCAGAAGTTTCAGATGCAATGTTTAAGGACAGCTCCGAGAATAACCTGACCTGGATCGTGATCACTGCGGACGGACAGACTGTATGTGCGGTAGGAAGTAATGAAGATCTTCTGGAAGCACGACTTGTAGGGTATGTGTATGATCTTGATAAGAAGAAAGACCATGCAAAAGTGATTCAGCAGAATGATAGTTATGTGATCCAGCAGGTGAGTGACCGCTTTGCCGGCATGGAATACGTGGAAAGCTGGGGCGAGATGGATAACGGCTGTTATTTCCTGATTCGTACACCGCTGGAAAGCATTCGGGAGAGCGTTTCCATATCTAATAAATTCTATTTCTATGTCGGCATTATGATCATTGTCATCAGTGGCCTTGTAATCTGGTTTGTGACGAAGCGCATCACACGTCCGATCAGTGAATTGACGCTTCTGTCTACGAAGATGAGTGATCTGGATTTTGAAGCGAAATATCAGAGTCATTCCGGCAATGAAATCGATGAACTGGGTGAGAATTTTAACAGGATGTCAGAACAGCTTGAAAAGACAATTTCCGAACTGAAATCCGCGAACAATCAGCTTCAGAAAGACATTGAGAACAAAGAACGAATCGATCAGATGAGACAGGAGTTTCTGAATAATGTATCTCATGAGTTAAAGACACCAATCGCGCTGGTACAGGGTTATGCAGAAGGTCTGAAAGAAAATATTTCCGAAGATCCGGAGAGCAGGGAATTTTACTGTGATGTCATTATGGATGAAGCCGGTAAGATGAACAAACTTGTCCGTAATCTTCTCACTTTGAATCAGCTGGAATCCGGAAGGGATGAGATGACGGTAGAGCGCTTTGATATTGTGAGCGTAATCCGTGGTGTCCTGCAGTCGATGGATATCATGATCCAGCAAAAAGAAGCGAAAGTAAGCTTCAATGCTGATAAGCCGGTTTATGTATGGGCAGATGAATTCAAGATTGAAGAAGTTGTAACGAACTATACAAGTAATGCGCTGAATCATTTGGATGGAGAAAAAGAAATTGAGATTCGTGTATTTACGGAAGGCGACCATGTGAAAGTTACTGTGTTTAATACAGGTACGCCGATACCGGAAGCAGATGTCCCGAATCTCTGGAACAAGTTCTACAAGGTAGATAAGGCAAGAACGAGAGAGTACGGCGGAAGTGGTATTGGTCTGTCGATTGTCAAGGCAATCATGGAAGGACTCCATCAGCAATACGGTGTCAAAAACTATGACAATGGTGTTGAATTCTGGTTCACATTAGATAAGAAGAATCAGTAAAACCGTACAAAATGGGACAGATGTGAAGAAATAGCTTTGCATCTGTCTTTTTTTGGGGTATACTTGTAAATATTCGATAAAGACAGGGTGTGAGAGACAATGATTGGAATTATTGACTATGATGCAGGCAATATCCGCAGCGTAGAAAAGGCGCTTGCGTATCTTGGAGAGGAAACCGTTGTTTCCAGAGATCCGCAGGTGCTTTTAAAAGCAGATAAGGTGATTCTTCCGGGTGTCGGAAGCTTCGGACAGGCAATGGAGAATCTTCACAGATACAATCTGGTTCCGGTAATTAAAGAAATGGTAAAGAATAACACACCATTTCTGGGAATCTGTCTGGGATTGCAGCTTCTTTTTGAGAGCAGCGAAGAGACTCCGGGAGTAGAGGGAATTGGTATCCTGAAGGGCCGTATATTAAGAATTCCACCGTCGGAGGGGCTTAAGATTCCACATATGGGCTGGAATTCTCTTCATCTTCAGAATGATGGCAGACTGTTTCGTGGTATTCCGGAAGACACGTATGTATATTTTGTACATTCTTATTATTTGCAGGCGGAAGATCCGCAGATTGTCAAAGCTGTGACTGATTACAGTACAACGATCCATGCATCTGTAGAGAAAGACAATGTATTTGCCTGCCAGTTCCATCCGGAGAAAAGCAGCAAATATGGACTGAAAATACTGGAAAATTTTGCAAAGCTTGAAAAGGAGGGGAACTGAGATGTTTACAAAAAGAATCATTCCCTGTCTGGATGTCAATAAGGGACGTGTTGTAAAGGGTGTAAATTTCGTGGATCTCAAAGATGCCGGTGATCCGGTTGAGATTGCGAAGGCCTATGATGCAGCCGGTGCAGATGAGCTTGTTTTTCTTGATATTACGGCATCCTGCGAGCAGCGTGAGACAGTAGTTGATATGGTACGCAAAGTTGCTGCCTGTGTATTTATCCCTTTTACAGTAGGTGGCGGCATCCGCACGGTCGATGATTTTAAGATGCTTCTCCGTGAAGGCGCGGACAAGATTTCAGTAAATTCCGCGGCAATCGACCGTCCGGAATTGATTCGTGAGGCGGCTGAGAAATTTGGCAGTCAGTGCGTGGTGCTTGCAATTGATGCAAAGAGAAGACCGGACGGAGGCTGGAATATCTACAAACATGGCGGACGTCTGGATACAGGACTGGATGCCATTGAATGGGCCAGGAAAGCTGAAGCACTCGGTGCCGGTGAAATTCTCCTTACCAGCATGGACTGTGACGGAACAAAAGCCGGATATGACATTGAGCTTACACGTGCGATCGCGGATGCAGTCAGTATTCCGGTCATTGCTTCCGGCGGTGCAGGAACGCTTGAACATTTTTATGATGCACTGACAGAGGGTGGCGCGGATGCCGCGCTGGCAGCATCTTTATTCCATTACAAAGAACTGGAGATCCGTCAGGTGAAGGAGTATCTGGCAGGCAGGGGAATCTCCGTAAGAAGATAAGAGGTGAAGGAAAATGGCTCCTTTGTCAGGAGAATGGCTGGAAGCCCTGAAAGGTGAATTCCATCAGCCATATTATATAAAATTATATAAAACCGTCATGCAGGAATATCAGTCACGAAAGATTTTTCCTCCGGCAGATGATATGTTCAATGCATTTCATTTTACACCGTTAAGTCAGGTAAAGGTTGTGATACTTGGACAGGATCCGTATCACAATGACGGACAGGCACATGGACTTTGTTTTTCTGTAAAAAAGGATGTAGAGATCCCGCCGTCACTGGTGAACATTTATCAGGAGCTTCATGATGATCTTGGCTGTTATATCCCGGATAACGGTTATCTGGAAAAGTGGGCAAGACAGGGTGTACTGATGCTGAACACGGTACTGACTGTGCGCGCACATCAGGCTAATTCACACAGAGGAATCGGATGGGAGCAGTTTACAGATGCGGCGATCCGTATCCTCAATGAGCAGGACAGACCGATCGTATTTCTTCTGTGGGGACGTCCGGCACAGACGAAAAAATCAATGCTCAATAACCCGAAACATCTGATTCTGGAAGCACCTCATCCGAGCCCGCTTTCTGCATACAGAGGCTTTTTCGGATGCAGACATTTCAGCAAGACAAATGAATTTTTAATTCAGAACGGTCTGGAGCCGATTGACTGGCAGATCGAAAATAAAACACAACAGGAAATCAAGGAGTAAACATGGGTCAGAAGAACAATCTTGTAAAAAATGCATCTTTTCTGATGATTGCGGCGATGATCTCGAAGGTCATCGGTCTTCTCTATAAGAGTCCGCTTTCGTCGATCGTAGGCAATATGGGAATGGGATATATCAGTCTTGCCCAGAATGCCTATATGATTCTTCTGATGATCGCCTCTTTCAGTATTCCGCAGGCGGTGTCGAAACTGATTTCAGAACGAATAGCTTTAAAAGATTACAAAAATGCACAGAAGATTTTTCGCGGTTCCCTGATCTATGCAGCAATCGTAGGAGGAATTGTGGCGCTGGTGTGTCTGTTTGGGGCGAGATTTATTATCCCGAGCAATCAGCCAAATGCGATACTGGCACTTCAGATTTTATCACCGACAATTTTTCTGTCCGGTATCCTCGGAGTGTACAGAGGATATTTTCAGGCATATCGTAATATGATGCCGACCTCGATCTCGCAGATTCTGGAGCAGATCTTTAATGCGGCAGTCAGCCTGATTGCTGCATGGATGTTTATCAGATATTTTGCAGACGGCAGTGACGGAAGCGTGGCTAAATGGGGCGCAGCCGGTTCGACAGTAGGTACGACTGCAGGTGTTGTCATTGCGCTTTTGTTTATGTTGATGGTATATGGTGTTAACCGAAGGGCAATCCGAAGAAGAGTGGACAGAGACCGTGTCCACAAAGAAGAATCTTATGGAGAGATCCTGAGACTGATCATTCTTATCGTTTCCCCGATCATCTTAAGTTCTTTTATTTACAATATTAACGGCTATCTGAATGGTGTTCTGTATTCTGAAATCATGGGTAAACACGGTGTGGATGCAGATACAATCAGTATGTTATATGCAGAATATGCGACATACTTTATGAGCATCATCAATATTCCACTGACACTTTCCAGCGCGGCACCGACTTCCATGATTCCGGAAGTTTCCGCATTGTATGCGACCGGCGATATTGATGAGACAAGAAGAAGAGTAGATCAGACAGTACAGCTTTCTATGTTCATTTCCATTCCATGTGCGGTGGGGCTTGCCGTACTGGCGCAGCCGATTGTGTCGCTTCTTTTTCATGGAACGAACGGTGTGGCAGGACAGCTCCTTATGATGGGTTCTTTTACCATCCTTCTGAATGGCATGTCTAATATTTCAAACGGTGTTCTTCAGGGAATCGGTAAACCGAAGATCCCGATGATAACAGCAGCTGTGGCACTCGTGGTTGACGTGGTTGTAGTAGTAGTGCTTCTGATGTTTACGAATCTTGGTATTTACGCACTGTTGGTAGCGATGATTGTTTATGCAATCGTGGTATGTGTGCTGAATGATTTCTTTATGAAAAAATATCTGGATTATAAGAATCCGTGGAAAGCAGCATATGTAAGTCCGATCGTTGCATCTGCCGTGATGGGTGTTGTGGCAGCAGGTGTGTATTATGGACTGCATGTACTGCTTCCATCCAATATCATCTGTCTCGGTGTGGCAATCATTCTGGCAGCTATGGCATATTTTCTGGTATACATTCTCGTGGACAAAACAGCATCCGAGAGACTTTCCAGAATGCCGGGTGGTGCCTATCTCGTCAGAATTGCCCAGAAGATCAGACGATAGGGGGAAGATGACCTGATAATAAGAAAAAATAAGGAATATCTGCTGAACAGAGGGCAGATATTCTTTTTTTATAAAGTTTGATAATCAAACAAATTTGTGCCGTGGGATGTGAGACAAATTGTGAAAGTTGGTCATTGTCATTTGTAAAACTTTGTCGTATAATGTTACGGAATTGGATTTTGAAAAATACTTTTAATAAGAAAGAATACGTTATATTCATATCTGAAGATACAGATTTATGACGAGGAGGTCGATTCATTGAATACATATACATTGGGAATTGATATCGGATCTACGACAGTAAAGATCGCGATTCTTGATGAAAATGAAAAGCTTTTGTTTGCAGATTACGAACGACATTTTGCAAATATTCAGGAGACCCTGGCGGATCTTCTGGAAAAAGCACATGCACAGCTGGGAGAGATGACACTTTGCCCGGTAATCACAGGTTCCGGCGGACTGACACTGGCAAATCATCTGGAAATCCCATTTGTGCAGGAGGTAATCGCTGTATCTACATCCTTACAGAAGATTGCACCGCAGACAGACGTTGCAATCGAGCTTGGTGGTGAGGATGCAAAGATCATTTATTTTGAAGGCGGAAATATCGAGCAGCGAATGAATGGTATCTGTGCCGGTGGTACAGGTTCCTTTATTGACCAGATGGCATCACTTCTGCAGACAGATGCTACCGGTCTGAACGAATATGCAAAGAATTACAAGGCACTTTATCCGATCGCTGCACGATGCGGTGTATTTGCGAAGACGGATATCCAGCCGCTGATCAATGAAGGTGCGACGAAAGAAGACCTTTCTGCATCTATTTTCCAAGCAGTTGTCAATCAGACGATTTCCGGTCTTGCCTGTGGTAAGCCAATCCGTGGACATGTGGCATTTCTGGGCGGTCCGCTGCATTTCCTTTCTGAGTTAAAAACTGCGTTTATCCGTACGCTGAAACTGGACGATGAGCATACGATCGTGCCGGAGAATTCTCATCTGTTTGCGGCTATTGGTTCTGCACTGAATGCAAAAGAGGATGTCAAAGTTTCTCTTATTGAACTGAAAGACAGACTGCGCCACTCCATCAAACTTGACTTTGAAGTAGAGCGTATGGAACCTCTGTTTGCGACAGAACAGGATTATGAAGAATTTAATAAGAGACAGTCTTCCTACAAGGTTACGACGGGAGATCTGGCTTCCTATAAAGGAAACTGTTACCTTGGTATTGATGCAGGATCAACGACGACAAAGACTGCACTGGTAGGAGAGGACGGAAGTCTTCTGTATTCTTTCTACAGCAACAACAATGGAAGCCCACTCAAGACTGCAATTCGTTCTATTCAGGAAATTTATACGAAACTCCCGAAAAAAGCGAAGATTGCTTATGCATGTTCTACCGGTTATGGAGAGGCGCTGATCAAGGCAGCACTCCTTCTTGATGAGGGCGAGGTTGAGACTGTTTCCCATTATTATGCCGCTGCATTTTTTGATCCGGAAGTAGACTGTATTCTCGACATCGGTGGTCAGGATATGAAATGTATCAAGATCAAGAACCAGACCGTAGACAGTGTACAGCTTAATGAAGCATGCTCCTCCGGCTGTGGTTCCTTTATCGAGACATTTGCAAAATCCCTGAATTACAGTGTGCAGGATTTTGCAAAGGCAGCTCTTTATGCAAAACATCCGATTGATCTGGGAACACGCTGTACCGTATTTATGAACTCAAAAGTAAAACAGGCACAAAAGGAAGGTGCAGAAGTATCTGATATCTCTGCGGGTCTGGCTTACTCTGTTATCAAGAACGCTCTTTACAAAGTTATCAAAGTTTCCGATGCGACTGAACTTGGCAGACATATCGTTGTACAGGGTGGTACCTTCTACAATGACGCTGTTCTTCGAAGCTTTGAACGTATTGCCAACTGTGAAGCCATCCGTCCGGATATTGCAGGTATTATGGGAGCTTTTGGTGCGGCACTGATTGCAAGAGAGCGTTATGAAGATGGCAAAGAGACCACAATGCTTTCCATTGACAAGATCAATGAACTGAAATATACAACATCTATGGCGAACTGCCGCGGATGTACCAACAACTGCCGTCTGACGATCAACAAATTCACCGGCGGACGTCAGTTTGTCAGCGGAAACCGCTGCGAACGAGGCATCGGTAAAGAAAAGAACAAAGATCACGTTCCGAATCTTTATGAATATAAATACAAACGACTGTTTTCCTACGAACCGCTCAGTGCGGATCAGGCAACCAGAGGTCAGGTAGGTATTCCGCGTGTCCTGAACATGTTCGAAAACTATCCGTTCTGGTATACATTCTTTACAAAACTGAAATACGAGGTTGTACTTTCGCCGACTTCTACCCGTAAGATTTATGAGCTGGGTATTGAGTCTATTCCAAGTGAATCCGAATGTTATCCGGCAAAACTGGCACACGGTCATGTGAGCTGGCTGATCAAAAAAGGTGTGAAATTTATTTTCTATCCCTGTGTACCATATGAGCGTAATGAGTTCCCGGATGCAGTCAATCATTACAACTGTCCGATCGTCACGTCTTATGCGGAGAATATCAAGAACAATGTGGACGAATTGAAAGATCCGAGCATTAAATTTATGAATCCGTTCATGGCATTTACGACGGAAGCAATCCTTACAGACCGTCTTGTCGAAGTGTTTAAAGATATTCCGACAGAAGAGGTCAAAGCAGCAGCCCATGCTGCCTGGGAAGAACTGGCACAGGCGCGTAAAGATGTTCAGAAAAAGGGCGAAGAGACTATTAAGTATCTGAAAGAGACAGGAAGACGCGGTATTGTACTTGCCGGCCGTCCGTACCATATCGACCCGGAAATTCATCATGGTATTCCGGACCTGATCAACAGCTATGGTATTGCGGTGCTGACAGAAGATTCTGTTTCACACCTCGGGGAAGTAGAGCGCCCGATCCGTGTCAATGACCAGTGGATGTATCACTCCCGTCTGTATGCGGCAGCAAACTATGTCAAAACACAGGATAATCTGGATCTGATCCAGCTGAACTCCTTTGGCTGTGGTCTGGACGCAGTTACTACAGATGAAGTTTATGAGATCCTTGACAGAAGCGGCAAGATCTATACCTGCTTAAAAATCGATGAAGTTAATAATCTCGGCGCGGCACGTATCCGTGTACGTTCCCTTCTGGCTGCGCTCCGTGCAAAAGACGCACAGCACAAAGAACGTGAGATCAGACCGTCCTCTATCGAAAAAGTAGTATTTACCAAACAGATGCGTAAGGATTATACGATCCTCTGCCCGCAGATGTCACCATTTCATTTCGGAATCTTACAGGCGGCATTTAATACCTGCGGTTATCACCTGGAAGTCCTTCCGAATGACAACAAACATGCGGTAGATGTGGGACTGAAATATGTAAACAATGATGCATGCTATCCTTCTCTGATGGTAGTCGGTCAGGTTATGGATGCTCTTCTTTCCGGCAAATATGACTTGAATAAGACGGCTGTCATCATGTCACAGACGGGTGGTGGATGTCGTGCATCCAACTATATTGCGTTTATCCGCCGTGCATTAAAGAAAGCAAATATGGAACAGGTTCCGGTTATTTCCATCAACTTAAGTGGTCTGGAAAGCAATCCGGGATTCAAATTGACACTTCCGCTTATCAAACGTATCTGCTATGGAGCGGTATTTGGCGATATTCTGATGAAATGTGTTTACCGTATGCGTCCATATGAGGTGGAGCCGGGAATTGTCAACCGTAAGCATAAAATCTGGGAACAGAGGGTAATCTCTTTCCTGGAGGGAAGCAGTGTCAGCCATGGTCAGTTTAAGAAGATGTGCCGTGAGATGGTACATGAGTTTGATATGATTCCGGTTACCGGAGAGAAGAAGCCAAGAGTTGGTATCGTCGGAGAGATTCTTGTCAAATTTCTTCCGGCAGCAAACAATCATCTGGCAGAACTTCTGGAAGCAGAGGGTGCCGAGGCGGTATGCCCGGATCTGATAGACTTTATCAATTACTGCTTTTATAATCAGAACTTTAAATCCGAGTTCCTTGGATTTAAGAAAAATAAAGCAACAATCGCAAACTGGGGAATCAAAG
>OGRN01001297.1_pt1 | contig 21945 bp, 17 predicted proteins | sample 1553401 | NCBI WGS metagenome assembly OGRN01 (sample SAMEA2580096, study PRJEB22360) | human gut metagenome | biome: human gut; feature: human-associated habitat; material: faeces | place: Denmark | collected 2008/2010 | reverse complement strand
CGGGCAAACACTGGCGCACTTTTACAACCGGCAAGCGGCGCGTGCGCTATTGAATGTGAGTTCGGCAGTAGGGGCACACCTTCCAGTGGGCATCGAGGGGACGATGACAGCTGGGGCAGACGTTGCGCACCTGGGTGTTGCACACAGGGCACACCACAAAGTCCTTCTCGATGGGGCTGCCGCACTTGGGGCAGGTGCCGTACTGGGCAAGCTGGCGCTCGCGCAGCGCCATATCGAGTTCTTGCTCCTCGCGGTCTGCAATATAAGAGTTGGGGCGCAGCACCAGATAAGCGATAAGGCCCACGAACGGGATAAGAGAAACGATGCCCCAGGCCCAAAAGGCGTTAACGCCACGGCGCTTGGCATCGATAAACACATACACCACGGAAAGGATGTACAGAGCGGCGATAAAACCAACGAACAGATAGATCGCCATCATGAGTTGCGGCGACATGAGCTCTTGGATGTACTTAGACATGCGAGTTACCTTTCGAATCCCCCAGCGAGCAGGAAGGTCATAATTGCTTTGCTATTCTACTCCCCCTCTCGCCAATCTCCTAATACAGACACGCTATTGACATAGATACCGGGAAAATATCTGCAAGAATCTCTAGCGATGCGTCAGCGGTCCGTATGCCCAAACGACGATTTTAATAGCCTACATGGGGTACCATGGAAAGCAGAATTCGGCGTCAGGGAATCGAGGCCTCATGCAACGCTATGACATCGCAATCATCGGCGGCGGTATCGTTGGATGCTGCATCGCTCGCCAGCTTGCCCGCTACGATGTGAATGTCGCCGTGGTCGAAGCCGCAAACGATATTGCATGCGGCAGCAGCAAGGCAAACGGAGGGCTGGTCCACGGCGGATACGACCCCAAGCCCGACTCTATGAAAGCCCAGGTCAATGCACGTGGATGCGAGCTCTATTCCCAATGGTCCCAAGAACTCGGCTTTGCTTTCAAGCGTCCAGGGTCCATGGTTCTCGCATTTAATGACGAAGATAGGCGCACGCTCGATCGCCTGCGCGCGCAGGGCATGAAAAACGGGGTAAGCGGTCTTGCGATCGTTGATCCCAAGCGCATCCACGAGCTCGAGCCCCGCGCAAGCGAGATGGCAGTTGCCGCCCTTTGGTGTCCGCAGACGGGCTATGTCGACCCCTTTGACGTTGCGATCAGCGCCGCAGAAAACGCCGCAGCGAATGGGGTCGATTTCCTACGCGATCACAAGGTCACGCAAATCGCGGCGAAAAATGATGGATTCGAGGTCGAGACGAGCGCCGGAAGTCTCTGGGCGCAGCGTATCGTCAACGCCGCAGGTAACGGTTGCGCCGAAATCTCGCGCATGGCAGGTGCCGAGAAATTCAATCTCGTATGGAGACAAGGCAATATCCTCGTGCTCGACCGCGAGGTGCACCCGTATATGCCGCTCTACCCCACTCCCACTCCCGTGAGCAAGGGCGTGATCGTTACCGGAACCGTTCACGGCAACACGGTTGTCACCGCCACCGCCGCCATCCGCGAGCCAGGCGATACCGACACCTATGCAGATGATATGCAAAAGCTGCTGGACGGAGCGCAAAAACTCGTTCCCTCGCTCGATACGCGCCGTGTAATCCGCGCCTTTGCCGGAGGACGCGCCGTCATCGATGGTCTCAACGACTTCCTCATCCGTCGATCCGCACTCGTGCCCGGTTTTATTCAAGTCGCAGGCATCCAGTCGCCCGGCGTGGCAAGCGCGCCCGCCATTGCACAGAAGGTCGAGGGGCTGCTGCGCGAAGACGGAGCTGTGCTGCATGAGCGCTCAGACTATCAGCCCCTCCGTCTGCCGCCAGTCGACTTTGACCAGCTGGATATCGACGCGCAAGACGAGCTCATCCAAAAAGACCATTTCTGGGGCAAGATAGTTTGCCGCTGCGAAACCGTGCCCGAGGCAGAGGTCATCGCAGCCATCCATCGCACACCCGGGGCGGTTTCGGTCGAAGGCGTTAAGCGCCGTTGCCGCGCGGGGATGGGACGCTGCCAAAGCGGTTTTTGCCAAAGCCGCGTCGTCGAGATTCTTGCTCGCGAGCTCAATTGCACACCGGAGGATGTGCTGCTCGAAGACGCTGGTTCGCAGATTGTGAGCGGTCCCGTAAAGTAATTGCCCATCCAAGCATCACGATGCAGTAAACCTGATTGGAGTTTTCTCATGGCACAGGTGAATATGGAGCGCGTCGAGCACGTGCTAAAGAATCTTGAAGCATCGCATGCCGATGCCCAGATATTGATTAATGATCCGTGGTCGATCTATTACCTTACGGGATTTTATGCCGATATGTTCGAGCGCTTTTGCGGTGTGCTACTTGCGCGCGGCAAAGAGCCCGTCATCATGGCCAACGCTTTGCATCAGCTACCAGAGTACGAAAACGCGCGCGTTGTCTACCATACCGATACCGATGTTGTTGCCAAAGCCATTGCGCAAGAAATCGATCCCGCAAAGCCGCTCGGAATCGATGAAGTCATGCGCTCCGGCTTTTTGATGCCCCTGATCGAGCGCCATGCCGCAAGCGAATTCTTCCTGGGAAGTTCTGCCGTCACCGCCGCGCGAGCAATCAAGGACGAGGAAGAGCAAAACCTGATGCGTATCTCTTCCGCCGCAAACGACGCTGTGATAGCCGATGCCATCCAGCTTGTGCACGAAGGTGTAACGGAGCGCGAGATAGCCGATCAGATGCTCGAGCTCTATCGCAACCACGGCTGCAACGCGTTCTCGTTTCCTCCCATCGTGAGCTTTAGCGCCAATGCGGGCGACCCGCATCATGAACCCGATGGCACCGTGCTCAAGCAAGGCGATGTGGTGCTGTTCGATATCGGTGGACGCTACCGCAATTACTGTTCGGACATGACGCGCACGTTCTTTTGGGGAGAGCCCGACGAGGAGACGGCACACATCTATGACGTGGTACGCCGCGCAAACGAAGCCGCCGAGGCGCTCATTGCCCCCGGTGTGCGGTTCTGCGACCTCGATCGTGCTGCACGCGACGTTATTGAGCAGGCAGGCTACGGAGAGTATTTCACGCACCGCCTGGGTCACTCGATTGGTCTGCAAGACCACGAGCCGGGCGACGTCTCGCTTGCCAATACCGATACGGTGCAGCCAGGCATGACGTTTTCCATCGAGCCGGGCATCTATCTTCCCGGCCGCACCGGCGTGCGCATCGAAGACCTAGCCCTCGTCACCGAACACGGCGTCGAGATTCTCAACAGCTACTCTCACGCCCCCATCACCCTGCGCGACAGCTAACCGATATGTGACAAAAAGACGACAGGTTTAATCTGTCACATTCTGCCATTTGCCGAAAGCTGATAAAAAAGGACCGCCGATACAATCGACGGTCCTTTTGACGTTTATGTAAGCACTCACCTTAGAGGAAGCGATACTGGACAGTACCCACGCCCACGGAGAGGAAACCAAGCGCACGGGCCACTGCGGGCTGCATGTCGATCACGCGGCCATGGACATACGGGCCACGGTCATTGACCACAGCGATAACGGAACGCCCACCATAGCTAATCTCGACATAGGTGCCAAGCGGAACATTCAGCATTGCCACGCCCATCGAAGACTCGGTAACAATGGCACCAGACGCAGTCGTGCCGCCCATAAAGCCATCGCCGATGCCGTAATACGAAGCAACGCCGGATTTCCAGCTGCTCGTGGACGTAGTGCCAGAAGAAGAACCGCCGGTACCGGAGGGCTGCTGAGTCGAAGAACCAGAGCCAGCACTTCCAGCGCTTCCAGCATTGCTGCCCTGGCTGCTACCGTTAGAGTTAGAGACGCTACCCTGCTGCTGCATCTGAGCGGTCGTAGCGGCTGCCTCCTCGGCGGCCTTGCGAGCTGCCTCAGCCTCAGCAGCATCCTCGCTCTGAGCGCGAGCTGCCATCTGGGCCTGAGCGGACTGAGCTGACGCCAGAGCCTCAGAAGCCTTCTGCTGCTCCTGCTCGGCCTCATCCTTAGCGGAAGAAAGCTCTTCCATCTTTACCTCAAGCTCCTCATGCATGGCATTGAGGCGCTCGAGCTCAGCGGTGTTGTCGTCCTGGATAGTGGTGAGGTACTTTCCCTGCGTGATGAGGTCACCCAGAGAAGCGGAATTGAGCAGCATCGACATGACATTGGGAGATGCAACGTGCAGCTTATAGAGATTCGCCGCAGCATCGGATGCCTTCTGCTGCTGCTCGGGCAGCTTGTTCTGCTCGAAATCCAGAATCTCATCAGCCATTTCGCTGATCTGCTCGTTGAGCTCGTTAACCCTATCGGTTGCCTGCTGATACGTGGTAGCAGCGGAATTGACCTGCTGGGTCAAGGCTGCAAGCTCGGTCTCGGTCTGTGCAGTGGCAGCGTATGCGCTACACGGAGCCACACCCAGGCAGCTTCCCCCCACGAGCACAGCCGTCAGACCGGCAACGCACGCGATGCGCGCAAAGCCGCTCTTGCGGGAAGTGGAGGTTGCCGAATTCACATACATAAGAGAAGTACCGCCTCAATCGTCGTTATCTCATTGAGATAACAGTATAGCGATACGACTCAACTTCAACCTGAGCTTCAAGGTTCTATACAGATGCACCATATCTCAACCTCAACTTTAAGGTTAATTTGACTTGAGGTTGAACCTTAAAGATCAATTTGCCCGCGCGCAGGCAAACGCGAAAGGCTAGCCACGCATGATGCCCGCGACCTCGCCGGCAAGGGTAATGGTGCCGGCAGCCACAAAGGCCTCCCCCGCCGCGGCCAAACGCTCCACCGCGTCCGATACGGACGGCACGACTTCTATCAGATCGGAGGAGGGACGGCCAAGCTCCTCAAGCTTATCGAGAACAAGTTGAGCCAAGTCCTGGGCGGGAATCGCGCGATCGCTCATCGTCTGCGTCACAACAATGCGCGGAAACGCAGGAACCAAAACATCGACAATACCGCTCACGTCTTTATCGGCAAGGGCCGCGGTAAGCAACAGAGGGCGCAGCGCCGCATCGGGATTGATCTCGTCAAGCGAGGAGACAAAATTCTCGCAGCTCTGCGGGTTATGGCAAGCGTCGATAAGAATCAGCGGCTCGTTTTGCAGCACGTCAAAGCGACCAGGCGTAGGACATGCGGCAAGCGAAGCGTCCAACGCCTCCGTGTCGAGGGCAAGGCCCAAATACTCCTCCGCAACAAAAATGGCACACGATGCATTTTGCGCCTGGTAGAGAGGCTTATAGAGGGAACATTCATAACGGGCTCGTGAAGTCTCGCAGGCAAAATCGAGCGTGTCGCCCAAATGCGCCGGACGCTTCAAAATCTCATGCGAGGACACGACGGGTGAAACCTCGCACTCATGGCAACGATCCTCCATAACGCGCCACACACTGGGCTCATGCACGCCCTCGCCCAAGATGACAGAGCGTCCCGGCTTGATAACGGCAGCCTTCTCTCCTGCGATCTCGGCAAGCGTGTTACCCAGGATACGCATGTGATCGAGACCAATGCCGGTGATGGCAACAACATGTGGGTCGGTAGCGCTCGTGGCATCCCAGCGGCCACCCATGCCCACCTCGAGCACGGCAACGTCGACACCTTCGAGAGCGTAAACAGTCAAAGCTGCCACCGTGAGCAGGTCAAAGGGTGTAATGGTAAAAATATTCTCCCCCGCCGCGGCGCGTCGCTCGTTAACGCGTCGACCCGCCTCATATGCGGCCGAAATGCCCTGCGCGAAGAGCTCATCCGAGATGGGGGCGCCGTCGATTTCCATGCGCTCGGGGTAACGGACGAGCTGCGGAGAGGTATAGAGCGCGCAACGCAGGCCCTCACCACGAAGAATCGCTGCGGTAAAGCGGGCCGTAGAGGTCTTGCCGTTGGTGCCTGCAATCTGGATGCAATCAAAGTGAGCATCCGGTCGTTCAAGCTCATCGAGCATCTCGACGACCGTTTCCAGCAGCGGGCCTGCATCGCCCGAAATCACGCCGGTATCGCAGGCAAGCGAAACAGCCTTCTCAAACGAGAAGACGGGATAGGAAAACGGAACCGTATACATAGGGCGCAAGACCTTTCGTTGGCGATGAACAAAGAGCGCGCCAGCCAAGCCAGCGCGCTCTCAATTACCCAAAACGTGACACTTAGAAGACAGGTTTATTCTGTCACATTTTCACATTGAGTCCCCACATGTGGACAAGCGATGAAAATGTGACGAATTAAACCTGTCGACTTTTTGTCACATTTGCTATTCGAAGTCGGCGAGCTGGGACTGGAGAGCGGTGATGGTCTCCTTGAGCTCGGCGGCACGGTCGCGCTTCTTTTGTACGACCTCAGGGGCAGCCTTAGCCACAAAGCCCTCGTTGGCAAGCGTACGCTCGGCAGCGGTGAGCTCCTTAGTGGCAGAGGCAATCTCCTTCTCCATGCGAGCACGCTCGGCAGCCAGGTCAACCTTGCCCTCGAGCACGATGAAGACCTCGACGCCACCGTCAACCACGCCGATAGAGGCAGCCGGTTTGGCAGCATCCTCACCTGCAACCGTAAGCTCCAGGTTGCCCAGGCTTGCGGCAAGGTCGGTCATGGTCGAGAAACGCTGCTGATCCTCGACGCCCATGCGAGCGAGGGCAACCAGCTGCTCCTTGGGGCTCAGACGATAGCGAGCACGCGTAGAGCGAGCAGCAGAGACAACGGAGCGAAGCAGCTCGAAGGAACGCTCGGCGTCCTCGTCGATAAACTTCTCGTACTTCGCGGGCTCGGGCCAAGCAGCGATCATCAAAGCCTCGGCGCGCTCGAGCGCACCGTCCTTCTCGTCGAGCACAGAGGCGGGCATGGTATCCCAAATGGCCTCGGTCACAAACGGCATGAGCGGATGCATCAGGCGCAAGGACGTATCGAGCACGAACATGAGGTTGCGCTGAGCCTGCAGGCGGGTGGAATCGTCCTTGAGACGCGCCTTGGTGACCTCGACGTACCAGTCGCAGACCTCGTTCCAGAAGAAGGTCTGAACGCCACGCGCCATGTCGCCAAAGGTGTAGTTCTCGATACCCTCGGTAACCATCTTCACGGCCTTGGCCAGGCGGCTGAACATCCAGGCATCGGCTGCAGTCTCTGCCACAGGCTCGCCGGGCGTGTAGCCCTCCATGTTCATAAGCAGGAAGCGGCTTGCGTTCCAAATCTTGGTCACAAAGCTCTTTGCCTGATCGGTGCGGGGGCTGTCAATGAGCTGCTTGGTCTTCTTGTCGATATTGGCGTCGAACTTCACATCCTGGTTGGTGGTGCAAAGCGTGAGCAGGTTAAAGCGCATGGCGTCGGCGCCGTACATACCGATGAGGTCCATGGGGTCCACGCCGTTGCCCTTGGATTTAGACATGCGGCTACCGTCCTTGGCAAGGATGGTGGGATAGATCACCACGTCCTTAAAGGGGACCTCATCAAGGAAGTACAGCGAGCTCATGATCATGCGAGCAACCCACAAGGCGATGATGTCGCGTGCGGTGACGAGCGCCGTAGTGGGATGATGGCCCTCAAGCTGCTCGGGCTTTTGCGGCCAACCCTGGGTGGCAAAGGTCCACAGCTGAGAAGAGAACCAGGTATCGAGCACGTTCTCGTCCTGATGCACATGGTGTCCGCCGCACTTGGGGCACACATCGGTATCCTCGAGCAGGGCATCTTCCCAACCGCAGTCCTCGCAGTAGAAGACAGGGATGCGATGGCCCCACCACAGCTGGCGGGAGATGCACCAGTCTTTAAGGTTCTCCATCCAAGTGGTGTAGGTCTGCGTCCAGCGCGCGGGGTGGAACGTCACCTTACCGGAGTTGACGGCATCGAGTGCCGGCCCCTTGAGCTTATCGACAGCGACGAACCACTGCTCGGAAAGCCAGGGCTCAAGCGCAGCGTCGCAACGATAGCAATGCATAACGGAGTGGTCGAGATCCTCAACGTGATCGAGCAGGCCGTGCTCCTCAAACCATGCGACAACGGCCTCACGGCACTCATCGCGGTTCATGCCCGAGAACTCGCCGTAGCCCTCGACGACCACCGCATGCTCGTCAAAGATATTGATCTGCGGCAGGTTGTGAGCCTGACCCATAGCATAGTCGTTGGGGTCGTGCGCGGGAGTGACCTTGACGAAGCCGGAACCGAAGTTCGCGTCCACGTGGTAATCGGAGAAGATGGGGATCTCGCGGTCGACGATAGGCAGCTTGACGGTCTTGCCCACAAAGGCGGCCTTCTCAGGATCCTTGGGAGAGACGGCCACGCCGGTATCGCCCAGCATGGTCTCGGGACGCGTGGTGGCAACAACAATGTAATCCTGGCCATTCACCGGCTCGGAGAGCGGGTAGCGCAGGTGCCACAGATGGCCGTGCTCGTCATGATATTCGGCCTCGTCGTCCGAGATAGCGGTGGTGCAGTTGGGGCACCAGTTGACGATGCGCTTACCGCGATAGATCAAGCCGTTGTGATACCAATCGCAAAACACGCGGCGCACGGCCTCGGCATAATCGGCATCCATGGTAAAGCGCTCGTTGTCGAAGTCGACCGAGCAGCCCATGCGCTTGATCTGCTCGACGATGATGCCGCCGTACTCATGGGTCCAATCCCAGCAGGCGTCGATAAACTTGTCGCGACCGATCTCCAGGCGGCTGATGCCCTCGCTCTTGAGCTTCTTATCGACTTTGGTCTGCGTGGCGATACCCGCGTGATCGGTACCGAGCACCCAGCGCGTGGACTTACCGCGCATGCGCGCCATACGGATGATGGCATCCTGAATAGAGTCGTCGGTAGCGTGACCCATGTGGAGCTTACCGGTGACATTGGGGGGCGGAATGGTGACGGTGCAGTCGCCCACGCCAGCGCGACGCTTGTAGTAGCCGCCATCGAGCCACTTTTGCAAGATCTTGGGCTCGTTCTCAGACGGGTCGTAAACCTTTGGCATTTCTTCAGTCATATCTCGCTCCCCTTCTCGGGGAGAAATCCCGTTTTCCTTTCGCTCGGTCAAATCCTGCTCGCACGAAGGCGCCACCGGCGCCTTCGGCTCGTGCGGAATCTACGAAAGGCAAACGGGATTTCTCCCGGGCATCAAGTACTTCGTAGCAATAAAAAATGAGCGCGCCACACGTGGCGCCCATAGAAGAATACCACACGTCAACGACGCAAAAGCAGCGGTACGCGCGGCAACAAAAAACGGGTTCAAAAGGGCGAACCTCTTGAACCCGTTGATCCGTGTGAGTCGCGGCGAGCTGCCTTGCAAACGCTTACGCTGCGATGATGCGGCGCGGCTGCTCTTCACCGCGCACGGCGGCGGGAGTCACCACGACCTTGGCAACATTCTCCTCGCTGGGGAGGTCGAACATCGTCTGCTGTAGCAGGTCCTCGCAGATAGAGCGAAGGCCGCGAGCACCCGTCTTGCGTGCGAGCGCCAGCTTGGCGATCTCGCGCAGGGCCTCGGGCTCAAACTCGAGCTCACAGCCCTCCAAGCGGAACATGCGACGGTACTGCTTGACGATGGCGTTCTTGGGCTCGGTAAGAATCGAGATCAAGTCGTCCTCGGAAAGCGCGCAAGTCTGCGTGATCACCGGCGTACGGCCGATAAACTCGGGGATCATGCCAAAGGCATTGAGGTCCTCGGGCAGCACCTGATGAAGCAGGGTGTTCTCGTCGGTGGAAGAGGGGCCGGCGATCTCGGAGTTAAAGCCAACGCCCTTGTTGCCCACGCGGTCAGAAATGATCTTATCCAGGCCCACAAAGGCGCCACCGCAGATAAACAGGATGTTTGTGGTGTCAATCTGCAAAAGCTCCTGCTGGGGATGCTTGCGACCACCCGTAGGCGGAACGCTCGCAACGGTGCCCTCAAGAATCTTGAGAAGCGCCTGCTGCACGCCCTCGCCCGAAACGTCACGCGTGATGGAAAGGTTTTCGGCCTTGCGAGCGATCTTATCGATCTCGTCCACGTAGATAATGCCAATCCGTGCACGCTCGATATCGCCATCAGCGGCAGTGATGAGCTTAAGCAGGATGTTCTCCACGTCCTCGCCCACATAACCGGCCTCGGTAAGAGCAGTGGCGTCGGCAATGGCAAAGGGAACCTCAAGAATGCGCGCAAGCGTCTGTGCAAGCAGGGTCTTACCGGTACCGGTAGGACCAAGCAGCAAGATGTTGCTCTTTGCAAGCTCGACGGTGTCCACGTCATCCGCAGCATCGACCGCGTGCTTACCCAAAGGAGCGTCGTCGATCGCATTCTCAGATGCAGCCTCGCTCTCAAGTACGCGGCGATAGTGGTTGTAAACCGCCACGGACATGGCGCGCTTGGCATCTTCCTGGCCCATCACATAAGCGGAGAGCTCATCGTAAATCTCGTGCGGGGTGGGCACGCGCTTGATGAGACTCGATGCGACCGGGGTCTCATAGCCCTCGTCCTCAACCTCAAACTCCTGCTCGAGCTCGGAAAGGTCGGGCATGCCTTGGGCCATAAAGTCCTGGGCAAGCGACTCCTCGAGAATCTCGGAGCAGGCAGCTACGCACTCATCGCAGATAAAGATATTGCTGGGCCCGCGAACGAGCTTACGCACCTGGTCTTGAGTCTTGCCGCAAAACGAGCAATGGATAGGAACGAAATTGTCCTGATCCGGCGTCGTATTCTTTGCCATCGTTAGTTAGTTCCCTTCGCGGCCTCGGCGCGGGAAGAAACGATGCGGTCGATCAGACCATACTCAAGAGCCTCATCGGCGGTAAGGTAATGATCGCGCTCGGTATCGGCCTGGACCTTCTCGAAAGGCTGACCAGAGGTATCGGCCAAGATCTTGTTGAGCTTGGCACGAGTAGCCTTGATCTGCTGTGCAGCGATCTCGATCTCGGTCTGCTGGCCCTGGGCACCACCGCTAGGCTGGTGAATCATCACGAGCGAGTTGGGCAGGCAGAAACGCTTGCCCGGAGCACCGCAAGAAAGCAGGACAGCAGCCATAGAAGCAGCCATGCCCACGCAGATGGTGGAGACCTGCGGCTTGATGAAGTTCATGGTGTCGAGGATAGCCAGACCGGCCGTGACCTCGCCGCCAGGCGAATTGATGTAGATCGAGATGTCCTTCTCGGCATCCTGGCTCTCCAGGTGAAGCAGCTGGGCAATCACCAGGTTGGCAGAAACGGAGTTGATCTCTTCACCCAAAAAGATGATGCGATCGTTCAACAGGCGCGAATAGATGTCGTAGCTGCGCTCACCGCGCGGCGTCTGCTCGATAACGTAGGGCACGAGCGAAGACTGAATGTGCTGCATGGCAACTCCTTTCATACATACTCGATAGAAACGTACGGTGCCCCGGATGCGCCGGAGCGCAGAATCGAAGCACCGTACAGAAATACCGGCTTGCCGGTATCATAGCCTATTTTTAGGAGCGAGAGTTACTCGGCGTCCTTCTTGGCGTACTCGTCAACCTCGGTAACCTTGGCGTTCTCGACCAACCAGTCAACAGCCTTGGAACGACGGATGGAGTCGCGCACGGCGGGCATACGGCCGTCGGCCACGAACTGAGCCTTGGAAGCCTCGACGTCCTCGACGCCGGCGTCGACAAACTCCTTGTCGACATCCTCGTCGGAGACCTCGATCTCCAGGTGGCGGGCAAGAGCGTCGAGAGCCAGGGACTCACGGGCAACATCGTTGGCCTGACGATGCAGGTCGGCGATGAAGGCCTCGGAAGTGAGGCCGGAGGCCTGCAGCCAGACGTCGAGGGTCATGCCGCGAGAAGAGAGGTTCTGCAGGAAGGTCTGACCAAGCTCGGAGAAGACGGACTGCTCATAATCCTCGTCAACCTTCTCGAGCTCCAGGCGCTCGGACAGAGCGGCCACGGCGCGATTCTCCTTGAGGCCGGGAAGCTTGGAGGTCTTGTCGCCCTCGAGCTCTTCCTTAACGCCGTCACGCATGGCAGCGATGGTGTCAAAGCCAAAGTTCTCCTTCACGAACTCATCGGTGAGCTCGGGAAGCTTGCGCTCCTTGACGTTATTGATGGTGACCTCGATGGTGACCTCCTCGGCGTTATCGCCCATGGGGGTCCAGGAGATCTCCTTGGACTCGTCCTTCTTCATGCCCACGAGGCCCTCGTTGACCTCGGTCGGGAAGTTCTCGGAACCAACGACGAACATGCGGTTCTCACCAGCAAAGCGGGTAGCGCCCTTGACGTCCTTGACGGAAGCGGTGACATAGTCGTCGTTCTGGACGGGACGGTCGGCCTCCTCGAAGGTGGCATGATAGCCCATGAGCATCTCGATCTGAGCGTCGATCTCGCCCTCGGTGACCTCCGCGGGAGGCATCTCGATCTCGACGGGCTCATAGGAGTTGAGCTCGACGGACTGACGCAGGGAGAAGGTCACGGTGTAGGTATAGTCCTCGTGATCCTTGGCGAGGTCGAGCTCCTTGTAATCGCCCTCCTTGAGGGGGACGATATCAAGCTCGTTGAGAACGGCAGGCTCGTTAGCAGCGAGGATGTCGTTGGTGGCCTGAGCGAGGGTGGCCTCCTTGCCCAGCATGTTATCGATGACGGGACGCGGAGCGCGGCCGGCGCGGAAGCCCGGGAAGCGGTACTTGTTGGCAGCGTCCTTGTAAGCCTTCTTGATGGCGGCATCTACATCGGCGGCCGGGATGGTGACCGTAGCGGTAAGCTTGGCGTCTTGCACGTCAGAAGCGGTGATGTTCAACGTTCCTCCTATAAAACCTGCTCGGCAAACGTCGGGTGCCGATAGCCCTTGGTAACAAAGTTCGTGCGATTGGTGCGGGCGAAAGGACTCGAACCTTCACGGGAATCCCACCAGAACCTAAATCTGGCGCGTCTACCAATTCCGCCACGCCCGCATAAAGACGCACAGCCTAAGCATGATAGCAGATAGCACGCCACTTTGGTGAGCAAAGCTTCAGCGAACGTAGGCAACACGAGGGATACACGATATGGGGGTCGATTACTCCCCTGCGCGGATGTCCAGATGGCGCTTTTGCAGCGCCTCGCGCGCGAGCCGTTGGCCCTCGATAGACTGGTCGAGCTGACGCTGATAGTACGTAAGCCCCGCATCGATCAGATGATAGTAGCCCACCTCTGCCTGCACGTAGAGGCCGAGCGCGCGCTCGGGATCGGGCCCCATCACGCCATCGACACCGCGCATGAGGTAATCGGCCATATGATGCGCCGCGCGGGCGGCAAGGGGGCTCTTGCCGGCAAGCTCGTAAGCCTTTGAATAGAGCTGCCAGGCAATGCGATCGCTCTTGCGCACGCCCTTACCCGAGGCGTAGAGGTCGCCGAGCTTCCAATAGGCCTCGGGGTTGGTGTCGGTGAGCGCCGCGCGAGCATAGCACTCGTAGGCACGTGCGTAATCCCTCTCGCACCCACGGCCGTAGTAATAGATGTAGCCCAGGTTGATCATGCTTTGCGTGTCGCCGCGATCGGAGCCCAGCTCGTAGAGCTCAACCGCATGGGCGTAATCCTCTGCACTCCCCCGCCCGCTCGTATTGTGATAGAGATTTGCCAGGTTGCAGCAGCAACCGGCATCGCCGCTGGCCACGCCGTGCTCATACAGGCGCTTGACGATGCGCGCAAAGGCACCTTTGGCATCCATCTCGCGCGCAAGGAGGTCCTGGTCAAGGTAGAGGTCCTGAAGCATCTCCTCAAAGTAGCCGCTCTGGGCGTTGTCGCAGGCATCGACAAGAACGTTGTAAGCTTTCTCGCTCATCTCCCCTGCGTAGGCAGAATCCTCGTATTCCACGTCGAAATTAGGCAGGGTTGCAAATTCCTGAGCATCGATCTTCTTGAGCTCCACGACGGACCTTCTTTCTCAAACGGCACGCGGCGGATGTCAGCTGCGTTGCCATTGAATGTACGCGGTCGTGTGGACATGGGGTTGGGGCATGCACTTACAACCATTCTGTATGCCATGGCTAAGCTCCCTCGCCTATGGCCAGCCGCATCGATGCGACAACGATGCAAACGGATTGTATTAGCCCCTAGCAGCTCTCTCCAATGCTAATTGCAGTTCTGGGTCAACCGCAAAGAGATAGAGACCGTGAACGCCACGTTTCAAAAGAACATTCAGCTCATTGCGCAGATTCTTGTCCGAATAGTCCTTAACTCCCGAACGCTTGCTAACAGCCCTTTTATTTTTACTTGCCTTGCTATCAAATATCAGCTTTCCTTCACGGAGCTTGACCGAAGGCCCAATGATTACACCAGCGTAATTCAGGTCAAATCCCTGAATAGTAAACGTCGACCCTATTTCATCGATCGTTTCGGGCCTCTCCGCCCAAGCGCTACCATCAATCCTACGCACACTGCCCGACGCATCGAGCTGATAGTTCCACGGATGGCAAAACGATTAGAATCAGGCGCATCGCCATTAATGATGAACCCTCGCTTGTCATTTTCATCAAGGCCCATTTTCCATACGCCAGCCTCATCGCGATGAAGTTCGACATTCCATGCGCCGTCGCTACTATTCGAGTTGCCTTTTTGCCCGTTGTAAGCCCAGTCGTAGGTCGCGAGAACACGAGAAAGACCCCTACTCTCGGCATCGGCAGCTTTCTCACGAATCGCCAGCCATAGTTTAACTGGGGAATCGAAAACACGAATCTCGTAACTCTCGCCAGCAGAAGAGCTTGAGCCGACGTCCTTGGCTTCTTTTGGAATAGTGCCCACGGCGCGCCCACTTGCAAAATCGTCAATCCATTTAATGGTTTCCGGACCTGCGGCAATTCGAAATTGATGTTTAAGGACAACGGAAGCCCGATTAAACATTGAGCCATCTTCAAGCTCAACAGACTCGAAACGGTCTCCGCCCTCCGTTTTACTATCCCCCAAAAGTACGTTTAAATCATGTTCCGACCACTGCTGACCCGTTTCAAGTATCTGGTCGGGGTCAAAAACGGCAATGGTCACTTTTGCACGACGCATGATATCAAGAAGCATATTCGTGCCAGCATAACCTTGATTTCCCTGGATGAGAAGGAGATGCGCCTCATCAACAAGGGCAACATCAACCTTTTCCATTGGTTTTGAAATATCTCTCTTTGACCTACCTGTAGACAAGACCACCTTTTCGCTTCGACGATTAATGAATTGCGTCGGCTTGAGAACTACCTCGTCGTTGCGCTTCTGCAAACCGAGCTTCCTTGCAATCTGGTTATATACATTTTTCTGCTCTCTGTGGTTTACGAGCACAAACGCCTGCAAGGGATGAACGTCGGAAGCATCGGAATTCGACGAACCCTCAATTTGTTCCGAATCAGCAAGCAAGGCGTTAAAGAGATGGCTAATCAGCACTGTTTTTCCCGTGCCCGCAGCGCCCTGGACAAGGACAAGGTCACCAAACTCGGTCTTCATATCAACAGGCCGTTCTCGCGCGCATAGAATAGCCTCAAGAATACTTCTTTCAGCATCGAGCTGAGCCTTAGTAAGCTCATGAAAAGGCGATGCTTTGAACAGGGCGGAATCCCTAATGATGCGCTCCGAGGGAAAGAGCTTCGAATTCAATGAATTGAGCTTCCTCCAGGTACGAGCGAATACCTCGTCGAGTTCCTCACGAGTGTAGTAATTACCTTGAGGATTGGTCCTACGATTGTTGAGGCTTTTAATCGAGTCGACACCCAGCAGGTATTGCATCATTCGATTCTCAATATCGAGAGTCAACGATTTATTAAAATGCGAATGGCCAATGACAAACTGCCGCACGGAAGAAGGGTTGTTCTCGGCCAGCTCGCGGAATTCGCGCCAATCCGGACGTACTTTTGGATCTGCCTTCAGGTGTTGGCTCGTTCGGTTTTCGATATTGTTTGTCTCGCCCACGTAGGCGATATAACTAGGACCCACTTCGCTAGGGCCGTCAGGCTGTGCGTACACAACATAAACAGTGGGATAACCGTAAATAAGAGATTCGGCAGCAGGGTTTTCAGGCAGCATGAACTCAATCTTGTGCTTTCCAAAGCTAACAAGAGCTGATTCGGCTATTACTGGACTTGGGATTCGACGTTTATTCATTTGGGTTCATCAATCTCGAGTGCCGAATGATCGAGTTCCGTGTATTTCTTTGAAGAGCCTCGCGATACTGAAACGGGATATTTGTCTCGATTCTTTGCAAGTTTAGACTCGATTGCCGAAGCAAGATCGATGCCCTTACTGTCAGCAAAGTAGATAGCATAGATAAGCACATCGGCTAGCTCTTCCCGTATGGACTCATCTCGTGACGATACATCGAGGTCTGAAGCAGACCATTGAAAACACTCGAGAAGTTCAGCCGCTTCAAGAGAAAGCGATATGGCAAGATCTTTTGGATTATGGAATTGTGCCCATTCACGCTCATCTCTAAAAGCAAGCACATCCCTGCAAGCCGTCTCGAAGTTCATGAATCTCCTTTGGCTCTTCTATTTCCAGTCCATTGTATGGCAAAGCTTCCAACCGCGGTTACGATATTGCATCCATAATGTCCTGAGCAATGTTTCGATGCCATGGAAACAAGACGTAAATTGCGCATAAGCACACCCCATCCCATGTCCCCACGAACATCTACCCTTCTTGACAGCGGACAACCCGTACCCAAAGGAAGGGAATTCATATGGACGGCTTAAACGAACTTGAATTAACCCGTCGCGGCTTTACCGTACTTGCGGCCTCGGCTTTTGGGGCTTTCTTTATCAAACCCGGCCTCGCCGATGGCCTCTCACCTAACAAAACGTACCTCGTGAGTGTAAAGACAACTGGATACGGATACCTTTGGGGAAAGGAATTCGAGGATACCGAATGGATGGAAGACCCAGACGAGGCGGAAATTCAACGCGAAGCGCTTGGACCAGGATCCATCCTCTACTTTGAGCAAGACCCCGAAATCCCAAAGGACGCGGCATGGCTCGACGTCGTCTCCGCAGACGGCGAAAAGCTCTGTGACATTCCTTGGTGCGCAACGCCCAAGGAAGAGGCTGAGGTCATGAAGATCGTCACGAAAATCAATGATGGCCATGAAGTCTGGGCAGAAGTGACCGATGCACACCATTGCACAACTGACGCCGGCCCCGACAACGCCCGCATCCACAGGATCGAGTTCGACGTGTTTTATCGATAGCCGTTTTCTTGCCTCAACCGCAACGAGGGCGCCGTGCAAGTAATCTGCATGGCGCCCTCGTCTATTAGCATAAGGGCCTCCTTGACAAAGACTCACTTAGGAGACGCTCGGCCCTTTGCCCTTACAGGTACAACCGTACACAACATCACCAGGGCGCTCGAGCGTCTGCTTGCCGCACGCGCGACACTTCACAAGCAGCAGGTCATCCCCCGGTTGCTTTCCAGAGATAAGGTCGATCAGATCGAAACCGTTTTCCTCCGCAAGATCGCGCGCCTGAGAAAGACGCAAGGCGGTTCTTTCGTCCATCACACCCTGTTTGACCAGGTCGTTGTAGCTGTAACCCTGAGAAAGCAACGATTGAATCGCCTCGTCTCTCAAAACACGGCAATCGGCATACCAGTCCGTCCAGTAGCATGCGCGGCAAACCTTCTCGCCTATATCGTTTTTATCCAAGATGTACTTGAGGCGGTAATGAGCCTGAGTCCCGCACGTCTTACAGCGTGTGAACAGGTACTGACCCTTTAGGTATTTCCCTTTCTCATCATACGGTTGCGCGAGCTCGAGCCCCGCTTTATCAAGGATTGAATCGAGTTCCTCATCCGTTAGCTTCATTGCCCTACCCCCTACTTAGGCTTAACCGTAAACTCGCGGTGACACGACCTGCAGATCATCTTATTCTTGCCAGGGTTTTTAAAGCCGCAAAGCGCGCCCAACGCCGCACTGCCCGAAAGCATGCCAAACACGAGCGCGCGCCCGACCGAATATGGCTTGCGCGTGGTTCCCAGCTGGATGACGTTTTCGGAATATCAATAGGGGCACATGAGGCCGGCTTTCACCATGCGCTTCTTGTAATCGTCCTCGCGCCATTTCTCCATCTGCGCCTCGTCCTCGATACGTTTTCTCTCGCGCTCGAGCTCCTTTTGCTGGAGCTCCTCGGCAGTGGGTACGGTCTTGAACGCTTGCCCCACAAAGTAGAGAACAATACCCGAGACAAACCAGACCGCCGCGCTCGCGTAGTTGCCACGCATCACGCAGATAAACGCCATGATCGGCGAGGCGAAGAGGGCCACCGCAAGCACCAACCGAAACGCAGCGCCCAAAAGCCCTCCGATGAGAATGACAAAGTACTCAGCGGCACTTCTGAGGCCATAACTCGCGATCGTGAACAAGATAAATCCAACAGCGGCACGGCAAGGCCCAAACTTATGTACATAGAGGTATTGGCCCTATAGGGCGCGGTTGACCCGATAAATGCATGGGCGCACGCCGCAAAGAAGAGAAAACCAACCCCCGCAATGAGCGAAAGCCCGAAGATTATTACAGCCACTTGCTCAAACAAGCTTTTCTTATCCCTCACGAGGCATCCTTTACCTAGGTGACGCTTTGATTCTAATCCCTCGCGCAGACACGATCCGCGAGTTCATGCGGGGTAGGCACGGACGACGTGTCCGGACGGAACGTTACTGTTGAGAGGGGTTATCATACGCTTCAACAGATTAACGAGAACGGACAGCACCATGGCAACCGACAAGAAGAACGATTCCCACGCCGGCAAGCGAGCGCTGCTCGCAATCGTTGTCCTTGTGGTCATCGCGCTTGATATCTGGTGGGTCGCCAACGGACAGGAACGCGATATCTTCCCTCCGCAGCCCGCCGCCGAAGCCAAGCCCGCGCGCAAGATGTATGTCGAGCTATGCGGTCCCCTCTCCGGTGATATGGAGTGGGGCATTACCCTGCGACCGGAGGTTTATAACTTTCCGCAAGGAGCTGTCGAGTCCCGCTTTTGGGAGATTTCGCGCGACCAAGGCGCCACATGGCAGCCCTGGGATTGCGAGCCCGATAAGCTCACACAATGGGTGGTTGCGTCGGAAGATACAGTTGGGTGTTTGATTCGTGTAACCGAGTACGCCGTACTTGAGGACGGTTCGGGCGTTTCGTGCACAAGCGCGCCCTTTGGCCCCATAAAGGAACAGCGTGGATTTAGCCTTGGAGGCACGGCAGCGCAAGGCGATGGAGAGTCCGCTTCGTCCAGCAGCAATGTGCCTGCCGAGCCCGTGGTCTACGTTTGCGAAAGTGCAGGCAATGCTTACTATCACATCTACGATTGCGACGAGCTGAGCCTGCTTCGCCAGCGTGGCTATCCCACCAGCGAGATGACTTTGAGCGAAGCAAGCAAGCTCTACCAGCCGTGCCCTGTCTGCCAGAAGTAGTTTCCACAGACGGGATGTCACGCAGTACAAGTGGGAATCCAGCTCTCAGTGCCATCTCTCCCCCGCCGCTCACGCCCCGCTTTCAACCATGTCGCATGATCTGAGTATATTTCACCCTCGTAGGTGGCATATGGTTATCAAACCAACTTGATGCGAGGGGGGGTCATGGCAAAATCAACGCAACCAGGCCATGTCATCATCTGCGACGCTTCTGCCTTCCGCGCCCTGCGCTGCGAGCGCCGCCGATACCAAAGCCTTGGTTGGACGCCCCTGAGTTCCCGAGAGATTCAACTTGTCGTTTCCCGCAGCAGCGCTAACACCGCCTGCATCGATTACGACCTTTTGGAACAGCTAGGCGTCTGGAGCCCCGGCGAGGAGCTGCATCTGTTGGTTGGCAGTTCAGCCAAGAGGAGATACACCAAACCCGTATATCCACACGCTCTCGCAAAGCCGTTACCCGCAGGATCTCTTTACAGTATTGCTCCGGGGATTGATGTTCTTTCGCCAACAATGATTGCGACACAGTATGCAAGCCGTCATTCGTTTGGACAAACATATGCGTTCTTCGAAGAACTCTGCAGCGAAATTACGCTGGCTGAACCGGGCTATGAAGAATGGCTCCCGGGCGATATCGAAAACGAAATGCCGACCGCAGAAGACGACACGTCAAACAAAACGGTGTCAATCCCTATAATCAGCTGCTTCAAAAGCGAACCGGCGCTCTCCCCCAGCGAACTGACCAACTGGCTTAAAAAAGTCAATTACCTGCCAGGATTGAAGCAAGCACACGCCGTGGCACCTTATGTTTTGGGAAATGCACGCTCGCCCATGGAGATCATGATGTTTGGCATGTTCTGTCTACCAATGCTACGAGGAGGCTTTGCCTGTAAGGGCGGCATATCAAACTATCGCATCGGCTTTGAAGAAGAGGCGATTGCGGTATCTGGTATGCCATATGCGATTGGAGACCTCGTGTTTCCGTCTAGCAGGGAAATTCTTGAGTATAAAGGCCATCCCCACGATTCAAAGGAGTCACGGATCAGAGACGAGAAGCGAGAAGCTGGACTGAGCGCAATGGGCTTTAGGACCACATCTATTAACAGCGAACAGATAAAAGATGCCGCAGCGCTCGAGGCCATAGCTAAGCGATTGTATCGCCAGGCAGGGTTGCGTTTTCGCTGCACTGTTGACGCCAGCAGAACAAGGCAATACAAGCTCATGGAGGAACTAGCTGCTTGGATGAAAGACGAAAATGAATAGAATCAGCCTGTATGTGCATAGTCATAATTGAAACCGCAGTGAACAGAGCGAAATCGAGCCCAAACATATATTACCGTTCAAAGTACATATTACTTTTTGGCAAAAAAGTTCTGAAATGCGCGATGGAAGCCTTTGAAATACTGGCTCTAACCAGTCGGTACGCTGGTAAAGGCGAGCTTTTCAGGGCTCGAGCCCAGACAAAAGGCTTTATGCACAAAAATCAAGACTATTTGACTGCTCGATCGGACTTCAAATCGCGCAATTCTTAACTTTTTTGCCAGAACAGAAGCCCTCGTCTGCGATCGAGGCGCGCAATCGGTGAAAGAGCATGTACAAAACTTCAGAAAAGCCCACAGCGACCCATTTGGCAAAAAAACGGCTCTTCCCGCTGCGTGGGAAGAGCCGTTCTAGCGAAGCTAAAAGCGACGAAACCTAGCAAACGCCCTGGGCGAGCATAGCGTCGGCGACCTTCTCGAAACCGGCGATGTTTGCGCCCATTACGAAGTTGCCGCTATGGCCATACTTCTTGGCAGTGTCGTCCACATTGTGGAACATACCGCGCATGAGCTGCTCGAGCTTGCCGTCGACCTCCTCAAAGGTCCAGGAAAGATGCTCAGCGTTCTGGCTCATCTCGAGGCCAGACACAAGCACGCCACCTGCATTGGCAGCCTTGCCAGGCATAAAGGCAACACCGTTGGCCTGGAAGTACTCGGTGGCATCGATCGTAGTGGGCATGTTTGCACCCTCGCCCACAACCTTGCAGCCATTGGCAACCAGAGCCTTGGCATCCTCAAGGTGAAGAGTGTTCTCACGAGCGCAGGGCAGTGCGATGTCGCAGGGAAGCTGCCACACGCCGCGACCGTCGCCCTCGTGCCAGGTAGCGTTCGGACGCTCATCGACGTACATAGCAAGGCTCACGCCCTTATCGTGACCGGAGCGCTTCTTGTTGTAGATACCCTCGAGCACGGTGTAGTCGATGCCATCGGGATCCTCGACCCAGCCCTTGGTGTCAGAGCAGGCCAGGACCTTGCCGCCCAGCTGGGCAACCTTCTGCACAGCATAGATAGCAACATTGCCGGAACCGTGAACAACAACGTTCTTGCCCTCGAAGGAGTCACCGTTGCTCTTAAGGTACTCGTCAACAAAGTACGCCAGGCCGTAGCCGGTGGCCTCGGTACGAGCGAGCGAGCCGCCAAAGCTCAGGCCTTTGCCCGTAAGGACGCCCGTCCACTCGTTGCGCAGGCGCTTATACTGACCAAACAGGTAAGCGACCTCGCGGCCACCAACACCCAGGTCACCGGCGGGAACGTCGGTGTTGGGGCCGATGTGGCGATACAGCTCGGTCATGAAGGACTGGCAGAAATGCATGATCTCGTTGTTGGACTTGCCCTTGGGGTCGAAGTCGG
>OGRN01001282.1_pt1 | contig 22172 bp, 19 predicted proteins | sample 1553401 | NCBI WGS metagenome assembly OGRN01 (sample SAMEA2580096, study PRJEB22360) | human gut metagenome | biome: human gut; feature: human-associated habitat; material: faeces | place: Denmark | collected 2008/2010 | reverse complement strand
CGGCTCGTATAATTATCACAGCGTGATGTTCTGTGATGGATACATAGCAACCATAAATTTTGACCGGTTCCATGTGGGATACCAGCTCATGGATCTGTACCAGTTTCTCCGCAAAGCCATGGAGAAGAACAGGTATGATATCACCATGGCGAAGGACATTCTGAGTGCGTACAGTCAGATCAATTATCTTGAACATGAGGATTATGAATTCATATATCTTATGTACAGTTTCCCGGAGAAGTTCTGGAAGATAAGTAACCGGTATATGAACACCAGAAAGAGCTACATATCCCCGGTTTTGATGGAAAAACTCCAAAAAGTTATCGAAGATGACCAAGAAAAGCTCAAAATTTTGAGTGAAATTAACGATACCTATGGACTTCACAAGCTGACAAATTAAGAGTATAATGTTGGGGCGTGGATAATAATTGAGTTAGACACGTGATACTGAATTGTGATGTATTTTACAGATGGTTTTTTCGTGTGTGTGTTTTCCATTTGTAGGATGCTCTATGGGTAACATAAAGCAATAGATTTCACAGGAGGCAAAATGATGAGCGATTATAATTACAAGGACGTGTATGAGCAGTGGGTGAACAATCCTTTGTTTGGTCAGGAAACCAAGGATGAGCTCTTAGCGATCAAGGACGACGAGAAAGAGATAGAAGAAAGATTCTATTGTGATCTTGTATTTGGAACAGCCGGACTTCGAGGCATCATCGGAGCTGGTACTAACAGAATGAACATATATGTAGTGCGCAAGGCTACACAGGGACTTGCAAACTACATCATCAAGGCGGGCAAGCAGGACAAAGGTGTGGCAATAGCTTATGATTCAAGAAGAATGTCACCTGAGTTCTCTATGGAGGCAGCTCTCTGCCTGGCAGCAAATGGCATAAAGGCTTACAGATTCGAGTCACTTAGACCGACACCTGAGCTTTCATTTGCAGTGAGATATCTGGACTGTGTAGCTGGTATCAATGTAACAGCATCACACAACCCACCAGAGTACAATGGATATAAGGTATACTGGGAGGATGGCGCACAGATCACACCACCTCATGACCAGGGAATCATGGCCGAGGTAAAGGCCATCACAGATTTCGCAGATACAAAGACCATGGACATGGTAGAGGCAAAGAAGAAGGGGCTTCTTGTAACTATCGGTTCAGAGGTTGATGACGCATACATGGGCGAGCTCAAGAAGCTCATCCTCAATCAGGATGCAATTGACAAGTATGGCAAGGATATCAAGATCGTGTACACACCACTTCACGGAACAGGCAACATCCCTGTAAGAAGGATTCTCAAGGAGATCGGATTTGAGAATGTGTACGTGGTTCCTGAGCAGGAGCTTCCGGATGGAGATTTCCCAACAGTTGAGTATCCAAACCCAGAGGCAAAGGAAGCATTTGCACTGGCACTCAAGCTGGCAAAGGAGGTCGATGCAGATCTTGTTCTGGCAACAGACCCTGATGCCGACAGACTCGGATGCTACGCCAAGGATTCCAAGACAGGTGAGTACAAGGTATTCACAGGTAACATGTCAGGAAGCTTACTCTGCGAGTATGAGGTAAGCCAGATGAAGGAAAAGAATGGCAGCCTTCCAGCAGACGGAGCAATCATCAAGACTATCGTTACTACCAACATGGTAGATGCTATAGCAAAGTATTATGGAACAGATCTCATCGAGTGTTTCACAGGTTTCAAGAACATTGGCCGTGAGATCCTCAGATTTGAGCAGACAGGCAAGGGAACATACCTCTTCGGATTCGAGGAGAGCTACGGATGCCTGATCGGAACCCACGCAAGAGACAAGGATGCCGTTGTTGCAACTATGGCTCTCTGCGAGGCAGCAGCCTACTACAGAGGTCAGGGAAAGACTCTTTGGGATGCAATGATGGATATGTACGAGAAGTACGGATATTATGTAGATGACATCAAGACCGTAACACTCAAGGGTGTTGAGGGATCTAAGAAGATCGGACACATCATGAATATCCTCCGTGCAAATGTACCTGAGGAAGTAGCAGGATACAAGACCAGAGTGGTACGTGATTATCGTCTTGAGTATATAAGGAATATCGAGACAGGTGAGGTTAAGCCTACCGGATTCCCGAATGCCAATGTACTCTACTACGAGCTTGAGAACGATGCATGGCTTGCGGTAAGACCATCAGGAACTGAGCCAAAGATCAAGTTCTACTACGGAATCAAGGGTTCATCATACGATGAGGCACAGAAGGAGTCAGCAGCATTTGGTGACAAGGTCATGGATCTTATCTACGATATACTTGAAAAGTAATAAAGAAAAATAATCATAAACAAACGGATTGTTACAGTGACGTATAATATACGGTCACAATGTAGCAGTCCGTTTTTTATTTTAAAATAAATTAAGTATACAAAGGAGGTAAACTGCTCTTATTATATGGGCAAAGACAGTGGGAGAATAGATTATGACAGAGAGTGTAAAGAAAAATAAAGAAATCAGGACAAATCGGTATTTCTGGATCGCATGCATAGTGCTGGTGTTACTGCAGTATGGACTGTGCATCCACTACGGGCTTAAGAGACAGTATCTGTTTTGCGATGAGGTGTACAGCTATGGCCTTGCAAACTCCACGGACAAGACTTTTCTCCATCCGGGAGAGGACAACACGCCACTTGATGAGTGGGTGACGGGGTCATATTTTGAGAACTATATGAATTATAACGATGATTCATTCAACTACAGTGCGGCATACAGAAATCAGGAAAATGATGTCCACCCGCCGGTATATTATATGCTGCTGCATACGGTGTGCTACTTTTTCAAAGGAGCGGGATACAGTGCAGTTCCGGGAATAGTGCTCAACCTCATACTCCTGATATTTGTGGATATTCTTCTGTTGTATGTGGCGGCATATCTGCTTGGAAACAGATGGTATGGACTGATGGCGGCAGCTCTGTGGGGCGTATCATCGGTGGGCATAAGCAACTGTATGCTCATACGGATGTATCTTCTTCAGACCTTGAATGTATTGCTGCTGACGGCGGTTCATGTATATATACTGAGACATAAAAAGAAGATGACCGTGCCGTATTTTATATTGCTGGCACTGGCGGTCATGTTCGGCGGACTCACACACTATTATTTCTACTTCTATGTTGCCGGACTTGGATTGTGTGTATGTATATACCTGCTGTATATGCGAAAGGTAAAGCAGATGTTTGCGTATGGCTTTAGTCTTGTTGCTGGATTTGGTGCGGCAATAGCGGTATTTCCCGCGACGATAAAGCACATATTTGGTTACAGGGGAAGCTATGCTACCGATAATCTGATAGGACTTTCCGGTCACAAATTCTTATATTATATCAGTTATATAAACAGGTCGTATTTTGCAGGACTGCTTCCGCTGATCGTGCTTGTGGCACTGGTGCTCATCGTGGCAAGGATAGTGCTTTCATTTGTGGATATAAGGATATCCTTGGTCAGGAAAAATGATGGATTATCCTACAGAGTATGTACACACAGGAGAGATATAGATGCGGACAGAGCAGGATGTATAGAGTCACGCTCACTGTTATTGGCGGGGGTTATCGTGGCCGACGCCGTTCTTGCATTTGTGGGAATACAGGGGTCCGAGCTTGTAAATGCAAGATATATCTACTCGGCACTTCCTATAGTGGCTGTGTTTATGATATGGTGTATGATGAAGCTGGTTCCAGTAATAACCAGGAAGAGATGTGCAGTTGTAACCGCTGTCATATGCCTTGCATTATGTGCAGGCAGTATAGCTGTAAAGGGTGTAGACTGGCAGTACAGGGGATACAGCGACTGGAGCACAGCCTTGGAGGAGATGAAGGGACAGGACTGTATCATACTGTGTCACGGAGATGGCAAATGGAACAACGTGTACGCGGGAATGAACGTATTTTCCCAGATGGGAAGATGCCGGTATGTGTACGAGGATGATATAGACAGCATCGCTGATCTGGTGAAGGACTGCGGCGATGAGATATATGTGGCAGTCATCAATGATCCAAAATTTGAAGAGAAAAAGATACACAAGATGACTGAGAAAATAGCAGAGATAACAAAGTATACAAAGAAATCTATAGAATACAGATTTTCAGGAATACGAATTTATAAATTTAAAGCAGGTGAAACAAAATGAAAAAAGTTAGTTTGATAATTCCATGCTATAACGAAGAGCAGGCTCTTCCGATATTTGCAGGGGAGCTGGACAAGGTGAGACAGGAACTCAGACAGTATGATTTTGAGGTTCTTATGGTAAATGATGGTTCGTCGGATAAGACTCTTGAGACCATGAAAAAGATCTCAGAGGAATACGATTATTTCAAGTATTTGTCATTTTCCAGAAACTTTGGTAAGGAGGCTGCAATGTATGCGGGCTTCTGCAATGCAGATGGGGATTACGTGGCGGTGATGGATGCCGACATGCAGGATCCGCCAAGTCTGCTCCCGGAGATGCTCGGTATACTTGAGCAGGGAGAATATGACAGTGTGGCGACCAGAAGAGTCACCAGAAAGGGCGAGCCGCCGATAAGATCTTGGTTTGCGCGGATGTTCTACAAGATCATCAACAAGATATCCGACGCCGATGTCGTGGATGGCGCCAGGGATTTCAGGCTTATGAAGGCAGAGATGAAGGATGCCATCGTGTCGATGTGCGAGTACAACAGATTTTCCAAGGGAATATTTGGCTGGATCGGGTTCAGGACAAAATGGCTGGAATACGAGAATGTGGAGAGAGTTGCGGGCGAGACGAAGTGGAACTTCTGGAAGCTTTTCAAATACGCACTGGACGGAATAATCAACTTCTCCGAGGCGCCGATGAGTATAGCTTCAGGATTTGGAATATTTTGTACATTTGTCGCATTCGTCATGATGCTGTTCTTCTTCATAAGAAAGCTGGTGTGGGGAGACCCTGTTGCGGGATGGCCGTCACTTGTGTGCATCATACTGTTTGTATCAGGACTCCAGTTCCTGTGCATAGGAATAATGGGTAAATATATCGCCAAGACATATATGGAGACCAAGGGAAGACCACATTATATAATTTCCGACACCAATAAAGACGACGTGAATAAGATAAATTGATAACATTATGAAGCTGTATTGTGATGGAATGGTTATGATACAGCTTTATTTGGATGATAAGACGTTTTATGTAATATTTACATCCGTTACAGGTACATATAGTTGTAATTTGACTACTTGATAGCTTATAATTTAGATGATACTGTTTTAGTCAAATGGGGCTTATGTTTGGTAGACATGGGGGTAACATGCAATGAATCTTACAGTAAAATGTCCATCCTGCGGCGGTGTTGTGGTACTGAATCCTAAGACGAGGCAGCTGCAGTGTACGCAGTGTGATTCGGTGATCAGCAGAGGCATAGGAGAAGAAAACTCTGCCATGGTCAGGAATGAGGATGGAGAGCTTGTAGATAAGAGAAGCTATAAGGCAATTCAGAAGATTGCCAGAATAAAAAGATACATAACTGATGCCACGGATACGATATACACATTGGATGAGATCAATATTGGAAAGATCAAAAAAGACGATCTGAGAAGATCGCTTGGCATTGTTTTGCAGGATACACATCTGTTTACGGGAACGGTAAGAGAAAATATTGCCTTCGGAAAGCTCGATGCGACGGAGGATGAGGTTGTAGCAGCAGCAAAACTGGCGAATGCGCACGGATTCATTATGCGTCTGCCGCAGGGCTATGACACAATGCTGACCGGAGACGGTGCGAATCTGTCCCAGGGTCAGCGGCAGCTTCTTGCGATCGCGCGTGCAGCCATTGCGGATCCGCCGGTACTGATTCTCGATGAGGCGACAAGCTCCATTGATACCCGTACCGAGCGCATTGTTCAGGATGGTATGGATAAGCTGATGAGCGGAAGAACAACCTTTGTTATCGCACATCGTCTGTCTACCGTACGAAACGCCGATTGTATCATGGTTCTTGAGCAGGGACAAATTATTGAGCGCGGTACCCATGATCAGCTGATGGAACAGAAAGGAAAATATTATCAGCTCTATCATGGAATGTTTGAGCTGAGTTAAAAAGAAAGGAGTAAAGAGTATGAGAAAATATAACCGTATTTTTCTGATCGTCCTGGATTCTCTCGGAATCGGGGCGATGGCGGATTCGGAGAAGTTTGGGGATGTCGGTGTCAATACCTTCGGCCACATCTGGGAGAGTCAGGGAGGCCTTGAAATCCCGAACCTGCGCCGCCTCGGCATGGGAAATCTCTGCGGTGTGACAGAGGATGAGGCAAAGAGTTACGCCAGAAGACTGAACGAGGCGAGCAACGGAAAAGACACCATGACCGGCCACTGGGAGATGATGGGAATTTACACGACAAAGCCGTTCGTTACGTTCACCGACCACGGATTTCCGAAAGAACTGATCGACGAGCTGGAAAAACGAACCGGCAGAAAGATCATCGGCAATAAGGCGGCGAGCGGAACGGAGATCCTCGATGAGCTGGCAGAGCGCGAGATCGAAAACGGAGAACTGATTGTCTATACCTCGGCGGATTCCGTACTGCAGATCTGCGGCAACGAGGAGACGATGGGACTGGAGACGCTGTATCATTACTGCGAGATTGCCCGTGAGCTGACCATGAAAGACGAGTGGAAAGTCGGCCGTGTCATTGCAAGACCGTACGTCGGAAAGAAAAAAGGAGAGTTCGTCCGCACCGCAAACCGTCACGACTACGCTGTCAAACCGACGGGAAAAACCGTGCTCAACGCGATGCAGGAGGCAGGATATGATGTCATCAGTATCGGAAAAATCAACGATATTTTCTGCGGCGAGGGCATCACGGAGAGTCTGAAATCCAAGAGCAGCGTCCACGGCATGGAGCAGACGATTGAGACGGCAGGAAAAGAGTTTACCGGACTGTGCTTTGTCAACCTCGTCGATTTCGATGCACTCTGGGGCCACAGAAGAAACCCGGAAGGCTACGGAAAAGAGATTGAAAAATTCGATGTGAACCTTGGAAAGCTGCTGGAGCAGTTAAAAGACGACGATCTGCTCCTGATCACGGCAGACCACGGCAACGACCCGACTTATACCGGAACGGACCACACCAGAGAACAGGCGCCGCTCCTTGCGTACTCACCGTCTATGAAGGAGAGCGGCCTTCAGGAGACGAAGGACACCTTCGCTGTGATCGGCGCATCCGTTGCAGAAAACTTCGGCGTGGAAATGCCGGAGGGCACGATCGGAACGTCGATTCTCCCGGAATGGAAGTAACTGCTTGACACTGCAGCAGTTACGATATGTGGTAACCGTAGCGGAGATGGGAACCATCACAGAGGCGGCAAACCGGCTGTACATTTCCCAGCCGAGCCTTACAAATGCGATTCATGAACTTGAAAAAGAGATGAACCTTGTGATTTTCAACCGGACAAACAAGGGAATCACCCTCTCGAAGGAGGGAGATGATTTTCTTGGCTACGCGCGTCAGGTGCTTGAGCAGGCGGCGATCCTGGAGGATAAGTACAAGGGAAAAGACGGCGGAAAGAAACAGTTTTGCGTGTCGACGCAGCATTACTCCTTTGCTGTCAATGCGTTTGTAGATCTGATCCAGAAATATGGACAGAAGGAGTACGATTTCAGCCTCCGGGAGACACAGACGTACGAGATCATCGAGGATGTGGCGCGGATGCGCAGCGAGATTGGGATTCTGTTTTTAAACGATTTTAACGAAAAGGTGCTGACGAAGCTTTTAAAAGCGCAGGAACTGGAATTTCATCTTCTGTTTGTCGCAAGGCCGCACGTTTTCATCAGCAGAAATCATCCGCTGGCACAGCAGACGGTGATCACCAACGAAGAACTTGAAGAATATCCGTACCTCTCGTTTGAGCAGGGTGAGCACAATTCGTTCTACTTTTCTGAGGAAATCTTTTCGGCATCGGAGCGGAAGAAAAACATCCGCGTGCGCGACCGTGCCACGCTGTTCAACCTTCTGATCGGCCTGAACGGATATACCGTGTGCAGCGGCGTGATCGACAAAAACCTGAATGGAAAGGACATTATCGCCGTTCCGCTCGCCGATGAGAGCGAAATGCGGATCGGCTACATCACACATAAAAAAGGAAGACGCAGCAGCATTGGCGTTGCGTACCTGGAATGTTTAAAAAAATATCTGGAGTAAACAAAGAACAGGCTGTCCATAGCTTGAAACTATGGGCAACCTGTTTTTTTCAGTATTTTTCAAATCGGAAACTGTCGCGTATAATACAGTTTGTCGAAAGGACAACAAACACTTTGGATGAAAACGAACAGGAAGAGGAGAAGGCTATGCAGACATCAGTGATTGGGTTTCCGAGAATCGGTACCCTGCGGGAATTAAAATTTGCTTCTGAAAAATATTTTCGGAACGAGATCAAAGCGGAGGAGCTGCTGCAGACAGCAAAAGATCTGCGGAAAGCACATTGGATGACACAGAAAGAGGCCGGAATTACGTTTATTTCCAGCAACGATTTTTCACATTACGATCTGGTACTCGATACGGCCGTACTGCTTGGAATCGTTCCAAAACGGTATCAGGAGCTGCAGTTATCCGCACTGGATACCTACTTTGCCATGGCAAGAGGATATCAGGGTACATCCGGTGATGTAAAAGCACTGGCAATGAAAAAATGGTTCAACACCAACTACCATTATATTGTACCGGAAGCAGAAGATGACACCGTCATCCATCTTTCCGCGTCCAAGCTTTTTGATGAGTATGCGGAGGCAAAAGAGCTTGGCATTGCGACAAAACCGGTTGTGATTGGAGCCTACACGATGCTGAAGCTTTGCAGATTCACCGGAGAAAAGAAAGCGGAGGATTTCATCGGGGATCTCACAGCAGCCTATCAGGAACTGCTGAAGGAGTGTCAGAAACAGCAGATTGCCTGGGTACAGTTTGATGAGCCGGCCCTTGTCCGCGATATGGATGCGCAGGATGTGGAGTTGCTCCACCGCCTTTATGACGCGGTTCTGCAGGAAAAAGGAAACTGCCGTGTTCTGGTGCAGACATATTTCGGTGATGTAAGGGATGTTTACCAGGATCTCACAGCAATGGATTTCGACGGAATCGGCCTTGATTTTCTGGAGGGAAAAGAGACGGTGCGCCTGATCGAAGCGTACGGCTTTCCGGCTGACAAAATCCTGTTTGCGGGACTTGTCAATGGAAAGAATATTTGGAAGAATCATTACGAGAAAACACTGCAGACGGTGAAAGGCCTGCAGGAAAAGAACATTTCTGTCGTACTTTCCACTTCCTGTTCTCTGCTTCATGTGCCTTACACGCTGAAGCATGAAACAAAGCTTCCAAAGGAATGCAGCGCTTATTTTGCTTTTGCGGAGGAAAAGCTGACGGAGCTGCAGGAACTTGGAGTTTTAGCAGACCTTGTGGACTGTACAAAAGCGGAGAGTTATCAGAACAATCACAGACTTTTTGCGGAGAAGAGAGACTGTGAAAATGACGGGGTGCGTGAGCGCCTGTCCCGCATCACCGAACAGGATGCCGTACGTCTGCCGAAGCGGAGCGAGCGGCAGAAACTGCAGAAAGCGGAATTTGGCCTGCCGGAGTTTCCGGCCACAACGATCGGTTCCTTCCCGCAGACCAGGGATGTCAAAGCAAATCGTTCGGCTTACCGGAAAGGGGAAAAGACGAAGGAAGAGTACGAAGCCTTTAATCGTGCAAAAATTGCGGAGTGTGTTGCATGGCAGGAGGAGATCGGACTCGACGTGCTGGTACACGGCGAATATGAGAGAAATGATATGGTAGAGTACTTTGGCGAGGCGCTTGGCGGTTTCCTGTTCACAGAGAAGGGCTGGGTACAGTCGTATGGAACCCGCTGCGTAAAACCGCCGGTTATCTGGGGTGATGTATACCGTAAGAGTCCGATTACCGTTGCCTGGTCTGTTTATGCGCAGTCCCTGACGAAAAAAATCATGAAGGGAATGCTGAGCGGCCCGGTTACGATCCTCAACTGGTCGTTCCCGAGAGAAGATATCTCCATCAGGGAATCGATTTCTCAGATTGCCCTGGCGATCCGCGACGAGGTGCTCGATCTTGAGGCGAATGGAATCCGCATGATTCAGATCGACGAGGCTGCCCTTCGTGAGAAGCTGCCGCTGCGGAAATCAGACTGGTACAGCGAGTATCTTGATTTTGTCATCCCGGCATTCCGCCTGACACACAGCGGAGTCGAAGCGGAAACTCAGATTCACACCCATATGTGCTACAGTGAATTCACCGACATCATCCCGGCCATCGACGATATGGATGCGGATGTCATCACCTTTGAAGCATCGCGTTCGGATCTGCAGATTCTGGATTCCTTAAGAGAAAATCATTTTGAGACAGAGGTTGGACCTGGCGTTTATGACATTCATTCTCCGCGTGTTCCGTCTGTGGAGGAGATGGTGCAGAGCCTTACGGTGATGCTCACAAAAATTCCGAAAGAGAAACTGTGGGTCAACCCGGACTGCGGACTGAAAACAAGAGGTGTGCCGGAGGCAGATGCGAGCCTTCGGAATATGGTAAAAGCGGCAGAGGAAATCCGGAAAAAATTCAGTTAAATATTCAGCGAAGGCGGTAGGAGCCTTTGGATAGCTTCGTGAGCCGTCCCTCTTCCAGCAGTTTTTTTAAAACGCGCTGGAGCTGGCGGCGGCTGCAGTGGAGCTGCATGGCCATTTTTTCTACACCGGAAAAGGTCTGATCCGGGCAGCGCTTTGACAGATAGGAGAGGAATGCTTCCTCGAGCGTGGAAAAAATGGACTGAGAGCTGGAATAAAGCATCAGTTTTTCTGTGACGGAGGTTAAAAGATAACGTAAAAAGCGGTTGTCGTCAAGCAGAAACTCTTTGGCGGTGCCAAGCGGCAGGACAATGCAAAGCGCGGTGGTGCGTGCCTCAATCTGGTGCGTATCATCGCGCTTTCCGCAGAATTCCATATCGCCGATGCAGGTAAAGCTGTCGAGATAGCCGATCGGATAGCTGGTGCCGTCGGCGCGGTTGGCACTGATCTCAATGGAGCCGTTCACAAGAAATGAGAGATATTCCTCAGGGTTCAGTATGTCGAGGCGTTCTCCCTTTTCAAACTGGTACAGGGAAAAGGCGAGATCCGGGGTGTTAAAAAGCGACGGAATCTCATATTTCTGAAGATAAAAGTCCAGCAGAGCCGGATCAAAGATTCGTTTCATAGAAAAAATCCTCTCTTAAAGAATCTGTTTTTTCTTCCTTATTGTGACACATGACACAATAAAAAGCAAGAAAGTCTGCTAAGATACACGAGGACAAAAGGAAAGTTACAGTTCACTCAGCAGTGAAACACTTGCTGTTTCGCCGCGTGAGAAAGTGATTCAGGAAAAAATGAGAAAAGGGGAGTTTTCAAAATGGAAAATGAATTGTTTGAGAAAACCAAAGTGTCAAAAGCATATATGACGCTCGCGCTCCCGGTCGTGCTCGGCATGGTGGTATCGCTGATCTATAATATGGTAGATACCTTCTTCATCGCGCGGACCGGAAACACCGCACTGATCGCCGGCGTATCGCTCGGCACACCGATTTTCACGCTGATGATTGCACTCGGTGACATCTTCGGTGTCGGCGGCAGCTCAGTCATTTCGCGTCTCTTTGGCAAAAAAGAGTACGAGGACGGAAGAAGGATCAGTGTATTCTGCTTTTATGCGGCGATTGCTGTCGGCATTGTGGTCAGCATCATCCTGCTTGTGGCCAAACAGCCGATTCTTGGCCTGCTTGGCTGTGATGAGACGACGTGGCAGTATGCGGGGGACTATTACCAGTGGATTGCACTCGGCGCACCGTTTATCATTGTCCAGCTGACACCGAACAACCTGGTGCGCACCGAAGGTTTTGCCAAAGCATCCATGATCGGAACGATGATCGGAGCCGTGGTCAACATCATTCTCGACCCGGTTTTTATCTACACCCTTGGCCTGGGAGCGGCAGGTGCTGCGATTGCTACGGTGCTTGGCAATATCTGCGGCGATATTTTCTATGTGATTTTTATAATAAAGAAATGCCGTTATCTCTCCGTCGATTTCCGGAAACTGAAAGTGACCGGCGCGGAAGTCCTCGCCTCCTTGCGATCGGCATTCCGGCTTCTGTCACCAACTTCATGCAGAGCATCGGCGTGACGCTGACGAACCGCTTTTTACAGCCGTATGGAACAGATAAAGTCGCAGCGATGGGAATTGCCCTCAAAATCATCATGATCTCCGTTCTTATCATGGTTGGTTTTGCTTTCGGCGGACAGCCACTGGTCGGATACAACTATGGCGCAAAGAACAAAAAACGTTTCAACGAGACAATCCGTTTTGCCTTCCTTCTGGAAGTGCTGACCGGTGCCGGAATGGCGATTGTGCTCGGTGCGGCGGCTCCGCTTCAGGTGGGACTGTTCTTAAAAGATGCCAGTGTAATCGCAGTCGCACAGCAGATTCTCCGTGTCCAGCTCATCGGCATGCCGTTTGTCGGTATTGTGCTTGCCTCCACCTGCATTTTCCAGGCGATTGGAAATGGGGCAGGCGCGCTGATTCTCTCTGCAGGACGTCAGGGCGTGATTTTTGCCATTGTCATTATCTGTACATCAAAGATCGCCGGATTTTCCGGTGTTATTGCCTCCCAGCCGATTTCGGATTTCCTGACGGCGCTTGTGGCAGTGATGATTCTGCTGCAGTGGAAGAAAAAAGCACTTGCAGATTAAAAATTTTGAAAAAAGCAGTAAAGCGGCTGCGGTCAGAGTTTCCAGGGTGGGAGCCGACTGTAGCTGTTTTTGCGCATGCAGAAAATAAAACGATGTGCCCACGTCAAAAACACGTAAAAGTGACGAAAAAACGTCTCTTAATTCGGCAGTATTACGGGATTGCATTCTGAGAAAACAAGATATAAAATGGCATGAGATTCGACAAAAAGGGGAAGCAAAAACATACGACAATAGGGAGGACATCACATGGCAACAAAGAAAAGTGCAGTAAAAGATCTGACAAACGGCAGCCCGGTAAAACTGATTCTGGGGTTTGCACTGCCGCTGCTGCTCGGCATGCTGTTCCAGCAGTTTTACAGCATGGTCGATACGATTATTGTAGGAAAATTCTTAGGCGCGAAAGCGCTCGCGGCTGTTGGCAGTACAGGTTCGATCAACTTCATGATCGTGGGATTCTGTATGGGAGTCTGCAACGGATTTGCGATTCCGGTTGCGCAGATGTTCGGTGCAGGAGATCGGAAAGCACTGTGCCGGTATGTGGGAAACGGAGCCGTTCTGGCTGGCCTTCTTTCGGTGACGATGACCGTTCTTGTCTGCATTTGGTGCCGCGATATTCTGATTCTGATGAAAACCCCGTCCGATATTCTGGACGGCGCATACGCTTATATTTTCGTCATTTTCCTCGGCATTCCGCTGATGGTGCTCTATAACCAGACTTCGGCGATCATGCGGAGCCTCGGCGACAGCCGTTCCCCGCTGATTTTCCTCAGCATCTCTTCGGTACTGAACATCGTGCTCGACCTTTTGCTGGTCCGCCCGATGGGAGTAGCGGGAACCGCGTGGGCGACGATTATCGCGCAGGGAGTCTCCGGATTCTTATGTCTCTTTTATATGAAGAAAAAATTCACGATCATCACCTTTACGGTGGAGGACTGGAAGCTGCACAAGCGCTATGTGATCAATCTGTGCAACATGGGAATCCCGATGGGCCTGCAGTATTCGATCACCGCAATCGGAAGCGTTATTTTACAGACTGCCGTCAATGGCCTTGGTTCCACGGCGGTTGCCTCGCCAGCCGACAAAATTTCCATGTTCTGCGGCTGCCCGTTCGATGCGCTCGGCTCCACGATGGCGACGTACGCCGGACAGAACGTCGGAGCGAAAAAGATGGACCGCGTCAACACCGGAATCCTGGCGAGCTCAATCATCGGAAGCGTGTATTCTGTGGTTATTTTAGGTGTCATGTTTCTGTGGTCCCGCCAGATTTCGCTTCTCTTTGTAGATGCATCCGAGACGGTCATCCTCGACCAGGCGCGTCAGATGCTGCTGATCAACATGGTATTTTACATTCCGCTGACCCTTGTCAATGTCGTACGCTTTACCGTGCAGGGCATGGGCTTCAGCAAATTTGCAATCCTTGCCGGCGTCTGCGAGATGATCGGCCGTTCGGTGGTAGCCTTTTTCCTGGTTCCGTATTTTGGTTACACCGCAGTCTGCTTCGCAAGCCCGGTGGCATGGATTCTCGCCGATCTGTTTCTCGTTCCGGCGTACCTGTACTGTGCAAAAACACTTCGTTCTCTTTTTGAGAAAAATGCGCAGATGATGTAAGCCGTGCCGCAAGATGGACAAGCTGTTTCAATTCTGGTATAATGGAGCCTGGATTTTAGGAAAGCTGAAAAAGAATCCCATAGAAGAGAGGAAGATATCCTATGAAACAGTCAGTATTAGAATATAAGAAACTTCTGGAGCAGGAAGGCCTTCTGGTGGAATTTGCAGAGCCGGAAGGAAAAGAAGGAGAGGACAGACCCGTTACCCTCGTAACGTATTTTTCGGGCGGAGCAGATCAGGGAACGTTGTTTCTCTGCAAAGGAGCTGCATTCAAAGAGGCATACTTAAAAGACGCCGTAAACCGCGGTGCTGTTGCCTATGTAAGTGAAAAAAAATACGAAGCGGGAAAAGAAATTCCGGCACTCATCGTCAACGATGCCAGAAAAGCACAGTTTGTGCTGGGTGAGGCGTTTTACGATTATCCGGCAAAGTCGCTGCATGTCACGGCGCTGACCGGAACAAAAGGAAAGACAACGACAGCATACTACCTGCAGTCGATGCTCGATGCCTGCCTGAAAAAACAGGGCGGAAACGGATGTGCACTGTTAAGTTCGATTGAATATTACGACGGAAAGACGAGAGAAGCATCAACGCTCACCACGCCGGAATCCCTGGAGCTGTGCCGCCATATGCGCAATGCCGTAGATGCAGGCCTTTCCCATATGGTGATGGAAGTATCCTCCCAGGCGCTCAAATACGAGAGAGTCGGAAACACGCATTTTGATACCGCCATTTTCCTGAACATCTCCGAGGACCACATCAGCCCGACGGAGCACAAGGATTTTGATGATTATTTCCAGTCGAAATTAAAGATCTTCGACCGCTGCACTTGCGCCTGCGTGAACCTGGACAGCGACCATATCGAGGAAATCCTGAAAGCTGCGGCAAAATGTGAGCGCGTCGTTACGTTTGGATCGAAAGAAAATGCTGTAATCCGCGTGAGTGATATCAAGCCGGGCAGAGGAAAATTCTATTTCCATGTGGCAGGACCGGATTTCTCGGAAGATTTTACCCTGCCGGTGCACGGAGTCTTCAATGTGGAGAATGCCGTAGCTGCCATTGCGGCTGCCTGGTCGATGGGAATCCCGGTTTCGCTGATCAAGGAAAGCCTCCTTTGCGTCACCGTTCCGGGAAGGATGGAGACGTATGAGAGCAGCGCGGGCGAGGTCACAGCGATCGTGGATTTCGCGCACAATGGCCTGAGTTTTGAAAAAATGTTTGATACCGTAGCACTCGAATACCCGGGAAGCCGCGTAAGCGTTGTGTTCGGAACCCCGGGCGGAAAAGCATTCAACCGCAGAAAAGATATGGGTGAGATTTCCGGAAAACGGGCGGACCGGATTTTCCTCGTACCGGATGATCCGGGAAACGAAGATCCGCAGGCGATCTGTGAGGAGATCGGCGGATACATAGCAAAGGAAGGTGCATCCTTCCAGATCCGCATGGACCGCGGAGCAGCAATCCGGGAGGCGATTCTTGGCGCCGTACCGGGAGAGGTTGTTCTGATCCTTGGAAAAGGCGCGGACGTGACGATGCACGTCGGAAACGGAAATGTGCCGTACCGGTCAGATGCCGTCTATGCAAAAGAGGCGCTTGCCGAATATGGAAATGCATTTGCCGAAGCGGCAACGGCCCGTGAAACAGAAGAATAGAAGCAAAAACAGAAAAAACAGAGCAAAAAAGACACGGAACAGAAAAATCCGTGTCTTTTTTTGCGTCTGGCGGCAGCAGAAACGAAAATCAGACAGGAAATTTGGCGGATACATCCTACAAAATGTAGAAAAGAAGGACAGAAACTAACACATATGACGAAAAGTTGTTAAAAATATAACGAACGAAAGTTAGATATGTGAAACTGAACACAGAAAGCAAAAACCCGGGAACCATGCGGGAAAAGACGAATTCTGCTGGGTGAAGGACAAAACTGTAAGTTTTTGGAAGGAATTCTTGTGAAAAAGAACAAAAAATGGTATAATTGTATTGAGATATATCCAGAGCACCCCTTCTGGAAGCGTACGGGCTCAGTGAGAAAAAAGATTTCACGAAAATGCTCGAAAAAAACACTTGTTAAATTCTTGTCATAGTGCTATGATAAGGAAAGTGAAAAATTTATCAATCACAAAAACCAACTAGGGGTATTTTAGAAAGGAGTATTTATGAGCAGCAAGATTACCATCATTGGAGCTGGAAGCGTTGGATCTACGATCGCCTATACACTGTCGAACGAAGATATCGCATCTGAGATCGTCCTCATCGATATTAATAAGAAAAAAGTAGAGGGAGAGGTTATGGATATCGCGCAGGGTACCTGCTTCCGCGATCCGGTCTCCATCATCGCAGGTGAGTATGAGGATGCCAAGGACTCTGATATCGTAATTATTACTTCCGGTATTGCAAGAAAGCCTGGCCAGACCCGTATTGAGCTGACCCAGACCAACGTAAACATCTTAAAATCCATCACACCGGAAATCGTAAAAGCGGCTCCGAATGCCATCTACATCATTGTAAGCAACCCGGTTGATATCATGACCTACGTGTTTACAAAGATCTCCGGACTTCCAGAAAACCAGATCCTTGGTTCCGGTACCATGCTGGATTCCGCAAGACTTCGCTGCGGACTGTCTGAACACCTCAACATTGCCCAGAAAAACATCCACGCATACGTATTCGGTGAGCACGGCGATACTTCCTTCATTCCGTGGAGCGGCGCTTACGTTTCCGGTGTCAGCCTGGACGAATACTACGAGACCGTAGAAAAAATGGGCAAGAACGTAACCAAGATCGACAAAGATGCTATGCTGGAGTACGTAAGAACTTCCGGCGGACAGGTTATTGCAAACAAAGGAGCTACTTTCTATGCAGTATCTGTTGCAGTATGCAAATTGGTAGCAACCATTCTTTCTTCTTCCGATTCCGTAGCAACCGTATCTTCCATGATGCACGGTGAGTATGGCATCGAGGATGTATGCTTAAGCACACTGACCCTCGTTGGACCGAAAGGCGTACAGGGCAAGATTCCGATGCGTATGACAAAAGAGGAAGTAGAAAAAATGGAATCTGATATCAATAGTTTGGTTTCTAAAGTTTTGCCTACGGTGGATAATAAAACTGTAGAAGATGTTTCTACTGCAATAAAATCAAACAACTTGCCTGCCATATGGAGGCCCGTGGAAAGCCTTGATATGACAAACGAGGAAAAAATAGAGTTTTTGAATAACGTAGCAGATTTCCTTAGCGGCATACCAGAGTATGATGCTGTTGTGGAGTCTATAGAGTCAGAATCAGATAATATTTTAAATGATGGAAAAGAAGGAAGTGCAGAAGGCGGTGCAGTACGCACTGAGGAAGATGGCGATAAAAAGGGAGATGGAGAAGGCAAAGGACAATCCAGAACAAATGTCGAAGTTGAAGGAAATGTCGAATTACCTGGATCTACAAAAGGAGAAATAGAAAAAGACGAACCTCGTATATCCGAAGAACCGCTTACTCACATATCAAGGGTAACAACCCCTTATTTTCTGTACGGCGGTGATGAAGCATATACATCTGTTCCGGCTAAGGTAGAACAGATACCTGAGAAGATAATGGGTCGTAATGGCATTAAATTTGGTATGAGTGTAGTCGAGTTAACCAAATTAGGGTACAAAAAAGCTGGTGGAAACTGGATATATAAATTCTATATGAACTCAGGTGTGTATGATTTGTATAATATCAGTACCGGTGAAGCGTTTAGGGCAAAACCGGATCTTGGAGTTAAGATAAGTTCCAGTGCATTCATCCGCTCTTTATCTCAATCTGGTAGAAAAATACAAAATATGATGAGTAACATGAGTCAGGAAGAGATAGATAGGAATAAGAATCTCGTAGAAGGTTCTGATAATTCGGATTCGATAAATGAGTTAAATAAAGAGTGTTGAGTATGAGAAGGAGATACGAAGATGTTTCAAGTCTTGTTCAGTATCAGTTGAAGACCAATCAGCAGGGGAATATAGAGGTTTATGTTGATGACAGGTTTGTTGGAAACGTAAGTGAAGGAGTCTGTAATTGGAAGGATATTGAATACAAGAGTAAGGTTACTATATCTTTGAAAGGAGTCGAGGATAAGGCTAAAACTTCAAGTAAAAGAGTCGGTCCTTATTGTCACATTTATAGCATATTTGGAGGAAATGAATCTTATCATGCAGGTCCGGATAGTAATATAAAAAAGAGTCCGGTTACCACCTTTATAATGTATTGTTATAAAAATGGGGATATTACAACTACCACTACTTATACTAAAAATTTATCTAGAACTCTTCAGATAGGTAAAACACAATTGACTATCAATTACAAACAAAGTAAAAGTCAGTCTTTCTCCGGTGGTTCTGGAGATTATGTAACATCCGTATCTGATTTCCCTTTTGTTATTGGTCCAGGAAATGATAGCATTGGGTTCAAAGGAGAGGGAAGATTGATAGTTGAGACAGAGGCTTCGCATTATGAAATAGAAGTTTCATAATTTCTATTTTTTATACTATCTTTGTCTAAAATATTTATCACTATGGGTGTCAAATGTCAGATAGAAAAAAAGGAAAATGAAATAAAACGGGTTGAGGCTCCTAACGGGGAGCCTTCCGTTCTTTACGAAAGTGCTTTAAAAGTATTAGGAAACAGCGAGCGGGCTCTTCAGGTATGGGCTAAGGCTTACACTCCTGGTTTTTTGTCGTATTACGGTCATTGGAATAACCCGGCTCCAGGGGAGATGTTTAATACCGATCCTAATGGCGAACCTCTTTTAGAAGATGTGCTGTCGTATATGAAGCGTCAGGCTTATTTTTCCGATCCCTTAACGGCTCAGGATGTTAAGGATGTAAGAGATGTTATGATATCCAATTCCATATATAGCATACGATCTCTTATTAATAGAGTTAGAAGCTCTTTTTATGTGGATGGTAATCTTATCCTAAATGAAGAAAATCTAAGGAGATCCGGCTTGTACAATGAGACAGAGATAAGTAGGATATTAGATAATCCTTCTGTACTTAATGAGGTCAGCTCTTTTATGAGGTTATTATTAGATTATTCCAATAACGAACACGATCTCGGGAAAGAGTCTTACTTCACAACCGTAGAAAAACCATACGGTCCTGTTGTGTATAAAAAAGGCGTCTTCAATAAATTAGGAAAGAGAGCATCATATAATCCGGCTGAAGTTTATGAGGCTATAAAAAATACAGTAGGAGGTATTAGTGTTGCTTCAGAGTTTGATGCTGCTTTCGAATCTTTATCTGATTCATATCCGGAGTTAGTTGAAAGATATCAGTCGGATAAGAGTTTTGCCTTGTCGATGTTCAACGAATTTTCGAATATGAACATCGTTCCGGTTGTGGCTTTAGAAGATAATAATATCGTAGAAGGGAAGAGGCGGTCATTATCAAAGTTGCAAGATTATGCTTATTATAGCCCTATTGGATCTGAGTCATTACGAGCTCGTATATCAGCCTTTCTAAATAGGGTTAATGCTGATACAGAAGAAGACCTTAGAAGTATGATATGGGACGTAGAAGAGGCTTGTGTAGGTCTTGGTATAGATATCGTAGGGGCGTCTAAAGCATACGACGGAACAGAAGAATCGCTGAATAAAATTGATAGCTTGATGTTGGATCTCGATATTTATGTAGCAAGGCACAACGATGACACTTATGCTCCTACCTTAGCTTCTGCTATTGATGACGTTCTTGGAGATAGCAGGGATCGCCGTGTCATGTTTCTTCCAGAGTATATGGATAATATGAATATCGTTTATATGGAATCTGACATAGATCCGGTATCGGCATTTGAAAATCATTCCCTGCTTTATCTTGGTGGAAACCTATATCATAAGGTAGAAAGAGATAATTTAGGTGATTTGTACGATATAGCTGCCGAGCTTGCCAAGCGGAGTCTAACTTATTTCTCACCTGGTATCTATCCTGAATATTGTTTTAAGGATGGTGTTTTAGATAAGCGCCGCGTGGAAAACGTAGATAGTAAGGTCCTTGCTGATTCTATTAAAAAATACGTCCTGTCTTATACCGATTCTCAGAATACGGAAGAGATGAATGCTACCAGATTGGCATTCGGTCATCTTGTTGTTCCCGGAAGCCCGTATGTTAATGAAGAACGGGAGTTTAGCCGATACATAAACAGAAAGCAGGACAAAGAGAATCCTTTACTCTTATTCGATTTATACCAATCTTATCTTGAAAATAAGCTTCATAATACGGAAGTGTATGAAGGGGCATACAAGTATCTTGACTTTAAACCAGATCATTTACTGGGTCTTACCATTTCAGATCCGGATACGTTAAAACAAATTGAACTATCTTTGGCAGGTAATGATCGTGAGCAGTTATTTGAGTATAGCATGAGCAGCACCGATCCTTCTTTTACAGATCTGTTCTATTTGGATTATTATGATATGTTATATGCCGGTTCTGATTTCTATCACGATCTTTTTACAAAACATCCTAATCTCTTAAATGAGGTTCGTAACCATAACATAACTAATCAGGATGATAATGTTATCGTAGAAGGTTTGTATGATAATTTTATCAGAATAGGGAACACAGTGTTCACTAAAGTCGGCGAAAGTAGTTCCGGCTCTATCTACCAAAATCTAACAGGAACCGAATCGGAGGTGAAATACGATTCCACTCAGAAGGTTAAGACGGTAGAAACCGATTACGCTCCATATCAAAACAGATCTGGCTTGACGCAAGATATGACCGTAAGCAAGTCTGAATTGGATGATCTTAATAAATTGGAATGCAGGTAATTTTTGTATACATATAATATAGTTTTTTCATAATTACAATTTGGAAAGTGAGGCTTGTGAAAGTCTCACTTTTCTTGCATATAAACGTATATCAACAACATACAAGAAAAGTTAGATTTTCATTGTTTATGAATTATTTTTATTAAGTTTGCAATATTAGTTTCAGGAAGGGATTATGGAAATAAGGAAAAAGTAAGAACCGGACATAACTAATAACAGTAGGAAATGAGAATCAGTACCATCAAGCGTAACAACAGCATTCATCTTATGTATAAAAACATTATGAATGATTTAGGTCAATTAAGAACTGTAGTTTCAAAATCCTATATTTATAATCTGATACAAAATCAAACCGGATTAAGTATCAGAACTATATCTCATGTCTTGAATCACACAAAAGAACAGGATACAGATTCTTTGTGAAAAGCATACATTTTCATACATTTGTGTGTTCTTTAGTTTTTAGATTTAAGTTTTTCATGGTATTAGTTTAGAGATCAGGGCTCGCAGTGATGCGGGCCCTGGTTTGATTTACAGCGCTTTACCCAAAATGGGAAAAGCGTAAGTTATTGATTGTAAAGTTTTCCACTTAAATGGGGAAAATTGCTCATTGTGTATTATTTTTCTATCTTTTCTGAAAATACTTCTCTTCTATAGGAAATAAACACACCTATATTCCACCTTACAATCATGATCTTTGTTACGTGCTTCATGCACGTATGTTTAACAATTAAATACTTAACTCTTCAATGGTCAAGCCTTTTTCTTTTGCCCATTTTAACATTGCGCATAATTCTGTTTCTGACTTATATTTCGGATCACGCCACGCCCATCCGTATTTATCCAAAACATGGTGATATAATTCGTCGGCTTCTGCTGTATAGTCTGCGTCACAAGCTGCACTCCCAGATAGGCGAGATATGCTCCTGCAATGATTCGAAATATATTCCCTGTACGATTGTTTCTCATATTTTTTTATCCTCCGTAATGAAAGAATGATTGTCTCTTGTCTTTAAAA
>OGRN01001277.1_pt1 | contig 22233 bp, 20 predicted proteins | sample 1553401 | NCBI WGS metagenome assembly OGRN01 (sample SAMEA2580096, study PRJEB22360) | human gut metagenome | biome: human gut; feature: human-associated habitat; material: faeces | place: Denmark | collected 2008/2010 | reverse complement strand
AGGGGAGGCCCCCTCCGCGAGAGCGGAGGGGGCCTCTCTGCGTATGCGCGGGCGTTGTTTTACTTTGGTCCTCTCCTTTATGAAATCAATACCATGATGTAAGTGCCGTTTGTCGGCTCATTTCTACCGTTCGGCTGCTTTATACTGTTCAAACGTAGAGCAGGTGGTGTGAAGTCTGCACCTTGGTATCCGAAAGGACTTTTGAAATGAAGATTCTCTTCTACGGAACCGCAAGCTACGACAAGGATTCCTTCAACAGGGAGCTCAAGAGCTATCCCAACATCAAGATTGATTTTATCGAGACCAATCTCACTCCTATGACAGCCGCCCTTGCCCGTGGCTATGATGCCGTCTGCGCGTTCGTCAATGCCGATGCGGGCGCCATGACCCTCGAGATTCTGGCGGGCTTTGGCGTCAAGCTCGTTCTCATGCGCTGCGCTGGCTTTGATGCCGTCAACGTTCCCGTTGCCAAGGACCTTGGCATGAAGGTCACTCGTGTTCCTGCCTATTCTCCGCAGGCTATTGCCGAGCACGCCATGGGCCTTGCGCTCTGCGCCAACCGCCGTATCCACAAGGGCTATAACCGCGTCCGTGACAACGACTTCAACCTCGAGGGTCTTGTCGGCGAGACGCTTTATGGCAAGACCGCCGGCATCATTGGCACTGGCCGAATTGGCGCCGCGCTCTGCCGAATCTGCAAGGGCTTTGGCATGAAGGTCCTCGGCAGCGACCTTTACCCCAACATGCAGCTTGTCGAGGAGGGCGTCGTCGACGAGTACGTTGACTATGATGAGCTGTATCGTCGAAGCGACCTCATCTCTCTCCATGCCTTCCTTAACGAGGAGAGCCGCCACATGATTAACGATGACTCCATTGCCAAGATGAAGGACGGCGTCATCTTTGTGAACACCGGTCGTGGCGGTCTCGCTGACACCCAGGCCCTTATCCGCGGCATCCTGTCTGGCAAGATTGGCGCCGCAGGACTGGACGTCTATGACGAGGAAGGCCCCAACGTTTATCAGGACCGCGCTGGTGAGATCATTGACTCCGTCACTTCTCGCCTGTGCTCCTTCCCCAACGTGGTGATGACCAGCCACCAGGCCTTCTTCACCAAGGAGGCCTTGGGCGAGATTGCCCGCGTCACGCTTGACAACGCGCAGGCGTTTGCCAACGGCACTGACTTCGTCGAGAGGTCCGTCGTCTGCTAGCATCGCTAGCAGCGATTCATATTGACGTTTCCATACGAGAAAGAGGTTTTAGATGGGATTTACCAAGAAGACCAAGATCGTATGCACCATGGGTCCGTCCACCGAGGACGAGGAGGTGCTGCGTCAGCTCATTCTTCACGGCATGAACGTCGCTCGTTTCAACTTCTCTCACGGCAGCCACGAGTATCACCGTCAGATGATCGAGAAGGTGCGCAACATTTCCAAGGAGCTCGGCATCCCCGTTGCCATTCTTCTTGACACCAAGGGTCCCGAGGTCCGTACTGGCCTTCTGGAGGACGGCAAGAAGGTCACCGTCAAGACTGGCGACGAGCTTGTCATCTCTGCCCAGCCCACTGGCGAGGATTTTCACGGCAACGCCGGGCACATCTCCCTTGACTACCTGAACCTTCCCAAAGAGGTCACCAAGGGCTCCATCATCCTCATCGACGATGGCCTGATTGGCCTTGAGGTTGACCACGTTGAGGGTAACGACATGTACTGCGTCGTCACCAACGGCGGCGAGATTGGCGAGCGCAAGGGCGTCAACATCCCCAACGTCAACATTGGCCTGCCCTCCGTCACCCCGCAGGACCGCGCGGACATCATGTTTGGCTGCGAGCTTGGCATCGATGCCATTGCCGCCTCCTTCATCCGCGACGCCAAGGCCGTTGATGAGATTCGCCAGATTTGTGTCGAAATGGGCGCCCCGCACGTGCAGATCTTCCCGAAGATCGAGAGCGCCCTGGGCGTCGAGAACTTTGACGAGATCCTGCACGTCTCTGACGGCATCATGGTTGCTCGTGGCGACCTGGGCGTCGAGGTGCCTGCTGCCAAGGTCCCGCACATCCAGAAGACCATCATCAAGAAGTGCGCCGAGCACTACAAGCCGGTCATCACCGCTACGCAGATGCTCGACTCCATGATTCGCAACCCGCGTCCGACCCGCGCCGAGGTCAACGACGTTGCCAACGCCGTCATGGATGGTACCGACTGCGTCATGCTCTCCGGCGAGACCGCCTCGGGCAAGTACCCCATCGACGCCGTTCGCACCATGGCCGAGATCTGCAAGGAGACCGAGAAGTACCTCCCCGAGAACGAGCACTATTACGACCGCGGCGGCGTCCGCAACGTCAACGGCGCCACTGGCTTTGCTGCCGTTGAGATGGCTGACCGCGTGGGCGCCAAGTGCATCATCGTGCCGACCCACTCTGGCCGTTCCGCTCGCCTGGTCTCCAAGTTCCGCCCGAAGGTGCCCCTGTACGCCATGTCCCCCTCCGACGAGTCTGTGCGCCGTACCTGCTTCTACTGGGGCGTCTACGCGTATCGCACCACCGAGCAGGGCTCCCTCACCAACACGCTCTACAACGCGCTGACCACCGCGAAGGAGAACAAGGTCGTCGATACCGGCGACATTGTCGTCCTCACCGCCGGTGACCCGCAGACCTCCCCGCGCCAGGGCGACTACACCACCTCCACCAACCTGGCCATGATCGCCCAGGTCCAGTAGAGACGACCCGCCACAGCGCATTGAGGGCCGTCGGCTTGATGCCGGCGGCCCTTTCTTGCGCGACTGGCTCTAACCGACCCGGGCGACTAGCCAAAGGAGAAGAAATGATCTACGACGGACTTGACGTAATCGAGCGCTACCGCGGCCTTTCTCGGGGCCTTGACGTGCTTATCGACTGGCTTGGTAAGAACGACCCCAAGGACCTGCCGCTGGGCAAGACCGAGATCGACGGAAGCCGCGTCTTTGCAAACGTCATGGAGGCCAAGACCAAGAGGCGCGAGGACGCGCGCTTTGAGTTCCACCACAGGTATGCGGATGTGCAGATTGACCTCGAGGGCGAGGAGCGCTTCTTCACGACCCCGGGCGCCACGGACGTGACCGTGGAGTACGACGAGACTGCCGACAAGGGCCACTGCCTTGCTGCCGCGGGCAACGACGACATTCTGTGCGGCACCCTCGCCCATGGCCACTTTGTGATGTACGTGCCCGGTGAGCCCCACATGTGCAACATCGTCATGCCCGAGGCCGAGGTCGGCCCCATCAAGAAGATCTGCTTCAAGGTGATCTCTGACCAGTATTGGGACGAGGCATAGGGCTTCTCGGCGTCTGAGCATGGCCCCTATAGGGTAAAGTAAACCCTATCGTAAAGGTGCCCGGCACGGCAACCTTGGTGAGCCCTTGCCCCTCCTGGGGAATTATGATCGGGCACTGATCTGCCGGGCGATTCAATCCCAGGAGGAGTGAACGTGAAAGAGTACCTATCATCTGCCGACGACGTGCTTTCCGCACAGGGGACCGACGGCGAGTCGGGCCTCTCCGAGGAAGCGGCGTCCGAGCGCCTGGCCAAGCACGGCCCCAACAAGCTGAAGGAAGAGGAGAAGACCCCGCTGTGGATCCGCTTCTTCCAGCAGATGGCTGACCCCATGGTCATCATGCTCATCGCCGCCGCCATCATCAGCGCGGCAACGGGCATGATCAAGGGCGAGGCCGACTGGGCCGACGTGATCATCATCATGTTCGTGGTCGTGGTCAACTCCGTGCTCGGCGTGGCCCAGGAGGCCAAGAGCGAGGAGGCCCTCGCGGCCCTGCAGGAGATGAGCGCGGCCCAGTCCAAGGTCATGCGCGGCGGCAAGCTGGTGCACCTTCCGAGCTCGGAGCTCGTTCCCGGCGACGTGGTGCTGCTCGAGGCCGGAGACGCCGTTCCGGCGGACTGCCGCGTTCTGGAGAGCGCCTCGATGAAGATCGAGGAGGCGGCCCTCACCGGCGAGTCCGTGCCGGTCGAGAAGCACGCAGACGCGATCGAGCTTGCGGCAGGCGCCGATGGCGTGCCCCTGGGAGACCGCAAGAACATGTGCTACATGGGCTCCACGGTGGTCTACGGCCGCGGTCGCGCCGTTGTCTGCGGCACGGGCATGGACACCGAGATGGGCAAGATCGCGGGTGCCCTGTCCGAGGCCAAGGAGGAGCTCACCCCGCTCCAGGTCAAGCTGGCGGAGCTCTCCAAGATCCTGACCATCCTGGTCATCGTCATCTGCGTTGTCATCTTTGGCGTCGACATCATCCGTCACGGCGTGGGCAACGTCCTCACCGACCCGACGGCCCTTCTCGACACCTTCATGGTTGCCGTGTCCCTGGCCGTGGCCGCCATTCCCGAGGGCCTGGTCGCCGTTGTCACCATCGTGCTCTCCCTTGGCGTGACCAAGATGGCCAAGCGCCAGGCAATCATCCGCAAGCTCTCTGCCGTCGAGACCCTCGGCTGCACACAGATCATCTGCTCCGATAAGACGGGCACGCTGACCCAGAACAAGATGACCGTCGTCAAGCACGAGCTTGCTTCCGAGGAGAACCACTTTCTTGCCGGTATGGCCCTGTGCTCCGACGCAAAGTGGGACGCCGAGAAGGGCGAGGCCGTGGGCGAGCCCACCGAGTGTGCCCTCGTGAACGACGCCGGCAAGGCCGGGATGACCAACCTCGTGGCCGAGCACCCGCGCGTGGGCGAGGCTCCCTTTGACTCCGGACGCAAGATGATGTCCGTCGTCGTCGAATCCCTCGACGGCAAGTACGTGCAGTTCACCAAGGGCGCGCCCGACGTAATTCTTGGCCTGTGCACCAAGGTCTACGAGGACGGCAAGGTCGTCCCGATGACCGAGGAGCGTCGCGAGCAGATCCTTGCCGCCAACAAGGGCATGGCCGACGAGGCCCTGCGCGTCCTCGCCCTGGCAGATAGGATCTATGACGAGGTCCCCGGCGATTGCTCCGCAGCCGCCCTCGAGCACGACCTCACCTTCTGCGGCCTCTCCGGCATGATCGACCCGGTCCGTCCCGAGGTCGCCCCGGCCATCACCGAGGCCCACGACGCCGGCATCCGCGTGGTCATGATCACGGGCGACCACATTGACACCGCCGTTGCCATTGCCAAGCAGCTCGGCATCGTGACCGACCGCTCCCAGGCCATCACCGGCGTCGAGATCGACAAGATGAGCGACGAGGAGCTTGACGCCCGCATCGCCGACTACGGCGTCTACGCGCGCGTTCAGCCCGAGCACAAGACCCGCATCGTCGAGGCCTGGAAGAAGAAGGACTGCATCGTCGCCATGACCGGCGACGGCGTCAACGACGCCCCGTCCATCAAACGCGCCGACATCGGCGTGGGCATGGGCATCACGGGCACCGACGTCACCAAGAACGTGGCCGACATGGTGCTTGCCGACGACAACTTCGCGACGATCATCAACGCCTGCGAGGAGGGTCGCCGCATCTACGACAACATCCGCAAGGTGATCCAGTTCCTTCTCTCCGCCAACCTTGCCGAGGTGTTCTCCGTCTTCATCGCCACGCTCATCGGCTTCACGATCTTCCAGCCGGTGCAGCTGCTGTGGGTCAACCTCGTGACCGACTGCTTCCCGGCCCTTGCCCTGGGCATGGAGGAGGCCGAGGGTGACGTCATGAAGCGCAAGCCCAGGAATGCCAAGGACGGCGTCTTTGCCGGCCACATGGGCCTGGACTGCATCGTTCAGGGGCTCGTCATCACCGCGCTCGTCCTGGCCAGCTTCTTTGTGGGCGTCTACTTTGACATGGGCTACATCAACATTGCCGACATGATCGCCGGCACCGCTGATGAAGAGGGCGTCATGATGGCGTTCATCACGCTCAACATGGTCGAGATCTTCCATTGCTTCAACATGCGCAGCCGTCGCGCCTCCCTGTTCGCCATGAAGAAACAGAACAAGTGGCTGTGGGGCGCCTCCGCCCTGGCCCTGGTCCTCACCGTCATCGTGACCCAGGTACCCGCCCTTGCCCTGATGTTCTTCGGCGATGTTACCCTTGAGCTGCGCGGCGTTCTGTGGGCGCTTCTGTTGGCCTTCCTGATCATCCCGATCAACGAGGCCTACAAGGCCATCATGCGCGCGGTCGAGAAGGACCAGTAGCAAGAGATTGAGGAACTGTGGCTAAGCGTTCTAGCAAGAGTGGTAGGAAGACGCGAAGCAGGAGAGCCGGTGGGGCCCAGCAGGGGGTCCTGCCGGCTCTTTCCTCGCTGACGGAGCTCCCGGCGTTTGGGGAGCTCTCTGTCAGCGAGCGGCAGCGCGAGGCGTTTCTGGCTGCCCAGGCGCGAGCCGGGCAGGCTGGCGAGAATGCCGACGAGCTTGTGATGGGCTGCGTCGTCCGCCTTGACCGCGGGTACCCCGCCGTGTGCAGCGAGGGGGAGACCTTTAGGGCAGAGTTTGCCACAAGGCTCACCAAGGGCGGGCTTGCCGGCCAGGAGAACTCCCGGGTGGCCGTGGGCGACTGGGTGTGCGCCCGCCTGCCCGAGGGCCACGAGATGGGCCTCATCGAGGAGATTCTGCCGCGCGAGAGCGACATAGCGCGCTGGCGCGGAAAGGCCCGCGGAGAGAAGCAGACCCTTGCCGCCAACGTTGACGTGGTGCTTGTGGTTCAGCAGCTCGGAGAGCGCGAGGTGTCCTGCGAGCGCATCGCCCGCAGCGCCGTCATTGCACGGGACTGCGGGGCGGACGTCGCCGTGGTGCTGACCAAGGCGGACCGGGCGAGCGACGCCGTCCTTGCGAGGGATGTCGCTGCCGTGAGGGAGGTCCTTGGCGAGGGATGCCACCTGGCGCTCACGTCCTCTGCTGCCAGGGGCGACGTGGCGACGCGCGTCCGCAGGGCCGCCGACGAGCTTGGCGTCTCTTGGGGAGAGGACGCCGTCAGGGCGCTTGTGCCCGAGGGCGTGGTCGCTATCGTGCTGGGAGAGTCGGGAGCGGGCAAGTCGACGCTGCTGAACGCGCTTCTTGGCCGCGACGTGCTGGAGACGGGCGCCGTCCGTGCGGTAGACGACGCCGGAAGGCACACAACGGTGGCCAGGAGAATGGTCTCTCTTCCGGGCGCCGGCGTCATAGTCGACGAGCCTGGGCTGAGGAGCCTGCCTATCGTCGGTCACGAGCGCGGCCTGGCCAAGGTCTTTCCGGAGATTGCGGAGGCGGCCGCGCAGTGCCGCTTTCGCGACTGCACGCATACCCACGAGCCGGGGTGCCAGGTGCGGCAGGCTCACGCCGATGCGGAGCCGGGCTTCTCTGACGTGCGGGTTAGCTGCTACCTCGCCCTGGCGCGCGAGATGCGCGAGAGCGCGGCGAGCCTGGACCCGGATGTGGTCATCTAGCCGGTTGGCACAATGGAGCGGCTTCTCTGAATGCCCGCGTGGCGCCTCTTGGGCCACGCGGGCTTTTGCGTGCGGCCGTGTGCGCGTCCGTGTGAAGGAACCGTGAAGTGGAGAAAGTCACTTTAGTTGGCTAAAGCCAAATGAGCCGAGTTTGAGAGGCCCGCGTCTCAAGCTAGGCGCCCTGACGTGAAAGCCACGTGTCCGCCAGTCGCAAGAAATCGGAAAGGCCAATTCTCCGACGAGGCGGTGAGGCTCTTGGCCGAAGGCGAGAATGCCCTCACCTTGATTGGCACCGCGGGTGCCTTGGAGTGCGGGGGAGGGCTTGAGGATGACACGGAGAGTGAGGCTGGCGCTGGCTGCGGCGTTCTCGCTGTTGACGCTCGTGCTGTGCCTGGCCTACGGGCAGCAGGTTCGCGCGGATGCCGACCGAGAGCGTGCGGAGGCGCTCGAGCGCTATGGCGGCGAGGTCACCAAGGTGGTCGTTGCCGGGCAGGCCCTTGAGGTGGGCGACGTGGTGTCTCGCCAGAACGTCGTGGAGCGCGACTGGGTAAGCGACCTCGTTCCCAAGGGCAGTTACGTCTCGCTCGACGAGGTCGTTGGACGCCAGGTCACGGTTCCGGCAAGCGAGGGCTCTCCCGTCACGCAGCTCAACTTCAGGGAGGCGGCAACCTCTGCGGACGTTCCGGACGGCTACGTTGCCGCATCCGTTCCGTTTGGCGAGAAGCTCGGCCTGCCTTCGGATATTGGGGTCGGCACAAGAGTCGTGGCCTTCAGGGTCGGGGAGTCCGGAGCGCGGGTCCTGAGCGATGACGTGCAGGTGATCTCCTCCCTCGGGGAGGGCGGTGCGCTGGAGGCGCGAGCCAGCGTCACGCTGGCGGTGCGGCCGCAGGCCGTGGCAGAGCTCCTGGTTGCGGGCGGAGAGGGCTCCCTGCGCCTGATCGTGCCGGCGGAGGGCGTGTCGGTGAGCGAACGCCAACAGGCCCCCACCGAGGTGGCGGCAGAGGTTCCCGCAGATTCCGAAGAGAAGGGAGGCGCGGACGATGAGTGATGCCTGCGAGTGGGTTGGCTATTGCATCGATGAGGGCATAGGGGACCTGCAGAGGGCTGCGGGAACACTTGGGGCGCTTGACGAGCTCTCGATGGCCCACGACGCCGACGAGCTCAGGCGCATGGTGCGAGACAGCGAGGTCGGGGCCTTGGGCGTCATCGTCGGAATGACCTCCGACGGCGTCTCCGACGTCAACCTGGCCGCGGCCATAGCGAGGGACGGGCGCGCGAGGGTCGTGGCGCTGGTGAGACGGGACGCTTCGGGGTCCCTCAGGTCGCGGGCGAGAAACGCCGGCATAGACCTGGTGATTGACCCGACGGGCGAGGAATGCCGGGAGGCGGGGTCGCCTTCCGCGCTCCCGTCTAGCCCCCCGTCCGCCGACCCGCGGAGCCTGCTGGGGCCGCTCGAGAGCCGTGCCCCCGTGATAGCCCTCTGCTCGGGCCGCGGCGGCGCCGGAAAGACGACCATCGTCGCGGGGATGGCCTGCGCCGCCGCCCGATGGGGCATGAGGGTGGCGGCCGTCGACCTTGACCTCTCCTGCGGAAACCTGCACTCGTGCTTTGGCGTGAGGCCGGTCGTTGACCCAACGAGCCTGGTGGGCGAGTGGGGGTCGGAGGGCCGCGCGCTCTTCTCGGCATCCCCGGGGGTGAGCGTGACGGCGCCCTGCGGCAGGCCCGAGATGTCCGAGCTTGTCATGCCGCAGGCGGCGTCTTTGGTGGCGAGGGCCGCCGAGGGGGCGGACCTGGTCCTGGTGGATACCTCGACGACGTTTACGGACGCCGTCGCCCAGGCGGCCCAGATGTGCGACCGGCTCCCCCCGGTGGGGCGCCGGGGCGCCTCACCGCAGGTTTCCATGTGCGCCGGTCTCGTCCTGGTGAGCGACGGCGCGCCTGGCTCCATGGCCGCACTCGCGCGCATGGGAGGCCTCGCGGTCAGGCTCGGCGTCGCGCGGACGAGGATCTCCAGGCTGGAGAATCGCGCAAGCCCCCACGCAAAGACGGACTTCTCGCTTCTTCGCGCCGAGGTGGGGCTTGAGACCGCGAGGGTGTTTCGCGTGTTTGACGGCGGGACCGAGGTCCCCGAGCTGATTGCGGCGGGGCAGGTTGCGTCCCTGATGGGGCTGACGGGGCCTTTCTCTCGATCGGTCTCTGCGGTGACGGCACAGCTTCTGCTGGAGCTCGGGCGCCTTCCCGACGACGAGGAGGCACGCAGGCTCTCTGAGGAGCAGACCACCAAGAGGTGGCCGTTCTCCCTGGGCCTGCGGAGGGAGGCGAGGTAGGTGTCTGTCCTGGAGCGCGTGCGCGAGGTCGAGCGCATGCAGGGCGCGACCGAGCCGAGCGCTGCCTCTCTGAGGGGAGCAAGGGAGCGTCTGAAGGCCGACCTCGTCGACCGCTTGGGCCTGGACGCGATGGCGGGGATGCTGGCGGGCGAGGGAGGTGCGCGGGCGCGGGCGGAGCTGTCGGTGGCGCTTGAGTCCGCCCTCAACACCGGCGAATACGAGGACGTTGCCCTGTGCGACAGGGCAAGACTGGTTGACCAGGTGCTCGACGAGGTCTGCGGTCTCGGCCCCATTCAGCCGCTGCTGGAGGATGACTCGATCACCGAGGTCATGATCAACGGGTGCGACGCGCTCTTCTACGAGCGTGGCGGGGAGATATGCCAGGCAGAGACGCGCTTTGACTCGCCGGAGCAGATCATGATCGCCATCGACCGCATCCTGGCGCCTCTCGGGCGAAGGCTGGACAGGGCGAGCCCCCTGGTGAGTGCCCGCCTGCCAAACGGAGACCGCGTGAACGCCGTCGCGGACCCCATCTCCATCGATGGGCCCTCCATCACCATCCGCAAGTTCTCCGACCGCGCGTGGACGCTGCGGCGCCTGGTGGGGCTGGGGGCGCTTCCGGCCTGGTACGCGACCCTGCTGTCTTGGGCGGTGAGGACCAAGTGCGGCATTGCCGTGGCGGGAGGGACGGGCTCTGGCAAGACGACGCTGCTCAACGCCCTCTCGTGCGAGATCGGGTCTCGCGAGCGAATCGTGACTATCGAGGACTCGGCGGAGCTGAGGTTTGACAGCCACCTCAACGTGGTCCGGCTTGAGGCAAGGGACGCATCCATCGAGGGGACGGGCGAGGTGACCATTAGGGACCTCGTGAAGAATGCCTTGCGCATGAGGCCGGACCGCATCGTGGTGGGCGAGGTGCGTGGAGAGGAGTGCATCGACATGCTCCAGGCCATGAACACGGGACACGAGGGCAGTCTGACCACGTTGCATGCCGGCAGTGCCGAGGAGGCGGTTCTGAGGCTCGTGCTCATGGCCCGCTTTGGCATGGATCTGCCGACGGAGCTCATCGAGGAGCAGATTGCCACCGCGGTCGACCTCATCGTCATGGCCAGGCGCCTGCCGAGCGGCAAGAGGGTCATGGCGTCTGCGAGCCTGGTGGGCCGGGGCCGTGGTTCCGAGGTGGTGGAGCTTGAGGAAATTGTTGGCTTTGACCAGGCACTTTGCAAGTGGACGCTGCTTGCCGAGCCACCGTTTGTGGAGCGCGGCGTCAGGGACGGGACCATCCCCAGGGAGGAGGTGGAGGCGTGGAGGTCTTCGCTCTGATGGCCGCGGCGGCTTCTGCCGGAATCGCTGCGGCGCTGGCCCTGGGGGAGGCTCCGCGCCTGGCCAGCGTCATCGTCCTGGCCGGCAGGGCACTGCCGTCCAGGGGGCTGGCGGCGCTTGTCCGCCTGGGGTCAACCCCGGTCGTCCAGGCAGCGTCGCTCCTGCCTGGGTGGGGTTGGGCGGCGAGAAGGGCCAGGGCCTTGGCTGCCCGCGCCGGGGTCACGCTCGGCGAGGACCAGGCTCGGGCGCTCCTGCTGCTGGCCGTGGCTGCCTGCGGGATGTTCTCGGCGCTGCTGCTTTGGTCGATCGTCGCAGGCGTTGCGGCAATGCTGGGCGTGGCGTTGGCGCTTGGGGCGTGGGAGGCGCGCGCGAGGTCGGTTCGGTCGAGGGAGCTTGCGCAGGAGATGCCCGCCGTCTTCAGGACGCTTTCGGTTGCCATGGGCTCGGGTCAGACGCTTGCGCAGGCGGTCGAGTACGTGGGGACCCACGAGCGAGGCCCGGCCGCTGAGCCGTTCGGAAGGCTCTCGCTGAGGCTCAGGTGCGGCCTGGGGACCGAAGAGGCCCTGGGGCTTTTGGCGGCCGAGCTCGAGGCCCCGGGCGTCGAGCTGCTCGCGACCGCCCTGGTCGTCTCCCACAGGACGGGCAGCCCGCTCAGGGAGCTGCTCACGAGGTCGGCCCGCCTGGTTGAGAGGCAGGGGGAGTTCCAGAGGCTGCTTGCGGTGAAGACCGCCCAGGTGAGGTTGTCCGTGAGGATCGTCTGCGCCCTTCCGCTCGCCCTCGTCCTTCTCCTCGCGCTCATATCGCCTGACTTTCAGAGGGGGCTTCTGACGCCCGCCGGGTTGGCAAGCGTCCTCATTGCCCTTGCCATGGACGCCGCGGCCCTGCTGATTATTCGAAAGCTGATGAGGGGAGTTGTCTGATGCCCGTCTTGCTGCTTCTGGGCACGGCCCTTTGTTCGTTTGCGTCCTGCCTCGCCGCGCTTGACGTGCTGGGGGCGTGGCGCGCCCGCGTCGTCGCATGCAGGAGGCCTCCGCGCGAGGCCCCGCCCTCCGAGGCGGAGAGGAGGCGCAGGTGCCTTGGGGAGCTGCCCGCGATGCTTGACGTCCTTACGCTTGGGCTTGCGGCCGGCCTCTCGTTTGATGCCTCGCTCGAGCTGTACTGCGAGCGGTATGACGGGGAGCTCTCCCGCGCCCTTTCGGAGTCGATGCTCGCCTGGCGCATGGGCATCAGGAGCAGGGAGGCCGAGCTCGCAAGGCTCGCCGACGAGCTTGGGGTCCCGGCCTTCAGGCGCTTTGCCTCTGTGGTCGCCGAGTCCCTCTCCTTTGGAACGCCCTTGGCGGAGGCGCTCGAGCGCCAGGGCGAGGCCATCAGGGACGAGCAGCGCTCGCAGGTTGAGGAGGAGATAGAGCGGGTGCCGGTGAAGATGCTCGTGCCCCTGGGGACGCTCATCGTCCCGGCGATGCTCGTTGCGATCCTTGGGCCGCTTCTGGGCCAGGCGCTGGTTGTTGGATGACGTTGTTTGGAGGACGGAATGCTTGGATGTCGTAGGCCACAGAACGTTGCGCCCCTGTGGGGAGACGGCTGGAGGCTGCTGGGAAACCGCTGCGGACAGGGGACGACCGAATACGCAATTCTGGTCGGCGTGCTGGTGGTGATAGCCATCGTCGCCATCGTTGCGTTCAAGGACAAGGTGAGCCAGCTCTGGGATGCCATCGCCAGTGGTATCAACTCGCTGTGAGGCGAGAGGGGCTGCGGCGCAGGGCCGTGATTGGCGTGATGGCGCTCGCCCTGCTGGCGGCCGCCGTGGGGGTTGCGGGCCGGGCGGGCGACGAGGTATCGGCGGGGGGCAAGACGTCGGAATCGTCGCCTGCGTCCGCCGTCGGCTCCCTTCTTGCGGAGGCTTCGGTCGACGACGAGGTGCGTGGCCTCGTCGCCGCCATGGGCTCCGGGGCTGCCGGGCAGACGGGGCGCCTGAGCGAGCTGCCTGCTGCCGAGGAGGCCGGGAGGGTGCTTGACGAGTATGCCGCCAGGGGAGACTGCGTCGTGGCCCGGTCCGGCTGGCTTGACCTGCTTGGGAGGACGTGGGGATGCGTGATCCAGGGAGAGGGGTGGGTGGACGTATGCGTCGTCGGCGAGCGAGAGGGCGGGGGAAGCGAGGTGGGCGTCATGCGCATGGACGTCTCCGGGCTGCGTGGAGAAGGGGGAGGCTGAGACGGGCGCGTGGGGGCCAGTCCACCACCGAGTACCTGCTGATTCTTGCAGCCTTCGCCTCGATGATGGGGGCATTGGGCCTTCTGTGGCGCGCCGCGTCGGGCGGAACGCTGCTCTCGCTGGCCACGGCCGCGGCCTCCCATGCCGCGCCGGATGGCTGGCTCGGGGCGCTCAAAGACGCGGCGGGGTTCTGAGATGGCGCCTTGGAACCAAAGGGGCCAGGCGAGCGTCGAGGCTGCGCTCCTCCTTCCGACGACCCTTCTGCTGCTCGCGCTTCTGATGCAGCCGGCCTGCCTTCTCTACACGCGTTGCGTCATGGAGGGAGCGGCCGTTGAGGTGGCGCGTTTGGCGGCAACGGCAAGGGAGGGGCTCGACGTGCGTCCCTTTGCGCTCAGGAGGCTTGCCGCGGTGCCCGAGGTCTCGGTCTTTCACGTGGGAGGCCAGCAGGACTGGGAGGTCTCGACGGAGGGTCCGGATGAGAGGGGGCTCGTGAAGGTGCTCCTCTCCGGGCATGCCCGCCCCCTTCCGCTTCTTGGGGGCATCTGCGGGCTGATGGGGGAGTCAGACGAGAAGGGCCTTGTCCTGGAGGCGCGCGTGACGGTCTCGACGAGGCCGGATTGGCTGGAGGGAAGCTATGGGGACTGGGTTGGCATGTGGAGGTGATGGGCGGGCCCTCGGGCCCACCGTTGGCGCGTTCGTGGACGACGAGGGAGGCTACACGACCGTCGCCGTGGCCGTGGCCCTGCTCGTGAGTCTCTCGCTTGTCTTTGGGTCCGCTGCGGCGCAATGGGTTGGCGCTCGCTCCGCGGAAGTCCAGCGGGTGGCCGATGCCGTGGCCCTCTCGGGAGAGAACGCGGTCGCCGCCTACTCGACGGTCGCGCAGGTTCTCGACGCGTGCGTTCTGAGCATGGGGCTTGCCGGCTTTGTCACGTGCGGGGCGGGCCTGGCGGTCTCGTGCGTGCCCGGGCTTGCCGCAAGGGGCGCTCAGGTCACCAAGGCGGGCGCCCGGGTGCTTGACGCCAGGAGGGACTTCTCGCGGCAGGCCAACGAGGGGCTCCAGAGGCTCGAGGGGCTGCTTCCCGCCCTTGTCGTCGCCAACTCGGGGGCCTGCGCGCGGGCCAACTCGAGGGAGGGGCTCGACTACGTGGGATGCGCGGTGCCGTTTCCCCTGGAGTCGCAATCGGACTTTGGCGCCCTTGAGGACGGGGCGGACGGGAACGCCCTCACGGACCTGGCGGACCGTCTGGGGGAGGAGTCCTCCAAGGCACAGGAGGCCAAGGAGAGGGCTCGGGAGGCCCTCGAGCGGGGATGGATGGCGGATTGCGGCTCGAGTCCCTATTGCCTGCGGGAGCGCGCTGCCCATCTTGCGGGGCTCGCGGATGCGCAGAATCCCGACTACGCGTCACCCGAGGAATGGACGTTTGGCGTCCCGCTTCTGAGGGCGAGGAGATATTACGCGGCCCGCCTTGGCGCGGCGGCGCTCGAGGGAAGAAATCCGGAGGAGCTGACCGACGCGGCGTGTCGCCGGGCGTTCTACTCCTTTGCCCTCGACGAGGTCAGGAGGGGCGAGTATGCGGAGCTTGACGATGGGGTGGTGGCGGACCTTCCGGCCCTGCCGTGCAATGCCGAGCAGGTCCGTGCGGGAAGGCTCTACACGGATGCCCTGTGGCCCGTCTCCTGCGAGGAGGGTGGGCGTGTCCTTCACTCCTGGAACGGATGCCCCGGCGCCTTGGGCGGTGTGGAGGGAACGGCTTCCCTCCGCGACCTCGAGCAGGGCGCCGTCTCCCGTTGCGAGGTCTGCCGGATGGACGTCTCGCAGATGGGCAAGGTCGCGGCGGCGTCGACTGCCATAGAAAACGGCTTCGAGCACCATTGGAGGCTCGTCGTGGAGGCTGCCGGAGACTACGTGGCCGCCCGCGCCGACCTGGCCGAAGCGGAGCGCTCCGTCCGAGAGCTTGCCGATGGCGGGGCCCAGACGTTTGCCGAGGCGGTGAGGCAGCTCTCGGTGAGAAGGCCGAGCCTCTGCCCGCCGGGCGCGTGGGGGTGCGTCGCCGTCGTCGCACGCGGGGAGTCGGCCGTCACTCCCTCGGAGCTGACCTCGGCCTTTGTCTCGTCGGGATGCATTCCCGCGGGCGCGGCGGTCTCTGCGGCGGCCCTTGCCCCAGACGGCGCGACTGCCGACAACAACGTCCTCTCGTCCTTCTTCGACGGCCTGGCGGATTCCGGGTCTTTGGTCGTCGGGGTTGCGGATGGCGTGCTTGGGCTCTGGGGACGCCTGCTTGTGGGGTATGGGTCTCTCGCCACCTCGGTTTCCTCGACCGTGGGGGACTTCCTGGGAAACCTCGATGAGGTCTTTGGCGGCACGGTTGGTTCCTGGCTGGCGGACCGCCTCGGTCAGACGGTCTCACTGCTGGGCATCCAGCCCGCGGACATGAGGCTCAGAAAGCCGGTGACGGTCAACTCCCAGGACGTTCTCGACAAGGGCGGCCTTGAGGGGACCGGAACCGTGAGGGCGCTCGTCGAGGCGCTGCCCGAGTCCGGATCGGTCATGGACTACGCGAGGGCATTGGGCATTTGGGCCGCCGACGAGTATGGGCCGACGATAACCGTGGCCAATCTGGAGATACCCGGAACCGACATCAGCATTCCCCTGACCGTCGACGTCTCGAGGCTCGGGGACTACCTGAGGGGAGAAACGCAATGAGCGCCAATGGTGCGTGGGGCGCGCGATCGGGGCAGATGGTGGTCGAGCTCGCCGTTCTGGTGCCTATCGTCCTCGTTGTTGCCCTCGTGGGCGTCAACCTCATGGAGTTCATGACCCTCTGCGCGAGGTTTGACCGGGCATGCCTTGACGCCGTGGTCTCCCACGGGGTTTCTCCGGCTGGCGAGCAGTCTCAGGTGGGGGCGGTCGACGAGGTGAGGGAGGCCCTCGTGCTTGCCATGGGCGGCTCGCCCTGCGTGGTGCGGGTGAGAGCCGAGCGCCTGGACGATGGCGGTGGGGGCGCCTCCTTCGAAATCTCCCCGTTCCAGACGCGCTACACCTGCTCGATGACGTTTGCCCCCTGGCCGCGGGAGCTGCGGCTGCCGGGCGTCTCGCTTGAGGCCCCCGCGGTGCTCTCGCACTCGCGCGAGCTTGTGGTGGACAGGTTCAGGCCGGGGGTGGTGATCTGATGACGCGGGCTCGGTTGAGGTCGGAGGAATGGCCGGGATGGAGCATCGAGGTGAGAGTGCTCGGCTCCTGGACGGCAAGGCTCAAGGGCCTTCTGGGAACGGACGCGGATGCGTGCCCCGTGATGCTCACCCGCTGCGAGTCCGTGCACACGCATGGCATGAGATACCCACTTGACCTGCTATTTATTGGAAAGGAAGGAGAAGTGCTCATGAGCTGTAGGGATGTGGCCCCCGGTGGGGTCAGGGCCTGTCCCGAGGCGTTTTGCGTTGTCGAGCGGCCAAGCTCCGACGGCGCGTGGCCGGGACGGGGCGAGCAGCTTTGGGTCTGCTCCGTAACTGCGGACGCGCTTTGCGCGTGAGTCGGCGAGGGGCGAGGAAGGGAAGGACATTATGGTGAAAGACGTTAAGGCTGTTGTGATGGCTGGCCACCAGGATAGCCCCGCGGAGACCTACGGCGAGAAGCGCTGCCCTCGCTGTGGTGAGGTCCTGTTCGACGACATGGACGTCTGCTACGGCTGCCTGTACGACTTCGGGCGCAACCGAGAGGAGGATCTTGCGAGGGCGGGCATCCCCGAGGAGTTTGCCCTCCTGGAAGGTGGTCTCGAGGAGCCCGAGGGCTTTGGGGAGGCGCATGCGCGCGAGCTGCCGGAGCGGCCTGACCTGCGCGTCTGGTTGAGGACGGACTCGGCAGACGTCATTCTCCCCCTGCCGGGAGAGGGGCTCGTGCTGGGGTCCGACCTGTCCTGCGACGTGGTCCTCCACTCCATCCTGGCATCTCCCCGGCACCTCCGGCTCGTCCCGGCGGACGGGGGCGCGCTGGCGTTTGACATGGACGCCGGGCTTCCCGCCACAAAGGACGGCGTGCCCGTCGGGGAGGGGACGCTCGTTGCCCAGGGCGAGTCCGTTGCCGTCTGCGGGTCGCTCTTGACCCTGGTGGGAGAGCCGATCGTCGGCGAGCTCGCCTGAGCCGCCTGCCGTTCGGAGAGGGGAGGGCGCGGCCACGGCCGCTTTGCTATGCTTGCTGCAAGCGCTCGACCACGTCCTCCCCGGAGGTTCAAATGGCAAAACGTCATGGGCGGTCCATCCACCGCGCACTGTGTCCCCTGCTCGTGCTTCTCGCCTTTCTGGGCGGCCTCCTCCTGCTGCCGGGGCAAGCCCTGGCGAGCGACCGCAGCTACCAGATAACCCAGGTGGACATCGACGCCACCGTTGACGCCGACGGCACCCTCCACGTGGTGGAGACCCGCACCTTTGACTTTGACGGCAGCTTCAATGGCGTCTACTGGGACATCCCGACCGGTTACAACCCAAACAACGGCGACGAGGTCGAGGTGAGCGTCACCTCCGCGGGAGAGAGCACCACGGGTTCCCTTGACGCCTTCCGCCTCTCTGATTCCGACGAGGACGGCACCTACAGCGTCTCGGACCGCGGTTCCATCCAACGCCTCAAGATCTATTCTGCCCACCGCAACGAGAAGGCAAGGTTCACCATTGCCTATGACGCCACGGGCATAGCGACGCGCTGGCAGGACACCGGAGAGCTCTATTGGAAGTTCGTCTCCGACGGCTGGGACGTCGAGTCCCAGAACGTCACCTGCACGCTGCACCTTCCCGTTCCGGCGGGGGAGTCCGTGACCGCGGGGCAGAATGTCCGCGCCTGGGGACACGGCCCCCTTGACGGCAGCGTGAGCTTCTCTGGCAGCGACGTCGTCTTCACCGCTTCCGGCGTGGGTACGGACGAGTACGCCGAGATGCGCGTCACCTTCCCGCAGTCTTGGCTCTCCGGCCTCTCGCAGAGCTCCGCGGGGCGCCTGGACTCCATCCTCTCCGAGGAGCAGCAGTGGGCCGACGAGGCAAACGCAAGGCGCACCCGCGCGCGCATCCTCGTCTGGGGCACGGGCGCCTTGGCCGCCATTGCCGCCGTGGGCACCGTCGTTCTCGCCTTGCTCAAGAAGCGCAAGTACGACCGCGACAACGAGCCCGACTTCAAGGACAAGTACTTCAGGGACGTCCCCACCTCCGACCATCCCGCCGTGCTCGGCGCGCTCTTCAACGGCGGATCCGTGGAGGGCAAGGAGCTGACGGCAACGCTCATGCGCCTCACGGACGAGGGCTACATCAGCCTGGAGAAGGTGACCACCAAGAAGAAGGGGCTCTTTGGCGACAAGGTCCGCGAGGACTACCGCGTGACCAAGCTCAAGGGCATGCCGCGCTCATCGGACTCCGCGCGGGACAAGGCCACGCACACGGTGGACAGCAAGACCCTCTCGCTGCTCTTCAAGACCATCTCCGACGACGGCGAGAAGCTCTACTTCTCGCACATCGAGTCCTTTGCCAAGAAGGAGCCGGAGCTCTACCACTCCGCCTACGAGAAGTGGGAGGGTGCCGTCACGGGCAAGTACGCGGAGCGCTTCGAGGACGGCGGCGAGAAGGGCAACGGCCGTGGCTGGCTCGTGCTCGCCGGTGTCATCGACTGCATCCTGGCGTTCGTGGTCTTTGTCGCCTACCTGATCTTTGAGGCGTCCGTGCTCGCGATGATTGGCCTGCCGCTGCTGCTTGTCGCCGCGGCCGTGGCCGCCTTCGTGACGGCGGCCTCCATGAAGCGCATCAACCGCGAGGGCATCGAGACCCTGGCAAAGCTCCGCGCCCTCAGGAGCTGGCTGACCGACTTCACGCACCTCTCCGAGGCGGTTCCCTCCGACGTCGTCCTCTGGAATCGCCTGCTGGTCATGGCCGTGGTCCTGGACGTGGCCGACGAGGTCATCGACCAGCTGCGCGCCACCATGCCGCAGGTGCTTGACGACCCCGCGTTCATGCCCACCTACGGCTGGTACTACTACCGCTGGCACGGCGGATCCTCTCCGGCGGCCGTCTTCACCCAGAGCATGCAGTCTGCCCACCACGTCTCGGATGCGGCCCTGGCAGCGTCCTCGGACAGCTCCGGTGGCGGCGGGGGCGGGGGCTTCTCCGGCGGCGGGGGCGGCGGCTTTGGCGGAGGCGGCGGAGGCGGGGCCTTCTAGCTGTCATTTCTCGCCACAAGCAAACTTTCTTTGGATTTATCCAAAAAAGTGCTTGGACGCGGGACCGGGGTTTGCTATAGTAATCCCCGCGCAACAACGGCTGGGCTCAGTTGGTAGAGCAGGGGACTGAAAATCCCCGTGTCAGGGGTTCGACTCCCTTCCCCGCCACCAGTAAACGCCGAGGTCGGAGGCCTAATGTCTCCGACCTCGTTTTTTGTATGCGCCGTCTGCTCGCCCGGCGTTCACCCAAGGCCCCGTACGCTCCGCCTCTGCCTGCGCCTCGCCTAGTACCTGACGCGGAAGTCCCTCTCGCCGGCGACGACGCCCTCGTCCTCGCGAGAGTCTATGGCGTAGCGGGCGTACCGGTGCATCATGTCCGCCAGCTGCGAGAAGAACGCGCCAATCTGCGCGTCCGTGCCCTGCAGCACGCAGGTCACGCTGCCGTCGTACTCGTTGCGCACCCAGCCGGTGAGCCCCAACCCGCTTGCTATGCGCGAGGACGTCCAGCGAAAGCCCACGCCCTGGACCTGCCCCACAAAGCGATACCGCGTGCGCCTCAGGGCGCCGTCCCCTGCCTGCATGATTGCCTCTCGCCTCCGGCTGTCCGTTTATGGTGGGCGTCCGCGCTTGCGGAAGGGACGCCCCTTTCCACACGCTTACAATAGTACCCACGATGCCTCGCGCGCCCGCCGCGCTCAGATTCCGAAGGGAGACCCCGTGGCAGCAAAGTGCAACATCATGTGTGACTCCACCTGCGACTTCACGGCCGCCCAGGCAGCCGAGAAGAACGTTCGCATCCTGCCGTTCCACTACGTCGAGGCGGACCGCCCCGACGGCGGCCTTTCCGGCGACGACGACCTCTTCCAGTCCCGCAGCGCCCACGAGTTCTACGACGCCATCCGCCGCGGCGCCTGCCCCATGACCTCCCAGCCCTCCCAGCTCGAGTACGACGAGGCCTTCCGCGAGGCCTACGAGTCTGGCGTGCCTACGGTGCTCTTCTGCATCTCCAGCGGCATCTCCGGCGGCTACGAGGGCGCGCTCATGAGCCTGCAGCGCCTGAAGGACGAGCACCCCGACGAGGAGGTGCGCATCTACGTGGTGGACAGCCTGCTTGCCTCCACCGCCCTCACGCTTTTTCTTGACGAGGCCTGCGCCCAGCGCGACGCCGGCCTCAACGCCGAGCAGCTGGCCATGTGGGCCGAGGAGGCCCGCTACCACGTCCACACCCTCTTTATGGTGGACAACCTCGACGCGCTGCACCGCGGCGGCCGCCCGCCCAAGGGCGTGGCCGTCATCGGAGACGCCCTGGACGTCAAGGCGCTTCTCCACTTCAACCTGGACGGCACGCTGGGCATCCGCGCCGTGGCACGCGGCCGCAAGAAGGGCATGCGCAAGCTGGCCGACTACTTCCAGAAGAACCGCGAGCTGGAGCCCTACGGCCACGTTGCCGCCGTGGGCGACGCCGATGCCGCGGAGGACGGCTTCAACGTTGCCTCCGAGCTCAAGCGCGTCGACCCCGAGATGCGCGTTCTGCGCCCCACCATCGGCCCGACCATTGGCTCCCACGTCGGCCCCGGCATGGTCTCCTGCTGCTTCTGGGGCAATGACCGCCGCAAGGACAAGCAGGTCACCAAGGTCAAGGGCGTGAGGGAGACCAAGTAGCGCCCCGGCGCCCGGCCGCCGCAGGCGGCACCACTACCAGCGTCATCAGAGACACCACCATCAAGGAGAGACGATGGGCTTCACAAGAAGAGATTTCCTTGCCCTTGCGGGCGTAGGCACCCTGGCCGGCATCGCCGGCTGCACAAAGCCTGAGCAAAAGCCCGCCGAGGACCCCGGCAACGGACCCCAGGACTCCCAGGTTGACCTCGAGGAGTTCAAGGACCTTGCCCTTAACGAGAGCGCCTGGCGCTACGACGAGGACAATGACGTCTACTACCAGCTGGGCCTTGCCTACTGCAAGTCTCCGGCCACCAAGACCTACGAGTCCCTGGCCGTCTTTGTACCCGGCAAGTACTTCTCGGCCGAGAAGAACGGCGACACCTACCGCTGCACCGTTGACGAGAAGGCCGTCGTGGGCGGTTTCACCCCCTCCACGGCGCCCATCCTCATGCCCGTCAACACCGGCACGCTGAGCCCGCAGACCAGTCCCACCGCCTACTCCTACGACGGCCTGGCCCCCTTCATGCAGGCGGGCTGCATCTACGTCTACGCCGGCTTCCGCGGCAGGAGCGCCGGCTACGACACCGCCAGCGGCAAGAACGAGCTCTACCCGGGCGGCTCCCCGTGGCCCGTGGTGGACCTCAAGGCCGCCGTTCGCTACCTGCGTTACAACGCGGGCTGCCTGCCGTGCGACGCCTCGCGCGTCTTCGTCTTTGGCTTTGCGGCTGGCGGTGGCGTGAGCGCCGTCCTGGGCTCCTCCGGCAACTCCGCGCTCTACGCTCCCTACCTCGAGTCCATTGGTGCCGCCACGCACGACGCCAAGGGCGCCGCCCTCTCTGACGCCGTCTTTGGCTCTGCATCCTGGTGCCCCATCACCTCCTTCGACGAGGCCAACGCCGCCTACGAGTGGGCCATGGGCCAGTACTCTGCCGAGGGGACGCGCGCCGAGGGCACCTGGACGCGCCGGCTCTCCCAGGACCTCGCCGGCGCCTATGGCGACTACGTCAACGAGATGGACCTGCGTCTCTCCGACGACACGCAGCTCACGCTCGATGTCACGGACGGCGATGCCTACGCGCAGGGCAGCTACGCCGACGCCCTCCTCTCGGTCATCGACGACTCGGCCACGTTCTTCGTGCAGAACACGGCC
>OGRN01001255.1_pt1 | contig 22325 bp, 9 predicted proteins | sample 1553401 | NCBI WGS metagenome assembly OGRN01 (sample SAMEA2580096, study PRJEB22360) | human gut metagenome | biome: human gut; feature: human-associated habitat; material: faeces | place: Denmark | collected 2008/2010 | reverse complement strand
GTGGAGGAGCTGCACCTCGGGACCACCGCCGCAAACGACACCTTTACCACCTTTGTGGAGAGCGGCGCATTTGGAAAGATGTGCTATAACTCCTTTGTGACAGCGCCCTTCTGGCAGACGGGGCCCAACGGCGAGGTAGAGCCATTCCTTGTTGCAGATTGGACGGTCAGTGAAGACTCCACTACCATCACCTGTGACTTGGCGCTGGACCAGGGCATCACCTGGCATGATGGGGAGCCCCTGACCATGGACGATGTGCTGTTTACCTTCGATTATAACATCAATGTGCGCAAATCCAGTTACGGCTCCTATGTGGACCATGCTGAGCAGGTGGACGAGGACACCATCAAGGTGGTTTTGAAGGAACCCGGTGCCTACCAGTGGCTCAAGCTGGTGGCTGGCTATTTCTACGTCCAGCCGAAGCACATTTGGGAGAACATTGACGCCCCCAAGGACTACCGTGGGGAGGATGCTGTCATCGGCTGCGGCCCCTACCGCTTTGTCAGCTTGGACGAGGATGCTCAGACCAGCTACTACGAGGCCGTAAGCGACACCTATCTGGGCCGCGAGGTGACGGTAAAGAAGGTTTCACTCCGGTCCTTTGACAGCAATGATGCTTTGGTCATGGCCCTGCGCAATGGCGAAATTGACGCCATGTATAGCTATGCCAGTCCCATCCCGGCCACTATGGCATCCTCCATCACGGGTGTGGAGCACGTGGAGCCCGGTATGAGTGACAATACGGGCAGCTATATGATCATGTTCGGTTTCCGGAAAGGGCCTACGGACGACCTGAACTTCCGAAAAGCAGTCACGCTTTCCCTGGACTACGAGCTGCTGGCCGACGCCATCGGCGGTGAGGATGCCCAGGTACCCGGGGTGGGGGTCATTGCGCCGCCGAATCTCGGCTATGATGAGACGCTGCCCAAGCTGGAACAGAATCTGGAGGCAGCGAAGGCCGCTCTGGATGAAGGCGGCTACCTGGATGTGGACGGAGACGGCTACCGGGAGATGCCGGACGGCAGCCCCATGGATATTCTGGTTTCCCCCCAGAACAGTAGCACACGCCGCGAGATCTACCTGCGGATTGCAGAGGTCATGGTTCAAAACCTGGATGCCATTGGGGTTAAGGCCCATGTGGACGAGCAGAGCATTACCAATGAGGAATATGAGGATCAGCTCTGCAAGGAGGGAACCTACCAGATCTTTATCTGCTACTGCACTTCCGGAATGGCGTCTCAGACCTCCTGCTATTATTACTTTATTGACAATACCCTGGATGGCAATTGGGGCACCTGTGATCTGCCGGAGTTTGTAGAGGCGTATGAGACCAGGCGGCAGGCGTCTGATGAGAAGGCCTACATTGAGGGAACCAAGCTCCTTCAGCAGATCAATGCGGAGCAGTACATCGGGGAAGCCCTCTGCTGGGACAAGGCGTACTTTCCCTACCGCACGGACAAATACGAGGGGTGGACGAACTATCCCGGCTGGGGCGTGATCAACTGCGAGACCTGGTATAGCCTGCGCCCCGTTCGTTAAGCGGCATCTGAATATGAAAGGAGTATTTTCCGCATGAAAAAACAAGTGCTTTCCCTGCTCCTGGCCGGGGCCTTGACGCTGGGGCTATTTGGCTGCTCCGCGCAGACGCCGGAGGAGAGCGGAGTACCCCAGAGCGCTCCGGCGCAGACAGAGGGGACGGCCTCCGCCGGCGTGGTGGAGGAGCTGAAGATCGGTATCTGCAAGGAGGTCACTCCACGGACGCTGGCCTCGGAGAGCGGCTCCTTCGGCCGCATGAACTACAATGCCTTCTGCGCCGGAACCTGGCTGGTGCGGGATGAGAATAACGAGATGTAGCCCAACCTGATGACCTCCTGGGAGATTCTGGACAAGGGCAGCACCATCCGGGCTACCTTTGCCACGGATCAGGGAATTACGTGGCATGATGGAGAGCCATTTACGATTGACGATGTCATCTTTACGGTCGATTTGATGAACAACAAACTCAAGTCTGGCTATCTCTCCAAGATCACTGGCGTGGAGAAGGTAGACGATACCACCGTGGACTTCCAGGTGGCCGATGGGGCGGCCTATTTCACCCTGGGGAACTCCGCCGTCTTTGTGCGTATGTATCCCAAGCACATCTGGGAAGGAATCGAGGATCCCTCCGGCTACACCGGCGAGGATGCTGTCATCGGCTGCGGCCCCTATCAGCTTGTCCAGGTGGATGAGGAGGCGCAGACCATGCACTATGAGGCGGTTGGGGAGACCTACATGGGCCGCGCCCTGACGGTACGCAGCGTGACGGTGCGCAGCTACGACTCCCAGGATGCCCTGGTGATGGCCCTGCGCACCGGGGAAGTGGACGCCATGTACGACTACTCCAACCCGATTTCGCCCACCATGCTGCCCTCCATCTCGGGTGTGGATGGGGTAGACCCCGGAAGGGGGATGAACATGGGCCTGTTCGAGATCCTCTTCGGCTTTCAGAAACAGCCCACCGATGATTTGGAGTTCCGCAGAGCGGTGCGCTATGCCCTGAACTATGAGCTGCTGGCCACCACCATCGGCGGTGAGGACGGGCAGGTACCCGGCGAGGGCATCATCTCCCCCGCGGGTATTGGCTACGACGACAGCCTGCCCAAGCTGGTGCAGGATCAGGAGCAGGCCAAGGCGATTCTGGAGGCAGCAGGGTATGTAGACACCGACGGCGACGGCTGGCGGGAGCGGCCCGACGGAACCCCTATGGATGTATTGGTCACACCCCAGTACAATGCTACCAAGGCGGCGCTATACCAGCGCATTGCTGAGATTATCGTTACCAATCTGGGGGAGGTTGGCGTCAAGTGCACCCTGGATGAGGAGAGTATCCGCAATTCCGACCACGAGCAGCAGCTCCGGGATGACGGGGCCTATGAGATCTACATCTGTTATGCTACCCAGGGCGTATCCTTCTATAAGACGCCATTCCTGTATATGTTCAATGACGATCTGAGCATGTGGGGCACCTGCGATCTGGAGGACTTCGACCAGGCCTACAACGATATGCTCAACGCCCAGGGGGATGAGGACTATGTGGCCAAGGTAAAAGAGCTGCAGAGGATTGCCTCGGAGGAGGTCATCGGCATTGCCCTGTGCTGGGATACCGCCTACTACCCCTACCGCACCGACAAATACGAGGGATGGACGAACTTCCCCGGCTGGGGCGTCATCAACTGCGAGACCTGGTACAATCTGCATCCGATCGGCTGAGCAAGGGCCGGGAGCAGGGGCGGCGGAGACGTGCGCCCCTGCTCTGTATATAAAAAGGAAGGGGGTACGCTATTTGTGCTTTGCGAGTCTGGGAAAACGCCTGGCGGAGGCTGTTTTTATCATCTTCTGTATCATAACCATCAATTTCATCCTCATCCGGTTTATGCCTGGCGACCCGGTGGTACACATTATCGGTGAGGACGAGTATCTCCGTCTGGAGGCGGAGGCGCCGGAGGTGATTGAGGAGGTTCGGCGGGAGTATGGATTGGACAAGCCCCTGCCGGTCCAGTACATAACCTATCTCAACAAGACGCTGCACCTGGACTTCGGGAATTCCTACCGTACCAAGCTGCCGGTGCTGGAGACGGTTTTGTTCCGCATGCGCTGGACGCTGCTGCTCACCATACCCGCCATTGTGCTCTCCTCCGTACTGGGCGGAGGGCTGGGCCTGCGGGCGGGGTGGAAAAAGGGCGGCCTGCTGGACACCATCGCCTCACCCATTATGCTCTTTCTGAATACCATTCCAACCAACTGCATGGCGATTCTGTTTCTGATGGTATTTGCGTTCCAGATGGGGCTGTTTCCCATCAGCGGCATTACCTCCGGCGGCCTGTCGGGGCTGGAAAAGGCAGTGGATATCCTGTGGCACATGGCCCTGCCCCTGATGATCCTGGTGATCCTGCGCACGGCCTCCTATTACATGCTGATGAAGAGTACGGTACAGACCATTCGCGATGAGGAGTACATCACGGTGGCCCGGGGAAAGGGGTTCTCTCAGGGACAGGTGCTCCGCCGCCACGTACTGAAAAACGCCCTTTGTCCTTACCTGACCTCCGTATGCATGCAGTTCGGCCATATTCTGGGCGGCTCCATGCTGGTGGAGGTCGTGTTCTCCTGGAAAGGAATGGGCACCCTCATTTACGACGCGGTCAACACCAAGGATTTTCCAATCCTGCAGACCTGCTTTTTGTTTATCGGGATCTGTGTGGTGGCCTTCAATCTGCTGGCGGACGTGCTGAATATGCTCATTGATCCCCGGCTGAGGGAGGAGGACCGCCATGCGTAAGAAATTAAACGGCCGGGTGCTGGCGGGATTGGCCATTCTGAGCGTGGTGCTGCTGGTGGCCCTGCTGGCGCCGGTGCTTGCCCCTCACGATCCCTACGAGCTGGGCGTGCCCTACCTGCATCCTTCCGCGGAGCACCCCCTGGGGACCAATGACATTGGGCAGGATATCCTCAGCGAGCTGATTTACGGTACCCGCATCTCCCTGCTCATTGGCGTAGTCTCGGCTTTGGCGGTGACAGTAGTGGGCACAGCCCTGGGGATCCTCTCCGGCTATTTAGGCGGATGGACGGACCAGATCATCATGCAGGTGACCAACGTGGCCATGGCGCTGCCCTCTCTGCCTCTGACCATCATTCTGGTGGCCTTTCTGGATGCCAGCGTGTGGAACATCATCCTGGCCATCTGCATCACCGCCTGGACCTCTACGGCCCGCATCATCCGCAGCCGGGTGCAGCAGCTCAAGGCCCTGCCTTTTATACAGATTGAGCGCACCATGGGAGCCAGCGGCCCCTATATCATGATACGGCATATTCTGCCCAATCTGGGAGAAATCGTGTTCATCCGTGCCGTCCTGTCGGTGGGCAGCGCCATGCTTACCGAGGCCAGCCTCAGCTTTCTGGGTCTGGGTGTGATCGGACAGAAGAGCTGGGGCGGCATCCTGCATTATGCCTTTTTCCGCAATGGAATCATCAACGGCTCTTATTGGTGGTATGTGCCGCCCATCCTGTGCATCTCGGTCTCTGTGCTTGGGTTTATGCTGCTGAGCTATTACGGTGAGGGCTCTGCGCGGGGAAGAGGCAGAAAGGAGAAAGCCAATGCTGGAAATTGAAGGGGTTTCCATCCGCTTCGGCGACAACCCTGAGGCGGTGAGCGATACGACATTTACGGTAGGCGACGGCGACCGTCTGGCGGTGGTGGGGGAAACGGGCAGCGGAAAGAGTGTCCTGCTGTTGGCCGCACTGGGGCTGCTGCCCGCCTCAGCCCGGGTCACCGGCTCTATCCGCCTCAACGGCCGCGAGTTGTTGGGCTGCCGGGAGCGGGAGTTCAACCGGATCCGGGGGAAAGAGATCGCCTATATTCCGCAGGGAAGCGGGAATGGACTCAATCCACTCTATACCGTGGGCCACCAGCTTTGCGAGGCCATTCGAAAGCATCAGCCCTGTACCCGGAGAGAAGCGCTGGTTCAGGCGGCCGCGCTGTTGGAGTCCTTTGGGCTGGAGCATGGCGCGGCTCTGTGCCGCAGCTATCCTTTTCAGCTCTCCGGCGGTATGCGCCAGCGGGTACTGATCGCCATGGGGATCGCCGCCGGGGCGGATCTGGTTCTGGCGGATGAACCTACCAAGGGGCTGGACCGCCGGCGCATCGCCTTGGTGGAGGATGCCTTCCAACGGCTGGGGGAGCGTACCCTGCTCTGCGTCACCCACGATCTCCGTTTTGCACACGCCATCTCCTCCCGGGTGGTGGTTATGTACGCCTCCCAGCAGATCGAGAGCGGCGACAGCCCCTCCTTTTTTGCCGAGCCCCTGCACCCCTACTCCAGGGCCATGCTGGAGGCTCTGCCGGAGAACGGCCTGCGCGCCAATATGGGCTTTGCGCCGCCCCGACAGGACGTTGACGCCCAGAGCGCCTGCCACTTTTACGGCCGGTGCCCATGGCGCTCGGGGCGCTGCCAGGGTACGCCGGGGCGGGGGGCCGGCGGGGAGCCCCCCGCCGCTGATGGCGGTGGGGAAGCGGAAGGTGAGGTGTTGGAACTATGCTGATTGAGGTGCAGGGCCTGTCCAAGCGATACCGCCCCCGCGGCCCCATGGTGGTGGTGGAGGTCTCCTTTTCCATCGACCGGGGAGAGACGCTGGCCATTTTCGGTGACAGCGGCAGCGGCAAGTCCACCATCGGCCAGATCCTGGCAGGAATCTATCCAGCCACCGCCGGAGAGGTGAGGCTGGACGGGCAGAGGTTGTCCTATCCCCTCCGGGGGCCCGCCCGAAGGCGGATTCAAATCCTGTTTCAGCATCCGGAGGTGACGTTCAATCCCAAGCTGCGGCTGATCGACAGTATGCGGGAGCCTTACCGCCTGTTCCATCTGCCTTATACCCGGCAGGGACTGTGCGATTATCTGGAGCGCTACGGCATTTATGAGGAACACCTGGACCGCTTTCCGGCGGAGCTCAGCGGAGGGGAGCTCCAACGGCTTGCCTTGGCCCGTGCGATGCTGATGGACCCCTCTTTTCTGGTTCTGGATGAGCCGACCTCCATGCTGGATGTGATTTCTCAGGCGCAGGTGATCCAATTGCTGCAGGAAATTCAGCAGGAGCGGGAGGTGGGCTACCTGTTTATCTCTCACGACCGCGCTCTATGTGAGCGCTTCTGTACGGCGATCCGCCCTCTGGAGGGCGGAAGACTGGGAGAACCCGTATGAAAAATGCGCCGTCCGGCCTGAGCCGGACGGCGTACATCTCTTTTGGTTAGTGTAATGTTTTTCGCGGACTGGAAAGCTAATGAAATGCGTGTGGACTCTAGATATTATCCGGTTTTACAATGATTTCTAAGCCCTCTGCCTCCCAGTTTATCTCTTTGCTTGTTACTCTTATCCAATTACAGAATAAACCCTTTTTGTTCATAACACCAGCCTGAAGTACTGTTGTATGACGCTTACGCTATATGGGCACCATAAAAGCAATTTTCTATTCATCCTCCTCGACCGGACGCCATGCCTGTCCAAATTTTACATCTCGAAACAGCGCGGCCAAGCCAGTGATCTGTTTGAGCCGTAGGACTTCATCCTTGTCCATCCCCAAATGCTTGGCGATCCAGGCGTCGGACCGCCCAAGCTCATGCAGTTCCTTGATTATATTGCTCATCAGATCCACATTATGGGATCCTCTGGCACGGTTGTGCCGTATGGTACTTGCCATACGGTTGGAGAGAGGCTTGTCGATCACTGCCACTGGAAGCATTCCCTGCTCCCGTTCATAGATATCCCGGTGTTCCTTCATCACGCGCCAGCGGTGGAAGCCGTCTACAATGGCATATAGATCCTGTTTGGCAGAGTAATAGCAAACGATTGGCTGGGTATATCCGTCCTCCAGAATACTGAGGTAGAGTAGTTTCATTTCCGGAGGCGCTACACTGTTTGGATTATATGTATTGGGGATGATCTTTTCAAACGGCACAGCAATAATACGATAGGCCGGACTGCGAAACGGTTCACTTGTCATTTATGATCCCCCTATACTTCCGCTTAAATAGATCGACCCGCTTCTGCTCTTGCCGGGTCAGGCCGAAGCCCATAAAGCGACAGGTGTGGTCATTTTTCAAAATACAATAGCACATCCGTTTCCAGCTTGGAATGTCTTTGGTACTCTTAATATCATCCGTATGATCCGGAATCGGGCCAAGAAAGACCACGCGGGATTTTTTATCTAGTGTATAGTTGGATACACCGTTTCGTTGAATCTGATATCCATGTTCCTCTAACTCACGAATGACTTCCTCGGAGAGCCCGCCGCCCGTTTCATGCCAGAACTGAATCGAGGTCTTGAATTTTTTTACATAATTGTTTTGAAGCCGCTTGGGCAGCGTATCCAGCAGGAACTTTGTGTAGGACTGCCAGGTATGCCCCTCTGGCAGAGTGATGCTGCGATAGCCCATGGCTTTGGTCCGACCATAGATCGCACCAAAGTTGGCCCCCCGCACCCGGCCGACCAGCCTGGTCCAAATCTCCGGATCAATCACCCGGTATAAATTCAGCGCATCCTTGGAGTAATCATTGAACGGAGAGGCCACCCGCATCTGGTCGATCTTGAGCCCCGCCTGATAATACAGATCATAGAGTCGATTATATTCATAGCCAAACCGGGAAATCGCGACCCACACATCCCTGTTAGACCAGTCATAAAGGGGAGAAGCGCACCACACATCCTTGAACTGCTTGGAGATCCAACATTCTCCCTTATAGCCATGTTTCTTATTGACAAATCCGCTGTACCTCTGCAACGATTCATCTGCCCGCAATCCCAACAGACAAACAGTGCGTCCCCCGCCATGGCGTTCCTTATAAAAACGCCCAAACTGCTTAGCAAGGTCCTCCTGGTGCATCCGGTAGCGGTAATGATCGAACGGCTTATCCATATTGATGACATAGGAATAGCTGGGCATGGGACGCACCCACAGTTCAGGATGCCTGTCATCCCAGGGATACCAAAACATCTCATAGCTGGACAGGGCAGTTCGGGTAGCCATAGGCAGACATACCCAGTAGGGATCGACCTCAGACTCCAAACGCTCAAATGTTTTTGTGACATATTCCGTCGTCACTGTATATTGCGCCTCAAAATCCTGATGAAAGACGCCGACCGTCCGCTGTGGGTAATAAGTGCGCTTAAAATCCAGCAGGAGGTTCAGAAGAAGCCCACTGTCCTTACCGCCGCTGAACGAAACGTAGATGTTCTCAAACTCGCGGAACAAAAAATCAAAGCGCTCCTGTACTGCTTCATATACGTTTTTCTGAATGTATTCTCGTTTCATATCTCTCTATCTCAAAACGATGCAATGTTCGGTATGATTACTCTTTTGAAAATATTGTAAAAAATCCCCCCCCCTTAAATGCACGGACAGGAAACCGTGGTCATGTGTGCGACGACCAAACCAGCAGATGTTTAGAAGCCCGCTATTCAAGACCTGCTCCTATTACGGTGTCCGTGATTGCATGATTAGGAGTTTGATTCGGCGCCCCCAAAAGCGAGCTGCAAGTTTACAGATGAAAATATTACCAAAATTATAACACTTTTCGACAAAAATCGCAATAGGAACAGGCGCCATCTCTATTTGTAAGTAAGTCCACGAAAAGGAGCCAACTCCATGACGGCCACAGGCCGAATTTATTTTTGCCTCCTTGGTCGAGATAAGTTAAATAGCGTTTGGAAAATTTTTGTGTTTGGCCCTTGCATTTCAAGAGAAAAGTTGTATAATAAACTCAAAAGAAAGCCCTTTGTAAAGTGCAAGTTTTACAAAAGATAGTTCTTTGAAGGGAATGGTTCCTGAGTCCTGCATGGGCAGAGCGGCATGCACCTTCCCGTAAAATTTAATATGAATCCGGCTTTTGTGGCAAATGCGCGACCCGACTCCCGTCAGGGAGCGGACACGCATCCTTGTTTCTGAACAAGGGAATCAGGTGAAATTCCTGGACATGTTTTGCAGCAGGAGCCGTGGCGAAAGCTACGGGGACGTGCAATTCAATAGCTGTGATTGTGGAGTGTATCCGTTTTCTGCGAAAGCAGGTCACTGGCGGTCGTAATGGCTTAGCTGGGAAGGCGGCGGATATGCGCAGGCGGGCTTTAAGCCCGTCGGGACACATTAGTCAGAAGACCTACTAGGAGCTTACCCCCAATTCATTGGGGTTGCTCTGAGATAAATGCCAAATGTGAGGAGGGCACTGAATAAGTGGCCCCTTCTACCCGAAATGGGAGCAGAAGCGGACGCATATTTTGCGTCCGTTTTTTATTCGCAAGCTCGGGAGAAAGACGGACGTATCGGTATGCGTCCGTCTTTTTGTTTCGATTGCCCCAAGAGGTTTGCGGGGTAGCCGGATTGTGCCACAAGTCAGGAGGCTGTTTTGTGAACGGTAAGCATTTCATCGGCAACCAGCAGCTCAGCAGAAAGCTCATTGGGCGGACCAAGGAGGCGCTTCGTCAGCGAAACGTCCAGTTTGCCCAGGCGCATGGTGACGCCAGCGACGAAGCGCTGCTGGATTATGTCCGGAGCGAGGCGGCGCGCTTTGGCGGCTGGCAGAATGTGATCACGTCAGCAGGACTGCCCTCGCCGAAGAAGCAGAAGCCCACCTCCAAGCGGCAGATTTTCAAGGAGGAGTTCCGTTGCCAGGCGGAGAGCGGGAGTGCACAGAGCAACAGAACAGCAGCGAGCAATCCGGAGGAAGAAGGGGATCCCCTTCTTCCGTCATAGGGAAACCCCTATGACGATCTCTCTTTGAGCATTCAGCGGGCTATCGCCTGTCGCATATGGCCGGTACGCGGCTGACAATTGAATAACCCAGTACCAAAAGCGATATTCCGTGAGCGGAGTAGGCCAGGACGTCGGCAAGGCCGGCCGAGCCACCAACAGCGGAGAGACGTGGAGCAATGCGGGGCGGCAACTGCACAGGAACAGTATTGGTGTTTGGGCGGAGAGGATCAGCGGGAACGGGACAATCGGTGCGGCGGCCCCTGCGCTTTTTCCGGGAGCGCGGCGGCGGCCGCATTGACGGTTGATTAAAATGCGACTTCTCAGCGGAAGGGGGCGGTGAGAGTCAAAAAGAGTTGTAAACAGGAGTACAAGGGAAACGATCCAACGGAGAGACTTGAAGGAGGTTTACGTATGAAAACCAGAAAATTTACAGCGATGCTGCTGACCCTGGCTATGGCATTCAGCTTGCTGACGGTCAGTGCGGGAGCGGTAATGGACAATGACCATGACCGCATCAGCGTTGATACTGCAGGCCCTTTGTCGGTGGTATGGGATAGTGAAACCGTAGATTCCGAAGCTTATCACACAGGAGATATCGTGTCGAGTGAAGACGGCTACTATCCCTCCAGCTTCTACCTCTATGTAGACAGCGCCGAGGAGAACGGAATCACCGTTACTGGCGGCACCCTGTCTGCGCCTGTGGAGGAAACGGAGGGCGGCACCAAGTATTTGGTGACCAACAACAGCGGGGGCAGCATTGTGATTAGGCTGGCGAATGCGGCCCAGAGCAACAACGTCTACACGCTGACCTTTGCTGCGCCGGAGGGACAGATGGCCGGCGGCGCCATCACCGGAGTCTTGCAGGGGTATCTGCCGCTGGGCCAGTATGCCCGGGGCACGATGTGGGGCAGCCCTTATACCGACGGCAGCACGACGGCCGGCAGCACCCCCAAGGTTCTAGGCGGGTTCTCTTCTACCGGCGTCTCCTTGGGTGCCGGCGGCGGCTACGTCCAGTATGCCCTGCGGGACAGCGAAGGGAACCAGGCCTATATTGAAGATGACGCGAGCAATCCCTATGGCGTGGACTTTATCGTCTACGGCAACGCCTTCAACGGCAACCCTGAGGCGGCCTCTGTCCAGGTCTCCGAAGATGGAAAGACCTGGTATGAGCTGGCCGGAAGTTTGTACTATGACCCCAATACGCTTCGCGATGTGAACATCACCTATACCCTGAGCGGGAGCGATATTCAGTACAGCATCACGGATCCGAACGGGCGCAATCCCGGCGTTTCCTTCCCACTCACCGGGACGTTCAAGGCTGGCGCCGCTGCGTGGTTCCCCACCACGGCGAACTACGGCGGCGTGTGGAAGACGTCCGCCGTCTCCAGCGATCAGACCGTCGGCGCTTCCGCCTTTAACGGCGCCAGCGTGACTTATACCGGCGTTACACTGGTAAAGGACACGGATACCACCGCGGACTATCAGTTTGGCTATGCGGATATCCATGTGAATGGCGGCAATTATGGTACGGCGATCAATCCCTACACCGCCGCGGCCACCACGCAGGGTGGGGATGGCTTCGACATTGCGTGGGCGGTAAAGCCGGACGGCACACCTGCGGGGCTTATAAGGATCGGTTATATCCGGGTATATACATCCGCACTGATGAGCAGCACGGATAACACCACCATCCCCACACCCGGTATCTTCGGTGAGACCTCCGCTGAGGTTTGCGGCATCTACGCGGTGACAGGGAGCGGCTCTGCCAGCATCACGGAGGATCTGTTTATTGCCGATGCAGCGACAGGAGAGAACGAGGTGAATACGAGCAACGGGGGGAGCCAGGTAGTGGCCGCTGGCAAGTACCGTCTGTACTCCGATATGGAGCGTGTGTTGCTCAATGGCGAGACGATTAGCGATGCTGCGGATGGGCATGTGTTTACAATGGCAGCCGGAGACATGTTACAGATCATCACGCAGACCGGAGAAGAGGCCCCGTATATTACTGTGCTGATTTGCCAATAAAAAATGGATATGGATAAAATAGGAAAAGTGAGCGAGCGTCCTTTTGGACGCTCGCTCATCTCATTTATTTTGATTTTGACAATCCTGCTTGGGTTTTTACCGACAACTGCTTTTGCCGCCGAGACCATGACCGTATCGGACCCAGATGCTTTGGAGCAAATTGGAACTATAACAATTGAAGGAAATGATTATAATTTATACCGCCTTGTAGTAGATACTGTACAATATAATGCGATTGAGTTTTCGGATGCGGCAAGCTGCGCAATTACGACTGTCGTGCCAGTTATGGGTAAGAAACCAGCAGCTATAGGTGCGACAAACTTGATTAACGTGGCACCTGATTCGGAAAATTACTCGAAAGGTGAGGCCCTTTATCAAAGCAGTATTTCATCCAATCTGTCTGAAGAAATTTTAGATGGACTAAGAACAGACACAGACAAGCTTGGATACTACCTATATGCTACTAGACGGGGTAAAATTAATACCATAATTGGTGTCCTTATTTTGGAATGGCCAGAGGCATCGCAAGAAGTCGAAGGAGCAAATAAAGATGAGCTTAAACGTGTCATTGCTGGGGCTGGCTTAATAAGTAGTAGTGATTACTATCAGGCTGAGGATTATTACAACGGGAAGACAACGAGCAGTGACGGCTTTTGGCAGGACTTTCAGACGGCCCTAAAAACAGCAAAGGAGATTTTAGATAATATAACTGCAACACAGGAGGATGTGAATGGTGCCACAGCTTCATTGAATGCGGCCATCGCCAACCTGATCCCTGCTAACCAGGTCAACGCCACTGTCCTGTATGAAGCCATCCAGGAGGTGGAAAGCCGAGGGTACCGGCAGGAGGACTATACGCCGGAGACCTGGACTGCGTATAAGACAGTCTATGAGAAGGGCAAAGCTTACCTCGCTTCCCTCTATGACCAGGATGGGAACCCCACAACGGAGAACAAGGCTGAGCATCAGGACACTGTGGAGCAGTACGCGGAGGAGTTGCTGGCTGCCGCCGGCGATCTGGACGCTGTTTACAACGGCGGCGATGAGGTGACCAGCGCGTCGATCTATCAGCGGTCGCTTGCCGGTATGCTCGCTCAGTTCGCGGGCGCTTTGGAACATGAGAGCGGCTATACAGAGGAGAGCTTTACCGCGTTCCAGACGGCCTACCAGGAAGCCCAATCCTACTATCAGCAGCACGGTCTGGTAGGGACGTCGGTGTCCGCTTCTGTCCTGAATGGATATCAGAGACATGCGGCGGCGCTGTGGTCGGCCTACTACGAGGGGCTGGAGAGCGCGAAGGAAACAATTTCTGTCTCCCTCCGCGTGGCCGACAGCCAGGTTGCCTACGACCTCGCCAGCCCAGACGGAGCGGAGCTGGGACTCCCGCCCTCGGAAGGCATCTATGAGAACCCTGACGTCTCCCTGAGCGGTGCGGGCCGCACCGTTGCCGGACTGGTCGCGTCAGCCGGGCTCCAGCTGCAGGTGAAAGGCAATTCCTCGCTCACGTCAAACCGCCAAACCACGGTCGCGGTCTTCGTCAACGGCATTCAGCTCCGGGATGCCGGATTAAATCCGACACAGCTCGACGGAGTGGCCGTAAATCGAGCGAAGTGGGGCGACATAAAGCTCCGGGACGGCGATGAAGTTGTGATCCTGTTCGCCCCCGCTCCCATGGACAGGGAATACAGCGCCATGGGCGTAACGGCGTATGTCAACACGACAGACTTCTGGGGCCTGCTGTCGTTTGAAGACCATGCGGAGACCGTGGCAGAGGGCGAGGCGCTTACGCTGAAGGTGACCCGAACTGGAGGCTGGGTGGGAAGCTACGACGGCCGCTCTGCGCCGTTCAACGGCGCCCGCCTGCTGGCAGTGAAGCTGGATGAGAGAGGAGCGCCGTCCGGGGAGTACCAGCTTCTGGAGGGGATCACCGACGCAAGCGGGACGGTGACCACGCATCTCAATGAGGCGGGCCAATATGTGCTGGTTGCGGCGAATCCGGAATCCGTGATATTTGACCAGACGGCCAGCGGCGCCCAGCACCAGTACGCATCGCTGAACGCGCCCGCCCGGACCACAGTGACGGTCACCCCTCTGAATGAGGAAGAACTTGCGGCGGCGAAGGAAGCGCGCAAGAGCCTTCTGGCTGCGGTGCTGGCCGGATGCAACGCCACTGAGTTGGGAGAAGCCGTCTACGCCCAGGTCCAGGCGGCCCATGATGCGGGAGTGCAGGCCATCGAGGACGCGACAAGCCTTAAAGCGGCCGAAGACGCGCTCTCAAATGCGCTGACCCAAATCGAGAGCCTGGTGGAGAACGCGGAGAAATCCAATGAGGAATCTGTCTCTGCCATGCGGAAATACCTGGCGAAGCTCCCAACAGTGGCACAGATCGGGGAGGGACTCTTCCTGCAGAGCGACATCTCCACCATGCAGGAGGCGAGTTCCCACTATGCCGGAATGACCGGCTACCAGAAATCACAGCTCACCGGCCAGGAACAGGCACAGTGGGAGGCTCTGGTAGAAGCCTATGGTGAGGACGGAAGCAACCTGCCGGAAAAGACCTTTACGCTGACCTTTGAGTTCATTGGGCAGGAGGGATCCAGTGACCCATTCAAGAGCTTTTTGGCCCTTAAAAACAAAGGCTTTCGATATGCGAACGTCATTGAACTCTCGCCCAATGATGAGTGGTGGGTATATATCCGTACGGAAACCGGCACTGCATTGAATGAACTGGACTATGAGATCTATCGTGTGGAGTCCACGGGGGCGACACTGAGCGAATTGAGGCTGGATAGGCCCCCAACCGATCCGAAAGGCGGATACAACAAGGGTTGGGAAGGGGTTGCCCCTTTCTACTTCGCTGACTCCACATCAGCGTTCATGCCGAGGAACGATGTGACGATCACATTTTATATCCGAGGCAAAACATCGGTGGAAAGTCTGCGCAGCAGTGCGCTGGATCAACTGTCAGAGGCGTTCAATGGCTATAAGCGGTCTGATTACAGCGATACAAACTGGAAGACACTGACATCTGCGTATGACGAGGGCGTGTCCAAGATCAATGCGGCGGAGAACGCCGAAGCAATAGAAACAGCCTTGAGCGATGCCCTCAATGCGATGAAAGCCGTTGAGACGCGCGTTTCCAGCGGAGAGTTCGGCAGTGTGCATGTGACCGTTGAGAACACCACTTACGCGGACGGCTCTTTCTATCAAAATGGCGGCGCCTTTGTAGAGGCGGAGGTCGAGCTTTACAGTGATACCACTATGATGACTGCTGTGTTGGAAGCCCTGTCCGAGAACGGTTATGGTTGGAACAACGGGAATGACACGAGCGTCACTTACATCGAAAACATCTATAAAGATGTAAATCAGAATGGGCAGTGGGACAATGGCGAAGCCAAACTTGCGGCATTTGACGGCAGTGTGAGTTCCGGCTGGATGGGCGTGCTCAACGATTGGTTCACCAACTACGGATTTTCTTCCTATGCTGTTTCAAATACGGATCGCGATTACCGCCTGGTTGACGGAGACGAGATCCGCGTGATGTTCACGATGGACGGGTACGGAGACGATCTGGGCGGAACCTGGGGCAACGGAGACACCAGCCTCAAGGAACTAGAGGTCACCGGCGGTACGCTGTCGCCATCCTTCGACGGGGAGACCACCAGTTATGCCCTGACCCTGGACGGCGGAGATGTGTCGGTCACACCTACAGCGGCAAACAAAAATTTCCTGGTCAAGACATTTATCAATAACAAAACCACGGCCAACAATGTGGAGTACTATCGCCGTGGTGAAAATCTACCGGTCCAGCCAGGAGACACCATTTACATCGGTGTGGGCGAATACAAGTGGCCGTCCATGAACAACCAGTCCGGCAACACGCTCCGCTATACCGGCACCTGGTACACCATCCAGGTCTGCGAGAGCGGAGCGAAGGGAATCCAGGCCAGGATCGACGACCTGCCGGATAAGTCAGAAATCACATATAGCAACTATAAAAGCTTCCAACAGACGGTCAGTGCGCTACAAGCGGATTATAATGCACTGCCGGACAAATCACAGGTTTCTGCTGCTAAACTGACAGCAGCGGCGGAGCAGATCCAGTTCTTTGCGGCTATTGACAGCGTAAAAACTCAGATCGCCGACCTTCCCACTGCCGTAGAAATTACGGAGAATCCTGAGGCGCACCGTTCAAAAGTTGAAGCTGCAAAAACGGCTTACGAGGCATTGGGTATCAGCGGCCAACTTTATCTGAAGGCAGCGGAGGTCGCCCGTCTCAACGAGGCGGTGGAGGCCCTGGGCGGGAGCATATCGCCGGACGACGTGGCCGCAGTACAGGCGTTTAACGATCTGGTGGAAGCGATTGGGGAAAAAGTCAGCGCCGGGAGCAAGGATGCCATTGTAGCCGCCAGGACGGCATATGAGAACCTGACGGATGCGCAAAAAGCCCTGGTTGCAACCGCGCCGGATTCCTACAACACCCTCCTCAATGCGGAGGCCGCCCTGCCTGTGGTAGAACGGATCGCCGGAATCGGCACGGTTACGCTGGAGAGCGAGGCGGCCATCACCGCTGCCCGGCAGGCGTACACGGACTATGCCGGCAAGTTCAGCGGCAAGGACATGGTGTCCAACCTGAACGTGTTGGAGGCTGCCGAGGCCGCGCTGGAGATCCTCCAGGGCGGCGGACAGGGCACCTCCGGCTACCGGGAGGTCATGAACGGCGTTCTGGAATATTTGGAGCAGAACGTCAAAAATCCGATTGTCGGCTCCACAAAAGGCGAGTGGGCCGTCCTGGCCCAGGCCCGGGCCGGCACCCTGTCCGAAGACGTCCGGGCGGCATATCTGGCCAACCTGGCGGATTATGTGGAGACCCATGACGGCATACTGGACACCTCCAAGAATGGAACCATGCACACAGAGTACGCCCGTGTCGTAGTAACCCTAACCGCTTTGGGCATGGACGCCACACAGTTCCAGGTCAGTGACGGTAAAACCTACAATCTGGTGAAGCCGTTGCTGGACGAGGCCGCCGAAGGCAGCAGCTACACCTATCAGGTCTCTGAGCAGGGCAACAACGGCACCATCTGGGCTCTCATTGCCTTGAATTCCGGCGATTATTACCGGGATGAAGCGGGCAACACGGCCCGGGCCGCATGGATTGACCTGCTGATTGACAAGCAGCAGTCCAACGGCAACTGGCCCATCTATAACCCGGACCAGGAGAATGACGGCTCCGGAAGCCAACTGGGCGGCGTGGACGTCTGCGCCATGGCACTCCAGGCGCTGGCACCCTACTATCTCGACGCAGGTGAGTTCAACCGTCTGGGCACAGCGCACAGCCATGAAGATCTGCAGAGCGCTGTAAAAAAAGCTTTGGATTTCCTGTCCACCTCGCAGAACAGCACCGGCGGATACGGCAGTTCGGAGTCCAGCGCGCAGGTCATTGTGGCCCTAGCTGCGCTCAAGAAGGATGCGGGGAGCTTTGCCAAGGGCAGCATCAGCGTTCTGGCGGACCTGCTGGGCTACCGGAAGACGGATGGCGGATTCAGCCACACCTCTGATGGTCCCATCGACCAAATGTCCACCGAGCAGGCAGCCTATGCCCTGGTGGCTTACGACCGCTACAAGAACAACAAGAAACCCCTCTATGACATGAGCGACGTGTTTGACGGTCCGACGGACGGTACTGATACCGACCACACCATCCACGCCTCGGCAGATGCCGGTGGCACCATCTCTCCCGTCGGTGATGTCACGGTGCCGGATGGGGCGAAGCAGTCCTTTACCGTCACGCCAAACGAGGGCTACCAGATTGAGGACATCCTCGTGGACGGGAAATCCGTCTGGGCCGGCGGTGCAACCGTGGCGCAGAAACTAGAACCGCCCGAATACCAGCTACCCACAGTTCCCGTTGAGGACGTGGAGCCGGAGGCCTGCGCCGACGGCATCCATGTGGGTGAGAACGTCGTCATCGGCCAGCGAGCGGCCACCTGCACAGAGCCTGGATACACTGGAGATACGATCTGCGGTGCCTGCGGCGAAGTGCTGGAGCAGGGCGCGGAAACCAGAACGGTTCCGCATCAGTACGGCGGCGCGTGGCAGATGGACGAGACGAGCCATTGGCAGGTGTGCCAGATCTGCGGCGCCAAAAGTAGCGCAGAACCCCATGTGTTCGAGCAGACGGAGGAGCCCGCTCCACCGGAGCTGGAGTTCCCGGAGCAGGGAGGCGCCACTCAGAAACCCACTACCGGCGAGGAAACCGAAGCGCCCGGGGCCGAACCGGAGATGCCCGATGCCGACGGACAACAGCCGGAGGAGACCGAGGGGCAAGATCCCGACACAATTCCTCCAGAAGGAGAATCCGATCCTGAAGTACCTGCCCCCGGAGAGGAAACCGGAGAAGACTCTGCCAACGAAAACGAGCCCCCGGCAGAGGAGCAGACCAAAATTCCGGAATCCGCCGAAGCCCCGGCCAGCGATGAGAGCCAGCCGGATATAAACCCCGGCAGCACGGGCGGGGAACTGGTCAGTGTTGTGGGAATCCACCCGATGTTCCTGATGAGCGTGGGCGCCGGTCTGCCCCAGACGGACGGGACAGCGGAGCCCCATGCAGAGGGGAGCGCCTGCCAGGTGTGCGGCTACAGCCCGGAGACGGGCGGCACGGCGGCGTGCAGCCACAGCGGCGGCACAGCCACCTGCACGGCCCTGGCGAGCTGCGACCTCTGCGGCCAGTCCTATGGCGATTACGCACAGCACGCCTTCACAGAGACAGCCCACAGCAGCGGGGTGCACTGGAACGTATGCGCCGCCTGCGGCCTGGAGGAGCTGTCCTCTCTGGCCCCCCACAGCTGGGAGCTGGACGCGGCGGCCTCCACGGAGACAATTTCCGTCTATGTGTGCCCGGACTGCGGCGCGGAGCGGACGGAGGCGGAATCTGCCGCCCCGACCACAGCCGCCAACGCCCTGGTCACCAGCGCGGACAGCAAATCCTACACCTACACCTTTGAGAACGTCACCGAGGACCACGCCATATCCGTCACCTTTGAGAAGCCCTCCCCTGTGATCGTGCAGGAGGTGACAATAAATGGCAATACTCAGACCGCGGTCATCGACGAAGCGGCGGTGCAGAAAGCGGTAGAAGCGGTGACTGCATCAGCGGCGGATACCATCACCATCATTCCCACGGCGGACAGCAGCAGCATTTCCTCGGTCAGCGTGGAACTGCCCGCGGGCGCGGCCCAGACCATCTCGGAGGCCAATGCCGGTGTGGAGATCCAGACGTCCAGGGGAACCGTCACCCTCCCCGCAAATGTCCTGGGCTCCATTGCCCAAAAAGAGACTGACGGGGAGAAGCTGTCCATCCATGTGGAGGAGAAGAGTCACAGCGCAATGGAGGACATAGTTCCCGATGGGACGAACCTCGCCGGTAGCGTGGCGGTGGAAGTGTCGGTCAGGGTGGGCAGCACAGAACTTACCTCTTTCGGTGGTCACGACCTTACCCTCACCATCCCCGTGGACAACAGCTTTACCCTGAGTAGAGAGTACAAAGTGCTGGTTATCAGCGATAACGGTAGCCATGAGATTCTTACCGGCACATGCCGCGTTTCTGACAGTGGCCGGGTGGTCAGCATCAGCGTGAACCACCTGAGCACCTTCATCGTCCTGGCAGAGACCACAGCGCAGACCTTTACCATCACGGCGACGGCTGGCGGCAATGGAGATATTGATCCGTTTGGCTCTGTCGAAGTGGATGCCGGCGAAGATCAGATCTTCCACATCACGCCGGACAACGGTTACGAGATCGCCACTCTGCGCGTAGACGGAAAGACGGTCGATCTGGACGAGCTGTACATCCGTTCGGACGGCAGCGCTTCCTATACCTTCTACGATGTGGATGCGAGCCACAGCATCCGCGCCACCTTCCAGCGTGGCACGGAGATCCCGGACTTTGGCCCCGTGGTAGGCGAGGTGTATATCAGCATTGAGAATAACACCTACTGGGGCGGAGACTTCACCGGCACCCTGGCGTCTGGCTGGTATGACTTGTGCGCCGAGGACACCATGATGACCATCGTACTCAAGGCCCTGGCCCTGGACGGCTACTCCTGGTGGGGTACCGGGGCCAGCGATACCGGAGGCTATGATATCACCTACCTGTCCGGCATCTATATGGATAAAAATGGAAATGGCCGGCGGGACAACAGCGAGCCCAGCTTGGCCGAGTTCGACGGTTCCCGGGGTGCCGGCTGGATGGGCACCCTCAACGACTGGTTTGTCAACGAAGGTTTCCAGTCCTTCCGGGTCGGAGGCCGCGGCACCTACGAGCTGGCAGACGGCGACTACCTGAACATCGTGTTCACCCAGAACCTGGGCGAAGATGTGGGGAGTCTCTGGGGCAATTCGGACACTAGTCTGGAGGACCTGCACATTAGCGGCGGGACCCTCGCCCCCCGTTTTGACGGCGATACCTTGGAGTATACCCTGAGCATTACCGGGAACAGTGCGCGGGTCACCGTGACGCCCACCGCGGTCAACAAGAACTACATGGTTAAGACCTTCCTGAACCGCTACAACCGCGACTCTGCCTTCTACAAGCGCACGGAGAGCATCACAGTCAAGCCCGGCGACATCCTTTACATCGGCGTAGGCGACCCATCGTGGCCTTCTATGAACAACCAGAGCACGGAGGCCATTGACTACGAGGGTACCAAGTATACCATTACCGTGGTGAACGGCAACAGCGCGGAAGCGGTCATTGGGATGATCAAGGCAGTGCCGGAGATTACCTATGCCAACTACAAGACCCAGGCATCTAAGGTGTCGGCGGCGCGGGCGGCCTATGACGCGCTGACCCAAAAGGCGAAGGCTGAGATCAGCCAGACCCTCTTGAATAAGCTGGAGGCCGCCGAGGAGAAAATCGAGTTCTATGAGAAGATCGACGCAGCCAAAAAGCTCCTAAAGGAGCTGCCGGCGGTTAACAAGAACAAAGTCCCGACCAGTAGCCTGATCCGTCAGGTGCGGAAAGCCGCAGACGCATATGAGAAGCTGAACAGCAAGCAGCGGGAGTACATTACAGCAGAGGACGCAGGGCGGTATGAGGCCCTGCGGCTGTGGCTGATAGAGTCCGGTGCGGTCGGGCAGAATGAGCTGCCTGTCATTGACGGTAGCCTGACACTGCCAGAGCAGGACGGCGTTGAAGTTGTCCTGGAGCCCAAAGCGTCTGTGGATAATAGCGGAAACGCTTCTGCGGCAGTGACTGCGGCGGATCTCAACAAGCTCCTGGACGAGGCTCTCGAGGCCGAGGCCAGCGTGCTGGTCATCGCCCCGACGGGGGCGGAACAGGCGTCCGCTATCTCTGTGGAATTGCCCCGATGCACCCTGGACAACGCCCTTGACGAGACGAACGCGGATCTGGCTGTACGGACGCCGCTGGGCGAGCTGTCCATGCCAAATCTCACCCTTGCCAGAATCCTGAGTGGGGCAGGCGGGCAGGATCTGACCGTCAATATGGCACGGCGCACCATCTCCCAGGCAGAGGCTCTGCTGAACGGCAGGGCGGACGTTACGGAAGAGCAGATGAGCGGTGCCTCTGTGGTGGAGGTGTCCCTTACCTCCGGCAACAAGTCCATCACCAGCTTTGGCGGCCGGTCCATTACCCTGCTTCTGCCCGTGAATGCCGGTGCATTCCAGGCGGGCCAGGCCTGCACCGTATACCAGATCAGCGGAGGCGGCGCGGTAGAGAAGTTGGCTGGCGTCTGCCTGAGCCGGAACGGCGGGCTTTGGGTAAAGGTCAGCACGACCCAATTGGGCACCTTTGTTGCAGTACCGCCGGAACAGCCGGTGCAGCTCCCCTTCACAGACGTGCGTGAGGGAGACTGGTTCTACGACGCAGTGGCCTATGCCTATACCAACGAGCTCTTTAACGGCACCAGCGCCACCACCTTCTCTCCCAACGGCACCATGACCCGCGCCATGCTGGTTACGGCGCTGTGGCGGCTGGAGGGCGAGCCTGCGGCGGCTGGCACAT
>OGRN01001250.1_pt1 | contig 22364 bp, 15 predicted proteins | sample 1553401 | NCBI WGS metagenome assembly OGRN01 (sample SAMEA2580096, study PRJEB22360) | human gut metagenome | biome: human gut; feature: human-associated habitat; material: faeces | place: Denmark | collected 2008/2010 | reverse complement strand
AGGTAGCTGGAATACCAGCGCAACATCCTGAATACTACTTCGTGTTCCCAGAAGCCCGGTCATTTATGACCGAGTAGTTCACCTTGAAGAATGACCGTTTTGAAAAGACTTTAATTTCGCTTTGAAAGGTGAAATATGCTAAAATAGATTACTGAAAATTTCTGAAAAGGGAGCGTCCAAATGGCCGACATCATCAAAGAACAAGAACAAAAGCGCATGGATTACGTCGTTGAAAAAATAAAAAATGAAGAAGAAACCGCCAAAAAGAAAATTTCCAGGGCATCTGCCGATACCAAGGCGATTCAGGCTGATTTCAAAAACAACGTTCGCATCAAAACGGGGACGTATTCCGGCATGATGGAAACGTCTTTGACCGTCAGGCAGCAGCAGATGCAGCTTGAGGAACGCGAAAACAGTCGCAATCAGGCGGCGCATCGTTTGGAAATTCTTGAACGGATGGAAAAGAAGCCTTATTTTGCGCGCGTCGATCTGAGCGAACAGGGCGAAGACAAAAAAGAAACGATTTACATCGGATTGGCGACTTTTTCGAACGGTCCGGACGAATTTCTCGTATACGATTGGCGTGCGCCGATTTCAAGCGTTTATTACGATGGAGGCCTCGGCAAAACCACTTATGCGACGCCTGACGGGGAGCGCGAGGTTGACGTGGCCCTGAAACGCCAGTTCATGGTCGATGACGGCAAGATTCTGACTGTATTTGACACGGATGAAACGGTGGGCGATCAGATGCTGCTTGAGGTTTTGGATGAATCTTCCGACGTCAAAATGAAGAGCATCGTTACGACGATTCAAAAAGAACAAAACAAGATTATCCGCGATACGAAGTCTGATCTGCTATTCGTTCAAGGGGCGGCCGGTTCCGGAAAAACGTCGGCCGTGCTGCAGCGCGTGGCTTATCTGCTCTATCGTTATCGCGGCAATTTGAACTCCGGGCAGATCATCCTGTTTTCGCCCAATCAGCTGTTCAACGACTACATCGATCAGGTCTTGCCGGAACTCGGCGAACACAACATGGTACAGATGACCTACTACCAGTATACGCAGCACCGCCTTCCGAAGATGCACGTCGAAACGCTCAAGGAACGTTTTGAAGAAGATAATCACGGAACAAACAAGAAAATCAGGGTCATCAAGGACAGTTTGAAGTTTTTTGACGCAACGACCGCATATTCAAACTATTTGGAAAGAAACGGGATGCGTTTCAAAAACATCATGCACAACGGCGAAATCTTCTTCTCGCGCAAGGAAATCAAGTCGATTTACTATAGCTTTAATGAAAATTATCATCTTGGCAATCGCCTGGAAGCAACGCAGGAAGAACTGCTCAAACGCTTGAGTTCAAGGGTTGGTCAAGAAGCCAGAACCGATCGCGTTCAAAAAGCCGTTCAGGATTTGTCGGCACAGGAACTTAATGCTTTGTACGGTGATCATCCGCGCAACTTTGTCGATGGCGACAAGGAACTCCTCTTTTTGTGCAAGCAATACGTGACGAAGGAATTCATGAAAATCAAGCGCACCATCGTCAAGAAACGTTTTTTGAACGTCAATGCTCAATACGTTCATTTTTTGCGACACGTTCCTTCTTTGCTCGATCTTTCAAAATTTGGCGTTTCCGATGACGAATGGCAAAAAGGGGTCGAAAACACGATTGATCAAATCAAAAAGCGCAGTCTGCCGATGACGGACGTGTCCTGCTTCTTGTATCTGTACGACCGCATCACCGGCAAGAAGGGCGACATCAGAATGCGACACGTCTTCATCGATGAGATCCAGGATTATACGGCATACCAGCTTGCATATCTCAAGACGGAATTTCCGCGCGCCCGCTTCACGATGCTCGGCGATCTGAATCAGGCGATTTTCACGAAGGAAAACAGCCACAGCCTGCTGTCTGAGCTTTCGACGATGTTTGACAAGGACAGGACCAACGTGGTTCAGCTGACAAAATCGTATCGTTCAACCAAGCAGATTACTGATTTTACCAAGGAAGTGCTTGTCGATGGCGAAAAAGTTGCTGCATTTAACCGCAACGGATTCTTGCCGACGATGACGATCGACGCCGACGGGGAACGCCTCGTTGAAGACGTCAAAGAACGTTTGCTTCAAAACGATGCTTTGAAGCTGATGACGGCCATCATCTGCAAGTCGCTTTCGGAATGCGAATGGCTGACCGAACAGCTTAACGTCAAAGGCGTCAAGGCAACGCTGATCAGAACCGAAAATCAGCGCCTCGTTCCCGGGACGATTATTGTCCCTTCATATTTGGCTAAGGGTCTGGAATTTGACGCCGTCATCATGTGGAACGCCAACAAGGAAAACTATCATGAAGAAGATGAACGCCAGCTGGTCTACACGATCTGCTCGCGTGCCATGCACCGATTGGACATTACCGTTGACGGTGAGATGTCGCCGCTGTTTGACCGGGTTCCAAAAGATTTGTACGAAATGATTGAAAAATAGCAAGGAGACTGGGAAAAAGTCCCGTTTCCCTCTTGAATTACATGAAATGTCGAACAAAGGAAGTCGCAAGTCGACTGATTTTGTCCGGCATTTTTTCTTATAGGTGAATTTTTTGCCAAATGCAGTACTGTGCAGCTCCGGCTCAATCAATGCTTCAAGACTGGCTTACGGGCAAAACGCCGATTTTGGGGATATGCCCGTAAAATGCAGCTCCCGGTTACGGGCAAAATGGCGATTTTTGAAATATGCCCGTAAAAGCCAACACTCGGTTACGGGCAAAATGGCGATTTTTGGGATATGCCCGTAAAATGCAACCCTCGGTTACGGGCAAAATGTCGATTTTTGAAATATGCCCGTAAAAGCCAGCCCTCGGTTACGGGCAAAACACCGATTTTTGAAATATGCCCGTAAAAGCCAGCCCTCGGTTACGGGCAAAACGTCGATTTTTGAGATTTGCCCGTAAAAGCCAGCTCACGGTTACGGGCAAAATGGCGATTTTGGGGATATGCCCGTAAAATGCAGCTCTCGGTTACGGGCAAAATGGCGATTTTGGGGATATGCCCGTAAAATGCAGCTCCCGGTTACGGGCAAAATGGCGATTTTGGGGATATGCCCGTAAAATGCAGCTCTCGGTTACGGGCAAAATGTTGATTTTGGGGATATGCCCGTAAAATGCAGCTCCCGGTTACGGGCAAAATGTTGATTTTGGGGATATGCCCGTAAAATGCAGCTCCCGGTTACGGGCAAAACGCCGATTTTGGGGATATGCCCGTAAAAGCCAGCCCTCGGTTACGGGCAAAACGCCGATTTTGGGGATATGCCCGTAAAAGCCAGCCCTCGGTTACGGGCAAAACGTCGATTTTTGAAATCTGCCCGTAAAAGCCAGCCCTCGGTTACGGGCAAAACGTCGATTTTTGAAATCTGCCCGTAAAAGCCAGCCCTCGGTTACGGGCAAAACGCCGATTTTGGGGATATGCCCGTAAAATGCAGCTCCCGGTTACGGGCAAAACGTCGATTTTTGAAATCTGCCGGTAAAATTCAGTCCGCAATTATGGGCAGATAATGCCTTTTAAGTTTCAGTAGAAAATATTACTTTAGCTCTATTTTGCCTTCAGCAAAATCTATTTCCTGCTCAATGCTTCTCACATTGATGCTTACTTGTTCCACGTTTGAGCCACTTATAGTGTGCATCTCTGGTTATCCCGGCTGTTCTGCACAGTTCACTGATTGACCAGCCGTATTCCTCGTTCAGTTCCATGATGGTCTTCTGCCTGATTCCTTTTTCGCCTCTCTGTTGCTTATTTCGACTAATTTTTTTTGCGAAGGCTATCTCCATTTCCTGCTGATGAAGTCTGGCCTCGAGAAGTTTGTTTTCCCTCTTCAACCGGTCCATTTCAGTGAATTTTGATTCCGGTTTGTCCTTCCCTCTGCGGTCACGCAGCGATTCCGGATTGTTGCCGCTTTCGGTGTACTTCCGATACCATCCGTAGACCTGATTATAGCTGACATTGTAATGTTCAGCCGCCCATTTGTAGTCAACATCGTGTCTTATCAGCTGTTCAATGATTTCCAACCGTTCATCAAAAGTTGTTTTTCTGTCTTTCATCCCTGAATCTCGCTTTCCGGATCTGCAATCCTCTAAGATAGATTCATTATACCCTATAATCGACTTGTCTGGGTACGGTCTCTCATTCTGTGCCTGATGAATGTCTGGCTAAAGCAAAAATGCGTATGATTCATAAAAGATGCTATGAATCATACGCGTTTTAAATTTAAGACAGAGTTTTTCCAGCCTCTTTTTTGTCCGGCTGACTCCGAATTCGAACTTGATAATCTGCTTTTGTTCAGTCACGTCCGAATGTCATTAGAAACATACGGTTGTTTTTAATGCATCATCAGTTTCAAAGACCTGCATTTCATCTGTGAAAAGCTTCCGGATCACAAGTCAGTTTCTCATCCTTCTGAAATCAGTCGGGCTGCATCCTCTTGACTTGCGGAATGCCTTCGAAAATGTGAAGCTGTCACCGTATCCGATTGAATCAGCGATGTTCTGAATGCTTCTGTCGGTGTCTTTGAGCAGGTGTTCTGCTTCCTCCATGCGGATTTCAGTCAGGAACTTCTGAGGGGATGATCCTGCAAATTTTTTGAAGAGGCTGTAGAGGTAGCTTCGTGAAACGGACAGCCCGCGGCATACGGCAAGGATGGAGCAGCCTGTGTCGTAGTTGTCCCTCATGTACTCCACCGCAAGCCGGAACTGGGTTCGTGAGTTGGTTTTTCTGGTGACTTCTGCCGGAAACTCGTCCAGCAGGTCATGGAACATTTTGTAAAGCAGGGATTCGGTCAGCAGGCTGTTCTTCATGTTGTGCGTCAAATGCAGCGATTCGTACAGCCTGGACAGGCTGTTTTTAAATTCAGTGTCCTGAATCTGGCGCAGGTAATTTTTTTCTGAAATGCTTGAAGCGGCGAAGATTTCGCCGGTCCTGATACCTGAAAGTCCGATCCAGCTGTATTCCCACGGGTCCTTTTCATCAGCCTGATAGAAGCAGGGGACGCCTTTAGGTAAAATGAAGCAGTCTCCCTGTTTCAGTTCGACCAAGGGCCTGCCGGCTGACGAAAATGTTCCGCATCCCTTCCTGATATAATGAATAACGTAGTTTTCGCGGATGTTATTTCCCTTGAAGATGTAGTTTGGTTCGCAGCATTCAAGACCGTAGAAGATGATTCCGTTTTCGATGCTGCTGCTCTGCAGATCGCGATATTCCTTTTCCATTTTTTCTCCAATGTGTAAATTTTCTGTTGCTCAATGTCAATATTGCTTTTTATATTTGAATTTTCCTTGTCATTATAACTTTTTTTGAAAGAAGATGTCAATTTGTTCACTGAACATTATGACATCTAAAATGATTAAAAGACTATGTTGAAAAGCCTTGCATTAACGTATACTGAAGACTGTAAAGAAAGCGGATACACGAAAGGAAGGTATTTTCATGTCAAATGAAGGAAAAACAAAAATGAGCATGGGACAACGTCTTGCATACAGCTTTGGCGCATTTGGCAATGACGCATTTTACGGCCTGTTGTCAGGTTATCTGATCATGTTCATCACATCGCACTTGTTCAATTCCGGCAATCAGGCCGTTGATAACAAGATGATCAGTCTTGTGACGCTGATCATCATGGCCTTGCGCATCGTAGAACTCTTTATTGATCCATTTATTGGAAACGCAATTGACCGCACGAAGACCCGTTGGGGGCATTTCCGTCCCTGGGTCGTCGCCGGCGGGACGGTTTCTGCAGTGTTGCTGCTGTGTCTGTTTACGTCGCTTGGCAATTTGTATCAGAAAAATGCAATGCTTTATCTGGTCATCTTTGCCGTAATGTACATCACGATGGACATCTTCTATTCATTCAAGGATGTCGGTTTCTGGTCAATGCTCCCGTCGCTTACGACTGATTCGCGTGAGCGCGAAAAAACGGCAACTTTTGCGCGTTTCGGTTCAACTATCGGCGGCGGTCTCGTTGGCGTGCTCGTCATGCCGGCCGTCATCTACTTTTCAGAAAAGACGACTTCGACCGGTGATGCTCACGGCTGGTTCATGTTTGCTCTCATCATCTGCACGATTGCACTCGTTTCCGCCTGGGTGGTCGGCTGCTGCACACGTGAAGTGAACAGCGAGATTCGCGAAAACAAGGAAGATACAGTTGGTGTCATCGGCGTTTTCAAGGCAGTTGCCAAAAACGATCAGCTCCTTTGGGTCGCATTTGCGTATCTTTTCTATGGAATCGGAATCAACATTCTGGGAGCGCTTGAAGTCTACTATTTCACGTATATCATGGGACAGCCCAAGTCGTTTTCGATTTTGTCAACGATCAACATCTTCCTGGGAATGGTTTCGGCTGCCTTGTTCCCGATCCTGTCTAAAAAATTCAGCAGAAAGACCGTATTCGGTGGTTGTCTTGTTTTCATGCTCTGCGGCATCGGAGTGTTCGCCCTTGCTGGAAACAATCTGGCACTTGTTCTGCTTGCTGCCGTAATGTTTGCATTCCCGCAGCAAATGGTTTTCTTAGTTGTTTTGATGATCATCACGGATTCTGTTGAATATGGTCAATGGAAATTAGGGCACAGAGATGAATCATTGTCGCTTTCCATTCGTCCGCTGATCGATAAATTCGGCGGCGCCGTGTCAAATGGCGTTGTCGGTCAGATCGCAATTTTAGCCGGGATGACGACCGGAGCTACTGCTTCATCGATTACTGCAGCAGGAAGAATGAATTTCAAGCTGATGATGTTTGCCGTTCCGGCAGTGATGCTGATGGTTTCCATCATCATCTTCATGAAGAAGATCACTCTTACGGAGGAGCGTCATGCCCAAATCGTTGCCGAACTTGAAAAGACGTGGGGCAAGGATCTTGGCATCAGTGTCAAAAACACTTCGTCGGATGAAAAGTTTTCCGTCAAGGCACCTGTTTCAGGTAATCTGATTGAGCTGAGCGAAGTAAATGACGATATATTCTCAAAGGGTCAGGCAGGCTTGGGATTTGCCATCAGGCCGAATGACGGCAGAGTGTATGCTCCGTTTGATGCAACGGTCCGCCAGGTATTTTCGACAAGACATGCAGTCGGCATTGTTGCCGACAACGGCATGGCACTTCTGATTCACGTCGGACTTGGAACCGTTGCTCTCAAGGGCACGGGATTCGTAACCTATGTCGAAGAGGGACAGAGGATAAGTCAAGGCGATGAGATTCTGGAATTCTGGGATGATACAATCAGAAAGGCCGGTCTTGACGATACCGTAATCGTGACGGTGACGAACTCCGATAATTTTGAGGACTTCACGCTGAAGCAGAAGAGCGGATTTGAAATCAAGGCAATGGATGATGCAATGGAACTGAGAGTGAAAAAGGGTGAAGCAAAATGAATGACTTAATTGAATTTGACAGCAAACGGCAGGTCTTCCACCTGCACAACAGGAACATCTCGTACATCTTCTCGGTAGAGGAAGGCGGAACGCTCTGCCATCTTTACTTCGGCAGACGCGTGCAGGAATATCACGGCGAATTGAAGTATCCAAGGGTTGACCGCGGCTTTTCGGGCAATCTTCCCGGATCGCTTGACCGGACGTTTTCGCGTGACACGCTGCCGAAAGAGTACAGCGGAGCGGGTGAGATGGACTATCATACGCCTGCAACGATTGTTCGTCAGGAAAACGGATCGAATTCCCTGATGCTGAAATATAAAAATTACAAAATTGAAGACGGCAAGCCAAAGTTAGAAGGGCTCCCGGCAGCCTACGTTGAAAATGAAAAAGAGGCACAGACGCTGACGATTACGCTTGAAGATGAGTTGACGGGACTTGAGTACGATTTGCTTTATACTGTTTATCGTGACGTTTCCATCATCACCCGTTCCGTTAAGGTGAGAAATACAGGGAAGAAAACCGTTTTCCTGGAAAAGGTCGCCTCGCTTCAGCTTGATTTTGTCGACAGAGATTTCGATTCAATCTGCCTGCCCGGTGCTCATGCAAACGAACGCCATCTCGAGCGGTCATCGGTCGGATACGGCATTCAGAAATTCGGCAGCATCCGCGGCACGTCAAGTCATCAGATGAACCCGTTTTTGGCCCTGGCTGACAGGAAAACGGACGAATTTTCCGGAGACGTTTACGGATTTGCATTTGCATATTCCGGCAATCACTCGTTTGAAGTCGAGAAGGATCAGATTGATCAAACGCACCTGGTAATCGGAATCAACGATTATAATTTTTCCTGGAAACTGGATGCCGGTTCTGAATTTCAAACACCGGAAGTCCTCATGACTTATTCAGACCAGGGGTTGAACAAGATGAGCCAGGCCTTTCATGAAATCATCAGAGAGCGTATCGTTCGATCGAAATTCAAGCATGCCGATCGACCGATTCTTGTCAACAACTGGGAGGCAACTTACTTTGATTTCAACGAAGAAAAGCTTAAAACGATCGTTGATGAGGCTGAAAATCTCGGCATTGAAATGTTTGTTTTAGATGACGGTTGGTTCGGCCACCGCGATGACGATAATTCTTCTCTTGGTGACTGGACGGTTTACAAGAAGAAGTTTCCTTCAGGACTCGGGCATTTTGCGGATTACGTGCATGAAAAGGGGCTGAAGTTCGGTCTTTGGTTTGAACCGGAAATGATTTCCTACGATTCCGAACTCTACAGAAAGCATCCCGAATATCTGATGCAGGTTCCGGGACGCAAGCCAAGCCCTTCGAGAAACCAGTACGTGCTTGACTTGACACGAAAGGAAGTCATTGATGATCTTTTCGGACAGATCAGCAAGGTTCTCAAAGAAGGCAGCGTGGATTACGTCAAGTGGGACATGAATCGTCATCTGTCAGACATCTATTCGGCAAGTCTTCCGAAAGACAGGCAGGGGGAGGTTTACCATCGCTATGTTTTAGGGTTATACGAACTGATGGAACGAATTACAAGTGCCTTTCCTGATATTTTGTTTGAAGGATGCTCAGGCGGAGGCGGGCGCTTCGATGCCGGCTTTGCCTATTATATGCCGCAGATCTGGACGAGTGACAACACGGATGCCGTTTCTCGGCTGACGATTCAATACGGCACGAGTCTTGTTTATCCGATTTCCATGACGACCGCGCACGTTTCGGCAATTCCCAATCATCAAACTGGACGCAAAACGTCATTTGAAACGCGCGGCAATGCTGCAATGAGCGCAGTCTTCGGATACGAGCTTGATTTGACCAAGATGAGTCAAGAAGATAAGGATCAGGTCAAAGAACAGGTAGCCTGCTATAAGGAAATCCGAAAACTCATACAATACGGCAATTTTTACCGTTTGAAGTCGCCGGTTGAAACAAATCAATCAGCTTGGATGTTTGTTTCGGACGATAAGCGCGATGTCTGCGTCATGACTTTCCAGGTTCTCGCATTTGCGCAGCCTTGTTTGACAAAGACAAAATTATTCGGGCTTGATCCTGAGCTTGAATACGAAAATCTTGAAACACATGAAATCTTTGGCGGTGATGAGCTGATGGAACTTGGATTCTATGATCCGATTGTCCACCAGGACTACACATCAAAGATGTATCGGTTCAAGGGAATCTGATTTTGATAAACCCCCGGGTCATTTTGGCTCGGGGGTTTTGTTTTGTCGGATGCAGTGCGCATGGCGGTGCGGACCTTTGGAGCCGCTGCTTACGGTAAAGAAGCCGTTTTTTGAGAAATTTACAGGGAAATTGAGGTCATTTTCGTGAAATGCAATGCATCGTCATGCATGGCCCGGCAGATTTCAGCACGGATACTCGTTGGAATCTCTGCATTTTGTAAAAGATGATTGATTATTAGAAAAAAGTCATAATAAAATAATTATTGAAAAAGATAACGGTTTCTGTTAATGTTAACTTAACAAATATTTCAAAACGGGGGAAGAAATATGAAGAAAAAAATGTTATTGGCAGCGTCTCTTGTACTGGTTTCCGGGGGGCTTTCCGCATGCGGGAACAAGGGTGAAAAGAGTACGGGTACGGTCAAAAATGCGGTTCACAGGAATGCTGAGTCAAGGGAGGACAAGGCAGTGAACAAGGCGCTTGACGCATTTTCCGCGCTTAAGGGAGCCAAGATTCAGGACACCGTGCATGTCAAGACAGCGGAGAGCGGTCAGACGAAGAACGTTGAAATGGACATGGGGGTGGAATACCATGCAGATCCGTTCGGGTCCAAGGCGAGCGTGACCACGGTGGTCAACAGCGAAGTTTCGCATTCGTCGGTCATGACCGACGGCAAGGACATGTACCTGCAGCTTTCGAACGTCTATGCGAACGGCAAGACATACCGCAGAACGCTCAAGGGTCAGATCGGATACAACAAGTTTGCCACTGATGCGGCAAATACTGCGCCGAAGCTGCTCAAGGCCATGAAGAAGAACGGCGCAAAAATCACTGTGAAGAACGAAGGCGGCGAGACGGTCATTTCCTGTGATGCCTCGAAGAAGAAAATGACTGACGCTCAGAAGACGGAACTGCTGCGCATCACAAGTCCGGTTGAGAATACATATGCAAGTTATGAAAAATCAGAACTTGCGCGGTGGAAATTCGACGAGTGCAAGCTTGAGGTGCATATCGACTCAGACAGCAGCCAGCCGAAGAGCTATACGGCAAACGTCACGGCTGAACGCACGGGGACGGACGGCACCAAGAGCACCCGCACGGAATCATTTGACGGAAGATACGTCAGCGTAAACGGTGTCGGTGCGGTTGAAATGCCGAAGGAATACATCGATTACGACCAGAATCACACGAAGAAGTAGCACTGCATTTTTCAACAGGGGGAAGATAAATGAAAAGAAAGCTGGTAATTACGGCTGCGACTCTGCTTGTGACATGCGGACTGTCCGCCTGCGCAGGCAGCGGTAATGCGAAGAAGACAGGCAGTTCCGGAGACGTGAACGCTGACACGGAAAAGAAGGTTTCAAAAAAGGACCGGGTCTTGTCGGAAGCGGTCGGTGCCGAAGAGAAGGTCAAGAGCGCCAAGGTCGAGACAAAGTTCTTCGTCAAGCATACGAGCGGGGACCACGACAACACGATTTCGTACAGAACGGAAACGGAATACACGGAAAAACCGGTGACGCTCAAGTCAAACGCAGCAATCCGCTTCCAGGAAGGAGCCAGGGACAACAAGTACATTCTGTACTACGACGGCAAGGATCTCTACAACACGACGATGATCGGCCTTAGTCAGGGCAGAAGCTACAGGCAGGCCATTGACAGCGCCCAGTCAAACTACAGGTTCATCGTTCAGAATCCGAACATCGCAAGGGATTATCTTAAGGTCATGAGTGACAACAAGGTCCGGTTCGATCTCAAGGAAGAAGGCGGCGAATATGCGTTGGTCTTCAGGGTACCGGAAGATCCTTCCGAAAGGCTTAAAAAGGAACTGCTCGAGGTTCTCGGCAGAGATGATGCCACGGCGAAGAGACTCTACAGCACGGATCTGAAGAACGTCAGCTTCACCAATGCCACGTTCAACGTTCATGTGGACCGGAAGACATATGAGCCGAAGTCGTTTGGACTTGAGATGACCACCGTCGTCGCATCTGCTTCAGGCAGGAAGTTCACGACGCTGCATTCGTTTGACGGCAAGTACTACAACGTAAACAAGGTTGAAAGTCAGAAGATGCCGTCCAGGGTGGATGAGGTGCTGAAGTAAGCGTGAGTTTGGTGTTCTGCTTGTGTCGGTTAATACACAGGTTTTCCACATATCATCCTGTGGAAGAATTTTTTGAAAGAATTATCCACAGGATGGAGTCCTGTGGATAATTATGAATAACTCTTGGAAGAAAAAAGCCCGGATGATTCGAAACTACGGATCATCCGGGCTTTGTTTTGCTGTCATAATAGGAGTTGCGAATCTATCTGTAAATTTCATTCGCGCCCCATGTATCTGTTGAATTTTCACCAGGTTTGGTGGGAGGAGTGTGGATTTTTCCACCAGACTTGGTGGGCGAGGCGCAGAATTTCCACCAGGTATGGTGGGAGAGGCGCAGAATTTCCACCAGGTTTGGTGAGAGGGGTGTGGATTTTTCCACCAAGATTGGTGGCGAAGCACAAGTTTTCCATTCATGCTGATGAGAAACGGAAATATTTCAGTCAAACATCCCCGTTGGAACATCCAACGGGGATGTTGTTTAATGTTCTTTTTAAAGGCCACTATGAGTGCTGAAAACTTCTGTTCGCATGCGTAAAACTACTTTCCGTATGCATTCAGAAGGTTGAACTGACCCTTCAGCCTGCCAATGCCACGATGCTCAAGAAGCGTGTCAAGGGTCTGGTTTATAATCCTGTCGGAGGATATAACTGGAAGGGCGTTTATTTGAAGTAATATATAGGAAGAAAAGATGAACAACGGAGATTTTCATTTTGAAAATCTCCGTTGTTTTTAATGATTTCATTTATGTGTAATTTTAAGAATGAGAATTCCAAAATTTTATGTTTCTATATTTTATATAGCAGCCGGATTTCTGTAATGACAAACATAACTGGAAAAAGTCGTGAACTGCATTTTATGGGTAAAACTCAAAAATAATTAAAATGCCCGTAATCCCGTCCCGGTGCGTTGATCTGACCACTGCATTTGGCATTTCATTATAAGTCATCCGCCATTGCTGCCAAGTCCGGTTCACACAGTACACCTCTGCATTTTCAGGCATAATCCGTTGAATTGTGATAAAATGAACAATGTATTCAAAAAGGAAAAGGACACGGAATATGGAAAATCAAATTAACTACTATCGCATCGATCGAGCGGAGTGGCGCAACTTTTACAAGGACCACATCGTTCCTCTGACGAATGAAGAGCTTGATCGCATCAAGTCGCTTAATGACCGCATCTCAATGGAGGACGTTTCTGAGGTTTACATGCCGATGGTGCATCTTCTGCAGATGTTCATGAAAAATCATCAGCGGCTCCAGGACGATCAGGCGAGCTTTCTTGGCATCAAGCCGCACAAGGTGCCGTTTATTTTAGGGATTGCGGGCTCGGTTGCCGTTGGCAAGAGCACGACGGCGCGTTTGCTCAAATCGCTTTTGTCCGAGGTCTATCCGGACAAAAAGGTTCAGTTGATTACGACTGACGGTTTCATCTTCCCGAATGCTGTCTTGAAAAAGAAGGGCATCATGAGCAGGAAAGGCTTTCCTGAAAGCTATGACATGCCGCGTCTGATCAAATTCGTCAACGACGTGAAAAACGGCATCGTTGCCAAAGCGCCCGTTTATTCGCACAAGGTTTATGACATCATTCCTGACGAGTTCGACGTGATCGATCAGCCTGATATTTTGATCGTCGAAGGAATCAACGTGCTGCAGCTTCCAAGCCATGAACCGATTTTCGTAAGCGACTTTTTCGATTTTTCGCTTTACGTCGATGCCAAGGAAGAGTACATCAAGCGTTGGTATCTTGAACGTTTCGGGATGCTGCTCGATACTGCGTTCAAAGATCCGACGAATTACTATTATCCATACGCAATCGGCGATCGCACCGCTGCATTTAAAATGGCGTCAAAGGTTTGGGAGGACGTCAACCATCCGAACCTGCACGAGTACATCTTACCGACGAGAAATCGCGCTGACCTGATCATCGTGAAGAGCGCCAATCATTTGATTGAAGAATTGCGCTTGAGAAAGTACTGATTTCCGATTAAAATTTTTGTATCTATTGGAAAATGCACTCAAAAAACGTGCATTTAGGTTATAATTGATTAAAATGTACGTAAAAGAATTGACCATCGCAAAGTCAATCGGTACAATTAAGTAAGTGAGACAACTATAAAATTAATGAGGTGAACATCTTGGCTAATGTTGATATGCAGGCTTTTGACAAAATCATCGTGTTGGATTTTGGCAGCCAGTATAACCAATTGATTACGCGCCGCATCCGTGAATTCGGCATCTATTCAGAACTTCTGTCACACAAGCTGACGGCTGCACAAATCAAAGAGATGGATCCAAAGGGCATCATTTTGTCCGGCGGTCCGAACAGCGTGTACGATGAAGACGCATTTAAGGTAGACCCTGAAATTTTCAATTTGGGAATCCCGGTGTTGGGCATCTGCTACGGAATGCAGCTGATGTCAAACGAACTCGGCGGCAAGGTCGAAAGTGCAGAAAATAAGGAATACGGCAAGGCTGATATTCATGTTAACGATGAAAATGCAGTATTGTTCCACGGATTGCCGCAAGATCAAAGCGTATGGATGAGTCATGGCGATCTCGTGACTAAAGCTCCTGAAGGCTTCGAAGTCGTGGCCAAGAGTCAAAATTGTCCGATTGCATCGATTGCTGACTACGATCGCAAGCTCTTCGGTCTGCAATTCCACCCTGAAGTTCGCAACACGACATACGGCAACGATATTTTGCGTCACTTTGCCTTTGATGCCTGCGGTGCGAAAAGCAACTGGACGATGGATGATTTCATTAAAATGCAGGTTGAAAAAATCAAGGAAGAAGTCGGCGACAAGAAGGTCATCCTTGGCCTTTCAGGCGGCGTTGACTCAAGCGTTACGGCCGCATTGCTCAACAAGGCAATCGGCGATCAGCTGACATGCATCTTCGTTGATCACGGTCTTTTGAGAAAGAACGAAGCACAACAAGTGATGGATGCTTTGGGCAAGGGTCTTGGCGTCAACATCATCAAAGTTGATGCTGCCAAGCGTTTCTTGGGCAAGCTCGAAGGCGTATCCGATCCTGAAAAGAAGCGCAAGATCATCGGTGCCGAATTCATCGAAGTCTTCAACGAAGAAGCCTTGAAGTTAAAGGACGTCGACTTCCTTGCTCAAGGCACGCTTTACACGGACGTCATCGAATCAGGCACGGACACGGCCAAGACGATCAAGTCGCACCACAACGTTGGCGGACTTCCGGAAGACATGCACTTCAAGCTGATCGAACCGTTGCGCACGCTCTTCAAGGACGAAACGCGCGAACTCGGCGAAAAGCTCGGCATTCCGCATGAACTCGTCTGGCGTCAGCCGTTCCCTGGACCAGGCCTTGGCATCCGCGTCATTGGCGAAATTACGGAAGATAAGCTCGAAATCGTGCGCGATTCCGATGCCATCCTGCGCGAAGTCATCGCACAACATGGTCTTGACAAGGAAATCTGGCAATACTTCACCGTTTTGCCGGGTATTCGCTCCGTCGGCGTCATGGGTGACGGCCGCACGTATGACTACACGATCGGTATTCGTGCCGTAACGTCCATTGATGGCATGACTGCAGACTTTGCACAAATTCCTTGGGATGTTCTCCAGGAAATCTCGGTTCGAATCGTAAATGAAGTCGCTCACGTTAACCGCGTAGTTTATGACATCACGTCCAAGCCGCCGGCAACGATTGAATGGGAATAATCCACACAATCATAAGATACCAGTATTTATACGGGTTACAAGCAAATTTGCTTAGTGATTGGCAACAAAATGGCAACATTTTGTGATTATTCAAGCGATAAAAATTTTATTTCATAACGTATATAAAGAAACCTTACTGATTTTCAGAAGTAAAAACTGAATATCGGTAAGGTTTTTCTATTTTCTTCTTTTATTTTTCTTTTTTAGTCAATTTTTTTACAGAAAAAGTTTCACACACTCGAATTAAAAGTAGTTTACAGTAGTGTTTTTAGTGCATGTTCTAATTTTGCTTCATCTTTTGATGAAAATATATTACTCCATTGTTTGATTGTCATACCATTAAAATCTGTATTTAATACATGGGTTTTGAATTTTTCTATTTCTTTATGCTCTATACGGTCAATTTTAGCGTAATTAGTATCAAGCCTATATACAAATTGTCCGTATAGAGATCTTAAACGTTGCTGATATTCAGGTGTTGGACTATATTCTAACGCGCTTTCTCCACATTTTTCGACAAATTCGATGGCTGATTTAACATCACATTTATCGGTTTGTAATTTATAACCATTGGTATTGGTTTGTTGTAAATTAGAAGTACGATTGGAAGTATCTTCGGGTTCAAAAACAAGATAATCAGGTGGTCTATGATAGTGAGCATCTCATGCCTCTGCTACACTTTTTCCGCTAACTACTAGGACATCAATGATTTTGGGTTTGCCCCAAATAACATTTTCAGGTAGCCATGCAATTAATGCCATATCTATATTGTCCTGTGAGAAAATAGTTATACTATCTTTAAAACGAGCAGTAATTTCTGTCGCAAATGGGAACCAGGCTTTGATTTCAATGCCAAGATTGGGAGAGATAGTGTTGCTTTTAAAAAGAGCATCTGGAAAACCAGGGTCTTGTCTTATCCATTCTCCCATGTTGTTCCAATCATGCTTGTTTAATAATTCCACAGTGGAAAATTCAATCATATTTCCGAGGAGATGGGAGAGTTTTGAAATAACTTTAGCAAGCTGTTTTGCGTAGGCTAGTGATGTGGTTTAATATCTAGCACATCAATTAAATGGCTGTCCAAAGAAGTTAATTTTTCTTTTGCAGCATTTAGAATATCACGGGTGTTCATTTCTGTGGCACCTTTCGATAATTTATTGGTTTTAGTATATCATAATGAGCGGAATAAAAGATAGTACATATAATTTGACTACATGTGATGGTTTTAATAATATATGCAATTAGCTCAAATAAATAGAACAAAAGTAGCAGCACTTGACAAATAGAGAATAAATTGATAAAATTTAAAAAAATGAAGTAGCTGCTAGAAAAAGCAGCTAGAAAGGAGACAAGATGAATATTAATAAACAATTGCTAGAGGCTGCGAATCTTAATCCAACAAAAAATAGTAGACAAGAATATATTTTTACATTATGTGAGTATATAGAAAAAAATGAATTAACATTGCCTTTATATCAAAGAGATGTTAGTTGGACATTAGCTAAATGTGTTGAATTGTTAAATTATCAGCTTTTAAGTAAATCTCCTATATCTGCTATCTCTATTAATATAATAAATAATACAGAAAAAGAATTTGCAGTACCACAAGTTTCCTTTATAGAAAGGGAATTGCTTTCTGAAACTGTAAGAGGGCAGATGTCCGTTGTAGATGGGCAACAGAGGTTAACGACAAATTATAAAGCATATTGCAATCATCCAGATTTAAAAAGTGTAGTGTTAGATTTAGGAAAGGGAAAATTTGTTATAAATGCGGAAGCATGTCGGAAAAATCAGGTTCCGGTTGGTGTGCTTTTGAATAAAGATGATAATGAACTAATTACTTACACAGAGAAAAATAAAGCTTTAGCAGCACCGATGGTAGTAAATGCGTTATTACAGATTAGAAATAAAATAAAGACTTATCAATATACAATTAATTTTGCAACGGATCTTACTGAGGATGAGCAGATTAACTGGTTTGAAGTCTTGAATAATGCAGGAAGTCGCGTAAGTATTATTCAAATGAGATTTTCTAAATTGAAAGCCCATGGTATTGATGTATATACCCAATATACATATGTATATCGTAATATGGTACGGGAACATGGATATGATTTTTTTACACCTCAGAAGACAAATGTTTCATATTCAATTGCAGCATTAAATCCAGCGTATGAGGTACTAGTTTCGGGTAAACATTCGAATAATTTTGCACCTATTTCATCTGATACAAAAGAAAATCAGCTTTGTAACTTAGATCCGGATAAATTAAAAGAATGTTTTGAAATGACATTAGAAGCATTGGAAAAGGCTTTGAATTTTATTGAAAATAATGATTTGGAAAAATATAATCGTTCCGATTATGTGAATTATCTTATTGGATATTTTGTATTTCATAAGGAAAAAATATCAGAGCAACAAAAAAATAATCTAATAGATTGGTATAATAATGTGACTTTTACTAATAAATCGAATACGACACGAAGAAGGATATATTCGGATCTATTAAATTTATAGAATGAAGGATTGGAGGAAATAAAATCTTCCTCAAACAAAAAGCCAAAATTATTTGCAATCAATTGCAAATAATTCTGGCTTTTTTGTATGCGTGGCAATCGACTTATATTTGTTGATTGCGGGAAGAGACCACATTTTTTTAATTTTGCAAACTTTTTACGTTTCATTCTTAAAAAGAAAAAACGTTGCGTTATGCAACGCGACGTTTTTCACTGAGATATATGCTTTCGTCCTGTTATCAGTGCTTTAATGTAAAGCTTTCAGTTTTTCCTCAAGCGCCTCCGTAAGCGTCTGCGAAAAATTAATTCCTCGTTCTTCAGCCTGTTGCGCAAGCGTGCTTGGAATGGTCGTATTCTTCTTGACAAGCGGTTTTCTTGCCTTTCTTCTTGCATCTTCAAGATCAGTGAAAATTAATGTCACTTCTGCTTCGGGATATTCGGCTCTGACTTCATCAATATTCGAAGCCTCAGGCATTTCATCAACGTCGTATAACATCAGTCCGAGTGCTTCCGAACCATTTAACATAGCCTGTGCAAGCCCTTTGCCTTCACTAATTGCTCCAGGGACATCAGGGAAGGTTACCGTATATACATCGTCACTGTTTTCACTGTTGTCAAGCACAGCCGGATATACAATCACCTTTTCTTTCATACCTTATTCCTCCTTAGGTTCCACGTATAGAGTGCGCCTTAATACGCCCTTTGTCAAGAGTTTTCGTTCACAGGTCAACTACCATAGATTTTAATCGGTGGTAGTTGACAAAACAAACAAAAACGCCACGCTTAAGCGTGACGTCCTTTATGATTAAGCCTTCTTCTTTTTGTCGGAAAGTCCGAGCATTGTCAGAATGCTTGCGAAAAGCATCATGATGATTCCGATTACGGAAGTTTCCGATTTTTCTTCGTCGCCCATTTGCGGAAGTTCGGAAGTCTTTGCCTGTTTTTCAGTTGAAACGTTTGCGTGTTCTTCCGTTGAAACCGTCAACTGTTTCGTTGCGGTTTCTGCTTTTTGAACGTTGTTTGATTTCTTGAGAACGATTGGAGAAACGTCCGTATGGCTCTTCTTCTTTTCGTTGATTTTTGCCTGTTCCGCCTTGATTGCGTTTTCGAGGTCAAGTTCGGCTTTAGCTTTATCGTAAGCCTTTTGCTTGATTTCCGTATTCTTTTTGGCAAGTTCGAGTTCAGCTTTTGCTTCGTTCAAAGCCTGTTTCTTGTCCGCTTGATTCTTCATTGCGTTTTCAAGTTCGACGTTTGCTTTTTCCAAAGCCTTTTGTGCTTCTTCGAGTTCAGCCTTTGCCTTTTCGTATGCTTGTGAAGCGTTTTGAAGTTTTTCAAGATAAGCCTGCTTTTCCGCAAGGTTCTTCTTTGTGCTTTCGAGTTCGGCTTTTGCTTTCGTTAATTCAACGTTTGCCGTTTCGGCTTGAGCCTTTGCGTTTTCAAGAGCCGTTTGCTTTTCCGCAAGGTCTGCCTTCGCCTTTGCGAGTTCGGCTTTTGCAGTCGCAAGCTGGCTTTCTGCCAAAGCAATCGTGTTTGATTCTTCCTGCGTAAGCGCACGCGTCTTTTCGTTTGAAAGAATCACGTATTTGATGTCGTTGTAAGCCTTTTGAGCGATTTCAAGGTCTGTTTCAGCCTTTTTGACCGCTTTTTGGGCTTGGTCTGCTTCATAGCTTGCCTTGACGAACGCTTCTTTCTTGGCATTTGCTTCATCGTGTGCTTCTTGGTCTGCCTTGACTTTTTCTCTTAACGTTTCTTGAGCATCGTTTTCGGCGATTCCCGCCTTTTCCATTTCGGCTTTTGCCTCGTCCATGGCTTGTTTCTTTACCTGAACGCTTGCCGTGTAAGCGTCAACCGTCTTTTGAGCCTGCGTTCTGTTGTTTTGAGCCGTTTCGAGCCTGTTTTTCGCATTTTCGAAGTCGAATTGAGCTTTATTGGCTGAAATCGTTGCTTCATTGAGATTGTTTCGAATCTGTTTTTGTCTGTTAGTCTCACCGTTCATTTCGGACTGTTTTTCCAAAAATGCTTTTTCGGCTTGAGTCTTTGACTTTTCTGCAACGTCAAATTTCGTTTGAGCCTTGCTCGTTTCTGCTTTCGCATTGTTCAGATTGTTTTGAAGCGTTGCGTAAGGATTGTTGATTTCCTGTTTTCCGCCCGCTTGTTCAAACATCTTTTCATGTTCCTTGTCGTCTTTACCGTCGCCGTTCCATTCCGCATACTTCATCGTATCCATTACGTCGTCACGCGTATTCGGAATCAAATGGAAATGAATGTTCGAGCTTCCTTGAACGTAGCTTGTCGATACGCCGAAGAAAGTTTCCGAAGGCTTGTCATCGATATAATTCAAGCCCAACATCGACATTGCGTGTCCTAACGTACCGTGGTTGTAATCGTCAAGAATTTGAAATAATAAAATTTCTTTTGTGAATTCTTTTAAATCGTATAAATTAGTGATTTCGCTTGCATGAGAACCTAAATTTTCATCAGCGATTTTCATGCCAAATTGTTGTGCGCCCTTTTGAACGCCTGCCGTATCGTGAGCATTATGATAAGCGTCCCAGTTATCGGAAACGTAGTTTTTGGCAATGGCGTTTGACATGTCAAGCATGCCTTTCGTCACGACGACTTTGCCGACATACGGCGTAAGTCCCAGTTGGTCACGAATATCGTTTGTGAGCGTAGCCACGAAATTGGCAAGGTCTTCTTGAACTGGTTGCGACAAGTTGTTCAAATCAACCGCAACGTTCTTGTCGGCTTCATCGCCAAAATAGTATTTGTTGTCCTTGATGTTGAGCGTATAGTCTTTTTGCAATTGCATGAGCATTTCGTGTTCTGCGTGTGTGAATGCCCTTAACAAGGCATCCGTTTTACCGCCGTTTACGTAATCGTTATAAGCCTTGACGTATGCTTGAGCCTTTTGTTTGGAAGCGTCGCTTACGATGAGCTTGTTTTTTTCGAGGTTTGCAATCGCATCCTGTGCTTTCTTTTCGTTTGCCTTCGCATCGTTCAACGCTTTTTGAGTTGCGGTGTAGTCGGTCAAAGTCTTGTCGTATGCGAGCTTTGCCAGAGCATATTCTTTTTGTGCGTTCGCCACGATTTCGTTTTGCTTTGCAAGCTGATTTTCCAAATCCGTCTTTTCGCCGTTCTTGTGAGCAAGAATGCTTTTGGCATACAGATAGTCTTTTTGAGCGGATTTCAGTTCGGCTTCTGCTTTCTGCAATTCGGCTTTTGCTTCGTCAAGCCCGTTGTTTTCATACGCATCCTTGGCTTTGTGGTATGCTTCTTCTTTTTGACGGAAGATTTCCTGTTTTTTGGCAACGTCCTGCTGTGCCTTTTGAGCTTCCTTGTTTGCGTTATCGGCTTTCGTTTTTGCATCTGCATAAGCCTTTTGTGCGTTGTCCTTGGCATTTTGCTTGTCGGTCAGCGTTTTTTCAGCATTTGCTTTGTTCTGCTTTGCTTCTTCGAGTTTTTGAGAAGCGTCCTTTACGGTGTCGACGTTTTGTTGTGCCTTGTCGGCTTTGTTTTGAGCTTCATCTGCTTTTTGCTGAGCATTCGCAACATCGTTCTTCTTATTATCAACGTTCTTGTTTGCTTCATCTGCTTTTTGTTGAGCATTCGCAACGTCGTTCTTCTTGTTTTCGACGTTTTGATTTGCGTTGGCAACGTCTTGACTTGCCTTGTCGGTATTTTCCTTCGTGGCTTCGTTCTTATCCTGTTCAGCCTGGTTCAGATTGTCCTGTTTTTGAGAAACGTCGTTTTTCTTGTTTTCGACGTTTTGATTTGCATTGGCAACGTCCTGATTTGCCTTGTCGTTTTCTTTTTGAGCATTGTCTGCTTTTTGTTGAGCCTGTTGTTCATTGTTTTTGGCATCATCGAGTTCCGACTTGGCTGTTTCTTCCTTTTGTTCCGTTGTTTGAGTCTGGGCTTGAACTTGAACCTGTTGTTCACTGGCTTCGTTCGTATGTAAGTCCGTTTCGTCTGCTTTTGCCGTTTGAACCGAGCCTGCGACCGCAAGTCCGACTGCGCCGACCGTTAAAATCGTTTTTTTCATTTATGATCCCCCTTAAACGAGTTAAGTACTGCATTGAAACAAAGATATATATATATATATATCTAAGTCTAAAATAAGTCTACGAGCCAAATTATACCACGATGTTAAAATTAGCGGTATATGCGCTTATAGAAAAAATGTAAAGAAAAAGTGAAATAATTAATAGTTGTCTGATTGTGTTTATATTGTACATATCCAAATAAACTATGTGTACAAAAAGAAGCTTGCTTGCGGAGGATTCCGCAAACAAGTCGGGAAAATATAGATTTTTCAACTTGACAAAAAGGTCGTTATCTGAGTCTGTAAAAAAATAATGAGGCTGAAAAAACTCTGCCTCAAACAAAAATCCCGGATGATTCGAAATGTACTATGTCCTGTCAAGTATACAGTTCAAATATAAAATTTTAACTAACAAGAT
>OGRN01001233.1_pt1 | contig 22518 bp, 21 predicted proteins | sample 1553401 | NCBI WGS metagenome assembly OGRN01 (sample SAMEA2580096, study PRJEB22360) | human gut metagenome | biome: human gut; feature: human-associated habitat; material: faeces | place: Denmark | collected 2008/2010 | reverse complement strand
GACGACGAGGTAGATAGGGCAGAGGTGGAAGTACAGTAATGTATGGAGCTGACTGCTACTAATCGGTCGAGGGCATGACCAAGGAAGGCTGAAGGCTTGGATAGAGTTTCTTATATGCAGTTTTGAAGGTACATGATAAATAATATGAATGCAATGAAGAGTTCTGAGAGAACTCTTTTTTTGTTTATTTGCAAATATTTTCATGGAAATACATGATATATACTGATAAAATAATCATATCAGATGAAAAGGAGGACTTGAATATGCCATTTATCAGCGAAATCAGTACAACAGCCCCGAAAAAGGGAACAAACGCCACAAAGGATAAAGTATTTGCACTTCTGGATAAGCTTCATATTCCGTATGAGCGTGTAGAAAATGATGTGGTCGAAACGATGGAAGAGTGCAAAGAGATCGATCAGGCGCTTGGAACGGAGATCAGAAAGAGCATATTTCTCTGTAATCAGAAGAAAACCAGTTTTTTCCTGGTCGTTATGCCTGCAGAAAAGCAGCTGGATACAGGCGCGCTGGAGAAGAAGCTGGGGGTATCTCATCTGTCCTTCGCATCTGGAGAGCTGATGGAGAAGCATCTTGGCACAAAGCCCGGGTCAGCATCAATTATGGGATTGATCAATGATGAGGACGAATATGTTCAGTTGATTATGGATAAAGAAGTAGCGGACGAGGAATGGTTCGGGTGCAATCCTGGGATTAATACAGATCATCTAAAATTAAAGACACAGGATCTGTTAAAGAAATTTTTGCCACGTATTTATCATAAGGCAAAGATCGTGGAACTGTAAATGCAGCGGAGGTGAAGCTCTTTAAATTGGGAGAAAAAGATAAGACCAGGGACCGGATGAAGTATTGCCTCGCTGAAGCGCTTAAGCAATGTATGAAAAAGGATTCTCTGGAGAAGATTACGGTGAAAGAGATCACAGACCGGTGCGGAACAACAAGACAGACATTTTATCGCCATTTTCAGGATAAATATGCACTGGTTAACTGGTATTTTGATAAGATTCTGCTGGAATCCTTTGAACATATGGGAGAGGGAAAAACCATCTATGAAGGGCTGGTCAATAAGTTTACATTTATAAAAGAAGAAAAGATTTTCTTCAAGGCCGCATTTAAAAATGACGAGCAGAATAATCTGAGGGATCATGATTTTCAGCTGATCCTGGCCTTTTATACAGAACGGATCGAGGGGAAGACCGGGAAGAAAATGCCAGAGAATCTTAAGTTTCAGCTGGAAATGTACTGCCAGGGATCCATTTACATGACCGTAAAGTGGCTTATGGGAAATGCGAAGCTTGCGCCGGAAGTCCTGGCAAAACAACTGGTGGAGGCAATGCCTGCAGATTTGGAAAAAGTTTTTAAGGATCTGGAGCTTCTGTAGAAGAAGTGACAGATCCTTTTATTTGTAACCTTCAATTTTTACTCAAGATTGTTAAAATATAAACAATAAAAAAGCACAGAAAACAAAGAAAAACAAAGGAGAGTAAAAGCTATGGTAAACAGAATCATGCTCAATGAGACATCCTATCACGGCGCAGGCGCTATTCAGGAGATTGCAACGGAGGCAAAAGCAAGAGATTATAAGAAAGCTTTTGTGTGTTCTGATCCGGATCTGATCAAATTCGGTGTGACAGGAAAAGTAACAAAAGTTCTGGAAGATGCAGGACTTGCATATGAAATTTATTCAGATATTAAGGCTAATCCAACCATCGAAAACGTACAGAATGGAGTGGCTGCATTCAAGGCGGCTCAGGCAGACTATATTATTGCGATCGGCGGAGGTTCTTCTATGGATACGGCAAAGGCCATCGGTATCATCATTGCCAATCCAGAGTTTGAAGATGTAAGAAGTCTGGAGGGAACCGCACCGACGAAAAAACCATGTGTACCGATCATTGCAGTGCCGACGACAGCCGGAACAGCCGCTGAGGTTACGATCAATTACGTCATCACTGATGTGGAAAGAAAGAGAAAATTTGTCTGTGTAGATCCACATGATATGCCGGTTATCGCTGTAGTAGATCCAGAAATGATGGCATCCATGCCAAAAGGACTGACAGCATCCACAGGAATGGATGCTCTGACACACGCAATTGAAGGCTACACGACAAAGGCAGCATGGGAAATGACAGACATGTTCCATCTCAAGGCCATCGAAATCATCAGCAAGTCTCTGCGCAGCGCTGTTGCCAACGAGAAAGAAGGCCGCGACGGCATGGCACTGGGACAGTATATCGCCGGTATGGGATTCTCCAATGTCGGTCTGGGAATCGCACATTCCATGGCGCACACTCTGGGGGCAGTATACGACACCCCACACGGCGTAGCCTGCGCAATGATGCTCCCGATCGTAATGGAGTATAATGCAGACAGCACAGGCGAAAAATACCGCGAAATCGCAAGAGCGATGGGAGTAAAAGGCGTAGATGATATGTCTGTAGAAGAATACCGGAAGGCTGCAGTCGAAGCAGTACAGCAACTCTCTGTAGACGTAGGAATTCCGACAAAACTGGAAGCATTAAAAGAAGAAGACTTAGACTTCCTCGCAGAATCCGCACATGCCGACGCATGCGCACCAGGCAACCCGAAAGACGCAAGCATAGAAGATCTGAAAGCATTATTCCGGAAGCTCATGTAATCCATTGGGGACGGGGGATTTCCGGAAATCCCCCGTCCCCAATGGAAATTATCCACAAAATGTGGAAAAGTAGGGGAATTACCTGTGGACAAGAAGTGGATATTAGAAAAAGATATATAAATTTCTTGCAATGTGGGAAGATTTGTGGTAAATTAATTATGTTGTCAAAATAAATAATCCTCCTTAGCTCAGTCGGTAGAGCACTCGGCTGTTAACCGAGTTGTCGTTGGTTCGAGTCCAACAGGGGGAGCTGAAAAACGGCAGGATGGAATGTATCCTGCCGTTTTTGTATAAAATGTGGTGAAAATGGGGAAATATCAGATAAGGAGAGTGTTGTGTGAAAAGAGTGATCAGGGTATTGGTTGTCTTATGTCTGCTCGTTCTGCTCTATGGGGGTGTCAGTATCTGGGGATCGGCGAATTTTCTGATAGAAAGGAAGTTTAGTGTTGATACTGGGAAGTGTCAGGAAGAGTTTGTGGCGGTTGTGATCTCGGATCTGCATGATCATGAGTTTGGAAATGGAAATGTCAGACTCGTTGAGAAGATACAGGATATTGCCCCGGATCTGATCTTGATGGATGGAGATATGCTAAATGAGACGTCGGATGATGCAGAGGTCCCGGTTAATCTGATCCGTCAGTTGAAGGATACGGCGCCTGTTTATTATGCGCTGGGAAACCATGAGATTAATTATATGGAGAACGGTCATCCGCAGTTGATGGAGGAGCTGGAAAATGCCGGAGCGGTAATGCTGGAAAGAGAGTTTTTGGATATTGAGGTAAAGGGCAATCCGATAAGAATCGGTGGGATGTATGAGTATGCCTTTGGCCTGAATGGGAATAATGATGCTCTGTCGGCTCCATCGGAAACGCTGGCCTTTCTTCAGGAGTTCCAGGATACGGATCATCTGAAGATTATGATGGCCCACCGGCCGGATAGTTTTATTTTTGGAGATGCAAGCAAGGTCTGGAATATTGATCTGGTGATCAGTGGACACAATCACGGCGGCCAGGTGGTGATCCCTTTTCTGGGAGGACTGTATGGAGGCGACCAGGGATGGTTTCCGGAGTATGTCCATGGACTTTATAAGAAAGATAAGCTCCAGATGTTCGTGACCAGCGGCCTGGGAACGCATCATGAGAGATTGCCGCGGTTTAACAATCCTCCGGAAATTGCAGTGTTGACGATCCGGTGAGAAAATATGGAATTTGGCTCTTGACGTTTGGACTGGCAGATTTTACCATGTATAGAGGAGCAGACTATATGTATTTCTTTTGTGAGGAACATATAGCGAAATGTAGAATTATGCGACATAAAAGAGCAAAGAAGGATATCTATGAAAATGAGTAGGATAAGTGAAAGGATGCTGGAGGCGCTCCGGTGCTTTGTGGACGGCAGGAGTGTTGTCTGGGAGCGTGGCGTGGAGGCGGAAGACTGGGCAGAGCTTTTTCGTCTGAGTCAGCATCATCAGATTCTCCCCATGGTATATGAGGCAGTCTATGCCTGCCCGGCTATGAAGTCCTGTCCGCAGACGCTGGTGCAGACGGTTAAAAGTCAGGTGATCCGTCAGGTGATGATCCAGAGCCGGAAAACCAGTGAGTTTCTGCATTTATATTCTCAGCTGACGGCACAGGGGCTGACTCCTCTGGTGGTGAAAGGCCTTGTGTGCAGAAATCTGTACCGGGAGCCGGATTATCGGACGTCGGGGGATGAGGACGTGTTGATTCCGGCAGAACAGTTTCAAAAATGCAGCGGGATTTTTTTGAAAAATGGTATGCAGATGGCGGAGCCTGACAAAGACCCCAGGACAGAAGGGGAAGTGCCTTATTATAAGGCCGGGGGTGTGCTGAATATTGAACTTCATAAAGAACTGTTTTCTTCTGATTCAGAAGCATATGGAAAGCTCAATGATTATTTTCAGGATGTGTTTGAGAGAAGAAGGGAAGAAGTGATCCAGGGCGTAGCGGTGGAAACCATGTGTCACACCGAACATCTCTTATACCTGATCCTGCATGCATTCAAACACTTCCTTCACAGTGGCTTTGGCATCCGGCAGGTGTGTGACATCGTGGTCTATGCGGATACATACGGAAGGGAGATCGACTGGGAAGAGGTCCTGGAGAAATGCAGAACTATCCACGCAGACATATTTGCAGCAGCTCTTTTTGATATCGGAGAGAAATATCTGAATTTCGATCCTGAAAAAGCCGGTTATCCAGAGCAGTGGAAGGCCGTGCAGGCAGACGGAGATGATCTGCTGGAGGATCTCCTGGAGGGCGGTGTATTCGGCGATTCCAGTATGAGCAGAAAGCACAGCAGCAATATCACACTGCAGGCGGTCAGCGAAAGCAAGAAGGGAAAGAAGGCAAAGGCTTCTGTCCTGCAGTCCGTTTTTCCAGACCGGAAATATATGGAAAGAAATTACAGGTACATAAAGAAATATCGGTTTCTTCTGCCGGTGGCTTATTTATCGAGGCTTGGAAAATATCTGAAAGAGGCAAGGCAGAGTAAAGGAAATTATGCGAAGGCCAGCATTGAGATCGGCAGCCGGAGAGTCGATCTGTTGAAGAAATACAAGATCATATAAAGAAAAAGCAGGCGCGGCCGATTGTGATGGCCGCGCCTTTCTTGAAAGTTCAAACTAAATGCCGTATTTCCGGTAAAGTTCTTCCCGGAAGTCAGGGTCAGAAGCAATTTTGATAATCAGGTCATGCTTCTTTTCCTTATCCAGAATCAGGATCAGCTTGCTGTAGCGTTCCGAAGCCAGCGCCTGTCCTTGCGCCTGTCCCAGAGCCTGTCCTTCTTTCAGGGCGTCATCCCAGATCATTTGTCCCAGTTCAGTCATGGCAATCTCCTCCTTTATCGCGGTTAAATTCATGCCTCTAAAAAATTTCAGTGCGAAAGCATATAGAATCGCTTCCATCTTTCGTATTTCGTTATGAGAGAAAATGTGTTTGCTCTCGGTCATCTTTAGTATGCGGATTCCCTGCAGGATACAGCTCTTCCGGTTTTCTTCCTCGGCCATGAGAGGCGAGAGGAGAAGGGGAATGATATCCGTTCGTTCCAGGCCGGCAGAGGCTTTCAGGGAAAGGGAGTCGAGCAATGCTTTCTGGTCGTGGTCTTTTAGTCGGATTACTTTCACGCGGTAAGTATTCAGCCCTTCTGTGATATGATCCAGCAGGCGCCGGGACTTTGAAGAACATATCACGTAGGTGATGACCGGGGCGTTTACTCGCCTTGCAGTGGCAGCCTCATATTCGCGGAAGCGTTTTAGGTCATCCGCAGTGATGGCGTCACTTTCAAATTCAAAGTGGCACCAGGTGCCGTCCTCCATCTCAAAAAGAAAGTCCTCATACATATGTCTCGTCTCCAGTTCCACAATCTCAGTGGGAGAGGAACGGATGATCTTTCCGGGAATCCCGATCCAGTGGAGCAGCTCTGCGCCGAAGTAGTCGGCGGCAGACTTTAAAGCCAGGTCCTCCAGGTGTGAAAGATCAAGGTTTGGTTTGCTTTTGTCCGGCAGCAATGTAACCTCCGTTTCCGGCGGCACAGGACTGTTCCATATATAAGTATCATAACATAAAAAGAGATGAATCGACAGCAGAACGCCTGATTTTGAAAATGTTTTTGGGATCATTGTCCGAATGGACAGAAATAAAATGTAAATGTCTGAAAAACATAGAAAAATGTGAAAGAAAGTCTCTGGATATATGGCGGCAGTGCTGTGCATGACTGCTGTCTGTAAAGGTATCATAGCAAATAATATCGGAAGGGGCAACAAGATAATCTATAGAAACTTATAGCAATAATGAGATAAACAGGACAATATATCTAAAAAAGTGTGAAAAAAAGGTGAAACCCTTGAAAAATAAGGGATTGTAGGCTTGACTTTGGATAAAAAACAGGAGTAAAATAACAGCAAAGTTTTATTGGATTGCAACGAATGTAAGGATTGGAAGAAGGTAAGTGGAATGATGAAAAAATGGGAAAGGCCGATAGCGGTAGTAGAGGAATTTGAGCCAAATGAGTATGTGGCGGCATGCTTTAAGTTGGCATGTGGAAGAGGATCTGACCCGTCTCTTCCGTATGGATCACACTGGGAGACGGGAGAAAGAGGAAATGTCAGCCATTCAACAATTGGAACCCCTAATACCTGTGGAGATGCGAGTGCTAATCGTGTTATAACGGATGACGGAGGAGTTTTCCAGAGTGTTGGAGAGTTTAATGGCGAGCAGGGATGGCTGAATGGTGGTCTGGATTATATACTTCAAATGGATGGGAATAATACTGTTGACCCAGGAGATGTAATTTTTTGGCATACCAATGCAAGTGGTTGGGGTGACAGAAGAAAATGGAATCACTGGGGCGTAGTACAGCAGCAGGATCCCAGCCATCCGAATCATTCATAGAAATTATGATAGATAATAGGTACATTCTTATACGGTCGGCTTTTTAAGTCGGCCGTATTTTTGCGTTTTAGTAACTAATCTTAGCATATAAAACTTTTGTAATGGATGCTATTCAAGTAATATGTATATCAGTTGAATACGCATATATTTTTTTCAAATTGTGATAAATTTGTGAAAAATCCCATTGACACCGTGAATTATTGTGCTATGATATTAACGTATAGGTATAAAGAGATAAAAGGGGAGGAATATAGGCATATTGGAGAAAGATGAACAGACATCCAAGATGACCTCTGATTCCGGAGCTTCGGAACATCTTCCAGAAGGAACAAATGAAGGAGGCGTCAGGATGTATAGAGCAAATCCGAACTTTCTCTTGAGAGAAGTGGCAGGCGAAGCCGTGCTGATTCCGATCGGAGAAGCTGGGATTTTTGAAAACAGTGTGATATCACTGAATGATACCTGCCGTTTTCTGTGGCAGCAGTTCCAGGAGGCCAGATCGGTGGAAGATGTGATCGCTGAGGCGAAAAAGGAGTATTCCGATCCTGATGGCGAGATGGAACAAGGCATAAAAGATTTTGTAAAAGAATATTTAAAGTATGGGTTATTAAAGGAGGAGTAAAAATGGAGAGGAAAGTGTGGAGAAGACCACTTACAGAAGTGCAGAAGTTTGAGGCGAATGAGTATGTAGCAGCTTGTGGAGATAGTGGGACAACATACTATTTTAAATGTGATGCAGGAGAACCGTATACGTGGACGGATTGGATTTTTCCGTTCCGTCATACGGATGATCATCCTTATAGAGTAACGACAGATAATGGTAGAGTGTTGACGAATTCATATGGACCATGTAATGAAACTCATGTGGCTGAATCCGACAGTGAATTTTTGCACGGATATATTGATAATACACACACAAGAGAAGATGAACATATTGAGGTAATGATTTGGACGAATTATGGTACGAATGTTCACTGTACTACTAACCTTAATCAGGATTCCTGGGAGACCGCGAAGTCATAAGTTTTTCTACATAATTTCAATAGACCGGATTTTCTCCGGTCTATTTTCACGTCATCTCGAAAGGAGGTCAGTCTATGGAACAGTTAGAAGGCGCCACCACTATTGAACGCCAGATTCTTGCCCAGGCCAAGCTTACTCACACCCCGGCCAACGGCAGTATCGAGCTTCTGCCCCTTTGCAACATGAACTGCGACATGTGTTATGTGCGGCTCAGTAAAGAAGAGATGGAAGCGAAGGGAAGGCTTCGCACAGTGGATGAGTGGCTGGAAATCGGGCGTCAGATGAAGGATGCAGGAGTCCTGTTCCTGCTTCTGACAGGTGGAGAGCCGTTCCTGTATCCTGAGTTCAGGAAGCTTTATCTGGGCCTCAAAGAGATGGGGATGATCCTTACCATCAATACCAACGGCACATTGGTCGATGAAGACCTGGCAGAATTCCTTGGCGCGCATAAACCAAGAAGAGTTAATATTACGCTGTATGGCACGGACGAGGAGACGTATGCGAATCTCTGCCATTATCCCGGCGGTTATGAGAAGACTCTGCGAGGGATACGGCTCCTGCGGAAGTATGGCGTGGATGTCAAGGTGGGAGGAAGCCTTGCAAGAGCAAATAAAGACGACCTCGATAAACTTCTGGATTTCCAGAATGAATTAAATATTCCTGTGAGAGTGGACACTTATATGATGCCTGCCACCAGAGAACGGGATCTTCCTTATAACCTGCAGTCCAGGCTGGATCCAGAGGAGGCGGCTGAAGCCAGGATCCATGCCCTGAAGCGAGAGATGGGGCCGGAGCTTTTCCGCCAGTATGTCCGGCAGGCCATATACCAGGCGGATCATCCAGAGCCGGTGGAAGAAAAGCCGGGACACATGGCCTGTATGGCAGGGCAGTGCTCTTTTACGATTAACTGGCAGGGAGAGATGCGTCCTTGTGTAATCTTAAGTGAACCTGCAGTGTCGGTGTTCGAAGCGGGATTTCAAGCGGCCTGGGAGTATCTTGTAGAGGAGACGAATAAGATTCTTTTGAATGCGAAATGTACATCCTGCCATCTAAGGCACCTGTGCCGGACCTGTGCGGCCAGCGCGCTTCTGGAAACCGGAAGTTATGACGGGGTGCCGGAATATATGTGCCGTTATGCGGAAGAGTCATTGAGGATTTTACGAAAAGAACAGGAGAATCTGCAGCATGGACAAGCTATTTCGGATCGGTGATTTTACCTTCCGGCTGTGTGCGCCAGAGGAGATAACGCCGCCGGAGAATTTTATGAAATTTGAAATACGGCCGGAAGATAGGGGAAGCCGTCCTGTTCCTGAGTACACCTACCACATCGAAGTGTCAGACCATCTGAAGGAGCCGGAAGGAAAGATTGCGGCGAGGCGCCCGGACCTGCTGGTATTCCAGCAGAAAGCGGAGAAGAACGGTCAGATGCTGGAAAGCCGGCTGATCGGTGTGAAGGGGCGCCCGGATCCTTATGCATGCTACCGTGAAGTGGCGCCGGACCGGGCAGAGATTCTCCTGATGCGGGACGAGATCCGGGATCTGCACATCGATCCCTTGTTTACTTCGCTCCTGGCACTGGAGCGGCGGCTGGTCTGGAAGGATCAGATGGTGCTGCACTGTGCCTATGTGGAATATCAGAGAGAGGCAATCCTTTTTTCCGCGCCATCGGAGACGGGCAAGACCACCCAGGCAAACCTATGGGAAAAGTATCGTGGGAGCCGGACGGTCAACGGCGACCGTTCCCTTCTGGGGAAGACAGACGGCAGATGGACGGCTCAGGGATGGCCGGTCTGCGGCACTTCGGAGGTCTGCCATAATGAGACGATTCCGGTAAAGGCTGTTGTGATGCTCAGTCAGGCAAAAGAAAACCGGGCGGAGAGGATGGCGCCGGGACAGGCATTTCCGCTTTTGTACAGTCAGATTACGGCGAATAAGTGGAATACTCCGGCTCACATTCATACCATGGATCTGATCGAGGATTTTCTCGGTCATGTGCCGGTATTTCATCTTGGCTGTACGATTTCAAAAGAGGCAGTGGACTGCCTGGAGAAGGCTCTGAGAGAGCTGGATTAAAGGGACTATGGCGGTTAGGATACTTGACGCTGCAAAATGTTAAATGTATACTGTTTTGAAAGAAACAAATTGCGAGAATTCAAGGCGGAAGTACAAGACAGATAGGAGAGATTTGATGGACGAAGAGAATCAGAACCAACAGAAAAATCCAGCCTTTGAGTCCCTGGATATCCTCATTTCCAGATGGAGAGACGGGACGTTTGGAGAGATCATCGATGACTGGAAATGGATTTTCACGTATAGCGCCAGATACAAAGGCGCCATAGTGTTCTATGTCATTCTCGGAATTTTCAGTACGTCCATGGGGCTGGTCAGCAGCGTGGCAAGTAAATACATGATCGACATCATCACCGGCCATGATTCCAGCAGGCTCTGGGTCATGGTTGCTATCATGATCGGCAGCACCGTGTTCAGTCTGGTGTTCGGCAGCATCATCAGCCGGATCACGGCAAAGCTGAGTATCGACATCAACAATGATATCCAGGCGGATATTTTTGACAAGATCGTGGACGCGGACTGGCTTTCCCTGAACCAGTATTCCAACGGAGACATCCTGAACCGTTTCAACGGCGATATCGGCACGGTCAGCAGCAACGCCATCAGCTGGCTTCCGACCATCATCATTGCCGTGTATAATTTTATCGCCACATTCTTCGTGATCCTGCATTACGACTGGATCATGGCGGTCATCGCCCTTGGAAGCGCGCCCTTTATGCTGCTGATGTCCAGAGTCATGATCAAGAAGCAGAGGGACTACAGCAAGAAGGTCCGGGAGATGAGCTCGGAGCTGATGACCTTTGAAGTGGAGGCGATCTATAATTTTGACACTATCAAGTCCTTCGGAATCGCGCCCCATTACAGTAAGAAAATGCGCTGGTGGCAGAGAAAATTCCGCGACATCAGCCTGAAATACAATATGTTTACTATCAAGACTAATATCCTCATGTCTGTTATGGGGACGCTGGTGCAGTTCGTGGCGTTTGGATACTGTCTGTTCCGGTTGTGGACGAACGACATTACATACGGAACCATGACCTTGTTCCTGCAGCAGAGGAGTAAACTTTCCTCCGCATTCAGCAATGTGGTATCCATCATTCCGTCCTTTCTGAACAGTTCCGTTTCCGCTCACCGGATCCGGGAGCTGGTTCAGCTGCCAAGAGAAGTCCACATTCCGGAGAGCAGCGAGATGGACAAGTATGCATCCCAGGGCTTCCGGGTGGAGATGGACGATGTGAATTTCTCCTATGTGGAAGGAACCCGGGTGATCACAGACTCGGCCTTTGAGGCAAATCCGGGAGAGATCGTGGCGCTGGTAGGACCTTCCGGAGAAGGAAAGACCACCATGATCCGTCTGATCCTTGGTCTGGTGCGGCCCCAGGACGGAGGCGTGAAGCTGTGTGCGGCAGATGGTACTTCAATCGAGATGAACGCAGAGACCAGACATCTGTTTGCCTATGTCCCCCAGGGAAATACCATCATTTCCGGAACCATTGCCGAAAACATGCGGATGGTAAAGGAGGACGCGACAGACGAAGAGATCATCGAAGCGCTGAAGGTATCCTGCGCCTGGGATTTTGTGTCAAAGCTGCCGGAAACCATCAACAGTAATCTTGGAGAGAGGGGACGGGGACTGTCCGAAGGACAGGCCCAGAGGATTGCCATCGCAAGGGCGGTGCTTCGGAACGCACCGGTGCTGTTGTTGGATGAAGCTACATCGGCTCTGGATGTAACCACAGAGCGGACGGTGCTCCGCAACATTGTGCAGCAGCATCCAAATAAGACCTGCATCGTGACCACCCACCGGCCCAGTGTCTTAAATCTCTGCCAGAGAGTTTATCGTGTCATGGAGACGAAGGTGACAGAGCTAAGCGAAGAAGAGTCCAGCCGTATGGCCATGGACTTTTAGCAGGCCGATGACAGAGGAAAAGGGGTGTGGAAAGCATGAGAGAGAGGATCGTTGATACAAATGCATATGTATCTGTGCTCCGGGAGCTGGCGGAAGACGGGGACGTGGTGTCCATGCAGATCGCTGGCAGCAGTATGTCTCCCTTTTTGTGCCATAGGAGAGACTACATCTATTTCACCCGGCCGGAAGGAAAACTCCGAAGAGGCGATATGGTATTTTACCAGAGAGACAGCGGCCAGTATGTCATGCACCGCATCTGGAAGGTAAGGCCGGAGGGCTATTATCTGGTGGGAGACGCACAGACCCAGATCGAGGGCCCCTTAAGGAGAGAACAGATCTTTGCCAGGATCATAAAGGTAAGGCGGAAGGGAAAGATCCTGGAGCCGGGAAACTTCTGGTGGGAGTTTTTTGAGCATGTATGGATCCGCATCATTCCGGTGCGAAGAGCCGTGGCATGGTGTTACGGAAAGGTGTCGAAACTTTTCAGCGGACAAAAGTTCCCACCCAGATAAAAGTGTGCTATAATTACATGTTGTAACTTATAGGGATATTGAGATGAAGGAAACAAATATGATAGATATACATACGCACATCCTTCCCGGACTGGACGACGGAGCGGCAGATATCTACGACAGTCTGGAGATGGCGGCCATGGCGTATAAAAGCGGGACCAACGTGATCGTAGCAACGCCGCACTGTAATATTCCAGGGATGTACGACAATTATTTCGGAGATAAATATTGCAACACTTTTCTAAAGACCAAGGAGATCTTGCAGAAAGAAGTACCAGGAATCACCATCCTTGCAGGCATGGAGGTGTTTGCCACGGAGGAACTTCCAAGGCTTCTGACAGAAGGCCAGATCTTTCCGGTGAACCGGACCAGATATGTGCTGATGGAATTTGATTTCAGAGAAGACCCAGGATATGCAGACCGGCTCTTAAGAAAGGTGAAGGAAGTCCAGGCAATCCCCCTGATCGCCCATGTAGAGCGGTATGAGTTTGTTCAGGACGACCCTGCGATCATCAGCCGCTGGAAGAAGAGGGGATATGAAATCCAGGTAAACAAAGGAAGCTTTCTTGGGAAATTTGGCCGGGAGGCAGAAGAGACAGCCTTTCTGCTTTTGAACCATAACCTGATCACCGCGGTGGCAAGCGATGCGCACAGCCCCGAGCAGCGGACCACCTGCATGGCGGATGCGTATGAGTATCTGCGTGAAGAGTATGCAGAAGAATATCTGGACATTTTATTTGAGAAAAATCCCCGGAATATCTGTAACGGCATAAGACCGGTACAGTTCCGGAGGATTCCGTTTGAAGAAACCATAACTGGAAGGAGTATATACAGTGAGAAGGCTTAGGATAGCGATCATCGTGCTTTTTGTCCTGTCAGGGATATCATTTGCAGGCTACAATGTGGTTAGCAGGCTTGCGGAGGACCATACGCCGCCGGAGATCAGCTGTGATTCAGATACCGTTTCGGTCAGCGTAGAAGATGAGGATATTGACCAGGAACTCCTTGAAGGCGTGACGGCGAAGGATAATAAGGATGGAGATCTGACGGACGCGGTCCGGGTATCTTCTATGTCTAATTTTACAGAGCCGGGAAAGAGGACCATTACCTATGCGGTATTTGATAAGGCGGGGCAGGCGGCTACTCTGACCAGGACGCTGGAGTATACAGACTATACGTCTCCTCAGATTCAGCTGAGTGCGCCTCTGCGCTACAGCCTGGAAGAAATGTCGGATGTAAGCCTGACGGAAAATATGAGTGTGGATGACTGTCTGGACGGGGATCTGACTTCCCAGATCCGCGCCACCTACAACGATAGTATCTATATCCAGCAGCCCGGAGACTATACGGTAACAGTGCAGGTCAGCAACAGTGCAGGTGATACCTGCTCCGTGCCCCTGACATTGACTGTGACTGATTCCTCGGACAGTAATGAAAGAGACAAGTATTATCCGGTGCTGTCCCAGTATATCGTATACACCAATGTGGGAGAGCAGGTGGATCTGGCCTCTCTTGTGGTCGGACTGGAGAGAAACGGATCTGAGTACCTGTTCACGGATCCTGATGCGGCGTCACTTCCGGGGGCCCGGGAAAATGTGAGCGTATCGGGAGACGTAGACTATGGGACAGCAGGAACCTACAATGTGGATTATCAGTTCACTTCGGAAGCAGGAGTGACGGCAACGACAAAATTAGCAGTGGTGGTGAGGTAGTATCATGGAAAAAACGACCGGACAGACCTTGGAAAATTATAAAATAGAGCCCTTTACTCTGGTGCATGATATCCTGATCAACTGGTGGGCGATCCTTCTGGGAGCGCTGGCAGCAGCCATGCTGACGTATGTGGTGGTGGGAATCCGCTACACGCCGGAGTATACCACGTCAACCACCTTTGTCGTTTCTTCCAGGGGAACATCTGCTTCTTATTCTTCCCTTGGCACAGCAAACTCGACGACGGCGACCTTTCAGAAGATCGTGGAGAGTACGGCTATGCAGGATATTTTGTGCGAGAAGCTGGGAGTAGATTCCATCGATGCGGATATCCAGGCTAATATCGCAGGAGAGACTAATCTTCTGGAGCTTACAGTAACTGCAAAAACGCCATCGGAATCGTTCGATATCATGGAAGAAATCCTGGATAATTATTCCAGCATTTCTTATTACACGGTAGGAGATATTGTGCTGAATATTCTGGAGGAGCCTTCGATTCCTTTCTCGCCGGACAATCCGATGAATGCAGGAAGCCTGATGAAAAAGGCGTTTCTTGCGGCAGCGGTTGTCTTTGCCGCACTGTTCGGGGCTTTGTCCTTTATGAAGGACACGCTGAAAACAGAGGAAGACATTGAAGAAAAGCTGGATGCAAGAAGCATGGGAGCAATTTCCTATGAGATTAAGTATAAATCTTTAAAAGAGATTCTCCATCGAAAGAAGAAAGGGCTTCTGATCAATGATCCGCTGGCCGGATTTGGATTTGTGGAGAGTTTCCGGAAATTCTCTTCCCGGGTAGAATACCGGATGGAGAAAGAAGGATGGAAGACGCTGGCTGTTACCAGCGTGTCGGAAAATGAAGGAAAGTCAACGGTGGCAGCAAATCTTGCCATCAGCCTGGCAGAGAAGGATTACCGGGTCGTGCTGGTTGACGGAGACCTGAAGCGGCCGTCCCAGTTTCTGATCTTCGGGCTGCATCCCAAGGAAGAAAATGAGCTGGGAGATTTCCTGAAAAGAGAGAAAAAGGATTTCAGCCTGTTTATGAAAACCTCTGTTCCGAGGCTGTATGTCGTGGGCGGGCGGAACTGTTATTCCTCTTCCACAGATATTCTGCAGAACGAGGTGACAGCAAAGTTCCTGCATCGGTGCAGGGAGGCTGCGGACTATGTGATCGTAGACACACCGCCGACCGCTGTGCTGGGCGACGCGGAGCTGTGGGGACAGTGTACAGACGCAGTGCTTTTCGTAGAGCGTCAGAACTTTATCTATGCAGAAGACATCAATACGATGATCGACAAGTTCCGGGCACAGAATACCCGGATCTTAGGAGTCGTGATGAACGGCGTACAGTCCTTTGGACGGGTGGTCAGCTCCACCGTGGGACGGTACAGCAGCCGTTACGGAGAATATGGAAATTATGGGAAGAAGCATAAGGAAAGTGAACAATGAGTGAGAATGTAGAAACAACCGAAAAGAAGACGGGTACTGAGATAGAAAAAATAGATATCATGAATCTGGTGGCGGCCTTCTGGAATGCCATAAAAAGGCTGTGGGTTCTACTGGTGATCATCGTCATCGTGTGTACGGCGCGGTCATATTTTTCCACCAGCTTTTCCTATACACCGCAGTATGTGGCCTCGGCTACGGTATCTGTGACCACGCCGGGCGGTTCTTATACCAATATTCAGTCTGCACAGGAGATGGCAGCCATCTTTCCCTATATCCTGACCAGCGGCGTCCTGGAGGATGTGGTCTTAAATGATATGGGGCTGGAGTCGCTTCCGGGACAGATCGATGTCCAGGCAGAGGATGGTATGAACATGCTGACCATATCGGTGTCTTCGGATGATCCGCAGATGGCGTACAATATTCTGCAGTCTGTGATCAAGAACTATCCGGAGGTGGCGGAATACATATTTGGGGAGACGAAGCTGGCGATCCTGGACGAGACCGGCATTCCCTCGGACACACAGAGGGAAGTGGTGATCCGCGGCTCTTATAAGAGAGGCGCCCTGCAGGGCATCATTATCTGCGTAGCGATCCTCTGCCTGTATGTGTTCCTGAAACGGACGGTCCGGACAAAGGAGCAGCTGAATAAGCATATTAATCTCCATGATCTGGGGAGCCTGCCTCATGTCAGGATGAAGAAACGAAAAACTGAGGCGTATAATAACCTGACCCTTTTAAATACGCGGATCTCGCCGGCTTATGAAGAAGCCGTGCGCAGGCTCCGGGTACGGGTGATGAGGGAGGCAGAAAGCGAAAACGGCGGAGTGATCATGGTCACCAGCTCTATCCCGGGAGAAGGAAAGACAACGATTGCCGTAAACCTGGCTCTTGCCATTGCGAAGCAGGGGAAATCCGTGATCCTGGCGGACTGTGACCCCAGAAATCCTTCGGTGGGCGAGGTGCTGCAGAATACAGCGAAGCATCCGGGAATCGGGGCAGTTCTTCGGGGAAAGGTTTCTCTTCAGCGTGCCCTGACCCGGTTTGAAATCCCAGGAACGGATGCGGAGATGGAGATTCTCTATGGAGGCAAGCCGAATGCCGGAGACGCAGCCCTCCTTGGCTCCAGGAAGATGGACCATCTGATCGAGGCCATGCAGATGAAGGCAGACTATGTGATCTTGGATACTGCGCCGGCTGACCTTCTGGCGGATGCATCACTTCTGGCGAAGTATGTGGATTTTGTCCTGTATGTGATCCGCTGTGATTATACGAAGATCAACAAGATCCGCAGCGGTATCGAGACACTGACGGCCCGGAACGTAAATCTCCTGGGCTATATTTTCAACGACGATGTCAACCAGAAATCCAGCCGGTACGGTTATGGTTATGGATACGGTTACGGACGCTACGGAAGATATGGACATTACAGCAGATATTCTCACTATGGGAAGCTGAAAGGAACCGGACAGACGGAAGATAAGTCCGGACGGATCATCAAGGAGTAGGAGGCAGTACCAATGAGAAAAGCGAAGAAAAAAACGAAGGGAAAAGGCTTATGGAACTGGATGAAGCGGCACAAGGTAATCTCAGGAATCCTGTGTCTGCTGATTCTCTGCTTCTTGGTAATGGCCATGTCCTTAGGTGTGCTTCTATGGAATTTGAATAAAAATAATGTGGGCATTGTGGATCCGGATGATGTGGATCCCAATGCAGATAAGGTGCAGATTGCCAGAGAAGATCAGAAGGACAAGGACGTGATCAACGTTCTGCTGGTAGGCTCGGACTCCCGGGATCCAAATGCGGAGATGGGACGGTCTGATACCATGATCCTGGCATCCTTTAATAAGGCAGAGGGAAAAGCAACGGCACTCTCCTTCCTTCGAGATTCACTGGTAGAGATTGACGGCCATGGCCAGAGTAAGCTGGGACATACTTATGCTTACGGAGGTGTGGGACTGACCATCAATACCCTGAATAAGCAGTTTGGGCTGGATATCCAGAATTATGTGGTCATCAATTTTGAAAACCTGGTGGAGATCATCGACCAGCTGGGCGGTATCCAGGTAGTGCTTACGGAAGAGGAGGCAGAATACTACCGGGAAAACGGAATGCCGGAAATTGTGGCCGGGAATGTGACACTGACGGGCTCCCAGGCGCTGGCACATGCCAGAAACCGAAGCCTGGACAATGACTTCGGACGAACCGAACGCCAGAGAGATGTAATTTACGGCATTTATAATAAAGTGCTGGAGCAAAGAAATAATCCGGCGACGCTGATGTCGCTGATCAAGTTCTGTATGACCCAGGTGTCCACCAATATGAGTGTAACGGAACTGTACGAGATGGCGACAGAGGTTTTGAGTGTGGATAACTTAAAGACTCAGCAGGCGGCAATTCCTGCAGAAGGCACTTATGAATTTGGCACTTATGAGGACATGTCTGTCCTGAATATAGACCTGGAGGCAAATAAGGAATACATCCAGGAACTACTCTATTAGAAAACTTAACTTACGGTATTAATCAGGCATAATAAGAATGATAGAAGATACAGAGGGATTATTATGAAAATTAATATACGAAAGTTTTATGGAAATAAAGAAGCTCTCATCAAAGGGGCGGCTCTTCTGTTGCTGGATGGCATCCTTGTCATCTGCTGTATGGTAGGAGCGCTGTGGATGCGGGTAGACTTTCGTTTCGCGAATATCGATCCAATATTCTGGGATTCTGTACGAGAATACATGTGGATCAATGTGATCTGCACGATTCTGATCAACGCGCTCTGCAAGCTGTATACCAGCCTGTGGAGATTTGCCAGTCTGGAAGAACTGAAAAATGCGTTGATCGCAATCGTAATATCGACGCTTCTTCAGTATCTGGGAATGAAGATTCTGGATCTGCCGGTGCCGAGAAGTTATATTTTTATCTATGTGATGCTGCTTTCCATCTGTATCATAGCGCCCCGGTTTTCCTACCGGTTTCTCCGGATCGCCTACCGGAATCATGAGGTGATCTGGCAGACGAAGCCGGTGGTGACGATGGTGATCGGCGCCGGAGCCGCCGGATACATGCTGGTGCGCGAGATGAAAAACAGCAAGCATCTGAACCGTAAAATTCCCTGCATCATTGACGACGATCCCCAGAAGATCGGGACTTATCTTCAGGGAATACCGATCGTCGGAAAAAAAGAAGACATACCGGAAATGGCGAAGAAATATCATGTTGAAGAGATTATTGTCGCCATCCCTACCCTTGGGGAGCAGGAACAGAAACAACTGCTGGAGATCTGTCAGAAGACCGCCTGTAAGATCAAGATGCTGCCAGGCATTTATCAGATGGTCAACCAGGAGGTGGACGTGTCCATGCTGAAGGACGTCAGTATCGAAGACCTGCTGGGGAGAGAACCGGTAGAACTATACATGGAAAAAATCGGCAGCTATTTAAGAGGAAAGGTGATCGTGGTCACTGGGGGAGGCGGTTCCATCGGCAGCGAAATCTGCCGGCAGGTGGCGCTCCACAATCCGAAAAAGCTGATCATCGTGGACATATACGAAAACAACGCTTATGACATTCAGCTGGAGCTTCGTAAGAAACATCCGGAGTTAAATCTGGATGTACTTATAGCTTCGGTGAGAGATAAGAGACGGATCGAGGATATTTTTGAGACCTATCATCCGGATATTGTGTACCATGCTGCGGCCCACAAGCATGTGCCACTGATGGAGGACAGCCCGGACGAAGCAATCAAGAACAACGTGAAAGGGACCTACAATGTGGCCAGCGCGGCCAATAAATTCCATGTGCAGAAGATGGTCCTGATCTCCACGGACAAGGCGGTGCGGCCTACTAATGTAATGGGCGCCTCTAAGGGGATCTGTGAGATGGTGATGGAAGTATTTTCCGAAATCTCCACCACAGAATATACAGCTGTCCGGTTTGGAAATGTGCTGGGAAGTAACGGAAGTGTAATCCCTATTTTCCGTAAGCAGATAAAAAGCGGAGGGCCGGTCACCGTGACCCATCCAGATATCATCCGGTATTTTATGACAATTCCGGAGGCTGTGAACCTGGTGCTCCAGTGCAGCGCCTGCGCAAAGGGCGGTGAGATCTTTATTCTGGACATGGGTGAGCCGGTGAAGATCCTGGATATGGCAAAGAAGATGATCCGCTTAAGCGGTCATGTGCCTGGGGAGGATATTAAGATAGAATTTACCGGACTGAGGCCCGGAGAGAAGCTATATGAGGAGCTTCTGATCGATGAGAAGAATCTGATCAAGACGGAAAATAAGAGGATTTTCGTGGCGCAGATGGGAACTATGGATGTGGAAGAGACCAGCCGGAAGATTTCAGATCTCATTCGGCATGCCTATGACGAGAGTAAGGATATCCGGGCAGAGATCAAGGAACTGGTGCCGGAGTATAAGATGAATGGAGAGGGAAGCGATGTATGCTGATAGGATTAAGCGAGGCATAGATGTATGTATGGCGTTGGTTATTTTAATCATCGGATTTCTGCCAATGTGTCTAGTTGCCGTTTTAATAAAGTGTGATTCTAAAGGCCCGGTTCTATTTAAACAAAAACGTATTGGGAAAGATGGAAAGATATTTACCATACTAAAATTCAGAAGTATGTGCCAGGGAGCAGAACATACCGGAAGTGGCGTATATTCGGGAAAAGGTGATGCGCGAGTTACCCGGATTGGAAAGATTCTGCGAGCAACGAGTATTGATGAATTGCCACAGCTTATTAATATCCTTCGGGGAGATATGTCATTCATAGGCCCCCGACCGCCGCTTACATATCATCCATGGCCATACGAAGAATATACAGAAGAACAAAAGAAAATGTTTGAGGTACGTCCGGGAATTACCGGATGGGCACAGGTTCACGGCCGCAAAGATGTTGAGTGGCACCGGCGAATTGATATGAATATCTGGTATGTAAATCATATCTCTTTTCTTCTGGATATGAAGATTGTCATTATGACAGTGTTTAAGGTTATTGCAAATTCTGATAATGAAAATATTGAACAAACGGTGAAAAATAGAAGGGAAATGATATAATATGCCCCTTAAGCTGATGTACATAACAAATGATCCAGATATTGCCCAAATTGCAGAAAGTGCAGGGGTAGACCGTATTTTTGTGGATATGGAATATATCGGAAAAGCAGCCCGGCAGGGGGGAATGGATACGGTCCAGTCTCATCATACAATTGATGATATTCAGAGAATAAGAAAACAAATTAGTAAAGCAGATGTTTTAGTAAGAGTGAATCCGATTCATGAGGCAACTGATGAATATTCCTCTTCAAAAACTGAGATTGACCAAGTTGTAAATGCTGGAGCAGATATTATTATGCTTCCGTATTTTAAAAGTGTTGACGAGGTAGAAACATTTGTCAATTTGGTAAATCAAAGAGCGAAAATTTCTTTGTTAGTAGAAACTCCTCAAGCGGTGAAAATTATTGACGATATATTAAAAATAAAAGGGATAGATGAGCTCTATATTGGATTAAATGACCTTAGTCTTGGATATGGGCGAAAGTTTATGTTTGAGCTTCTGACGGATGGAACTGTGGAACAGCTGTGCCTGAAATTTAAATTAAAGGGGATCCCGTATGGATTTGGCGGGATAGCTTCGATAGGTCAGGGAGAACTTCCGGCGGAATATATAATTAAGGAACATTATTGCCTGGGATCGTCCTGTGTGATTTTATCGAGAAGCTTTTGTAATACTTGTATTATTACAGATTTAAAAGAAATCCGTTCTGTTTTTGAAAATGGAGTACAGGCGATTCGAGAACAAGAAAAAGAGTGTGAAACATATGCAAGATATTTTCGGGATAATGAACGGATAGTAGCAGAAAAGGTTAGGAAAATTTGTCAAAACAGGTAACAAGGGCAAGGAGTAAAGCTCATGAATTTGTTGATTACAGGGGCATGGAAAAATGCGAGGAAGTATCTAAAGCAGATTGAACAAATGGGAAATACCGTTCGATTTCTACAATACGAAAATGAAGAATTGCCATGCAACTATGATTGGGTAGAGGGCGTAATCTGTAATGGGTTGTTTGTACATCATCCAATAGAAAAATTTTCTAAGTTAAAATATATTCAGTTAACAAGTGCAGGGTACGACCGTGTCCTGGTGGAATATGTAAGAAAGCAAGGGATACGGATAAATAATGCAAAAGGTGTTTACAGCACCCCCATGGCCGAGTGGGTTGTGATGAGTGTCCTTTTAATATATAAAAATATGCGTGAGTTTTTCAGAAAGCAACAGCATAGAAATTGGGAAAAGGATCGAACCCTTTTGGAACTGACTGATAAAAAAGTTTGTATCGTCGGGTATGGGAGTGTGGGACAAGAGGTAGCCAAAAGATTAGCTGCTTTTGATACAGAAATTACAGTCGTGAATCGCAGCGAAGTGGATGATGTTCTGGTTCATAGATGGGTACCGTTGGAACAGATTGATGAAGCGCTTCCGGAAGCAGATATTGTTATTTTATGTATTGCTCTGACGCAGGATACCAAGGGACTTTTCGATAACGATAGACTTACGAAAATGAAAGAAGAAAGTGCGTTGGTTAATGTTTCAAGAGGTGCTGTCATTAATGAAAAGGCGTTGGTTCAGCACCTTAAAGAAGGAAAATTTCGAGGGGTTGCGCTGGATGTGTTTGAAGAAGAGCCGCTTTCAGAAAACAGTGATCTTTGGGACAACCCGAGGGTGTGGTGTGCTCCCCGTCAAGTAGACAGTGAAAAAAATATAAAGTTTTTTGGTTG
>OGRN01001230.1_pt1 | contig 22543 bp, 11 predicted proteins | sample 1553401 | NCBI WGS metagenome assembly OGRN01 (sample SAMEA2580096, study PRJEB22360) | human gut metagenome | biome: human gut; feature: human-associated habitat; material: faeces | place: Denmark | collected 2008/2010 | reverse complement strand
ATCTTGATGAGAGCAGCCCGCATATCCATGCCTTGATTGTTCCTGTCGGACAACGAGCCAAAAGCGGACGTGAATGCGTCATGTGGTCGGCTAAGTTTGGCAAGAGCTGTTATGGGTATGGCCATATTCTTCGGGAAATGCACACCTCACTATATGAAGAGGTTGGGAGCAGGTACGGGCTGGAACGTGGTGACAGTATTGAAGGCCGGAACGTCAGTCATCTTAGTAAACGCGATTATATCCGGAAACTGTCCAAAGATGCTAAACAGGCGGAGAAAGCAGTCAAGGGGTTGCAGACTATGACACGGAGATTGGAATCACAGATATTCAGGTCTCAATCCCAACTTGAAGAAATTGAGAAATCTCTGGCTTCCGGAAAAATCGCTCTTCAGGAATATGAAATTCAAAAGACCAGGATACAAAAGCAGATTTCCGAATACCAGTTCAAACTTGAAGAAAAGGCAGGTAAGCTTCAAGAAAAGGAACAGGAGCTGGAACAGATGGCAAAGAATATAGACCGTGTCGGTAGAGTGGCGCAACCTTTCCGCAATCACAAGATAGATTTTGAGCCGCCACGGATCACTGGTAAACCTCCGATATTCGGTGTTGACAAATGGATTGAGGAACAGAACAGGTCTATCGCCAGCCAATTCGTGAAGATTGTCCGTCAGATTGAAGAACTGTATCGGAAAGATGCCGAACAGCAAATACAGGCGGTGCAGAATAATGCGTTGCTGGACTATCGGGAGCTTAAATGGCTGCAACAGGAGTATGCACGGCTGACGGATCTCAACTATAATCAGACTGAACAGATGCAGACGTTTCTTGACCAGCTGGCTGAACCTTCTGTGCGGGAACGAATCTTCTCTATCGCTGATGCTTTGATTGGCGGACAGCCTGTCGCTGTTTCATCCGGCGGAGGCGGTGGCAACTCCGACTCCGACCTTCGCTGTGATGGCCGCAGACCAGATGAGGAGGAAGAGGTGTATCGGAGAAGGTGTCTGCTTTATGCTATCCGAATAGTCAACAACCCGTCTAAGAAGTCTATACGCAGATAAGACGTCTATTCGAGATGAATAAAAGGGGACTGAAACTAAAGCGTATTTATAAAGTTAATAAATTCTTTACTAAACACACCTTAGTTTACAGTCTCATCCATTGACTATCTTGTTCTTGAAGTCTTCAAGAAACATCTCCTTGTTCTCGTCAATAAGTTTCTTTATCTTAACATCTTCAGCCTGGCGAAGAAAGCGGCGAATCAGTTTATTGTACTCTTTTTCTATTTCATCACGCGAAAAATTCGGGCTGCGTAACATGGCCATAAACCGTCCGTCGGACTTTAGAAACTCATAAAATTCGTTTGTCTTCGCAAAGTAGAATTGTATCTCCTGCTCTCTTTCTTGTTCGGTTGCGTTTAGTCGGGCAAGGGTATCGAATATCGAGGCTAATCCACCTCGGTTCTCTCCCGTATTTTTCTTGCTTTTGGAGTTTTCGGGGTCGTCGTCTTGTTCCTGTGGCTCTTCAATCTCAACCTCATCACTCACGAGCAACCCGATTTCTCCGTCGAAGGTGGTGTGTATTGAGCCAATAGAATCTTTCTGCTCAAATATAGAGCGATAAATATTGCAGTATCGCTGCCAGAAGTCAATAAATACGGCATCCTTAAATTGAACATCCAATTCGATTACACCTTGCAAGAGGACCAGCAGAGAGTTGTATCGGCCGATGGTTTTGCGCAGTGCTTTTGCCGGATCATCGTCGTTTGTGGTGACTGTTTCCTCACTATGTGTTTTAAGATCTTGCGTGTATTGTGTATGCGCCTCCATTACATTCTTAATCCATGCCCGAATGTCGGCATCCATATCGAGACATAGCTGGGCATTAGCCTCTGCATTATTGACAGAAGATCTATATCGCTCGAACCACTTGATATAAATTGGTTGTGCTAATAATTCTCGATACAACTCCTGAATAATCGCCTTTTCACGAAGCGGATCAAAGTCCGTGATAACCATACCACAGAACTTGGCAAAAGCATCCCGAATGTTTTTTTCGTTGACGTTGCCAAATGAGAAGTCTATAATATGGCACTCTTCTTTGTACTTGGCCTTGCGATTTACGCGCGAGATTGTCTGAATGGCATTAATGTCGCGAATCTCCTTATCGAGAAACAGCGTGTGTAGCTTGGGCTCGTCAAACCCCGTTTGCAGCTTATCAACAACAATGATAAGCCCGTTTTTTGCCGTCTTGAAGTTGTCTATCACCTTATTCTCTGCCACACCACCGTTCATCGATAAACATTTCTCATATTTTTGATTGTCGGAGTAAACGATAGCGACAGGTGCATCGGCATATTTGGCAAAAGTTCCCGATGCAGTCTTCTCCGCCATCAACCGACGAATGATTTTACAGTACTGAATAGCAATCGGAATAGAGCTAACCGCAAGCATGGCTTTTCCCGTGCCACGAATTTTCCCGTAAACCAATGAAAGCAGCCGATTGACCACGAACTCGGCAATTGCTTTCATTCGGTCCGGGTTCTCGTATATCTGCTTTTTGGCGAATGATACCCGTTCCTCCTGTCCCGAATTCATGGCGGCCGTTATAGCCTGCATAACGCCATTGGGGAGTTCAAAATACATTTTTGCAGGTACGGGAATAATATGCTTCGTCGGATCAAGAATGTAACCGTCGGCTATGGCTTCCTTCATGGTGTATGAATCGAATGGCCTCCATAGCTGATTAAAATTGGTGCTTCTGTGAAATTCACCAAAGCGGGCCAACACTCGGTCGCTGGGAGTTGCCGTGAAACCGACAATCAGATTCTTCTTTGTAGAACCTCTTGTGATAAACCCTCCGTCCTCATCAAAAATGTCCTGCAGCTCATCAAAAGCCGAATACATCTCCTGATGAACGTCATCGGTGTTTGAGCGGTGTACCTCATCAATAAGAAAAGCCACGCGCATATTCTTGAAATCCTTGCCGGCTTTTTCGATGGCTTTCTTGAGTTCCCAGAATTTCTGAATGTTCACGACGATGATACGGCGTTTGTCGCTCAACGCCTTCACAAAGGTGTCCTGGTCGGTCGCCTCTACGAACATGGCCTTGTCGATGTTCATGTTGAGCATCATCGAATCGAGCTGGTCGCGCAATTGCAGGCGATCGACAACGAGCAGAATCTTGTTATAGACCCATTCGCCTTTATAACGCAGATCTTTGAGTTGCAGCGCTGTCCAACCTATTATGTTACTCTTGCCGAATCCTGCGGCATATTGCAACAAGAGCGAATAGACATACTTGTTGTTGCAATAACTGTCTCTCTCGGCCACTACTCGGTCGATCAGATCTTGGGGTGCATTTAATGCTTGTAGTTCGGCCCGCAGTCGGTTGATAAAATACAAGGGCTCATTTTCGTGGTCCAGAAATTCCTGAACACGCTCCATGATCCGGTCGCAGCCGAATTTCTGCTTCGGACGCGGACATATCAAACGACCTGTTTTGTCCTTATACTCCTTTTTCTGTACTTTATGACCATTCACAACAGACGTTACGGTCTTATAGGTGTAGGCCATGAAGTTGTAGTAGAGGATCTCTTTCTCGATCATCTTCTTGGAGTAGAGCGAACGCATTGCCTCTTCGAAGCGAACGCGCGGATCGGTTGCTTCCACTTGCTTTATGGGGAGGGGCTTGAATACCTTCTCCACCACCGGACGGAACGAAGAGATCGAGATGGTGTTGTCTTGAAAACCTCGCTTTGCTTCATCAAAGAATTGTCCCGGATCCCGCAGTATATATGTGTCCGTGATGTCTGTGGTTACGAGGTGAATCGATTTCTCAAACGGCCGGAGCATACGACGACGAAGCGTTTGCGATACATCATTGCCATTGGCAATCTTGGTATATTCCCACACGGCTTCGAGGTAGTCGGTAATGATTTTGTTCCTGCCGTTCGTTTTAGCCGTCTGATTGGTGAAGTTGCTCTTCAATTCGGCGTAGCCGAGAAAAATGCCGTTGACAAAGAACGACAGGTCGGGACGAAATGCGAATATCTTTTTGGCGTCGTGGTGGAATGAATAGCTCATCTCCTCGACGGCCGCAAATATGTTTTTGTTGAAGTCCGCGTCGCCGCGCAATTCCGAACCACTGACATAAATAAGTTGGAGAGTTTCGCCTTCGAATGTAATGGTTCGGTTTTTATTCAGGAAGATGGCCACATTGGCACTCGCCTCAATCTTCTCGCGAATCATATCCATAATAGCCCGGAGCAATTTTTGCTCGTCGCCATTGTATTCGCTTTTTTTGAGCAGGTTGTTCCATGCCTTGCGCGAATTCTCTTTCAAGAACTCGTACAGATTGGCCGGAATAAACAAATCGGGCGAAACGGCATTATTCTTTATTTCACGAAAACCAAGACCATCTGCACGGCGGCAGAAAAAGTCCATTACATATTCACTTTGCAACTCAAGTTCGGTCATAATCCAATGTAGTTTTAGGAGCGCGATTCTGTCTCGATGACTCGCTGGCCGGTTACTACTTCATTTATCAGGGAGCGTTTCAGCTCCTTCAGACGCTCTACTTCGGTATTTATCTTTTCAAGGATGGCATCAATCTTTGCGCACTTCTCATCCAGATATGCAGCAATCTCTTTTTGCTCATCTGTTGGAGGAATAGGGATGTGTTCATATTTTAGCGTCGTATAATTAATATTTTGACCATCACGTATCCCTGTAACACATTTCTTCATCAGTTTTATTAATGATAAAGACTTAAAAAAATGTCTGAAATAATCACGGCTGTTATTAGTATCAAGTTCTAAGATTGTATAAGCCGCACTTATTATACCCCTGTAATATGCGTATTCAATGCCGCCTTGAAATGAACGTAAACTAATGACGAAATTACCAACATCTACAAGCTTCATATTTTCGAGACCAGACACTGCGGTAACAACTCGATTTTCATACAAAGATTGAGGGATTACGCCTTTTGATTGCGTTGCACAAAGCATTGGTTCATTCGGATATCCTTTAATTGATTTTTCAGTGAAAATATCTTTAATGCGTTTTTCTTGCCAATGAGAAGGTATTTCTGTGCAAATAGAACTTTTGGAAGTTTTAAATGTTTTATTAGGATCCAATCCACAGGTAACGGCGCGATTGATCAGGGAGCGACGAAGTCGGCTGTAAGCATCGGCTTTGCGCTCCAACAGTTCTATTTTTCGGCCAATCTTCTCACACTCCTTATCCAAATATGCCGCAATTGCCTCCTGCTCCGAATAAGGTGGTAAAAAAATCTCTTGGGCAAGATAATGAGCCGTTTTTAGATTTTGGATACCAGTGGTTTGGTTGAAGAATAACGTATTTATTCGGTTGGAATATATTGAATGAAATAAATATAGAACAAACCGAGCAGATTGCTTTTTATTCACCGACAAAGCTTGAATAAAATTAGAACATACAGCCCTTAGCGGGGAATTAACAAGCACGACACGTCCGACAGGCATCTTTTCTCCACCACCTGATTTCTCTAATAATAAATCGCCTTTAGACAGCAATTTCTCATTAGCTTGTTCCGGCAATACATTGCGATATGTAATATTGTCGAACTTAAGACATAGATTAGAATAATCGAAATCTGCAACACGATAACATACTATGTCATTGGCGTCTCCCTTTTCTTCATCACCCCATATTCCACTTCGAGATGAGGTTATGATGTCTTTGAATCGACGGATCTGCCAATGAGCAGGCGCCGATATTTTGCATATATCCGAATATACAGTAAAAATAGAGATCATAACCCTAACTCCTTTTCAAGATTTGCGATTGCCTTGTCAATATCCGAGATTTCGGCAAGGATGGAATCTACCGGTTCAACGGTCTCGGGAACATAGAATTCCTTGTTGAAGTTCACCTCGACACCCACGACATTCTCGCCAATCGTATAGGGCTTGTAGATATAGCGTTGGAGAAAATCCTTGATACCTTGTTCATTGACCTCGGGATTGGGGTCGAACGGAATAATCTCTGAATCTTTAGTCGTACAATCAACAATTTTGGCAGATATGGTATGCTCTTCCCGGCGTTTATTATAGCCGAGCTGTACGTTGATGGCACCATTGCCCAGACACTCATGTTCTCCGGCATAGGTGGTGCGCATGATTTCGTTGTTTTCTTTATCCACCCAGTAGATAAAGTCCTTGCAAACAAGAACTGTCGAGGCTTTTATTTCAAGATTTCGCAGCATGGAATCTCGGATTTGTATCTCCTCGGCATCAATATCGCGAGGCCATACCCAGCACCCATCTAAATTGCAGTACGAAATATCCTTGACATTGTATGGTTTTCCATCTGTGTGTAGAGTCTGGCTGACATGACGTCCTTCACTGTCGATTTCGGTAAGAACGACAGACTGCTTGTTGAAATAGAAATGCCATTTGTCGTAAACTTTGGCAATGTCGCAATCCTTGAATTCAACCAATGCACGGACAATGGCTGCACGATGCTCGGGGTTCATCTCCTTACGTTTCGAACCCTTGTTCTTCTTCAGCGGCTGCCAAAGATCGGCAGCGTTGATAAGGATCACCTTGTCTTTTCGTTCTGCCGGTTTATTTTTGTTGAGAATCCACAAATAGGTGACGATACCCGTATTGAAGAACTCGTCGGACGGCATCTGAATGATGGCCTCGACCCAATCGTTGTCGAAAAGATATTTGCGGATATTGCTCTCACCACTACCGGCGTCGCCGCTGAACAGCGACGAGCCGTTGTTTACTTCTACGACAATACCTTTATCTTCGTGCAGATGCCAAGCGTTATGCTGCAAGAAGAGCAATTGCCCGTCGCTCACCGTAGGCAGGAATGAAAACTGTCCGGTTTGGTCGTTCCGAATCTCTTTCTCGTAGCCTTTCCACGGAATTCCGTAGGGAGGATTGGCAACAACGACGTCAAACTCTTTGCCCTTGAAAGGCAATGAGGTAAGGGTATTGCCATATTTGATTTCGGTATTCTCACGGAACAACGATTCGATCTTCGCCAAAGCGTATAGCGCATCGTTCCAGTCACAACCGTGAGCGGCTATATATTTGTAGCCGGCCTTATCGCGCAAACGGTCCACGACGCCGAACAGCAAATTAGCTCCACCGCACGTCGGGTCGTAGATATGTACAAAGTCATCGGTGGATATGTCGATCTTCGCCGCAACAATTTCGGCAATCAGCGAAATAATATCTTCCGGGGTGTACTGCTCTCCGGCCGTTTCTGCCCGATATGTCGGCCCATTTGCGTTTGATATGCTCCTCGAGAGTGGTTATTTCCGAGTTGTTGTAGTGAGAAAGGTCTATTTGAGACCATTGGGTGATATACTGCATTAGAATACCTTTCTTCCGCAACTCGGCAACCATGCCGTCCAGATTGAGGTATTTACTGTCGTCCGTACCACGCTCGATGCCGAGCAATTCTTTGAGCGTCCCATCAAAGCCTGCCAGATAGCTTCGGAAATCCTGCTCAAATGTCTTGTCGTTATTGCAAATGGTGGACAGTGTTTTGCCTTCGCGAACGATGTAGTCGTTATATCCACACTCACGGTCTCGGAACGCTTCGATAAATTCTTGCAAGTTGTTCTCGCGAGTCAGGCCCTCGGAGGCTTCAATATCTGCCATTTCATTTCGCATACGCCCTTCGAGCATGATGAGAGCGAAGAATGGCATCATGTAATCAGGGAATTTGCTTTGCTTGATTCCTGATGATATAAGTAAATCGGCGCACGACCAAATGTCGGATTCGTATGATAATATATCTTTCATAATCTACTATCGTTCTTCTTTGTCTGTGATCAGGTCTTTCAAGTCGACTTGCAGGATGACAGCTATTTGCTGAAGAGTATCCAGGTTGGGCTGAATCCTATTGCAGGCATAAGCGTTAACCATGCTGAAGCTCTTGTTTAGCTGCTTTGCCAGCCATGTCTGAGAGATACCTTTCTCTGCCAGAACGGCTTTTATCCTATTTAACTTCATATTATACCTCGATTGAATAGCACAAATATAGGGAATTATATTCGATATGCCGATTGATTTTGTTATCTTTGCTATCATGAAATGGCAATATATCAATTATGATTGAACTTAAATTAACAACAGGAGAGGAACAGTTATTGACACCAATAAAGAATGATAAGGGTCAATATGAATTGGTTGATAGTACAAATACTGTTCAAATGGTTGTCATCCTAAAAGATGCACATATTGATATAATAAATAAAGGAAACGTTGATGTAGATGCCTATGATCAACAGGACTTAAGTAGTCGTTTTGATTTACTAGCTGTTGAAATCCTAGAAAAAGAACAATCTGGGGTAGAGCAAAATGAATATGATGAAAAGGTAGAGATTACGCCTTATGATCCTGAATTAATAAAGGTCCATCAGAAACAATTTAGTATCAAATTTATCGATGAAATGATTGAAAATGGAGATATAGACTTTACTCCTGATTTTCAAAGGCATTTTGTGTGGAACTCTATTCAAAAATCTAAACTTATTGAATCTCTTTTATTAAGGATACCTCTTCCTCTATTCTATTTTGCTGAAGATTATGAAGGTAGACTTACAATTGTAGATGGCTTACAACGTCTTACCACGATAAAAGAATTTATGCGAAACGAGTTTCCGTTAAAAAATTTAGAATATCTAGATGAGGGCGTTAAAGGAAGGTATTATAAAACTAACTTGGAAAAGGGGCAACAAGGCATAGATCCAAAATACTATAGGTGGTTTAATATGACTCAATTTGCTGTGAATGTTATTGATCCATCTTCTCCATTTAAGGTTAAATACGATATATTTAGACGTATAAATACAGGAGGTCGACCATTAAAAAATCAAGAAATACGAAACTGCCTATCATCTATTTCACTAAGAAAACTTCTTAATGAAATGATCGCTCTTAATGAGTTTAAAAGAGCCACTAGTTCAAGTGTGAAACCGGACAGAATGGAAGATCAGGAAGTTGCATTGCGTTTCATTACATTTTATGATGCTTTCAAGCAAGACGCATCTCTACAGACGTCTTATTCTGGATATATGGAAAATACTTTAGATGAGGCTACTGAACATTATTATAAGATTAGCGAAAATACACACAAAAAATATTTGGAGCTATTTCGCAATGCTATGAAGAATGCCGAATATTTATTCGGATCAAGGTATGCTTTTAGAAAAGTAAGAAAAGAACATATCGGGGATGCTAGGAAACAGTTATTTAATAAAGCATTATTCGTAGCATGGGCAACACAATTGGCGGAAATACCTTATGATAAGATAACCGAAAAGTATCCTAAAGAATATTTATTGCCAATTTTTGCTGAGAAATTAGAAAAAGACGATGTGTTAATGTATTATCTATCATATGGTACCAACGGTAAGGCAAATTTAATATATGTATTTCGAGTAGTGGCTGAGTTGATTAATGAAAAATTGACATTATGATCAGGTTTAATATAAAAAATTTCAAGTGTTTTTATGACACGTCAATCAACATTAATAGATTGACAATTCTGGCTGGTGCAAATGGGTTTGGCAAAAGTTCAGTAATTCAAGCGCTTTTGTTTATGCGACGTACTATTGAGCATTGTGCAAAATGGGATGGAAGAAAGTATACGGCCGAAATAGATTGTAATTTAAATGTTGAACTTAATGGAGCATATTGCCTTTCTTTAGGGATGTCTAATAATATAATTCCTATCGAGGCTGATATGAAAAGTATGCTGACCTTACAGTTCCAATCAGGAAAGGACGGGATAGGATTTTCTTATGAGTTAAATGATGAGAAAACATTCTTATGGTTAAATTTATCTGAAGATAAAATAGATATACAAGGGAATGTTGAGAATTTACCAATTTTTAATCAAGCTTTTTATTATCTAAATGCGGAACGTATTGGACCTAGAGTAGCACAAAAAATAAAATTTCATGATTACCCTAATGTTGGATGGCAAGGAGAGTATACGGCACAAATACTTTCTGAATATGGGGATAAAACTGGAAAAATCTATTCTAATAATATTGTAGTTGATGAGGCGAGAAGATTCGATATAAAAGAAGATTCCAATGGCTCATTACTAAGACAAACCCAACTATGGTTGCAATATTTGATGCCTGAGGTTTCTGTGTCAGGAAGAATTGATCACCAAATGCAATGTGCTCAAATTATTGTTGAGAATCGTTATACCAAAGGAGATCCAGTTATTGCTACAAATATTGGATTTGGAATTAGCTATGTGTTACCCATCATTGTTACTGGTCTTATAGCTAAACCTGGTACGATAATGATTGTAGAAAATCCTGAAGCTCATTTACATCCATCTGCCCAATCTAAAATAGGACAGTTTTTAGCAGTAATAGCCCTATCTGGAGTAAACGTTATTGTTGAAACGCATAGTGATCACGTTATAAATGGGATACAGATTGCAACTGCAAGACGTACTATTTCAAAAGAATACGTTACTATTAACTTTTTTAGTAAAGGCGAAAATCAGCAAGCCGAGAATCAGACAAAAAATAGACAACCTATCATCACAGAAATAACTATAAATGAAAAAGGGGAATTGTCTCGTTGGCCTAAAGGTTTTTTTGATCAGACACAGATAGATTATGTCAAGTTGTTAGATTTAAGGCGTAGAAATGACGAATAATTATTTTTTACATACAAAATCTTTGGAAGTAAAGTCTTTTGAGGATTATAAAACAGGAATGAGTAAATTAATTGAGATCAAGTATAAATGTACACCGGATGAATATATATATAGACATGATAATGTGTATTATCAAGCCCATTACACATCTTTATGTGGGTCCGAAAACAGCGAAGCCATTACAGCAATAATGCAGTATATTGAGCAATGTAAACCATATAAGGTCGATATAACTAGCGATACTGTTTTTGAGCACGAATTTCCCTCATATAATGTTGGATTTATGGGAATTGATTTTTCTTCTATTGAAGACATAAAGAAAGAAAGACAAATCTCAGATATCATTAGTTATCAGGAGTGCAAATGCCTATATCATAAAAACTCACTTGAGAAAAATCACAAAATAGAGGTACCTTATCATTTGGCATGTTTATTCCCTGATTATGAATTTGAGAAAGATGCCATTGACGATATTATATACTGGAAAGACTATAATTCATATTTTATAACTCCTATCTTAGATTTACTGCTGGATGTTAAAGTACATCCATTTACCGGAGGAAAAGGCAAAACAGAAGTATTAACAAAGCAAGCTGGCGTAGCCTCAAAACGTATAAACGATGAACATCGTTTAATATATTCATTAAAAGATGGAAAAATCAAGATTTATCGCTGTCGAGGACATTATTAAGAATTTACTATATTATTGTCCGTCCTCCCCTTCCTCCCATCGCCCCAGACCGTCTCAGACGGTGCGGTTTGTTTGTACAAATTTCATCAATTATTGCATAACACCCTGATAGTCAATACAGACAAACTTCTTCAACGAGGAGGAGTATTAACGTTCCTCGGATAGATTAAACAATTAAATACCAGCGCGACAAACAAATTTTTATTGTTTATCGCGCTGGTGGTTTTATATCTATATTCAAAGTAGAATCCTTTTATTCCTATGCTAACATTTCGTTCATGATGTTTTGTAGTACTATGTCAGCAACTTTATATGATAGGCTGGATTTGCCAACTTTTTGAGGGTCATATTGAACCTGCTTCACCATATCGATATAAAATGTAAAGTTATTAATCACTTTCTCATCTTCAAAATTTATTGTTAGAGGATTTATTCTCCATTTCAACTTGCCGTTCTCGAATACCATTAATGAGGTGAGTGCACAAATGATCGGATAGAAAAATCCATACGCATAGTTATATATAGATCGTTTTGGATAGGTATTAAATGGACCAGTAAATTTGCTGATATAACCGCCTGTTTCATTTTCCTTCTGCACTACTCCTGTGATACGGCCAAAAGAGCCAGAATTCCTATTATAGACCATTGGAAAGTGGTAATAAATTTTGTCGAAAAATCTGACAATATCATCAACAAGTTCAAATCCAGATCTGATCGCATTGTCTGTAAGATCGTATTTCCCGAGTTGCTGTTCGGAAACGGATTTATCTTTCATTAAGTTACGGTAATATTTAACACACAAGCTCTTTTGTGAATATATAGCTATTCGGTTAAGTACTCCAATGTTGGGGTTGCCATCAAAATAACCACATTCATGCAATTTTATTAAGGGTAGGCAGGCCAACGCAACGATATCGTCACATTTTATCGTACCTGGTTCACCACTTCGCCATGCAATATTTTCACGGTAACTCCCTTTTAAGCATCTCTTAAGATCTTCATACAGACCCTCCTTATTGCTCTTTGTCGCTTCATTCAGCGAGACATTGGCGTTTCTTGCCGAACAAATTTCAAGTATATGATTAGAGAAATACTCAATTGATGCTTCATCTTTATCTACAGGAGCTATAACTTCAATTGGAATAGAAAATTTCAGTTGCCCAATGTGGGATTCATATCCAACTTTCAGCGAGGCAAAAGTATCCTCATTGCGATAATATCTAATACAATCGTCCCAAGTTTTCAAGTTATCGTCATTAATAACATTTGCAATGAATCGACATAACGCAAATGCGTTGTGTCCACCGTCCATTATTCCCTCCATTTCTTCTTCAGAAAAACTAAGACGCACTCTATTGCGGTCTAAAAGATCGACATAGATGGACGAAAGTAGAATACCTTTTGAACTAAAGAAATAGAGTTCCGGGGAGAATTGCAATGTTTCCTCAATTGCTTTGACAATAGGATTAATCTTTGCTTTTCTAGGGTTGACCTTGCTATCTGCATGATGCATTAGATTGATGAAGCCGAGCGGTGAAATTGGCATGACAATCTTTTGGATGCAGATGCCTTCGATAGATCTTGTAACTGATACCTGAGTTTGATTCTCTGATTTGAGAATTACTGATTTAGTATTCATAATTTTCTTTGACCATTCCTTTCGAAATTAATAATAAAATAGGGTAGTATGCCAACTACTTATTCACTTGCAAGTAGGAATGATCAAGTCGCCAAGAAACTTTCGTTTGCATGATACCTTGCACTAATCCAGCGCAATCTCTCATCCAAGAGATACTCCCATCCGGGAACAGGCACAAAGATATAGATTTCATTTGAGTTTTCCAAATGAAGGCACATTACGGAAAGAAATTCATATTGATATATATGGCAGTAAACACCACAATTATTATTTCGGCAATAAACAGCCTTTCCTTTATAAGAGCATCGTCATTGGGGTCACTTTGCACCTCTCCAACTTACGCTTTGAGTAGCCAAACTGAAATCAATTACCGAGCTATATATGCAATTAGAAACAGCAGAATTATATTTTGTATGATTGAAGAATACCTAAAAAAGTATACGATCTATGTGATCTGTATAAATGGTGGAGTAATCATAAAGATGAATTCAAAGAAGAACTGTCGAAGATTCTACCTATTGATATTAACGGCTAAAATGTATTTAGAAATAGTGTAAATTAGATATTGGTAGAGTGGTTAATTTGTTTGCTTCCCAATTCCTCCCATCGCCTCAAGCCGTCTTAGACGGTGAGGTTTGTTTGCGAAAATTTCATTGACTATATCATAATATATTGATAATCAATGTAGATATATTTCTTCAACGAGGAGGAGTACTAACTTTTTTAGAACAAATAGTAATAGTATTGTAAATCAAATTTTATAGAAAAGCCACCTGATTCCTCAGATGGCTTTTCTTGCTTTCACGACCTAAAAAATATAATACAATTCACGTAATATTTTCAATCCAAACTATTCCAATCTTGTAAATAAAATAGTTTATCATTTGTATGGGAGAGCAAGCCATCTATTCAAACAAAAACTCAAACCAATAATTACATCGCTCGAAGATTTTGTTGCCCCGTTAATGCCGACTTTTAAATAAGGTATTTTTAAACCCTCCCTGCTATCCTCTTTGCCATCTAAAAACACGACTGTAATAATTTGACAATTACAGTCTTGAATAACTATCATGGAATTTCAACAAAAAAATACCAGCAGAATCATTTCTCTTTTTCAAAGAACCCACCCATTAAATAAGCACATATTAAGTTAAAATCTTAATCCGTTTTACCCATTTATTCCACAAATTTTCCTAACTTTGCCTTATTGAATAGTACCTGCATATATAGCGATTTGTGCACACCGCTATAAAGTATCTGTTTTTATAATCGTATGAACATTATCATCACCCCTCGACAAGAGGCAAAACCATGAAAAAAATAAAGTGCTTATGAAATCCTACCGTACAATGTGTAAGAAAACTTGGGCTGTTATACTTGCGATAGCCTGCCATCTACCCGCTACATGGGCAACAAACGCTAACGAAATCGAACTCATTCCGAAACCCGTTCACGTAGAACAGACATCGGGCAATTTCCGGCTTTCCCCCAAATCCACGATCGGTTACGATGCCGCTCTTCAAGGACAAGCTGAATACTTACAACAAGTGCTCGGTCAATCCACCGGCTGGGACTTGAAACTGAAAAAAGATGCCCGCAAAGCCACTATCCTCTTGACATTAAACCCCGAAAAAGTAGATAAACCGGAAGGCTACCGATTGGACGTAACTCCCAAAGGAATCTCATTGACCGGCCGGGACGCAGGCGGCATATTCTACGGCATACAAACGCTACTGCAACTCTTTCCTCCCCAAGTGTACAGCGACAAACGGCAGCATGGAGTGGAATGGATTGCCCCCGCCGTAACGATATACGATGCCCCCAATCGCCCCTGGCGAGGCATGATGCTGGACGTGGCTCGTTATTTCTACGACAAAGAGTTCGTGAAAAAATACATCGACATGATGGCCATGTACAAGTTAAACAAACTGCAATTCCACTTGATTGATGACTCCGGCTGGCGATTGGAAATCAAAAAATATCCCCGTCTGACCGAGGTGGGTGCATGGGCAGGTCCCGATCACAACCGTTTGGGAGGATTCTACACCCAAGAAGACATAAAAGAACTGATCGCTTACGGACAAGTCCGTAACGTGGAAATCATTCCCGAAATCGAATTTCCGGCTCACATTCTGTCTGCCGTCGTTGCCTATCCGTGGCTCAGTTGCACGGGCTTGCAACACGAAGTCCCCACACAACATTTCATCAGCCGCGATCTGCTTTGTGTCGGCAAAAAATCTTCCCTGCAATTTTTACGAGATGTATTAGACGAAACCGTTCGATTATTCCCTTCCTCGTACATCAATATAGGGGGTGATGAAGCCGTTTACACTCGGTGGGAAGAATGTCCCGACTGCCAAAAAGTGATGAAGCGGGAAGGATTGAAAAAGGCTTCCGAACTGCAAGGTTACCTTACCAACGTCGTAGCCGAAATGATGAAAGAAAAAAATCGTACCGTTGTAGGGTGGGAAGAAATCTTTTTGCGAGGTGATGTCAAAACCCCTGTTGTCGGGCTTATTTGGCACAATGTCAGGGACACCCTTCTTGCTACGCAGCGCGGACATAAAGCTATTCTGACACCCGCCACGCACATGTATTTCGACTTCCCCGAAAGCCGTACCCCGGGAGAAGTGAAAGCCGCCACTTGGATGCCGCCTATCTCTCTCGAAAAATGTTACAGCATGGAAATCAACGACTACTCTCCCGAATCGACCGTATTAGGAGTACAAGGTTGCTTTTGGAGCGACCAATTTATTCACGGCACTGTATTGCAAGAGATAGATTATCTGAATGAAAATCGCTCCGAAAACTATGCCGAATACTTCACTTTCCCCCGTCTGTTAGCTCTTTCAGAAGTGGCATGGTGTCGACAATCCGACCGCAATTATTCCGACTTCCGTCGCCGGTTGAGTCACCATTTCAATCGGCTCGATTTCAAAAATTGCCATTACCGTGTACCGGAACCCCTCATAGAACAAATGAATCCGACTGCTACCGGTGCAATAGAATTTACATTATCTCCGGCCGTCGCCGATGCCGACATTCGCTATACCACCGACGGCTCCTATCCTACGGTTCATTCCCCCCTTTACACCACTCCGGTAACCGTCGATGACAAAAGCGACTTCCGGGCTATCACCGTAGTAAATCCCCGTCACTATTCGCTGCCCATTTATTTCGCCCCCGACTATTCGGGCTATAAACAGTACGGTGAATATACAGCCGAATGGAAACCTCTGAACGTACAGCCCTATCTAACTCCTTGGCGATTCGAATGTACAGGCAAAATATCAGGCAATGGCACATATACGGTATCGTTCATCTACACAAAAGGTGAAACCCCGTTCCGGTTAGGCGCATTGAAACTTTACAAGCGAGACGAACTCCTCGCAGAAGTTCCGCAGTCGGTTCTGATAAATGCCGATTCCCCCGTAGCGACCTACCGCTTTACCGTCGATTCCTTCGAAGCCGGTACTCCCTTTTTCATAGAAGTAGAAGCCTGCGGAGAGAAAGGAAACGATACCTCGGGATTAGTATTCATAAACAAAGTCACTCAATAACCCATAAAAAATAAGATACACAAAAGGCAGCTAAGCTGCCTTTTGTGTTATATAACATTCGATCGAAATACAGACCGATTCTTCGAAAAGACTATCTTTGTAAAAGAAGATATCATAAAATAATTTTATACCACGTAACACAGAAATTTTTATCATCATGGCAAAAGCGCATATTTTTATCAGTTACGCCCACGAAGACAAAGAGTGGGTACTGGAAGGCCCGGGAAACATTCATCTGATACCTCGAATTAGACGACACACGAGTCCGGATGCAGAAATATGGTTCGACGAAGGATTGGTTATCGGCGAAAAATGGGACGAAGAAATACACAATCACATCGTTCAATCACACATTGCCATTTTGCTGATTAGCGAAAGTTTCGTATCCTCGGATTATATCGTAAACAAAGAACTCGTTTGGATTAAAGAGCAAGTAGAAAAAAACGATATGAAAATCGTTCCTCTACTCATCGGAAACATTACCGAAAAATCGAAACGAATAATCGACTGGATATATCAAAGGCAAATACACCCTTCCGAGACACAACCGCTTTGCAACTATCTCAACGATAAAGCACAATGGGACCACATGATTACGAGCATATTGAACATCATCGATGCCAAAATCGACCAAGTGCTCGAAACTCTTTTGCTGAACGAAAGCACCCGGCAAACCGAAAATTCGATTAAACCGTCTGTCATGCCCGACAGTAAAACAGTTACTGGATATATCGAAAACCGAGACACGAAAATTACCGATAAAACGACAGCGGCACACCCGACAGGAGTAAACCCCGCACTTTATCAAGAAGCCATCAGACTATACCGGAATCACAAATACAAAGAAGCATCGGATATCCTTCTGAAATTAGCCGCCGCAAACAACACCGAAGCTCAAAATCTCCTTTGCGACATTCTTTGCAACAAAGTAAAAGGGTATCAACTATGGCCCGGAATTTTAGAAACATTCCTACCCTACGCAGAAAAAAATCTTGCCTTCGCTCAAACTATCGTAGGAAAAGTTTACTATCGGGGAAAACTGAATGAGCGCAATTACGAAAAAGCTTTCGACTGGTTCTCCAAAGCAGCTGAAAGCGGAAATTCATATGCCCAATACTTGTTAGGCAACATGTATGAAAACGGGACATTCGTAGAACAAAATTACGATACAGCTCTCTCCTATTATAAAAACTCGGCAGCACAAAACAACATCATGGCCATAGGAGAAATGGCATTCATGAAAGATAATGGTTACGGTATGCCCATGAATAAGGAAGAAGCCGAAAAAATATACCTCCAACTGGCCGAAGAACGCGACGACGAGTGGTCCATGATCAAACTGGCCTATATCGAAATGGATAGAGGAAATTCCGAAGAAAGATTGAAATGGATACAAAAAGCGCTTGAAAAAGAATATATCGATGCCTACGTAGATTTAGGCATCTTCTATCAATCCGACGAAAAATACGAAGACCTCGAAAAAGCGCAGCAATCTTATTATCAAGCGGCACAATTAGGCAATCCCGAAGGAATGAATGGATTGGCGCTGATCTATTACAATATGCCGGACAATAAAGGAGACGAACAAGCGTTTCGATGGTTCTCTAAATCGGCCGACTTGGGCGATAGTTTCGGACTATATTATCTGGCTGTTATGTATGAAAACGGCTTCGGAACCAATATCGACAAACAAAAGGCTTGGGATCTATATCTAGCTTCGGCCGATCAAAAATTCTCGCTAGCCTATCGTAAAATAGCGCAACTCATCGAAGAAGGCGAAGCGCCTGCATCATTCACAGGCCGAGAATTGGAATACTATATAAAAGCAGCCGAAAGAAACGACATAGACGCTATACACGATGTCATACGGTTCTTGGAGAATGATCCCGACCGGCAGAAAGAATTGTTCTCTTGGTGTCAACGAGGAGCACAGCTCAATGACGGGAAATGTATTTGTAAATTAGGGAAACTCTATTTCTACGGCATGGGGACAGAAATGGACGAATTCAAAGCGATGAACTGTTTCCGCAAAGCCGAAACGATGGAAATCCCCGAAGCCTACTATTTCTTGGGGCTGGCCTACTACGAAGCCAAAGGTGTGGTTAGCCCGAACATACAAAAAGCCGAGGAATATTTTAGAAAAGCTGCCGAAGCCGGATATTCCGATGCGATTAAAGCAATCGCCGAACTTTATATGCAGTCGGGACATGAAAATGGATATGAAAAAGCCATCGAATATCTGAAAACGATTGCGGAGGGAGAACATGCCGACATCGCCTATGAAGGACTCATGCGAATCGCCGTAGAACAAATGAACGCTCAGGATTACGACGACCCGCAGAACAGCGAATTATATCAAAAAGCTCTCCGATTCGAGACATCGGGAAAAGAAGCCGGTATGACCGAGTCGTTAAGTAAAGCATTCCTCGATCGAGGAATAAATTTATACAATATCGAAAAATACGAATCGGCCATAGCACCCTTGCTTTTAGCAGCACAAATGGGAGAATCGGAAGCAGCGACGCATTTGGGAGATCTTTACTTCTACGGCTATGGTGTCGATACCGATTACGAACAATCCTATTATTGGTTCTCCAAAGCAGCGCAAAGCAATAATGCTTATGCTCAATATTCCATTGCATTCATGTATATAAAAGGACTGTTCGTAGAAAAAGACGACACACAAGTAATCAAATGGATGAAATTAGCGGCAGAGAACGGCTACACCGAAGCGCAAAAAAACATGGGAGAATACTATTATTATGGCTCTTTCGGTTGTCGAAGAGATATGAAAGAAGCCATAAAATGGTATGAAATGGGAGCAAAAAGCAACGAACCGACATGTGTGTTTACTCTGGGATTAATCTATGAAGAAGGAGACGGAGTACAAAAAAATATCCTGAAAGCTGCCGATTGGTATCAAAAAGGAGCACAAGCCGGCATTCCTTCTTGTTTGTATAATCTTGGGAAGCTAATTATCAATAAAGAAATATCGGGAGAAGAAGAGAAAGGATTCAACCTCATACAACAAGCCGCGGAAAGCGGATACTCCTTTGCCCAAAACTACATGGGACGTGCATACCGTTTCGGGTGGTATGTCAATGCAAACCCGGTCAGAGCCACCAACTGGTTCACCAAAGCGGCAGAACAAAATATGCCGGACGCAATGTGCAATTTAGGCGACATGTACTCCTATGAAGACGGATTGACCATCGACTATGAAAAAGCGTTCTATTGGTACGAAAAAGCCGCCGAAACAAAACACAGCAGAGCTTTGACCGAACTGGGAGACATGTATTATGCAGGGAAAGGTGTCCGACAAGATTACCAGAAAGCAATGGAATATTACCAGAAAGCGTGTGACGAAGGTTATCCTTATGCATTCTATTCATTAGGCTTTATGTATTGGAAAGGACAAGGAACGCTCCCCGACAAAGAAAAGGCTCAGGAATATCTCAGTCAAGCCGCTGCTATGGGAAATGAAAGCGCTTTCCAACTTTTGAACCGCATGGATCACGAATCGGAAGAAGAAAAAGACATCGACCCATTCGCCCGACAAGCCTATTTAGAAGCTCAACAAGCCCTTGCCGACAAAGAAACAGAAAAATATATCAACCTTCTATCCCAATCGGCGAATTTAGGATATGTTCAAGCCCTGAACGATTTGGGAGACCTCTATTTTAATGGAGAATTGGCCCCTAAACATATGGGCAAAGCATATGAATATTTTTTGAAAGCCTCTCAAAACGGATCGGGATATGGTTCATACAGTTGCGGATTCATACTCATGAAAGGGTCTTCCGATATTCCCCGGGACATTGAAAAAGGACTTTCCATGTTCCGTTTGGCGGTTGAGCAGAATTACAAAGCGGCAACCCGGGACTTGGCTCGATATTACTATTCGTTGGAAACCGAAGAAGACAATCGCAAAGCGTTGGACTACTACCTGCAATACATTGAATACAATCCCAAAGACACCGATACATTGCTTCATATCGGATTGATTTACGAATCGGGGTTGGGAGTTCCGCTCAATATCGACCTCGCCCGTAGATATTATGAAAGAGCTGCCGAACAAGACGAAACCGGCATGGCATACAACTTCTTGGGAGGGACCTACATGAATGACGAAGAAACCGAGAGCAACGAACAAAAAGCCGTGCACTATTTCCAAAAAGCTATCGAATTGGGCAACACGAATGCAATGTTCCGAATCAGCTACTACCTCCACAACGGTAAAGGAGGATTACAGGTCGACATACCTCGGGAAATCGAATTGCTCACCGAAGCCTCCAAACGCGGGAACCATCAAGCCACGTATCGGCTGGGATTATTATTCGAAGATAACGAAAGTGGAATGGCTCAAAATCTCGAATTATCCGTCAAATACTTCCAATTAGCCGCCGACAACGGTATTCTCGCCGCCATCAACAAGATGGGAGAATTATATCTTTTCGGGGAAGTAATACCGGCAAACCTGACGAAAGCCATATCTTGCTTTACGGCAGCCTCGGAACAGGGATATGGGAAGGCCTCATATTGGTTGGGAAGGCTTCATACCGATGGTATCGGACAACTCGAAAAAGACACTCAAAAGGCGATGAACTATTACCGTAAAGCTATCGAACAAGGTTATGAAGAAGCCCGAGAGTGGATGGAACAACTCCAAAAAAATTTGGTGGACGAGACCATAACAGATATTGAAATACCCCAAGACAAGTCAGACGAAGAGCTATACAAAGATGCTAAAAATGCATTGGAGAAAGCCCAATTCAAAACGGCTTATGCCTATTTTTCCTATTTAACGCAAAGAAACCATGCCGAATCGTTCAACGAACTAGGAGACATGTATTTCTACGGCAGAGGAATGGCAATCAACCAAGCCAAAGCTCTGGAACTATATAAAAAAGCCGCGGCACTCGATAGTGTTTATGGTTTCTTTAATGTCGGATTCTTATATTGGAACGGACCCGAAGAAATACAAGATCCCGAACAAGCATTACAATATTTGAAAAAAGCGGCCCAAATGGGCTATACCTACGCACTGAGTTTCATCGGAGATATCTATCGAACCGGACCGGAAGAACTTATCGATTATGCCGAAGCGAAACGATACTATCAAAAAGGAGTCGACGTTAACGAAATCAATGCAATAAAAGGTATGGCTCTTTTATACCTTTTGGGACAAGGCGTAACACAAAACAATGCTATGGGAGCATTCTATTTGAAGAAAGCAGCCGATAAAGGCAACGCATGGGCCATGTATCACTTAGGACGTCTGTATTATTACGGCGAGGGTATTCCCCGTAACCCCAAATTGGCATTGGACTATTTACAAATGGCTTATGATGCGAACTATCCGGATGCATGCAGTCTGTTAGGACTACTCTATGAAAGAGGCGAAGGCACTGCACCAAATATAGAATTAGCCAACAAGTTATACATCAGAGGGCATGAATTAGGAGACGACCAATCCATGTGGTACTTGGCTTGCAATTATCTCGATGGAAACGGTCTGCCCAAAGACTACAAAAGAGCCGAAAAACTCTTTATACAAGCCATCGAAAGAGGGAACGAACCGGCTCGAATCGACTTAGCCAGAATGATATTCCACGGATTAGGAACAGTACAAGACCCGCAAAAAGCATACGAAATCATAAAACCCTGTTTAGAGCAAGGATACGGACGAGCATATATGTTAATGGGAGAAGTTTACGAAAACGGATTAGGTGTGGAAAAAGATTATAAACAAGCCAAAGAACTGTATCGAAAAGCGCTCGACTTAGGATATAGTTTTGCACAAGAAGCACTCGACCGTTTAGACAAGTTCTGCTAAAAATAAAGCTGTTAAAAACAAAGGAGCACCTCCTTCCCTTTCGTACTCTATGGCATTGCGTGACATTTCAGTCCTCCTCCCCTGTGTTTTGTAATGCAAAATATAGGGGAGGTGGCACGAAGTGACGGA
>OGRN01001225.1_pt1 | contig 22600 bp, 27 predicted proteins | sample 1553401 | NCBI WGS metagenome assembly OGRN01 (sample SAMEA2580096, study PRJEB22360) | human gut metagenome | biome: human gut; feature: human-associated habitat; material: faeces | place: Denmark | collected 2008/2010 | reverse complement strand
CCCGCCACAATGCCCCGCTTGTGCTCGTGATAGAGCTGGCTGAGGCAGGTGGCCATTTTCCCGCTGCCCGGGCCGGGGGCGGTGACCACCACCAGGCTGCGGGAGGTCTCCACATACTCGTTTTTGCCAAAGCCCTCGTCGCTGACGATAAGGGGGATGTTGGAGGGATAGCCCGGAATGGTGTAGTGCCGGAACACCTTTACCCCCAGGGACTCCAGGCGCTTTTGGAAGGCCTCCGCCGCGGGCTGGGCGTTGTACTGGGTCAGCACCACGCTGCCCACATACAGGCCAATGCCCCGGAAGGCGTCGATCAGCCGCAGCACGTCCACGTCGTAGGTGATGCCCAGATCGCCCCGGATCTTGTTCTTCTCGATGTCGCTGGCGCAGATGGCGATGACCACCTCCACCGAGTCCCGCAGCTCCTTGAGCATACGGATCTTGCTGTCCGGCTCGAACCCGGGCAGCACCCGGGATGCGTGGTGGTCGTCAAAGAGCTTGCCGCCGAACTCCAGATAGAGCTTGTTGCCGAACTGGCGGATCCGCTCCCGGATGTGGGCCGACTGGAGCTCCAGATACTTCTGATTGTCAAAGCCGAGCTTGTCCATCTTTCTCATCCTCTCCTGTCATTCATTCAATCTGTTATTATACCATGAATTAGTATGCTCCGCAACGCTCCGAAGCACCCAAATACTGAACATTTCAGCCCATAGAAAGTGGGGTAAATCGGTGGCGGTAGTAACAAACTAATAACACGGTATCACGCCTTTTTTGCGTAGTCAAGACTGATCCAACCAGCGCCGCTTTTCAGCTTGCCCCACTTGGAAGCACCGGCCCCGGTTCGTTCCTCCACGATGGTATAAACACCGGGCTTGATGAAGCCATTTTTCCCGTAGTTGGTGCCGGGGCCTTTCCTGATATACAGATCAGGGATTGTTACCCGCACCAAATAGGGCTTCACTGTGGCCCCTGTGCCGCCTGTGGCGGGCTTTTCGGTGTTGGGGGTAGTAGTTACACCCCCGCCCTTCATGGCGGCTTGTACGGCCTTCCTGAAGCCGTTCATGGTGTACCCCGTTCCAAGCTGGTTCCACAGGTGTTCAGGATCACCGTGATTGGACGCAAGGCCACGGGCGCAACCTTCCCGGTGGGAAATGATCACACCATCCTTCATGGGATCAAGGCCGTATTGCTTACACAGGGAAGCGAACAGTTCCACAGCCGCTTCATAGGTTCTTTTTGCCACAGCCTTTGCAGTAGTCAGATCGGAACAAGTGAAGTTTGCCCCGCTCGTGTACTTGATACAGGCCGGTTCACACATTTCAACCCCAATGTGGGTGTTGTTAGCGGCTCCGCCAGCGTGCCAGCCCCGGTGGTTCCAAGGAAGGGTTTGATACACGGTGCCGGTGTTCCCGTCAATAAACCCATGCACACAGGCTTCAAGTCCAGAACGATTCCAATTCTTCACGAATACGGAAGCGTTAGGTTGGGAACAGCCCACAGAATGGAGCATCAGCCCTTTCACCGTGATCTTCCTGCCGCTCTTATAGCAATCATTTTTCGTCAGGATACTTTGCACCAATTTCATTTTTAGGTGTCACCTCCAAAATAGCTTTGAATTTAGTGAATGCTTCCACAATGTACTTACAGGACACAATCAGAACCGCCCCAATAATGACCAGATCAGCAAACATATCAGCATATTCTTCCGGGATTGCCCAACCAACCTGATTGGCGTACAGGGGAAGGGTGGTAATGCTCACACAAAGCAAAGTCAGCCCCACCACGAAGGCCGCAACCTTCAGGGCGGAATTGATTGCTTTTTCCCGGTCAAAAGGCTGAAGCAAGATTTTGATGTTGTAGTACAGTGAAAAGGCCACATTGGACAGGTACGCCGCCAAGAAGATCAGCATTGCCCACCCAATATTGATCAGGTTGTTCATAATAGCTTCCAGCATGGTTCACATCTCCTTTGTATCGTTGTAGATTTCCGGGCCGTACATCTTCCGCAATTTGATCCGGTTTTCTGCCTTGGCTTTGGAATAGTAAAACCCGGTTCCAACCCCCAATTCAGTAAAGACAGCGGGAATCAAATAGGCCAATGGGGAAAGATCGTTGGTTCTCCAAACCATAATAAAAGTGAAGGCCGTTACCAACACAGTAACGGCCCCCGCACAAATCAAGATCAGTTTGGAAAACTCTTTTTTCGGCTTTTTCTTTACCCGGCTCATGCTTCCGGGGCATCAGTGGGAAGTTCCAAGAACTTCATGTGAAGATCATCCATTACCCCATTCACCCCCAATGAATGATATTGCTTCCAGCAGTTTTCAAAATTATCCCGTGCGTAAATCGGAGCATAGCCCTTTTCGGAATATTTATTGAAATCACTGATCATTTGCGCCCTCAAAAGTGCCTGAATTCCAGCTTTCAGGGCTTTGGAATCTTCAGAATTGTGTTTGATTTGGCTATACAGGTATTTGAAAGCCGCCGCAATCAAAGCCGGAATGCCAAGCAAGCGCAACCATTGGTAAACCGTCATTCCCCGTTCACCCCTTTCTGATCAGATTGAAAATGTGCTTCAAATCCTCCACCGGGGCATTATAGAACTCAAAGTTCCAAATCCAATGATCATCGTGATCCGGGCGCTTGTACTGTTGGCAACGGGCATCCGCCCAAACCTTATTCCACCGGCTCTGATACCCGTTATCCCGCCGTTCCAGCAACAGAAGAATGGAAGAAACCAATTCGCCCCGTTCCTTTCCCCGGCCATCATCGTTTTGGGTGAAGTAATCATAGGCGTTTTGGCTGGTGATCCCACAAACCTGTTGACCTTTCCACATAATAAAACCGTCCTGAACAGTCAGGGCGGTTCCATAGGGAATATTCACATGGCCGCAAATACCTTCAAACCTTGCCCTTTTTCGTGCAAGGTAGTTTTCATACTGCATTGGTTACTTCCTCCCATCCATATACACCGGGTTCCCAAACATTGTTTTCCGTCGTAGAAATCCAATGCTTGGAATTGTGGCTTACTTTTGCCCCCTTTGGGTAAGCATCATGCGCCCCTACGGGTTGCGACCATTCAGGCCATTCTTCAGCGGGATCACTGGTTTTGCTCCACAGGCTGGAAGCGGTGTCAGGTGTCCAATCAGCTTGGGAAGTATGGTTCTGAACACACTTGTAAAGGGTTCCTTTATAACGGCGGATTTGGCCGGTTTTGTAGGCCACAGGGTAAGCCCATTCAGCAAACAAATCTGCGTGTTCCGCCGCTGTTTCAGGATCAATGTTCCCGGCTTCCGCCATTGTCACAAACACGATCCCGCCAGCTTCATTGGATTTGGTGATTTCTGTTCCCGCATCAGTTTCTTCCAAACTGACGGTTTCCGCCCCATCCAAAGTATCTCGGCCAAGCAAATGGTACACAGTCCCGGCAAAAACAATGCCCGAAGCATCATGCTCCGGGCAAAGGACATAGCAACCATTTTCGGCCTGTTTAATGTAGTTCAGATTTTCGGTCAAGCCAATGTTGGCCCCGTCTTTGATGATCCTATACATTTTGCACCTCCGAAAAAGATAGCATGATATAGCCGCCTTAACCGCAACAATCTTCCGTGGTCATTGAAGTTCCGGTAATAGGCGGTTTGGCATTCCATAAACTGTTCAACTTCTGATAATAACCGCTTCCCTTCAAGAAATTCCCGGTGGAACAGCTTCAGCTTTCGCCTTGCCCGTTTCACACCATCCCTGTTCCCGTTCACTTTGATCTTCCCGGTTTCCGTCAGCGTGAATCTTGCTTTACAGAACCGGAAGGGCTTTGTCAGGGGTATGATCTTACACTTCCGTTTGTTCACTCGAATTCCGAGAGCTTCAAACCGCCGAACAACCTCATGCCCAAGTTTCTTCAGGGCTTCCACATCAGGAAAGATTAAATAATAATCGTCCATGTAGTGGCCGAAACAGTGAACCCCGGCTTGACATTTAATCCAATTATCTATTGCGCTGGGTAAGGCAACCATTTCTTGCTGTGATGGTTCCACTCCCAAGGGCAATCCCCGGCCCGGTGTCGGGCATGGGGAATTCTGTATTACGGTATCAGCCAAGGCCCGAAGATTGGGGTTTAGAATTAGTTCTTGGTGCCGTTGGTACAGAAGCGCATGGGGCGCATTCGGGAAAAAGCCTTTCAAATCCAACAGCAAAACCGCACCTTCCCGGCCATACCTCCGGTAATGCCAATGAAGCTGTTCCTTCAGGCGGCGGAAGTGCCAGTGAAGGCCCTTCCCCTTTTGGCTTGCTCCGTTGTCGTGAATCATACAGGGGCCATATAAAGGGGTCAGAACTTCATTACAAAGGGCTTTGTGGATTTGTCGATCTGTAATATGGGGTGCATCTATGGGCCGTACTTTGCCCCGCTCACATAAGGTGAAGTGGGTACATTTCATAGGCTTCCAGTTTTGATCCAAAACCTTCCGCCGTCTGTTGGCCGTTCCTGAAAACAGGTGTCCTTCAAAGTTCTGAACACTCTGTTTCCACCGTACCCCGTTACAGCACTTCTTCCCATAGAAGAACATTTTGCGATAGGAAAAGATCTTTTCCATAGGCCCAAGGGCATTACACCGGGCCTGTTTTCTCGCTTGCCGCTTTGCTTTGCGGCGCTGGTATCTTGCTTCATGCCGTTCTTGGCTTGTCATAAAAATAAGTATTCGCCTTTCGTACAGATAAATTGTAGGGTGCCGTCTAATCTGCTTTGCCCTTGCACATGAAATGGGATATGGCACGATCCCCCACCATGCAAGAAGCGTCCGTGTAAGGGCATCAAAGGGCAGTTTTAGGGATTGGCTACCCAAGGAAGTATCTCTCCTTTTGCGAAGGTCGTCTTTCACCTGAAATCCAAAAGCCGGGTTTCTGTTACTCCATTTGACCTCGCAATCGCAAAATCCGGGCCGCACGCCAGCCGAGTAGTAAGCGTTGTTATTGTTGTTGTTGCCGTTGTTGTTGACATTGCAGAAATTGTTATTGTTGTTGTAATTAGGGGAACGCAACCACCACCACACCGCCGAGGTCACATTAACAGAGATACACCTAATTTTTTTTGAAATTAAGTTTTCAATCTTGAACCTACATTCTTAATGGCCCCTTTCAAAAGTTCGTTTTCTTTGTCGATCAGCTCACCAAGATTTTGCGCCATCTTATCCAATTTTTCCATTGCGTCTTGTGATTTGACTGCATTTCCCTTGGAAGTAGTAAAGGCCCCTTCCGGGTTCTGGTTCAAAATCAGATAGACATGGGTTAGGCGAACATCAAGCGCCATCAGGGAAGCCCTTGCTTCAAGCAAATGCGCCTTCCGCAAACTCACCCGCTGTTGGTCTGAAGGAAAAATGCTGTTGGCCTTTTCCGCATGGTCTATGATCTCACCGGCCAGCTTTGCGATTGGCTCCGCAATCAGCCGGGAATACCGGGCGGAAAGGCGGGTGAGAAAGTTGATGGTTTCAACATAGATTTGGTTAGCTGTATTGATGAATTCAGCCTTACTTGTGGTTCGCTTTTGCTTCAGTACGGACACGGTTACACCCCTCTTGGTGTGTTGTCAATTTCAATCGGGCCTTGCTCTCTTTCTACATCTTCCAAGTGCTTTAGAAGCACATATTCAATGTAGTTGGTTATTGACCGATGATCACGGGTTGCAAGCGCCCCGATTTTGTCAAATACTTCATCTGATAATCGCAAGGTAAAAACCCGCTTATTGGTCGCCATCCTATAACCTCCAAAAATTTTGCATAAGATTATTGTATGGCGTTTTTCGGTTTGTGTATGCGCTCTAAAGACAGGTAAGTGATAGCACTTTGAACGGAAAAAGCAATTTTTCAAAAATCGCGTCGGCGCTTACGCGCCGAATATTTTTTTTATTTTCCTTTCACCCGGCGAAGCCGCCCCCTTGCGGGGGCGGGATGGGGCCGGGATAATCCTGCGGGGGATTAGACAGCAAAGCCGGGCAGCACGCCCGCCGAGTAGTAAGCGTAGTAACGGTTGGAGTAGCCGTAGCTGGTGACAATGCAGAAATAGTTAGCGTAGTTGTAATTAGGGGAACGCAACCACCACCACACCGCCGAGGCGGTGCTGGTGTGATTATTGGCTACTTTGCTGTTACCAGCTTTGTAATAATCATATTGCACCTGATAATTTTGTTCATAGCTATTTGCATAGCTTCTGGAACCGAACACTTCATATTCAGCCAGTAAAAACAAGTAATCGGTGGTGCTGGTCACATTGCTTTGGGTATTGCCGGTATTGTTGCCCACATTATCCGTGTACTTGGTTACAGGCTTCATCACATTCCGCAAGGCGGAAGGCAAAGCCGCCAACAGCGAATTGGAAGGGGGGCTTGTGGGTGTGCCGGTGTTGCCCAACAGCGTTTTCCGCATATAGCTTTCTTTCCAACCACCACTATTGCTATTATTAGGATTCATATTGAAATAGCCATTGTTGTTTTGATTACTGTTATATTGGCTATCGCAAAGGGCAACCGCTGTGGTGCCGATTTTGCCAATCTGGAAGTGAATTTTGTTATTCCCTTCCTTGCCGCTGTTGTGGTTGAAGCCCAAAATGAAGGTGTTGATGGTCAGATTGGAGAAAGTGAAGTTCCCAACCTTGCCGTTGATCTGAATGGACTTCATATCACCAACCGCCCAATAGCTGGAACCCTTACCGGAATCACTGACTTGTTTAATGGTGGCCCAATCGTTATCATTCAGGGTATTCGTGGGAAGCGTGACATTAACGGAACAGGTTTTATCAGCCGGGGCAGTATAGTTGGTATCTGCGGCCACGCTGACGGTAATTGTGGCGTTTCCTTTTGCCTTGCCGGTAACAGTTACCACATTCCCGGAAACGCTCACAGAAGCCACGCTGGGGACGCTGGACACGGCGCTGATTACGCCGGTGCCGGGGCGGGTCACGGTGATTGTGCCAGACATTTTAGAAACATTCAGGGAAATGGAAGATTTGTTCAAAGAAAGGCTTCCTGTGGCCTTTCCAATCGTCCAAGCAACGGCTTTTTCCGCACTTCCCCCATCCGTCCATTGGTAATTAGAACCGGGGGTGAAAGTGGCGTTATAGCTTCCAGCGTTGGTGCCGCTGGTAGTGCCGCCGATGGTCATTTTAGAACTGTCATAACCGGCCCAAGTCGGGCTTTGAGTGGAACCGGTATAAGTAAGGCTTCCGCTTTGAGAAGGGACAGAAACCGTGGCCCTGTTGATTGTCCAAGTTACCTGTTTGGGGGTCTGCGTTCCATCTGTCCACTTATACTTTCCTTTGGGGGTGAAGGTGGCGGTATAAGTTCCCGCATTGGTGGCGGTTGTGGTTCCGCCAAGGGTCAAAGTTTCCGGGTTGTAGCTGTTCCAAGACGGGCTTTGTTCCCCGCCATTATAGGTTAGGGTGCCGTTCTGCGACGGAACAACATCAATGGTATAAATCAACCCTGACACAGCTTCCAAGGCCGAATCCGCCGTTTCCTGTGCGGTCTGTGCGGCGGAAAGGGCTTCTTTCACAGTTTCCCGAATATCAGCATGGGCGGAAGGGCTTTCATTGTGGGTGTTAATGGCTTCTTCAATCGCTTCTGTGGGGTCAGAACTGGAATCGGGAAGCTGTTCAGGCTTCACCTTACCATCTTCCCCAAGATCCGCTTTTCCGGCCAAGGAATCATCATGGGCTTTTAGGGCCGTATCAATTTTATCCATATTGCGGTTCTGATCGTCCACATTGTAGAAATCTTCTTGGGCTGGTTTCACCAGATCATAATTAGGTGTGAACTGTGCCATCTGTCATTTCCTTTCTGATAGATTTGTTTTCCAGCCCTCCAAGCTGGGCATGGGTGAAGGGCCGAAGTGTTTTGTGTGGGGTACATTCATGGGTTTGAAGTTCTTCTGTTCTTACTTCAGAATGGGTGTACCAAGCAAGTTGGGCATGGGTAAACCCGCCCAATACTTGGTGAATATTGAACAACTGTTGAACTACCAAAACCAAGTTGACTGGGGCAACTCTTTTCAGCAAGGTTTGAACATCTTGGAAATTTTTCTTTGCGGCCACACCCACCTTTACCAAAAGGGTGTAATCTGCCACATCAGCCGAATAGTTACCGGCTCCGCAAAGGCTTTCCAAGATCACCCGCAACTGTGGCAAGGTATAGGGCAGTTCTTCATTTAAGCGGGTAAGCACCCGGAAGCGGCGATCATCCAAGGTATCTGTTCCTTTTGGGCTGATACCCAAGATTTTTTCCCATCTGGACAACCCAAGATTTCCAGCGGTTTTGATAAACTGATTATTCAGAAGATCATCCACCGCCGCCCATGCGTTTTCAAACTCCGGTTGCTCGGCTCCGGTAATCCCTTGAAATTCCGCATAATCCCGGACAACATAAGGAAGGTAATTGATTAGCTTGCGATCCATTCAATCACCTTCCTTTATGCGCTCTGCTTACCAGTTGCCGGGGTAATAGTACCAAGAACCGGGATATGATCAAGGGCCAGTTCATAGTTGGCCGCTGTTCCGTTGATTTTCGTATCAGCAATATCCAGAATCCCGCTAACCGCCAACAGGCGGCTTTCAATCTGACTGACACGGACCACAAGGGGTTGTTCCTGATCCGCCCATGTTTGGGCCAGTTCCGTGAAATATGCCTTGATGGTAGTTTCCACATAGGTTTTTACATCTTCCCAACTCCATTCCTGCTGATAGGTCAGCGTGAAGGACAGGTTCACGGTTTCATTCTCCACCCCGTACACCTTCACCACATGGCCGATGGGCGCAATACCCACGCCTTCCCCGGCGTTCTGCAAGGGGTCAATGGTGGTCTGCACCAGTTCCACCAAAGGTTCTGAAGGCTCCGCAAAGGTGCTGTCAATCACCACCAGCTTGACCGTTCCGCCCACTGTCAGCTTGTTATTGTTTGCGGCGGCATACACGGCATCAAGCCAAGATTTTACGGCTTCAGGCACACCGGAAAGGCCGCTGATCCATTCGCTTGTTCCTTCAGGGGGAACCAGTTCAGCGGGGCGAATATCGCTGTTCCAAGCCCGGTAAACCTTCACCCCGCCCACACCGGGAATGGCGTTCACCTTTTCGATATAGTCAATCTGGTTGCCGCCGAATGCTTGTGCGTTCAGACTGTCAAAATACCGTTGACGGAAAACTTCAGTATCTTCTTCATCCTCACCGGGAATCAGCAAAGCGGTAATGGTACAGGTTTCAAGCCCTTCCACATACTCAATGGGAATAACCGTGGCCCCATAGTCATTTCCAACTTCTCCCGCCGTTTCACAGGTGATTTCATACTTTCCATTCCCTTTTTCAGCGGACACATAATAGTTCAGATCACCAATAGAAAAACGGGTGTCCGGGGGAAGTGTCAGGCTGACCGGGGTAATAGACAGTTCCAGCACAGCGGGGGTGGCCGCATAAGGGGAAAGGCCCCGTTCCGCCGCTCTCAAAATCAGGTAATCCCGGCTTGCTGTGTCCGCAAAGGTTTCATTCAGGACGGTATCAAGCTGGATATACAGGTTTTGAAGTTCCACGGCGGCGGGGGCGTTGCCAAGCCACACCAGAGAACCTTCACGGGTATCAAGATTGTTGTTGATGGACAGGGCCTTTTCCAGCATCCGGTTCAACAACAGCGCATAGGTGATATTTTCATACATCAGGTTTCCACCTCCATTTCCGTAAAAATGGGGCCAAAAATGCTGATCACCGTGAAAGTGGTCAGCACCTTTTTCTTGTTCACTTCAAACTGAAAATTTTCAACGGCGGTGATCCTATCATCCTGAAGCAATGCTTCCTTCACCCGCCGTTCAATTTCTGGAATGCAAAAAGCAACCGGCTTACCAATCAGGCTTTTCTTCTCAAAACCATAGTTCCAAGAATAAATCAGCCATTCATACCGTTCCACATTCAAGATCAGGAAAACCGCCTGTTCCACAGCCCTTACTTCATCAATGGTGCCGGTTATGGTTTTGGTATCATGACGCATTTTGAATGTGCGGCTTGGAAGGGTGGTAAAGGTAAAATCCTGTTTCAGATCGTCTTGAACCTGTGGAATCATGCCCATTCCCCCTTCAGGGCCGGGTTCGGCGCAATCCGATCCAGCACCAAGAATTTCTTGCCCTTTTGAATTCGGGCCATAACCACCTGATCCCCAACCACAAGGGCGTTGTGGACTTTGAACTTCTTCCGCCCTTTGATGGGGTGGTTGTGGTCAACATCTTCAGCGGTGCCGCCCCCGGTATAAGTATCTGTAACCGGGTGGCCGTGGCTAATTGTAACAGTCTGGTGGCTTACCGTCATATCCACTTCATAATCCGTGACATTCCGGGCCAACACCAGCATTTTTTCTGTGTAAATGGCCTTTTGGTCAACCTGAATTTTCAGCGGGGAAGCGGAAATCACGGTTCCAAACAGAATGTGAACCGGCTTGCTTGCGTCCACAGCTTCCACAGCGGCCTTCTTTACCAGTTCCACCGCATTTGTCGGTTTAGGCAATGAATTCACCCCCAATCAAGGTTAAATCCATGAAGTGTTCATCCCCCTTGAAATTGTGGGTGACTTTTTCAACCATCAAATAATTGTTGGTGATAATATCCCCCAAATTCAAGGCAACCACCACGGCGCAACCGGCCCGAACCCGCACATCTCCAAAAGCGTTCTTCACCGTCAGCTTCCGGGTTTTCTGGTCGTACAGCTTCAGAAGGGCATTGGCTTTGGCGGCGGCTCCGGTGGCGTTTTGCAAGGCTTCAAAATACTGCAAAACACCCCACTGGTTCATCTTCTCCCCGTCCTGTGCAATATACAGTTCCCGCTTGCCAGTCTGCTCATTGTCATAGGTCAGTTTGATTTTATTGTAGGTCTGTTCATCAATGCTGGATGAATAGTCAAAGGTTTCCCCGGTTTCTTCATCAATCAGCAAATTCAGCTTCATGGAATTGATATTTTTCAAAGTCAATTTCCCGGCATCATCATAAAGGCAGAACAGTTGGCCGGTATTCATCAGGGTTTCATCAAGGGCATTTTGGATCATGTCAAACAGGGTGCTATCTTCCTCCACAATGGTTTCAAGGGTGTACCCTGTATCTTCCACGCTCCCAAGGTTCAGGCGGAAATCTGCCGCCAGCCGCTTCAGAAGGTCAGAAGCCTTCAGCCCTTCTTCCGTGATGGTGTCCTTGTTCTTCAGGTATCGCAACTGATCATAGGCCACAACATCAATGGTCACACTGTTTGCCTTACGGCTCTTGGTGAACACAAAGCCATAGAACATGGTGGTGCCGTTCACCGTCAGCTTTACCGGGTTGCCTTCCTGAAAGTTCAAAACCCCGTCTTTGATTACTGTGAATTCCAGCTTGCCGGGGGTGCCTTTCCGCTCCCATGTCAAAGAAACCCCTTCTTCAACAACCGGATAATAAATTGTGGAACCATTCTGAATCAGAAGTTCAATAGACAAGCGGATCACCCCTTTCAGGAAGGCAAAGTAAGAACCTGACCGGCATAAATCAGGTTCGGGTTTTTGATTTTATCTTTGTTCAGGTTGTAAATCTCATTGTATCGGGAACCATCCCCCAAATATTTCTTGGCGATATTCCAAAGGCAATCCCCGGATTTTACCGTATAGGTGGATTGCTTGGGGGCCTGACTGGTTTCCCGTTTGGGCGGCTCCACCGTGGCGGTGGGCTTTGTTGCGGGGGTTGAGGCAGGTTGGATGGTCACAGTTTTAGTACCATAGTGCCTGTATTGCTTCAGGCTCACGGTCACTGTAATATCAAAGCCTTCTTCCGCATCGTCTGTGATCTGGTAATCTTCCATTCCCACAGTCAGATTGGTATAAAACAACCGGCTCCCATTGGGCTTTTCACGGTTCAAAATCCATTGAAAAGGTTCTTTTGCCGTTTTCAGCCGTTCAAAAAGAGAAAGGTAATAATCTGCGGGTTGCGCCCCGCCATTTGTGAAGGGATAGGGGACTTGGGGAAGAAGCAAGTCAAAACTTACATCAGTCAGCCCCGCCGCCTTCAGGATATTGATTTCTTCACCGCTGATCAGTGTCAAGGTTTCATTCTGGTTATTGATTTTCACTTTGACCTTGGAAGGGGTGATGGGCATAAGCACACCATCCAAGTACATTTTGTATGCCATTACTCATGCACCCCTTCTTCAGACACATCCAGCTTTTCAGCAAAATCATTAGCCCACGCATCCATAATCCCGTCAAGGTCGGTATCTTTGGAAATGTGGTTTTCATTGTGCTGTTCAACCTTGATTTCAGCGGTGGTAAACCGGTTGATTGCTTCCCGCTCGGCAATATCCCGCATATAGGCCAAATCTTCTTCCGCAATGTCAAGGGCATCACTCATGGCGGCGGTGTTCCCCGCCGTGTCCCCGGTGTTGCCATAGATACCATCAAGGGTGTTCCCAAGGTTGAAGGCATCCAGCCCATCAGCGGCCCCCAAGCTGTCCATTGCGGAAAAGTCGAACAAGCCGCCAATGGTATCTTCCACGCCTTGGCCGAACTCATAACCCATATCAAAGGCGGCTCCATACTCGAAGCGGCCCAAATGAAGATCTTCCGCATTCAGCTTTTCCATGACTTCTTCACCCTTGCCAAAGGTGGAATCCACCCAACCGCCCAAGCTGTCACGCCAGCCTTGGACGGAACCGGCAAGGTTAGAACCGAAGATAGTATCAATGGCCGAAGCCAAAGCCTGAAGGACAGAAAGAACCGTGTCCGCCAAGTCGAAAAATAGACGGGCCACAGCCCCAACCGGATCATTGAATACATTCCCGATGAAGTTTGCAACCGTAGCCACAAGGTTATAGATCATCACGAACACATCTACAACCAAGTTCCACAGGGCCACAAAGATATTCCCGATGAAGGCCAGCGCCGCCATAAATGCGCCACAAATCAGGCCGGTTGCGGAAACGCTGGTTCCGGCAAAGTGGTTGACCGCCGCCACAGCCGCATAAAACAAGGCTACAAGGGCAATGATCAGAATGATGATCCACACCAAGGGACAGGCATACATGGCCGCATTCAGGCCCCATTGGGACGCTGTTTCCGCCATCGTTGCACCGGTAAGGGCGGAGTAAACCGGAACCGCCACCATCTTTGCCAAAGTCAAAGCGCCGGTTGCCGCCGCCGAAGCTAATTCAGCACCCTTTACCAGAAGCAACCGCCCATAGTACACGCCAAGGGCGGCGGCTACACCAAGGATGATAGGGGAAAGCCAAGACCAGTTATCATAGAAGGCCGCACCTACGGAAGTGACAAGCCCCAAAATTCCGCTTAACACAGAAGCCAACACCCCGAAAGCGGTCATAATGCCATCAATAAAACCTTGTACCCGCTCCGAATTGGCAAGATTATTGATTTGGGTCAAGATCGGCTGAAGGGCAGAAATAGCCCGGTTCTGCATGGAATTCCATACCTGTTCCCAAGTTCGGGGCATGGTCTGAAATTGTGCATTCACTTCATCAGCCGCCGAAAGCAAGGCATTCTTGACAATATCAGAAGTAATAAGCCCTTCAGCGGCCATACTGCGAATTTGCCCAAGCGGAACTTCCAAATAATCTGCAATGGCTTGAATTACATTGGGGGCCTGCTCAAAAACGCTGTTCAGTTCTTCACCCCGAAGAACCCCGGAAGCCATTGCTTGGGTAAGCTGAAGGGTTGCGGCTTCCACCCCGGCCGCATTGGTTCCAGCAATTACAAATTGTTTATTCAGGGTTTCAGTGAACGCAATCAGTTCATCATTGCTGGAAAAAGCATCACCGGCCATCAGGCCCATTTGGGAAACTGCCTGTGCCGTGGTTAGGTAAGAAGCCCTTGAACGCTGGGCAGAAGCCATGATTTTCTTTTCAAGATCGGCCACGCTCCCGCCATCATCCACGATCATACTCAACCGGGCCTTATTACTTGCCATCGTATCAGATAGGTTCACCAACTGTTTAACCGCTTGACCAATACCCAAAGCGGCGGCGGCTCCCTTTAGTTTACCCCAAAGGCTATTTGCGGCGTTACTGCCTTCCCGAATAGAATCGTTGAACCGATCTTGCGCCTGATCCGCCTGCCGGATTTCCTGTTCAATCTGGTTAAAAGCGGTTTCAGCCCTCGCCAGTTCTTCACGGGCATCTTGGATAGCCGAAGTATCAACCGCATTACTGGAAACCCTCTGCATGGATTCAAAGCTATTGATCAGAATACTTGTGGCCCGGTGCATAGCCTGAAGGGGCCTTGTCATGCCGTCATAGATTTGAATTGCGGTCTTAATTGTTGCCATGCTTTTTCACCACCTTTCGCCGCTCCAATTCTGCCATCAGGCAGTAACGGTAAACTACCTGAAGCGGCTGATTTGCTGGGAATCGCCCCAAATTATCAAGTTCTTTCCTGATCTGCCGGGGTTTCAGCTTCATAACTGCTTCTGTGGCCTTTTTGACCAGTTCATAGTGCTTGAAATCCTTATTCAACACCATGATCCCATCCGGGCCAAACTGTCCCGGAACCTGTTCAATGGGAACTTCAGGATCAGGCTTATAGCTGATCTGTGACATGAAGGGGATCAGGCTGAACCGCACAGCCCACAGATTTTTGTTGATAATTTCAATGTTGGGATTTTCATGTTTCAGCATTGTGTTTCACGCCCCTTTCGATTTTGCTTTTTTAATTTCCTCGTCTACTTCTTTCAGCAAGGCTTCTACCCTTGCAACCACTTCATCAAGGCTCTGAAGGCCAACGGGGACATATCCATCCCGCTGTTTGATACGGTGAGAAGATAGGGTGGTTATGGACGACAATCCCCGGATTTCAGCGGAAGCCCTCTGCATGGATTCTTCCTGTTCAATGTGCTTCAGGGCTAAAAATTCCGTGGAAGAAGTTCTCGTGTTTTTGTAATGACGCACCCCCCAATGGTAGGCTTGGGCGCACCCATAACCGTACATACCAGCGATTTCCTTTAATTCTGCATTGCGGCGGAGAAGGCCAAGTGCCCGATTTTTCACATATCGAACCCGTTCTTTACTGATTTCAAGCCGCTTTGAAAGTTCATCCAGTGTTTCACCAGTTCTGAATGTCCCTTTGATTACTTCGGCCTGTTGATCGTTAAGACTTTCCACAGCGTCCCAAATCATCTTTTTATCCTGCTGTTCGGCAACATATTCTTCCAGATCAAATTCATCGGAAAGGGTGTCTCCAAGGCTCAAATCTTCAGTTCCGGGAATTGTCCCTTCTAAACTGACCGGCTCCGATCCAACCATATACTTCCGAAGGGCTTTAAGCTGTTCCGGTGTAGTCCCGAGATAGTGGCAGTATTCTTCATCTGTGGGTTCATCCCCTACTATGCTTTGAAATTCAGAACGGAATTTTTGATACTTTGAAATGTTTACCAAGATATGGACGGGAAGCCGCCTCAAGTTGCCGCTTTTTTGGCAGTATCTTTGGATTGTTCCCCTGATACAATCTTCGGCGTAGGTCAGGAACTTGAAACCGGTGGTTGGGTCATACCGCTGAACCGCCTTTTCCAATCCAAAATAGGCTTCCTGCAACAAATCTTCCAGTTCAACACTTTTTGAATATGGAAGGGCGATTTTTGCAATAAATTCCCTGTTCTGCTGGTACAGTTCGCCCATGTTATCCTGAACATGATCCCCGGCTTGGATCAGGGCCACCAATTCTTCATTGGTCATTGGCTCCACCTTCTTCCTGTAAGGAATATTCCCCTGAAGGCCGGGTGTAACCTTCAGGGGAACCATGAATTAGTTCAACAGGGCCTTGTACTTGGGATGAAGATTGACCATCGTTCCCCATTCGGGGCTTTCCATGATCATTGCCATAGTGTTTTTCACAGATCATCTTCCTTCAGGCAATCTTCATGCTCTTGGTGAAATACTGCGGGTAGGTAACGGCGAATTGGGAATACATCTGCCCAAGCCGGATCATGCTTTCGGGCAAACCCAAAACATCATAAGACAGGTTTTCTTGAATTTCATGCACCCAATCCCCGCTTTTGAAAATGTAATAATTGAACAGGGAATTGGAATCCAGCAGAGAACGAATATTTTCATAGGCGTTGAAGTAGCCGGGCAAATCGAACTTGCCAAACCCCGCAATCACTTCATCCAGCACCTTCAGGACTTCAGGATCATAGTGATCCCCAAGGCCGTTGTTCTTGGTATGGATCATATTGGCAATCAGATTGATTTTCTTGGCCGAACCCTTCAGGGGATCAATGGCTTCCCGTAGAATTTCCGGGGTCAGGCTATACCCCATAATCTCAATGATCTTCAGGGCATTGGCAAGGGCCGTGTCATTGTCCATGTTTTCTTCAGAAATTTCTACCTTCATGTAATCGCAGAAGCCCTTGTTTTCAGGGCGTTGGTATAGTTGGCGCACATAGCGTTCAAATCGTCCTTCAGCCCATCAATGAATTCCTGCTTGCCCTCCGGGGTATAGCGGCGATCAAGGTCAATCTTTGCAATCAAATTCCGGTAATCCCGGATTTCTTCATCAATGAACTTCTTCAGCAAAGCGGAAACACCATTGGCGGCGGTCTTGTAATACAGTTCCATTTCTTTCATCCTTTCTTCAAATGGTCATTCCAAATTTGGCGGACACTCTCTTTATTGCTACCCATTCCTCACTGTATGGGCTAAATGCAACAGGCACAGCCCCACAGTTGGCAGACATTTCACGAACAGTCAAAGCGGCATTTACAAGAATTTTCAGTTGCTCTTGTATAGACTGACGCATTTTATTGTTCTGCTCCCGTGTATTCTTTTCATGGGCTTCTTGTTCGGACAACCTCTCTTGAATTCTTTCCTCAATGTACTGCAAGGCTCCATCGTTAAACATGATTCCGCCCATGAAAGTTCGGAAAAACTGGTTCTGTTCATCATCACCAACAGGAACAATTTCACCCTGTTCTTTTGCAACCAAACAAGCCGCTTCCAGAATGGTGAGTGTACGGTTATAGCCGGGGGGAACAGGTGAAAAGAATTGCTTCACAACGGCATTTAAGAAATCTTTTTCTTGTTTCGTCAAGTGCTTTCATCCTTTCTATTATTCGATAAAGTAAAACGCTTGATTTTCAAGGGTTTGAAGGCCCTTTTGTTACTACCCTGTTACTTATCGCTAAAAAATCCACTTTTCAGCGGTTGGGTACATAAGGAACAAACCACCGGCGATCTTGATACCGCTCCACCAATTCTTCCAAACTGAACCGGCTGTGGTTTTCCATCAAGTCATTCAAGGCGGGAATATCCGGGAAGGGAAATCCCTCTTTCTGAAGGCTCTGGATCAGGTCAATATACCGTTTCAACCATCCGTTCTGATTGCCTTCCTGATTGAAGCGGATAAAGGCCCCCACTTCTTTAGGGGAACAAAACCAAAGGATCAGATCAGCGGGAAGGTACATATCCGGGGCAAGGGCCATATCATCCAACAGAAGGTTGGTTTCATCGGTGATACCGGGGAACTCCAACAGATCACGCAAGCTGGGGAAAGTCTTTGCAATCACTTTTCCGCTTTTAGGAAGGCCCCGATAAAGGGTTGCGCTGATTTGGCCGGATGATTCTACACGAGCAACCACATTGAAAATGGTGTCCTTTTTTCCCTGAAGTCGCTTCAGTTCTTCCAGTTGGCTCCGGGCTTCTTTCAAGTTAATCCTTCTCATTATTCATCACCGCCTTCCGCAGTTCGGCCAATTCAGCTTCAATGGCTTCCATGCTGTGAAGCTGAACCCCAAGTTCCAAAATGCCCTTGGCCGCTGATACACGGGCCGATTCATTGTTTATGGGGTTGTTCTGAATGTCCCGTAGGGTTTCCAAGGCTTCCAGCGTGTAAGCCTGTGCCTTCTGCATAGCCAAGTTGAAGCGTTCCTTTTTGGCTTCCTGATAGGCCGCTTGGAATTCAGGTTTCTTCCGGTAACGCATCAGGGTATTGTAAGAAACTCCGGCCTTTTCTGCCGCCGCCTTCAGGTTGGGGGAAGTCAGCACACACAAGGCAATCTGTTCATAATTCCGCTTTGCCATTGGGCCACACCCCCTTTCAAAAATTACTCACATCTATGACAGAAGCGCCCAAAATGGCTATTTCTATTTTACCATTTCCAGCCCGCAAAATCACTATATCTTGCGATTTTATGACATTTTTGGCCCAAACATATTCTACATATTGTGTTTTTTCGTTCAGAGCAGTTCAACATAATTGAAACCGCCCAACCATTCAGGCTGGGCGGCTCCAAATTACTTTCCGTTAATGATCCTGCAAATCTGCCGAGTGTCCAAATTTTCCATTGCGGCCAATTCTGAAGGCTTTGCCCCGGCATAAAATGCTTTTTTGATCCGGCTGTTTCGGCGGGTAATCGTTTCGGCCCGCTCTCTGGAAGGCAACCGAATTCTGACATTTTGATATTTTTCAACCAGTTTTAAGTATTCTTCATCCCCAAGTCTATAACGCAGTTCATCAAGAAATTCCGTGTTCAGGCTGGGCATACGCATCACCCCTGCAATTCTCTGATGGTCTGATTAACCACACAACTTGGATCATCCTCCATTGTGAAGGGGCCAAGATCATCACACAAGCCCATTTGCTTCATCACACGGTTCCCAATCATAGCCATACAGACTTTGCAGAAGTCATCGGGCCGTTCTAACCATTTGGCTCTACCAAAGAAGAATTCTTTCTTTTCCCCGTCAGCAGTCACCCCCACACTGATTTCATCAGCGTCCCAACAATCTTCCCCTTGAATGATCCATTCCACCCGCTCAATGCGCTTTACACCATCAAGCCAATTCAGAAATTCTTCACCGGTCATAGTTCGTCACCCTTTCATTCGCCCCTCATCTGTCCCGGTTGTCCCGTGAAATAAGGGCTATATATTATATATTTTTTTACTACCATGAAAAATTTTTTTGATGATTTAATTTACAATAAGAAGTTATATCAATCAGGGACAATCCGGGACAGTGGTAAGAAAACCGTTTATATTAAAGTGTTTTTTGCTGTCCCGGATATGTCCCGTTCCTGTCCCGGATGTATTACCCATCCGGGACTTTTTGCACGAAAATCTTTACCTTTTCGCCCTTGATCCGCTTGTCTTTGGTGGTAAAGTTCAGCGCCTTTGAAACTTGCCTTGAAAATTCAATCCTGTTCAGGGCTTCAAAATGGTTCCGGTTGCAGAATTCATTGTACTTGAAGTAGATTTCTTTCACCGGCTCATTCTCCACGGCATCGGCCCCAAGTTCTTCAAGGAAGGCCAACAGGGGATTATTTTCAATTCGGTATTCTTCAATAGCCTGTTCAACCTCTTTGGATTTGGTGAAGGCTTTGTTGTTCAAAAGCCGTTTCAACCCGGCCAAACCTATCTGAATCATATATTCCATGACTTCCTGATCCTGAAGGTCATAGCGGATATTGGGGTTAAAATCTTCATCTTCTGAAGTAAAACGAGCATCAAAGGGAACAATTACCAACCGGCGCATGATGGAATAGCTTTCCTTGGATCGCCCCAACCGGGGAATGGCATTGGCGCTAAATAACAATTTGCCGTAGTTATCAAATTCAAATGGATCTTGGCCTTTCTTTTCGGCGGAAACTCTTTGGCCTGTTACTAACTTGCGGAAAGTTGCAACATTGGCGATATAATCAGAACTAATATCATCACCGATGTTCGCCAGTTTCCCAAACAGTTCAGCAGTTTTGAACCTGTCCCCAAGTTCTTTCAGGTCAAGGGAAGCAATGTTGGCATCTCCAAGAAGGTTTTTCAGGGCATCCAATAGGGTTGATTTACCGTTTGCGCCTTCACCCGTCAGAATGAAGGAACCACCACCGGCAACCGTGTTGGAACGGTAAAAGCAAGAACCGATCATTTCTTCCAATAGTTCACGGATTTCCCGCTTACCACAGGCGATTTTGTTAAGGGTGTGATCCAGCAATTCAGAATAGGCGGCGGGGTTGTACGGCCACGGAATCTTATTTGTGATCACGATTTCCGGGGTGAAATCTGTAAAGGAACCATCCCGGATATTGAACAGGCCGTTGCTAAAAGCTATCAGTTCGGGCGGGGCCGGTTTCTTGGGATCGCAGATCAGATTCAGTTGCTTCAGGGTTTCTTTCCGCTGGGCATCTTTCAAGGCCGGGATCAGGGTGATCATAGCCCGTTCAATGGCTTCCCATGAAGGGGTATAAACCCCGTCTTGGTAAATATGCAACCGGCCATTAACTTTGATAATGTGGGAATCCCGTTTCAGATATTCGGCAAAGCGGTCATGCTGGAAACTCCGGCCTTTGAAGAAGGATTGCTTCTGAAATGCTTCATCCCGAAGGATGGTTTCAAGTTCCCTATCGTCCAAGGGGGACTTCAGCATATAACGGTTGATCAGCCGGATTGTTTCACGGGCTTCTTCCTTGGTGAAGTCGTGATCCTGAAGGGTCAGAATGTAGTTGAACAGGGCTTGGTTCCGCCCATCACCTTCCCCAAGGCTTCTGAAGTCAACATCTGTTTTCACCGGGATCAGCCATTTGGGAAGGTCTTGAATTTCATCTTCCGGACAGTCATACATAATGGGGCGATCCTCATTCATGTACTTCAAAATCTGGTAGCTATTCCGGGAACCAAGTTTCAGATCGGCTTTAAGGCCAATCGCCAAGGTTGCTTTGGTACGGTTATTTTTGACCAATTCGGGAATGTTCTTGAACAAGAAATGTTTTCCTCTGGAAGTCGTATATACCCGGCATTTCAAGCCCAAGGCTTCAACAATTTTTAGCAGAACAACGGATTGTTCCATATCGTCCACATCAACTAAAATGGCATCATCCGAGAGAATCCCGGCATATTCAGGAAGGCTCTTTACTTGTTCAAAGGAAAGAAGTTCATCGGAAGTGGCGTTCTTGAATGGCATTAGGCATCTTTTGTCCTTGGTTGGCACAAAGCCTTTGTATAACTGCATCCTGTATCACCCCTTTCTTGCTGGTGTATTGCTTCATGGGTTCGGCCCCCTCATTCCTCAACCGGGGCCAAGCTGTGGATCACGCTGACGGCCATGCCCAACACCTTCAGCCGGGGCAAATCAGCGGGGCTAATGAAGATTGTTTCCTCCCGGCTGGAACCGCCTTCAAGGTACAGAAGTTCCAGTTCGTGGGCGTAGGAAACGCGCTTCAGGGCAATGGGGCCGTTGTCGATGATCACCGCCACAAGGGAACCATCAGCGGGGAAATCCTTGACCTTCTTGAACATGATGGTGTCGCCGGTATGGATACCGTACAGGCTGAAGGAATTATCAGAAGCGGTCATGCCAAAGTCAGCGTTCAAAGTAAATTCTTTCATGGTGTTACTTCCTTTCTCAATCTTCAATCAGGGTTTCAACAGGGACATTCAGGGCCTTGGCAATCTTTCCGATGGTGGCGGGTTTGCAGTTGTTTCCATTTGCCACCCGGTAAAACTGCTGATACTTCATATTGATTTCTTTGCAAAGTTCCTGTGTGTTTAGACAAGCATTAGCCATAGCCATTTCCAGTTTTTTCTTGCTCACAATCATTTTCTCACCTTCTTTGAAAATTTGTTACTAACTGGGGGTTGACAGCAAGATTTGTTGCTGATATAATCTTATCAGAAAGTTAAGTTGCTGTCAAGTTGTTTTGAAAGAAATTTTTGTTGCTGTCCAGCACCCCCTTGTGATATAGTTGATATGAGGTGGTGCAAATGTCCATAGGCGAAAAAATTAAAGCAAAGCGGCTTGAAAGGGGCTTAACGCAAAAGACACTTGGAGAATTAGCCGGAATCGCAGAACCAACCATCAGGCGATATGAGGCGGGAAAACTAAATCCCAAAATGGAAACTATCAGTAAAATTGCAAATGGTTTGGGGGTTACACCCGCTGAATTGATTGGCCCTGAATGGTTTGATCTTCAAATTGGGGCTGAAAATGTGAAATCCCTCCAAAGGGCGGTTAACCTTCACAGTGGCATTATTGCGGCGCTGGAAGAAATCTATGGTGCTGTTGAAGGAAAGGGCATCATGGGGGAATCCGGGTTAGAATGTCCCTATTGGGTTATCGGTAAAGCGCCAAACAGTTTCATCCTGTATGAAAAGGACATAGAAACCCTTGTGCAATGTACCAAGGCTTTTATTCCGGCCTTGGTGGATCGGCTGAAGGACACCCGGCCCGAAACTGAAATTGTCCAAGAAATAACAGGGGAACTCAACAAGTAAAAAAATAACCGCCCCGGTGCTACCAACACCGAAGCGGTTGTGAATATCACCGGGGCAAGGCCCACAATGACACCCAAGCAATGTTATTGTATCACTTGCCCTTGTGAAAGTCTACCCATTTTCACGAAAGGACAGGTGTTTTATTATGAGAGCGCCCAACGGCTTTGGGACTGTGGCCCGGTTGTCGGGGAACAGGCGAAGGCCCTTCATCATCAAGAAAGTGACTGGTTGGAACGACAAGGGCCAACCAATCTATGACATTATCGGTTATGCGGCCACACGGGAAGAAGGGTTGATGATCCTTTCCGAATACAACCGTGATCCTTGGGATGTTGACCGGGCCAAGATCACCATGAAGGAACTGTTTG